>SAMEA3663112__coassemble_60_pt1 | contig 34657 bp, 24 predicted proteins | sample SAMEA3663112__metabat2_high_PE_013 | metagenome-assembled genome bin SAMEA3663112 (sample SAMEA3663112) | pig gut metagenome | biome: pig gut; feature: pig-associated habitat; material: faeces | place: Denmark | collected 2012
TTTTCAGAACGTCTGTCACCTTATAAAAGAGATAAAACACAGATATACAGATGGTAAAAAAAAACGAGGTGACAGTGACAGATGTTTTCAAACTTTTATTTTTTAGATAATGTAACCGACGAACGAAGCAAGAGCAGAGCCACTTCACCAGTCAGCACTGGTATGGATACTATCTGATTACAGTGATTGATGAAAAAAAAATGTAGCTGCCGAGAAAGCAAAGAGGCAGGACGTGATGTCCTGCCTCTTTGCCGTATGCTGTTTATGCTATGATTGACAAGCGTATTACATCTTCACGGTAAGGGCCTTGCCATTGTACTGAACCATCTTACCTGCTGGATTGTCGAGGTTGAGCGGTGTGCCATCGGTGACGAGAACCACGTTGAAACGACGGGTCTTCAACATGCCGTCGAACGAACCGCGGCGAGCACCGATGGTGAGAGTCTTCGACGCATCGTCCCACTGTAAGAGGATCTTCGACGACTTGCCCTTCTCATAGTTGTAGTTTGTTCCCTCGTCTTCGTAGAGCTCAAACTCGCCGTTGGCTCCTGTATAGACATAGAGATTGATGAGTTCGGGTTTCTTCTCGTCGCTCCACTGCAACTCAGGACCGAAGGGAACGATAGCTCCCTCGCGAACGAATACTGGCATCTTCTCGTATGGGGCGGAAACACATACCGACTTGCCGCCATCATAGCGCTTGCCTGTATAGAGGTCGTACCATGCCGACTGCTTGGGGAAATAGACGTCGCGCGAGCGTGCCTTGTATGTGCCTACAGGACAAGCCATGAAGGCTGGACCAAACATCCACTGGTCGCCGATATTGAGCACTTTCTCGTCAGAACCGAAGTCCATGACCAAGCCACGGAGCATGGTGTAGTCCTTGTAGTTCACCCAGCCTGCCATAGAATATAGATAAGGCATCATGCGATAGCGCAGCTTGTCGTAATAGACGATGGCATTATAGCAAGGATGGCCTTCGGGTGCCAGGTTCCACACCTCGCGATACGGCCACTGTCCATGGGCGCGGTAGAGAGGGATGAAACAGCCAAACTGGTTCCAGCGTGCGTTGAGCTCGCGCCACTCCTTGAGGTCTTCGTTCTCATATCCACTCTTCTCATATAGCTTCTGAGCCTCTACATAACGATTCTCGACACAGAATCCGCCCTGGTCCATTCCCCAGAATGGCACTCCTGCCATGGAGAAGTTGAGTCCGGCTGTCATCTGCGCACGCATGTCCTCCCATCGTGTTCCGATGTCGCCGCTCCATGTGGCGGTAGAGAAACGCTGTTCGCCGGCAAAGCCGCTTCGTGTGAGCAGCAGCACGCGCTTGTTGTTATCCACTGAGCGCTGACCATTATAAATAGCATCGGCGTTAACCACAGAGTAGGCATTGAAATACTCCTCGCTTGTTCCCAAGGCTGTAGGTCCGCAGAGAAGCTTGCGATATTCTATCGGTGTGCAGTCGCGCACATTAGGCTCAGAGGCATCCATCCACCAGCAGTCGATGCCGAGGGTATAGAGATTGTCGTGCATCTGCTGCCAGAAGAGCTTGCGGGCACCGGCAGAATAAGCGTCGTAGAATGAGCCGAGATAGCCAGGTCCTACCCAGTCGCGGATATTGTCCTTTATGGCCTGCTGATACATCCATCCGTTCTTGTCAAATGCCTTGTAGTTGTCGGTAGAGGCATAGTACTTGGGCCAGTGGGAGATGAGTATGCGGGCATTGTTGTCGTGGATGAAATCCACCATTCCCTTGGGGTTGGGGAATCGCTTCGGGTCGAACTTGAAGCTGCCCCATTTGTCCTCTTCCCAGTAGAGCCAGTCCTGCACCATCACGTCAACAGGTATCTGGCGCTTGCGGAACTCACCGAGCACGCCTTCCACCTCAGCCTGTGTGTTATATTTCTCACGGCTCTGCCAGAATCCGAGCGACCACTTTGGCATCACCTGTGCACGACCGGTGAGGAAGCGGTAGCCCTTGATGACGTCGTCGTAGCTGTCGCCTGCTATGAAGTAATAGTCCATCTCCTTGTCCATCTCTGCCCATATCGACATGCGGTTTTGCTCCTCTTCGGTCTGGGGAGTAGCGGCACGCAGTCCGCAGTAAGCCACGCCACCGTCTGGCTGCCATTCCACTCTCAGAGGGGTGCGCTTACCCTTCTTCAGGTCAACCTCAAACTTGTATGCATTGGGATTCCATGCCGTGCGCCAACGCTCGGGCACTACGAGGCGGCCATCCATATATACCTTTACATAGCCCGAATAGTAGAGAATGAAACGGTATTTGGCTGTCTCAGGAGCCTCGATGGAGCCCTGATATACGACGTTAGACTTGCCGAGGTTGATGTCTTGCGGCAGATTGCCCACCACGCCTGAGTGCTCGTAGTAGAGGGAATCTTCGCGACGTTCTATTACCTTGCCTGTCTCTTCGGTGTAAGTTCCGGTGAGCGAGCCCTGCTTGCCGTTCTTGTCGTAGATCTTGAAGGCACGGTGGAGCTGCTGGTAGTTATTAGGGTTGCCCCATCGTCCGTATGAATAAGAGTCCCAGAGGATGCCATAGTTCTTGTTGCTGACCACGAATGGTATCGACACCTTTGTATTATATTGGAACAGCTCCTCGTTACGGCCCTTATAGTTCATCTCTTCAGACTGATGCTGTCCAAGGCCGTAGAAAGCCTCGTCGTCAGTGCTTTCAAAGAGAGCGTGCCACGAGTAGCCTGAACGGTCGTCGAGTGAGAGTTTGTTTAGGTCGGTGGTCTTTCCCCAATTCACCTCGTCGGGCGATGTCGGGCGATAGTTGGCCGGCAGTTCGGTCTGACTTGAGACATACTTTGTAAAAGTCTTGCTTCCGGGAGCTTCTTTCAGCAGCACCTTGCCTGTGGTCTTGTCGTAGAATGTGAGTTGTCCGTTGCTTTTGTCAACGTTGACCTTGAGCTTTGCCGTTTCGACTGTAAGCGTCCTCTCGTCTTCCTTCACGTCAGCCTTATACTTGCCTTCGCGGTTGACTACTACGAGGCTCTTGCGTTTCTGCGGTATGGCCTGCTCAGGTGTTGCCTCCACGCGTATGATGGCATCGCTGACCACTGTTAGACGCATTGCCTTGACGTTGTTGTCACTTGTCTGAGGTATTTGCAGACTAATCTTTCTGCCGTCACGCTCGTAGCCTGCGGCATCAGCATTCACGGCCTGCGCCATTGAGGCAGCAAGCAATGCTGTTGATAATAGGAGTCTAAAACTCATAGAACTGTACATATATTTTAGTTATTGTCAATTTTCAGTGGCAAAGATAGTGTTATTTTCTGATTCGGTAATGATAAAATGTTATTCAAAGGTGACGTTTTTGTTATTTCAATACAATAATTATCACTCTTGCTAACATTTAAAGACAAAGGGCAGACGCTTTTTCATCCACGTCTGCCCTTTATGCATACCTATATGGTATTATTTTCCAGCATTGTCGATAGCCTTTATCTTGTCTTTGATAAGTGCAATCTCGTCCTTCAGCTTCTTCACCTTCCGGTTCATCTCGTCGATAAGGCTATTGCCCTTCTTGCTGCTTGCATTGAGGAATCCGAGATTGTTCTCGTATGTCTGCACCTCGCTCTTGAGTTGTTCGTACTGTCGCACCAGGCGTGCACGTTCGTTGTCGAGAGCGTTGCTGCCTTGTTCGGCGGCGGCCTTGACCTTGTTTTTGAAATTGTTGAGACGCTTGCGTGCAACGCTCACATGGAGCTTGTCATAGAGCTCGTCGAGAACGGCATGATACTCGTCATACACTTTGTCCTTATCCTTGAAAGGCACATGACCAATGGCGCCATACTCTTCGATGAGCTTCTGGAAGGTCTGCTGCACGTCGTCAACCTGCTCGTCGAGCAAGGCCTTGAGACGTGATATCACGTCGCGTTTCTTCTCGAGGTTGGCATGTTCCTCGCTGCGCTGTCCTGCTCCCACCTTATTGCGGGCTTCGAAGAACTCGTTGCAGATGCCGAGGAACTCTTCCCACAGCTGGTCGCCTATCTTTCGTGGCACCATGCCGATGGTCTTCCACTCTTTCTGCAGTGCGATAAACTTGTCGGCGGTCTTCTTCCACTCGGTGCTGTCTTTGAGAGCCTTTGCCTTCTCGATGAGAGCACGTTTTTTCTCCACATTGGCCTTATATGTTTCCTTGAGTGTCTTGAAATATTCGGTCTTCGCGTTGAAGAAAGCATCGCAAGAAGTGCGGAAACGTTCAAAGATCTTCACGTTCATCTTCTGTGGAGCAAAGCCAATGGTCTTCCATTCTGCCTGGATGTCCATCATCTCCTTGGTATGCTTCTCCCAGTCGGCAATGCTGTTGTTTGGTTCGGCAACGAGAGCCTCTGTACGCTCGCAGAGAGTTGTCTTCTTGGCGAGGTTTTCCTCCTCCTTAGCCCTGAGATTATCAAAGTGCTGCTGATGGCGCTTGTTGACCACGGTGGATGCAGCCTTGAAGCGCTGCCATATCTCCTCGCGCAGGTCCTTTGCCACTGGACCTGTCTCGCGGAACTCCTGATGCAGTTTCTGCAACTGATGGAATGCGCTGATGACGTCAGCCTCATTAGCAAGTCGCTCGGCAGCCTCGCACAGGAGTGTCTTCTTCTCGAGATTCTTCTTGAAGTCATACTCCCTTGCCTCGCTGTTGAGCTTGAGCATGTCGTAGAACTGCTCCACATAGAGCTGATAGCTACGCCACAACTCGCTCACCTTTGGTGCGGGAACGTTCTTTATTTCCTTCCACTCCTGCTGCAGGGCCTTGAACTCGTTGTACGACTTATTAGCCTCTTCTGGAGTGGTCACCATTGACTTTATCTTTTCGATAATCTCAAGTTTACGTTTGAGATTATTCTCCTTTTCTTCTTCCTGTAGTTTAAACAACTTGGCACGACGTTCCTTGACGATGCCCATCTCAGCCTTGAACACTTCCTCGTCTTCATCGGGCAGGATCTGGAATGTTTCCGGGTCGGCACCGCTTTCCACAAACGCCTTATAGGCTGCCTCGCGCTCGACGATGTGCATCTTGTAGAACAGCGTCTTCAGGTTTTCCACCTCGTCTTTGTCAGGATCTTCGTCGCCGTGGGCGATCTCCTTGATACGCTCCACGATCTCCTTCTTCGACGCATAGACGCGCGTGACTGGTGCAGGAGCTTCGGCCTCTGTTGGTGCCTCGCCGTCTGCCTGTGTCTCTACTGCGGGAGCCTCTACAGTGCCTTCTGCTTCTGTCAGAGTGTCCTCAACTTTGTTCACTTCCTCCATTTTGCCTGTCTCCAGGTCTTTCTCTTGAGAGTCCATCATTTCACTTTTTTATTAGTTAATGAATCGGTACGATACGAAATTTAGGCACAAACTTACGCAAAAAAAATGTAACTGCCTAATTTTTGAACGTTTTTTTTCAAAAAAAGTAACTAAATGAGTCGTTTATGCCGGAAAATCCACCAAAACAACCCTGAAACTGCTATTGAAATCACCATTGCGATGACAAATCCATACCTGCTTGTTTCCATTCCGTTGACCAGGTTCATACCAAAAAGACTGGCTATGAGCGTTGGGAACATCATGAGAATCGACACTGAAGTAAGGGTTCGCATCACGGTGTTCATATTATTGTTGATTATCGACGAATAGGTATCCATGGTCGATTCGAGAATGTTTGAATAAATGTTTGTCGTCTCCCTCGCCTGGGTCATCTCGATATTGACATCTTCGATGAGGTCGGCGTCGAGTTCATCTATCTGAAGTTTGAATTTCAGTTTCGACAGAAGAGTCTCATTGCCACGGATGGAGGTGACGAAATACGTGAGCGAGTCTTGCAGACGGCTCAGTCCTATCAGCGACTCGTTGTTCACCTCCCTGTCGAGATTTCGCTTGGCTTTTTCTATAAGGCTGTTGATCTGTTTCAGACGCTTCAGATACCACACTGCCGACGACAGGAAGAGGCGGAAGATCATATCGACATAGTCGGTGAAACCCACGCCACGTTTCTGCTGGAAGCTCACGAAATCGATCATCATATTGGTCTCGTAATAGCACACGGTGATGGTGACGTCGCGTTTGTGTATGATACCAAGCGGCACTGTGGTATAAGGTGTACGTGAACGTATCTCCTTGACATAGGGAATACGGAGAATGATGAGCATCCAGCCGTCGTCGTATTCATAACGGGCGCGCTCGTCGGTATCGCTGATGTCAGACATGAAATAGTCTGGTATGGAAAATTGCTTCTCAAGCAAAAGCTGGTCTTCTTCTGTTGGACACGTCACTTGTATCCAGCAGTTTGGTTCCCACTCACTGATGGGTGTCAGTCCTCCATTGGTGTTCCAATATGTTCTCATTGTTCCAATCCATTATTGTTTTACAAAAAGATAGCCGACTCTGTTCGGCTCACGAAAATGTCAAACTGGCAAGAGGATTGGCGTCTTGCCATCCTCACGCCTAATAATTGTTGTTTTCCGCGTGATAATCGTCCATAATTGTTGAAGTTTTAAAAATCCGGTGCAAAGGTATAAAAAAAATAAATAAAGAAGAATGAAGAATGAAGAATTTTGCGTCCAGTAACGATTTTTTAACAAAAAAGACAAGGAGTTAAGGAGATAAGGTGATAAGACATATGTCTAAGCATTTGAATATCGTGCTTGAACACTATTGTCTTAACCTCTTAACTCCTCAACTCCTATAAAATTGAATCCTATATCTCTTCCAGAGCCTGCTTCAAGAGATTCCAGAATGGTTCTACGGTGGCAATGAGGGCACGCTCGCCAGTGGTGTGAGGTGACTTTATCGTGGGACCGAGCGATACCACATCGAGGTTTGGATACTTGCCAAGGATGATTGAGCACTCCAGTCCTGCATGGTCTATCTGGATGATGCCGTCCTCGCCGGTCTGCTCCTTATAGATGCGGAGGAGATGATGGAGGATAGGACTCTCGGGATTTGGATCCCAACCACCATAGCTACCGGCTGTCTCTACCTTCATGCCAGCCATATTAAGACAAGAGGCTATCATATTCACCACGTAATCCTTCATGTCCTCGCGAGCCGAACGTGGCAACAGCTTTATCAAGGCGTTGCCGCCTTCGATATCGATGATGGCGAGGTTGCTTGATGTTTCCACGACATGAGGATAAGCGGGTATCATGCGTACCACACCATCGTGAACGGCATAGATGGCATCCACAAGATTGTCCTGAATCTCTTCCGGCAGTTCCATCTTAGGTGTCTCAACGTCTTCAGCAAAGAACTCAATGTCGCTCTCTATGCCCTTGTATTCGTCTTCAAAGTCAGCCTTCCAGTCTGCCACCAGCTCTTTAAGAGCTTCGACGTTCTCCTTTGGCAGTGTGAGCACCACCACAGCCTGGAAAGGAATGGCGTTGCGCATGTTTCCTCCATGCCAAGAAGCAAGACGTGCATCGAGGTCGGCTATTGCCTCTCTCACGAAACGCACCATTAGTTTGTTGGCATTAGCCCTGCCTTCGTTTATCTCCAGACCAGAATGTCCGCCACGCAGTCCCTTCAGCGTCACACGTACGGCAGCGTCGTCGGCATCAGTCTCAACCTCTTTGTATCCCAGTGTGGCAGTAACATTTATTCCGCCTGCACTACCTATCACAAACTTGCCCCAGTGTTCTGAGTCGAGATTGAGGAGCACATCGCCGTGAAGTTCGCCTTCGGGCAGTCCGTTGGCGCCAAACAGGCCAGTCTCCTCATCGGCAGTGATGAGTGCTTCGACAGGTCCGTGTTTGAGGGTCTTGTCTTCCATGACAGCCATAATGGTGGCAACACCGAGTCCGTTGTCGGCTCCGAGGGTGGTTCCCTTTGCCTTCACCCATTCGCCATCGATATAAGTCTGGATTGGATCGGTCTCGAAGTTGTGTGTGCTGTCGGGCGACTTCTGCGGCACCATGTCCATATGGGCCTGAAGTATAACGCCCTTCTTGCCTTCCATGCCTGGAGTGGCGGGCTTGCGCATCACTATATTGTCGGCTGCATCCTTAAATGCCTCCACTCCCACACGGGCAGCGAAGTCGATAAGGAATTGCTGTACTTTTTCCAGATGTCCTGACGGACGTGGAACTTGTGTCAGTGCATCGAAGTTTCTCCAGATGCACTCGGGATTCAGGTTTTTAATTTCACTCATAGCTTTTTAGTTTTTATAAAATTCAAGGCCACCCAGCTCCATACTCCGAGCAGGACGACAAGCATTGTCTGAACGGTATGTACGATAAGTACGAAGTAGAGGGCATTCTCGTCTGCCACTCCATAGAGGATGAGCATCGTCTTCACTGCGAAATGCCACGGACCGGCTCCGTTAGGCGTGGGCACAAGCACCGCTATACTTCCCACCACGAAGGTCACCATTGCACATCCGATGCCGAGATGACTGGTGAAGTCGAAGCAAAAGAAAGTAAGATAATAGTGAAGGAAATAGCTTACCCATATACCGAGGGTGAAGAAGATGAACAAGGGGATGTTTTTCACTTCTTTCAGCGACATCACTCCTTGCCATATTCCGCTCAAAGTGGCTTTCACCTTATTATATATATATAGCTTCTTCAAAAGGAAATGCAGAAGAACCACACATGCCATTCCGCAAACGAAAGTGACGAAATAGCCTGCAGCAGTGAAACGGTGAACCACCGACTCAAAGCTGGTACCTGTACGGTCGAAAAAGATATTGAAGATATTTAGCTGGGCAAGGAGTGTGATGCCGGTCACGCCTGCCACAAGCAGCGAGTCGATGGCACGTTCGGTGACTACCGTTCCCAAGGCCTTGGAAAACGACACACCGTCGCATCGCTTCAGCACTCCGCAACGCGTGAACTCGCCTATTCGAGGCACTAACAGGCTGGCGGCGTAAGACAAGAAGACAGCATTGACGCTGGTGACAGAGCGCGGATGCTCGCCAATGGGATCGAGCATCTGTTTCCATCTCCACCCACGGAAAGCCTGAGCCAAGATACCAAAAGGAAATGACAACAACATCCAAGTCCAATCCATCTCGTGCAACACGACATGACGGATGCTGTTGAAGTCAAAGCCACGGTACATCCAGCACAAGATGGCTCCGCCCAACAATAATGGCATCAAGATCTTCACCACGATACTCGTTATCTTCATCGCTGTCTATTCTTCCCTATCCTATCTTATCAGTTGAAATAATACAAGAACGTGGCGACTCCCTCAAGCGCCTTCTTCTTCTGGTCCTTAATCTCGATAGCAAACTTTATCTCTACCTTTACCGTACCACGGAGATTAGCTATCGACAGGAGGTCGGCAACAAGGCGTATTGATTCGCCCGACTTCACAGCCTGACCAAACTTCATCTTGTCCATTCCGTAGTTTACCATCATCTTCAGGTTGTTAACCTCAATGATCTGATTCCACAGATGTGGTAACATCGACAAGGTGAGATAACCATGTGCGATGGTAGTCTTGAAAGGACTCTCCACGGCAGCCTTCTCGGGATTGACGTGTATCCACTGATGGTCGAGGGTGGCATCGGCAAAGAGGTTGATACGCTCTTGTGTCAATTCCACATAGTCTGAAATACCGATGTTCTTGCCGAGCATTGCGGCAAACTCTTCATAGTTGTTTATTACTACTTTACTCATTGTTGTTTTTTGTTTATTATACGTAGTTTATCCTAAAACGAGTGCAAAGATAGCGTTTTTTTTTAATTGTACAAAAGAAAAATTGTGAGTAATTCTTTTTTATACATAGTTTAACTGATTACAGATACAGCAAGCTAACGATAAACACGTTTGCGGCAAGTATGATGAAATTCATAGGCAAGCCAATTTTCACAAAGTCGACAAAACGGTAGCCGCCTGGTGAATAGACAAGCATGTGGGTGGGAGAACCGATAGGAGTGGCGAAACTCGAAGCGGCTGCTATCATCAGGCCCATGCAGAAAGCCATCGGGTCGCAACCTAAGGTGATGGCAGTGTCGTAGGCTATTGGGAAGAACATGGCGGAGGTAGCCGTATTGCTAATAAACTCTGTGGCAAACGTAGTGACAAAACAGATGACAGTCAGAACGACAATAGGATTAGAACCGCAAACATCGAGCAAGCCCTGGGCAAGAAGTTCCGACAAGCCAGTATGCTCTATAGCCTTTCCTAAGCAGATGCTTCCGGCGAACACCATCAGAGCCTTCCAGTTGATGTTGTCCTCAGCCTGTTTTATGCTGCAACACTTTGTAAGCAACATGGCGAAAGCCGCCAAGAAACAGGCGCGAAGCAACGGCATGACATTGAAGGCGGCAAGGAGAATCATAGAAAGCATGATAACTGTTGAGACAATGGTCTTGACGCTATAGTTGGCCACTGACTCTGAATCGAAGAAACAGAGGTCGTGCTTCATGCCTTCCTTGTCTATGCCGCGACCCTCAAACATCAATGTGTCGCCTGCCCTGAGCACCACCTCGTGTGGACTTGTCTCAATGCGCTCGCCGCTACGTGCCACAGCCACGAGCACCATGTTGTGCGACTTCTCATAATCGGCTTCCACTATTGTCTTGCCTATCAGGGTGCTTGTGAAGGTAACGTATGCAGTGCTTATCTTCCTACGGCGGTCTACGTCGTTGAGCCTGTATACATGTTCCGTGGCACTCACAAGCTCGTGGCTCTTCTTCAACTCCAGTATCGCGCTTACGTCGCCGCTGAATATCAGGCGGTCGCCGCCAAACACATAATCATTGTCATCCACGGGCGAAATGATTTCCTTGTCGAAACGCACTATCTCAACCAGACGTCCGCCATTGATGTCGGCAAGTCCGCACTCCTTCACCGTGTCACCCACAATCTTAGACTCTGTAGGGACAAGAAGCTCAACAGTATAGTCGCTGATAGACTCAAACGACTCGTCGGGAGACTTGCGGTCGGGAAGCATACGACGCATGGCAATGACAGAGAGAATGAGTACACACACGCAGAACAAACCAGGAAGAAGAGGCTCAAAGAAAGATATCACATCACCGGTCTTTTCCTTGTAAAAACCAGCAATGACAAGGTTGGTAGGAGAACCGATGATGGTGCACACGCCACCCAAACCGGCTGCATAGCTCAACGGAATGAGCATCTTTGAAGGTGTGATGCTGAGTTTCTTCGACCAAATCTTCACCACATTGATAAACAGCATCACCACAGTGGTGTTGTTAAGCAACGAACTGAGAATAGCCACAGGCAACATCAGCTTGCTGACGGCACGTGCATACCCTTTCGGCTGTCCGAGCAGATTTTTCACCAACCACTGCAGCACACCTGTATGCACCAGTCCAGTGACTACGATAAACATTATTCCGACAACGACAACCGTCTCGGAACTAAATCCCGAGATAGCTTCTTTCACATGCAGCGAACCGCTGATTATCAACGATCCAATTCCTCCGAGAAACACCATCTCCACAGGCAACTTGGTTTTTAACAGCAAACCAAACATCACCACTACGATTGCGATGGTGTACCATGCATGAATATCTAATCCCAATAATTCCATTATTTTATTATTATAATTTATTTTCTACTTCTTATGAGTTCACTCCATTACTTACTAAAGTAGAGAATTTACTTACGATAACCGCTGCAAAGGTAACAAATATTCATTAAAAATATTATTTTTTTGAGCAATATTTTGTATTTTCCACATCTTTATTTATCTTTGCACCATCAAAATCAACACTTTTATCATTATGAAAACAATCATCTGCGCCATAATCATGGCATTCTCACTGGGACTGAGAGCCCAAGAAAGCAACAACTGCAAAGAAGTGTTGCTCGAGACAACAGTTGGCAACATCAAACTGAAACTCTACAACGAGACACCACTACACCGCGACAACTTCCTAAAGCTCGTCAACCTCCACGTCTATGACTCACTACTTTTCCACCGCGTCATTAAAGACTTCATGATACAGTGCGGCGACCCGAAGAGCAAAGAAGCCAAACCTGGAGATTTCCTCGGCGAGGGCGATCTTGACTGGACCGTAGAGCAGGAGCTACGCCTACCACAAATCTTCCATCGTCGTGGTATGCTTGCTGCTGCCCGTGAACCAGACGACTCCAATCCATACCGCGAATCGAGCGCTTGTCATTTCTATCTTACATGGGGAAAGACATTTACCGATGCCGAACTCGACAAGATGCAGCAACGTCTTGACACGCTCTACGGCTACCGCGTGAAGTTGACCCCTGAGATGCGTGAGACTTACAAAACCATAGGAGGCATTCCTCATCTCGACGGAGGCTACACTGTCTTCGGCGAAATCACTGAGGGTCTTGACGTGGTTGAAAAGATCCAACTAAGCGCCACCGATGACAACGACCGTCCTCTTGAAGACATAAGGATAATTAAGGCCAGCGTGATAGAAGAGGTGAAACAGCAAGCAAAAAAGCCTGTTGCCACAAGGCGTCCAGTAAGAAGGAATACCTCGGGCAACAGACGATAAGCTATAACAAGAAGTCGGTCAATTCGGCATAAGCCTTCTGGCACTCGCGCTCGGTAGAGAGCAAATTGTCGATAGCGTCGTAATAGTATGACAGACCTACGAGATATTCCACTATTGATATCTCACCAGCTTTCAACGCCTTGGACAGAAGCACACTATTGTCGGCTTCTGCCAAGGCTTTTTTCGATGCCTCGACAGCATGGGCAAGTCCGGTGGCACGTATATACCGTTCCTTTAGCATGCCGTAAAGCTGACTCTTGGCGTCATCGCGCATAGCATCTGCAGCCTCGCTCTCACGCTTTGCCTGCTTGATGCGGCGCGAACTGCCCCATAATGGTACGCTAAGACCCACGGTCAAGCCTTGAAACTGCTCTCCCATCGTCTTCTCGCTCATATAACCAAGCGAAATGGAAGGAAGGGCAGACTGACGGGCAGCTGACAACTGACTGCGACTCATCTCCGTCTGACTCTCAGCATATCCCAAAGTGGGATGCGACGCCATTACCTGAGCGTACCACATGTCAAAGTCAGAAGGCAGTTCTGACGCTGCATATGCCGTATCGGCCAACTGAAGCCTTTCACCGCCGTTGAGTCGGGCGAGCTGGGTCATCACGGCCTGACGCTCTGTCCCCGCCTTCTTAAGCTCAGTCACTATCTGTGAGAGGCCAAGACGGACGTTGTTGAACTCAAGCTTGTTACTTGCGCCTGCCTCCAAGCTACTTTTCTGTGCCTGATAGATGGCGTCGGCATGACTCATCCTACGCTCCAGTTCGGCTATATACTTGTTATAATACACCACGTCGATGAGTGCTTCTTTCGCCTCAAGCAATATTGCACTTCGTTCGGTCTTATACTGCCAATCCACCATGTCGTCGCGTCGGCGAGCCACCCGCGTCTTGGCACCTGTGATGGTAGGAAAGTCAAACTCTTGACTCACGCTGATATCCGTACGATTACCTATCGACGAAGGGTCGCCCCACAGTTTGTTTACTCCCACCTCCGGATCGGCAAGGGCATTGTCTGCATGGTTAGCACGTTTCTGAGCCTCAACAGATTTCACCATTGCCTTCAACGTCGTGTTGTGGGCTTCTATTTCTGCCATTGCCCTCTCTATGCCATTTTGTGCAAAGAGAGTGGAAGTAGTCATTATTGCTACAAAAAATACCGTTCCTCTATTCATATTCAAAAAAAATTATGTAATTGTCAACTCTTTACTCATTTCTTTAGTCCCCTCTTCTCCGTCAACAGATACATCACAGGAATGATAAACCCATTGAGGATAGTGGAAGTGAGCAAACCGCCAAGGATGACCTTTGCCATCGGACTCTGTATCTCATTGCCAGGCAGGTCGCCGCCTATCACCATTGGTATCAAAGCCAACGCCGATGTCAAGGCTGTCATGAGTATCGGGTTAAGACGGTCGGCAGAGCCTTGCATCACACTTTGTTCCAATGTCATGCCACTCTCGCGCAGATCGTTGTATCGCGACACAAGCAACATGCCGTTGCGCGTAGCTATGCCGAAAAGCGAGATAAATCCGATGATTGACGGGATACTCACCACGCCACTCGTCATCCATATAGCCACCACGCCGCCAATGAGAGCCAACGGCAGGTTTACCATTACCACAGCCGACTGTCTGACATTATGGAACTGACTGAACAGCAGCATGAAGATGACAAGCAAAGAGAGCAACGACGTCAAGGTAAGCGTTCGTGAGGCTTCCTTCTGGCTCTCAAACTGTCCGCCATATTCCACATGATAACCTTCAGACATACGGACGTTCTCATCCACCTTCTTCTGTATGTCGCTCACCACGCCAATAAGGTCTCGTCCTGCCACGTTGCACGAAACTACCACCTTACGCTGAGCATTCTCACGACTGATGGTATTCGGACCGGCAGTTGACGTTATATCTGCGATATTCTCGAGAGCCACCTTTCGTCCACCGGCATCAACCATAAGATGACGTATTCCCCAGATACTTTGCCGGCTGGCATCGTCCACCTTCAACGTGAGCGCAAATGTCTGGTTTCCCTCAAATACCTGCGACACCTCGCGACCCTCAAGCAACACTTCTATCATATCAACAAACTCAGGCATCGTGACACCATATTTAGCCAGTATGGTCCGCTTGGGCTTTATGGTGAGCTGAGGGCGCTCCACTTGCTGTTCCACGTTAAGGTCCGCCACCCCTTCAATATCCTTGATGTTCGACTTTATCTCGTTTCCGATCTTAAATATATGGTTCAAGTCAGGGCCAAACACTTTTATCGCTATGCTGGCACGAGTACCAGAGAGCATGGCGTCGATACGATGACTTATGGGCGATCCTACCTCTACATTCACTCCAGGTATCTCACTAAGACGCTGACGGATATCAGACAACAACTCATCCTTGCTTCTGTCTTTCAACACGTATGGTGCTTCTATCTCCGACGTGTTGACCCCAAGGGCATGCTCGTCGAGTTCGGCTCTACCCGTCTTCCTTCCCACCACCTTTATCTCTGGTATGGAAAGAAGGATTTCCTCAGCTCGGTGTCCTATCTTGTCAGACTCGTCGAGGGCTATTCCTGGCAAAGTGCTTACGTTGATAGTGAAAGAGCCTTCGTTGAATGGAGGCAAGAAGCTGCTACCAAGACCCATGAATACGACTATGGCTCCCACCAATGCTGTTCCTGTTGCCGTCACTACAATGCGCTTATGACCCAAGGCCCAACACAAGGCTTTAGTATAAGCCTCTTTTAGCTTTCGTGCCACATAAGGCTCGCGGCCTTCTTCGTTGAGTTTTCCTTTTGCTAAAAGGAAGCTACACATCACTGGAGTCATCGTTAGCGCCACCACTGTAGAAGAACAAAGGGCAACGATAAACGCCACTCCTAAAGGCTGCAACATTCTTCCCTCCATACCAGAGAGAAAGAATATGGGCACAAAGCTGGCTATGATTATCAACGTGGAGTTGAGGATAGGCAGACGCACTTCCTTTGAAGCCTCAAAGATTACCTCTATCACCGGTCTTCGCTCGCCATCGGGCAACATCCTATTGAGGCGTAACCTACGATATACATTCTCCACATCGACAATGGCATCATCCACGAGAGAGCCTATGGCAATACACATACCTCCAAGGCTCATCGTATTGATTGTCAACCCCATAAAATGCAATGCCACAATAGCGGCAAGCAGCGAAAGCGGAATAGTGACAAGTGAGATTATCGTTGTACGCACGTTCATCAGGAAGAGGAAAAGTATGACCACTACAAGCACACCGCCTTCTATCAGCGCGCTCTTCACGTTGTTTATACTACTCTCGATGAAATGCGACTGGCGATAGACATCGGTTGACATCGTCACATCAGCCGGCAGGCTCTTCTTCAGTGTCGATATGGTAGAATCGAGGGCTTCTGTCAGTTCCAAGGTGGACACCGACGGCTGTTTCGTCACGGTCATCATCACGGCTGGTTTGCCATTATACGATGCTGTGCCCATACGTGGCATGCGGTTGCCCACCATTACTTCGGCAATGGCGTCAAGACGAATGGGAGCTCCTGACGGCGACTTCTTCACTACTGCCTTCCCTATCTCTACAGGGTCATTGGTGGTTAGCAGTCCGCGGATGATGTACTCGTTGCCATACTCATACAGAGTGTTTCCTGCCACGTTACGGTTCATATTACCGACAGCGTTTATCACCTCGTTAAGTCCTACACCGAAATGCTTCATGCGTTCGGGACTAAGCTGTATCTGATATTCACGTATATCGCCTCCTAACACAGCCACTTGTGCTACTCCTCCCGACGACATCAGACGTGGGCGAATGGTCCAGTCTGCAAGGGTGCGTAGCTCCTGTAGCGACGTGGAGTCAGAAGTGAGCGACACAAACATCAGCTCACCAAGTATGGACGACTGTGGACCCAGTGTCGGACTTCCAATGCCTTGTGGTAAGGCGTCGCTAATGGTAGATAGTTTTTCATTAACTATCTGACGGGCACGATACACGTCGGCACCCCAGTTAAACTCTACCCAAACGACAGAGAACCCGTTGGTTGACGACGATCTCACACGACGAACATCGGTGGCTCCGTTGACGGCTGTCTCTATTGGGAAAGTCACAAGGCGCTCCACCTCCTCTGCGGCCATGCCTTTTGCCTCAGTCATCACCACCACGGTAGGGGCATTAAGGTCGGGGAATACATCGACTTCCATATTGTCGGCAGTATAAAGACCACCTATTGTCAACAGTACTCCCATTATGAGCACCACGAGACGATTGTCGAGCGAAAATCTTATTATCTTGTTCAACATAATCGTAGATATTAGTGGTTGTGATTATGTCCTTCAGGAATCACTGATGACGCTGAGGCGAGTTTTACTTGGTAAGCCCCAACAGTAACGACACTCTCGCCAGCCTTTAGTCCGCTGACAATCTCAGTACGTACGCCATCGGTCTGACCAATCTTCACCTCACGCTTCTCAAAGATGCCTTCCTCACCCTTATGGTCGTGAGCCTCTGCCTCGTGGGCATGGTGGTCTTCATGCTCATGAGCATGTTCAGCATGTCCATGGTCATGATCTTCATGCTGTTTTACATATACATAATATAGACCCTGTTCTTCGGTCAACGCGGTATTAGGCACAGATATCACGTTCTTTCTCTGCTTGAGCAACAGATAAACCTCTACAAACGACCCTGCAATAATATCGCCTACATTGTCAAACTCGAATGTGGCAGGAAGATATGCTGAGCCTTCGGGCAACGTCCGGCTATACGATACCAGTTTTCCATTGAGTTCAGATAGCTTATAGATGTTTTCATTTCCCGTGGCACGGAAGTTAGCACTCCTTATTTCATCCATGTTCCTGTATGCACATTCCGGTACATCAACAACGAGTTGCTGACGGCGGTTCTGAGTGACAACAACTATAGGGTCGCCCACATTCACATAGTCGCCAGACTTCACAAGCAACGACTTGACGAAACCTCCCCGGCCGGCAGTCACGACAGCACTTCCGCTACGAGACGACGCCACACCCTCGTATGTCACACGTGCAGTCTCGTAGTTTAGTCTTGCCTGTTCGTATTCGCGCTGAGAGACGATATTATCGTCAGCCAAAGGTTTTATCCTCTCCAATTCTCTCTTTGCAGCATCGAATGCAGCCCTTGCCTTAGCTATAGGGTCGCCATCCTGTAGGTTGCGTGCAGTAATGTCAGCCACGGCTTGTCCTCTTGCCACTTCACTTCCCTCCGACAACGATGCGTCACGAAGAAACACGATACCACTCATCGTGGCGGCAACAGTCTGCTCGTCACCCTGCCTTCTAACTATTTGTCCGGCTGCTTTCATCACAGCGGTAAAATCTCCTTCAACCACTGTCTCTGTCTTTATACCAGCTTTTTCCATCTGTTGGTGAGTCATCACTATCTCACCTGCATGCGACTCATTTGTCTCTCCCTCATGGTCGTGAGAGCCATGAGTTGTCTTTCCCGATTGACAACCTGCCAACATGCAAGTTGCCATCAAGATAAAGAATATATAAATATGTCTCATTGTAATACTTGTTTTTGTAAACTTGTCTTTTTCTTTTGTTTATGAGTATTTGACGCTCATTCTTTTTCCAGCAAGATATCAACAAAAACAAGGAGGGGCTCTCAGCCCGCATAATCCTCCGTAGCCTTCCAGTAGCTTTTTTTTGGACTGACAATAAAGATTTTGCTTCTCTTCAACAACTACATCTCTTACATGCCATTCATAGCCAAAAACGACAAACAATGGCAGGAGATAAACATCAAATGCATTCCTGTTATTGCCTGCCATAACGTCAAGCCACTGTGCATTCTTTATACACGAAGAGCAATCCTCATGTTCACTATCTCCATGATGTTCAGTATGTTCATCATTAATATTATTGTCTATCCCGCATTGTTCCATTATCATACATATAGCCTCACCATGATGATGATGAGGAATAATAGGAGCTATCAACACCGACATCACCCCTATTGTCCACACTATAATGAGAAAGATGCGTTTCATTTCAATAACACTTATTTCGGTTCTGACGTTCCCAACTCTTCGTCCACCATGTTTGTCAGGTCAACAAACTCTGCTATTGAGAGCTGCTCAGGACGACGGGTCATAATATCATGATTGAAAAAGCCCTCACTCACCTGAATGCCGGCAAACAACGGGCGCATACTCACTCGCAACATCTTTCTGCGCTGGTTAAACACCGTCTTAACCACTCTCTTAAACAACTGCTCGTTACAACCAAGTTCTGTGGTCTCGTTACGGGTCATTCTTATCACTGCGCTCTTCACCTTTGGAGGCGGATTAAACACGCCCTCATCCACCGTAAACAGATACTCCACGTTATACCATGCCTGGATCATCACACTCAGTATGCCGTATGCCTTGTTTCCTGGAGACGAAGCCATTCGTTGGGCTACTTCACGCTGTATCATACCAGTGCAACAAGGTATAAGGTCTTTATTGTCGAGCATCTTAAAAAATATCTGTGATGAGATGTCGTATGGATAGTTTCCAGTTAGCACAAACTGCTGACCGTCGAATATCTTGTTTAGGTCCATACGCAGGAAATCCTCACCTATTATATTATTAATAAGGCTCGGGAAACGTTCGTAGAGATAATTCACCGACTCGGTGTCTATCTCCACCGCCTTCACTGGACGGGGTTTTTCAATAAGATACTGTGTGAGTACACCCATGCCAGGCCCCACTTCGAGAACAGGGAGCTCGGGACAGGCATCGACCGTGTCCGCAATACGTTTGGCTATCGAGAGGTCAGTAAGGAAGTGCTGACCGAGATTTTTCTTTGGGCGTACTTGTTTCATATAAAAATATTCTTAAGAGTAATGTATGGTATTTTAGGGAGCACGTCCCTTTTAATTTCTTCAAAAAGAAAGAGCGCAACCCTAAGATTGCGCTCTCTTTTTGTTGGGATACCCGGACTCGAACCAGGAAAGGCAGGACCAGAATCTGCAGTGTTACCATTACACCATATCCCAATTTTGTATTGCAATCGTGTTGTTCCCTGATTGCGAGTGCAAAGGTACGGACTTTTTCTTAATCCTCCAAACTTTTCCTGCATTTTTTTTGTTTTTGCCTTAAATATTTCGTTTTTTCTTACAAAACTAATATAATATCGAGCAAAAAGGTGGAGTCAAGGATTCTCTTTAATTACTTTTATAGGTTTCCTCGCTCTTTGTCGAGATAATATTTGTATGTTGCCACTGTAAGTTCGTCGCATGCCGCTTCGTCACACACGACAATGGCCTTTGGGTGCATCTGCAACATAGAGGCAGTCCACTTGTGCGACACATTACCGTCAACCACATGCTGAAGCGCGCGTGCCTTATGGTGACCATTACAGAGTAGCAGCACCTCTCTGGCAGCCATCACGGTACCGATACCAACGGTGAGAGCCTGTTTTGGCACGAGGTTCATGTCGCCGTCAAAGAAGCGGCTATTTGCGATGATGGTATCAGTGGTAAGTGTTTTGATACGTGTCTTTGATGTCAGTGATGAGCCAGGTTCGTTAAATGCGAGATGACCGTCAGGCCCTACTCCACCCATAAAGAGGTCTATTCCGCCAGCATCCTCTATCATCTTCTCGTAGTTGTCGCACTCTTCCACAAGATCCTTGGCATTGCCATTGAGGATATGTACATTCTCCTTTTTTATATTTATATGCGAGAAAAAGTTAGTCCACATAAACGAATGGTATGACTCAGGATGATTCTCGTCAAGATTAACATATTCGTCCATATTGAACGTGATTACGTTTTCAAACGACAGTTCTCCCGCCTGGTATTTCTTGATTAGCTCCCTATAAAGTCCCAAAGGAGACGAGCCCGTCGGACAACCTAATTTAAAAGGCTTCTCCGCTGTTGGATTTGCCTCAACGATTCTCTTGGCTACATAGTCAGCAGCCCACTTAGACATCTTATCGTAGTCTGGTTCGATAATTACTCTCATATATTTTTTTCTTTTTTGTCCGCAAATTTAGTAAAATATCCTATATTGACAAAGAATTTATCGATTTTTTTGCAATAATTATTTAGAATATCGACTGTTGGGTGGCAGTAGTAAGCAGTTCGAGCATCTTCATGCCTATTACCGAATTGCCTTTTGCGTTTAGTCTCGGGCTCCATACCGCAACAGAATAAAGGCTGGGAAACACCGCCGCGATGCCGCCTCCTACGCCACTCTTTCCTGGAAGTCCAACGAGATAGGAAAAGTCGCCTGCCTCGTCGTAAAAACCACAAGTCTGCATGATGGCATTGATACGTTTCACTTGCGAACGCGTGAGATAGACATCCGTATAATCAAACGGTTTGGTATGGTCGGCAAAGGGCAAGAAGGCATGTGCCAGTTCACGGCAACTCATTTCAACCGAGCACATAAGGAAATAGAAGCGCAACACTCGTTCTATGTCGCCCTTAATATTCCCGTGATATTTCAGAAGATTGATGATAGCTGCATTGAGATAGCCTTGTTCCCGCTCTGATTCTGCCACTGCATGATTATAGTTTATAGTATTGCTGCCCGACATATTTCTGACAAATTGTAGGAAAAAACCTTCGGGATCTTTCAGTCGTTCACACAGGATGTCTGTCATCACGATAGCTCCGGCATTGATAAAGGGATTTCGTGGTTTGCCCTGTTCTATCTCTAACTGTACAAGCGAATTGAACGCTGTGCCTGACGGTTCGCGTCCCATACGTTCCCATAAGCCCTCGCCCTCAATCGAGAAGGCCATAGCCAGTGCAAACACCTTCGATATACTCTGTATTGAAAAACGAGTGTCAGCCTTCTCGTATGTGTAAGCTGCACCTCCTATTGTTTCTATGCAAATCCCCATCTGGTCAGGATTAACATTGGCAAGAGCCGGTATATAGTCTGCCTGTTTTCCTTGCCCTTGCAGAGGACGTACGCTGTCGATGATATTCTCTACGATTTTATTATATTCCATTGTTGTTTGAAGTTTTATCGCAAGTTATTCCAGGTTATTTCATTCGGGCAGCAAAGGTAACGTATTTTTGCGATACTAACAACAAAAGAGACAAAAATCAACTCTTTTTTCACTAAAGTTATATCTGCGGCATATCAATCAGGTTGTTTGCTATGGCATAAATGGTCAAACCGGCAAGAGAACGTATCTGCAGTTTGCGTACTATGTTGCGACGATGGGTGACGACGGTGTTGACCGAGATGAAAAGTTTATTGGCAATCTCCTTATTCGACATGCCCTGCACAAGACAGACTATTATCTCTTTTTCTCGCTCAGACACAGTCTCAGCACTATCAGGACACTTTATCATGTTTGTGAGGCGTGCTGTCACATCGTCGGCTTTCACTTTCTCCTCCAACAGTCGGATGGCTGGCACAAACAGCACTTCCTCGACATTGCTATGGTTTGCCAGCCACTCCTCATTATTATATATATCATAGAGAGTGGCGGTGAGCTGGTGGTTAGCAAGTCCGTTATGTGGAAGATACTTGATGATGATATTTTTCAGCTCAAGGAATTTGCCTGTAGTGTCGCTATGGTGCTTAGAGAATATTTCCACGTTATAGTTCGTCATCTGCTCTCCTCTAAGCAGAGCCTCAACATAAGGGAAGAGAGTCTTCTCCTCGTACTTCATATGCAGATGTATGTCGTGGGCATACTCATCATAGAGACGAATGATGAGCGGCGCCAGATTGTTTCCGCCACATAGCGATTCCTCGAGTTTACGGCGTATAGTAGGCAGTTGGAAGTCGAGGAAATAATTATGCGACGCCCGCAGGTATGTCAGGAGCGTGCTGGCAGAGATCTTGTCGTCGGTTTCCTTTGGTGTGAAACCATTTATCAGGAAGTTCACTACTGTGACAAACGTGTAACAGTCAACACCTTGTTCGCGACACACTTCCTCCACAGTCTTGTCCCCAAAACCCAATCGGATGCCAAAGGCACCCAGTCCCTGCAACATGCTGTAATTGTCGCTGATTAGGTCAATCATCTTGTCTCCAGCTTCGTATAGTTTCAACCTTTTCATTTCTCTATGACTTTATTTTGGGCGCAAAGTTAGTCATTTTTTGCCATTCTTACAATACCAAAAAATAGGTATTCGTCATTATTTCACAATATTAACATCACTACAACAAGGTATCGGGGTAATCTTTTATTGGTATCATGAGACACTCACACCTTGTAGAATACTATGTTTTGCGTATTTCAGATTACTACAAAACCATCTACCTTTGCAGCCCAAACAAAAGGATTAGAAAAAGAAATGAAAAAAAGATTTGTACTTATGGCTTTTGCCGCGATTGTGGCCAACAGTCGTTCATATGGTAACGACACTATTCTGGATTATTCCGACAACAACACCCCAGAGTTATCAAAAGACGACAGACATAAAGAGCACCACGACAACGACATACATCGCACTGTGAATCTCGACGACGTGGTAGTGTCGGCAAACAAAAGTGTGGTAAAGCGTAAAGACGCGCCGGTCGTGGTAAATGTCATCAGCGCAAGATTGCTTGAACAGGTCAATGCTCCCGACCTTGCAAAGACCCTTTCCTACCAGTCGGGACTAAGGGTGGAAAACAACTGCCAGAACTGCGGTTTCCCACAGGTGCGCATCAATGGTCTCGAAGGTCCATACTCACAGATTCTCATCAATAGCCGTCCCGTGGTAAGCGCCCTTGCCGGCGTCTATGGATTGGAACAAATACCTGCTGCCATGGTCGATCGTATAGAGGTGGTGAGAGGCGGCGGCTCGGCCTTGTTCGGGGCAAACGCCGTGGGAGGAACGATAAACATCATTACCAAAGACCCGAAAAGCAACTCCTTTGAATTATCCAACACACTCTCGTCAATCGGCGGCAAGGCATGGGAAGACTATATGGGAGCTAACGCGTCGCTCGTAGGACACGAAAACGAATATGGTCTCTCGCTCTATCAGTCATACCGCAACCGCCAACACTATGATCACGACGGCGACGGATTTTCCGAACTCGGCAAGCTCTCTTCCCACACCTTCGGTCTGCGCGGTTTCTATCGTCCGTCAGCATTCACCCGTTTGGGATTGGAATATCACACCACCAACGAATTTCGTCGTGGCGGCAACAAGTTTGACCTGGAGCCACATCTCACCGACATCACCGAACAGACACGACACATCATTAATAGCGGGGGCATAACATACGATATAGCATGGAAGGAATGGGCACAGAAAGTGTCGTTATTCTCTTCTGTCCAGCATGTGGACCGTAACAGCTACTATGGAGCACAGCAAGACCCTAATGCTTACGGCAAGACAAAAGATCTCACTTATGTCGGCGGTGCCACATATATCGGTCGTTTCGGTCATCTGATCTTCTCGCCTGCCACGCTCACCGCTGGCATTGAATACCAATACAACTCTCTTCACGACATAATGACTGGCTATAAGCGCGACCTGAAGCAAGACGTGAGGATTGCCAGTGCATACGGACAGGGCGAATGGACCATCCGTCAGTTCACCGTGCTCACTGGCCTTCGCATCGACAGCCACAACCTTATAGACAATCCCATCTTCAGTCCGAGGGTGAACGTCATGTGGAAGCCTGCCAAAGACATTCAGGCTCGTGCCACATGGTCAACAGGATTCCGTGCGCCACAGGCTTACGACGAAGATCTCCACGTTACAGCCGTGGGTGGCGAAGGTGTACTGATAAAACTTGCCGAAGGATTAAAGCCCGAACATTCCAACAGTTTCAGCGGATCGGTAGATTGGACTTTCCGAAGCGGCCACTTCCTTTTCAATATCCTCGCCGAGACGTTCTACACCTCACTCACCGACGTGTTCTATCTGCAAAACATCGGTGTGGATGACAATGGCTTTACAATACAGGAGAGACGCAACGGCGACGGAGCGGAAGTATATGGAGTGAACATTGACGCAAAGGCAGCCCACGGCGACAACTTCTCTCTTCAGGCAGGACTCACCATGCAACGCAGCCGATACAAGGAGTTCACTACCTGGAGCGAAGACCCGACGGTAGCGCCTGTAAAGGACATGCCCCGTACACCTGACGTTTATGGCTATTTCACCATGAATGCCAAACCGGCAAAGCGTTTCGACCTGTCGTTGTCTGGCATTTATACCGGCAGGATGTATGTGCCACATTTCGGTGAGCAAGACGAGATGGTCCACACCCCATCCTTCATAGAACTATCTGCAAAAGCCTCTTACACATTCACGTTAGGTCATCATCTTAATTTCCAGATTAACTGCGGCATACAAAACATGTTCAACGCATTCCAGGAAGACCTCGACCGCGGCGAGTTCCGCGACTCAGGTTATTTCTATGGTCCGACGCAGCCACGCACGATATTCGTTGGTGTGAAGATATTCTAAGACAACAGAGTGAAAAATTCCTCTTTCCGCAAAATTCCTCATCATTTATTCTACATTCTTCATTATTCTTCGTACCTTTGCACCCGTTTTTTAACATATTCACAATTAACAAAATGTACAACAACAATTCAAACAAGAAGCAGGGCGCTATCGTGTTCAAGCATTTTGGACGCAAAGGCTACTCGCTGTTTGCTTGTCTTGGACGTGAGGTACTGGTGGGTGTGCTCAGCGTTGCCACGCTGCAACACGCCAGTGCCGGAAGCGTCAGCGTAAGACAAGTGACAGCAGACACCATTGCCACCAAGACCGACCGCGAGATGACGCTCGACGAGGTGACCATTAGCGGTTCTAAGGCACCTCTGACACGCGCCCAGGCTGCGAGAATGGTAACTGTACTGGAACGAGCCGATATACAGGCGGCGCCAGTGCAAAGTGTTAACGATTTGCTGAAATATGCCGCAAGCGTGGATGTCAGGCAGCGTGGACCTATTGGAGCGCAGACTGACGTGAGCATCAGAGGCGGCAACAGCGAGCAAATCACTATCTTGCTCAACGGCATCAACATCTGCGACCCGCAGACAGGACACAACGTGTTTGATTTCCCAGTTGACATCAGCGAAATCGAACGTATTGAAGTGCTCGAAGGACCAGCAGGCAGGGTCTATGGAACATCGTCGCTGCTTGGTGCCATCAACATCATCACATCGCCACGTAAGGAGACAAGCGCCTCGGCTCATGTAGAAGGCGGCAGCTATGGCTATCTCTCTGCTGGAGCCTGGGGAAACATCGCCCATGACAAGTGGAGCAACCAGGTGTCGGGCAGCTATACGCGCTCTGACGGTTTTACCCGCAACAGTGCAGGCGGCCTTAACGGCGACTACAGCGGCGGGAAGGCGTTCTACCAAGGCTCGTATGACGATGATGACGTCAGGGTAAACTGGCATGCTGGCATCTCTACAAAAGACTATGGCTCGAACACTTTCTACGGAGCCAAATGGGACGACCAGTTTGAGCATACCCTCAAGACATTCACTGCCATACAGGCGGAGACGAAAAAAGGCAAGATACACCTCAAGCCTTCGATCTACTGGAATCACTCCAACGACCGCTTTGAGCTCTATCGCGACGACGAACAGAAGGTGCCATTCAACTATCACAGGACAGACATCTTCGGAGTGAACCTAAACTCATATTTTGACTGGACATTAGGACGCACCGCCGTGAGTGCTGAGCTGAGAAACGAGGACTATGTAAGTTCGAAACTCGGCGAGCCTCTCAACAATCCGAAACCAATACACGGCACCGACCGCACCTACGCCTATGGCATCAACCGCACTAATATGAGTTTTGTGCTGGAACACAATATCCTGCTCGAACGCTTTACGCTGTCAGCCGGATTGGTGGCCACGAAAAACTCGTGGAGCGACATGGCAATGAAGGTTTATCCTGGCGTGGATGCCAGTTATCGTATAGGCGACGACGTGAAGTTGTTTGCCTCATACAACACCTCGCTGCGCATGCCTTCATACACTGAACTTTACTACTCTATCGGAGGACATGTGGCAGACAAGAACCTGAAGCCAGAAGAGGTGAATGCCATCGAGGGCGGCGTGAAATATGCCGCACACGGCATTGCCGCACAGGCGAGCGTGTATCGCAACAACTGGAAGAACATGATTGACTGGATACGCCACACAAGCGACGGACCTGACGCTCCATGGGAATCAGTCAACTTCACTGAGGTAAAGGCGACGGGATGGGAAGCACAGCTGTCAATGGACTTCAAACAGCTGCTACCAGGACAGACTGTCTTGAAACACTTTAATGTCTCTTACAACTATCTGTTCCAGAGCAAGGACATTGACAACGACATACAGAGCAAATACTCTTTGGAGTATCTACGTCACAAGTTTGTGTCAAACCTCCAACTCAATATCATCGACCGTCTCGCCCTCGGCATCAACTTCCGCTGGCAAGAACGTCGCGGCACTTATACCGACTTCGATGGTGAAGTAAAGAACTACAGTCCCTACTCTATCGTTGACGCGAGACTATGCTGGTCGGCTCCACGATACAACATCTATGTAGAAGTGAACAATCTCTTCGACACAGAATACATAGACTATGGCTGCGTGCCTCAGCCTGGGACATGGCTCATAGGAGGCGTCTCAATAGATATATAGAAAAAATGTATGAAGAATGTGGAGTGAGGATTCTCACTCCACGCTCTTCACACCTTCTTCTGATTTATAAAACGAAGTAATAAAACCTTCTTATTTCTTATTCTACGAAGTTAAAAAGCCTTCTTCTGCTGTTTTATACTACGACGGGGAAACTCCATTATCTCCCTTATACTGCGACGGGATGACACCATATTTCTCTCTGAAATACTTCGAGAAATAGCGAGGATTGTTGAATCCCACCTTGTAACTTATCTCGCTCACTGAGAGCTGGCTCTTGAGAATGAGCTGTTCGGCGTGACGGAGACGAATGTCACGAATGAACTCTGACGGCGTCATGCCTGTGATGGCCGTAAGACGCTTGTATAGATGCACACGCGACATGTTCATTGCTTCGCTCATGGTCTCGACGGTGATGTCGCCATTAGAGAGATTGTCTTCCACATATTTTGTTGCAGCATCCACCAGTTTCTGGTCGAGACTTACTATCTGCACATCTGTTATTGTAGGAGTGATGAGAAGTTTCTCTTGCCGCACTACAGGTGTAGCTTTCTGACTTTCAGCAGGTTTCATTTCACTTATCTGCGTCATAAGAGTCTCTACACTGTCAAACACCTGTTGTTGCTGCTCGTAACGGCGCTCGTCGTTTTCGCCGCTCATCAGCGTGTCGAGCTTGGTGAAGATATTGTCGAACGACAGTCGCAGTTCGTCGCTGATATTGTCGTATGCCGTCTTTGCCTCGCGGCGTTTACGCATCTCCTCTTCCTTTTCCATCTTCAGTTTCTCGAGTCGGAGTTTCTTTGTCTCGCGATGATGCCACATACGTACCAGCATAGCCACGACGATGGCGTAGATGATATAAGCCCACCATGTGGCCCAGAACGGTGGTCGCACCACAATCTCAAGTCGGCTCTCATCGACGCCCATCTGATTGCGGTCGTCGAGGAGTTTTACGACGAGTGTGTATTTGCCCGAAGAGAGACCTGTGAACGAGATGTTCGGGTTGCCAGCCTCAGTCTTCATCCACTTGTCGCTGAATCCATCGAGTCGATATACATATTGCGAACGGTTTTTTATCAGTCCTTGGTCTGATGCCATCTGGATGGTGAACTGATTCTCGTTGTGTTTTAGTTCCACCCGTCGGCTTTCGTTGATAGCTTCTGGCAGTATGACATGTCCGTCGTATTTCTTTCCCACCTCAATCTGTTGTCCGTAGAGCAGGAAGCCGCTGAACACGGGATATCCCACAATTTTCTGACTGCCAAGGCGTTCTGGATCGATAATGTCGAGACCGTTACTGCCTCCGACGAGGACATGTCGGTCGCTGGTAAGGCAGACCGAGCGTTGGTTGTACGGGCCAGGCTGGAGTCCGTCTCTGTTGTTATAGTTGCGGATATCGTACTTCCACTCTCCATTCGACATGGTGAGCTGTATGTAAGATATGCCATATTCTGTTACAACCCAAATGTTATGGCGTGAGTCTTCGATGACCGAGCAGACGTTATTTCCGGAGAGTCCGCTTTCCTGATCGAGCAGTGTCACCACGCCCGTAGTATTGTCAAGCACATTCACGCCTGCCGACGAGCAATACCACACCAGTCCGCGCGAGTCCATCAGCACTTGTGTACAAGCTGAGGCGACAACCGACGAGCGTGTGGCATCCTGGTCGAGTTTCATGTTTACCACCTTACGTTTCTTTGGGTCGATGAGCGAATAGTTGTTTGATGTTCCGACAACGATCCATCCTTCAGGTGTTATCTGCATCGACGAGACGTAGTTGCTCGAGAGATGTGAGTTTGTCTGGTTATATGTCGAGATTTTCCCATCCTTTTCAATACATTGCACGCCGCCGCCAAGTGTTCCTATCCAAATATTCTTGTCGGCCGACTCTACGACAGCCCACACATTGTCGTCTGAGAGTGTACCCTTGCGCATGGCTGTGAACTTCCCATTGGCATAGTGGATGAGTCCGCCGCCAAAGGTGCCGAACCAAAGTGTGCCGTCGCTGGCACAACGGCTCGTGACGATGATGTCTGACGAGAGTCCGTGGGACGCCATGGTAAAAGACTGACGTTCGCCTGTCACGGGGTTGTATCTAATGATTCCGTTGTCGTTGGTTCCGAGCCAGTAGTTGCCTTCCTTGTCTTCGGTCACGGTATTGATGCTGCCCAAGGCCACGTTTTTCACGTTGTCTTTGTTGAGCACCACCTGGTTGACGCCTCCGGTATATGTGCCTATCCACATCTGGTTGTCGAGCGAGCGATAGAGTCTAAGGAGATTATGGTCAGACACGCTCGACTCGTTTGCCTTGTCGTGGTTGTAGTTGTACAGTTCACGTTTCGCATAGTCGATGATAAACAGGCCCGAGTGGTCGGTGGCTACCCACATCCTGCCGAGATTGTCTTCCTGAACGTCGCCTATGATTACGTCTGAAGACATTCCGCCGATGCCGAGACAACGCAGATAGTCAGTCAGAGAGTCGAACCATCGCTTATACCGATGGTCGTAAACATAGCACCTGCCTTCGCTTGTCACCCAGTAGTTTCCTTTCCGGTCCACATAGATGCGTCTGGATACAGCTTCATGAGGCTGTACCTTTTTTATGTGCTTCGACACCCACGACACGCGCTTCTCCTCTCCTATGAGCGACATGAGCACGCCGCAATTGGTCATCACGAGTGTGCTGCGCCCGTAAGAGGCTATTGAGGTGACGGTCTGTTTTCCCTTTACGCCGAAAGCATTGTTTATCACATCAAAACGCGCCTTTGTCCCAGTGCGTGGGTTATAGTAGTAGAGATCGCCTTCCCATGGTTTCATCCAGTAGTTCTTGTCGCGGTCAATAAACACCTTCTCTACATTATTTGTCATTCCCACCTTCTTACACCAAGGCGAGAGGTCATGTATGAAACGCTCCTTCTTCGGGTCATAGACGCAGTATTTTGTTTCCTGCTGCACCCATAGATATCCGTCGATATCCTCATAGACATTGTCAACATGGTCGTTGAGGAGCGAGACGGTGTCTTTCGTGCTGGAGTGGAAGACGCGGAACCTATATCCGTCATAGCGGCTGAGTCCGTATTTCGTTCCTAACCACACGAAACCCTTGGAGTCTTTCAGGATGCAGTTGACCTGAGAGTTTGAAAGTCCGTCGCGCGTGTCGAGGCGCTGGAACTTTATCTGTGGCGTTTCTGCCACGGCCGTTAGCGCCATCATTATCAAGGCTACAAGCGCTACGGTCAATCGTGTAATTTTCCAATATTTCATCTTTTGCGATATAAGTAGGTTTGTCTGTTCTATATATATAATAAGGTGTAGGTTTTATCTTTGCTTTGCCGACGTGTCTCTGATGACGAGTTTCTGCGGCACGATCACCTTTCTCACCTTAGTGTCGCCGTTGATGGCTTTCATCAGTAGCCGACACGCCTCGTGTCCCATTGTCTGCGACTGGTCGGCGATGACCGACATGCGCGGTGTGACGTATTCGGTATGCAGGTCGTCTGAGAATCCTATTAGCGCCACGTCGTCGGGAATGTGCATCTTCATCTGCCTGATGGCCGAGTAGGCGGCGAATGTGACGATGTCGTTGAAAGCGAGGATGGCATCTGGCCGATTCTCCTTTGACAGCAGTTTCATTGTGTTGTCGAAGGCGGTATGATAGTCTATCTTGTCGCACACCACCACTTCGCGATCGATGGGTATGCGATGTTCTCTCAGGGCTTCGAGATATCCGTGTTTACGGCGTTTCACCATGTCGAGATGGTTTGGTCCGCCGATAAAGGCGATGTGGCGGCTTCCCGTCTCGATAAGATGTTCGGTAGCCATCTGCGCCGCCTCGTCGCCGTTGGCCGTTACGGTAGAGAACTTGTCAGACATGCACGTGCGTCCGAAGAAGACGAGAGGAATGCCCATATCGGCGATTTCCTCGAAGTGGGAATAGTCGGTAGTGTTCTGAGCAAGGCATGCGATGATGCCCTCCACGTGCATATCTATGAAATTGTCCACGACCTTCGCCTCTTTCACGAAGTCCTCGTGACTGTTGGCGCTGATGACCGAATATCCGGCTTTCGAAGCCTCTTCTTCTATTCCGTCAAGTACGGCGGAGTAGAAATGTGTCACCAGATTAGGCACCACCACCCCGATTATTTTCGGCGCCTCGCGTCTCAGGCTGCGGGCAAAGGGATTAGGGCGGTAGTTGAGTTCCTTGGCAAGTGCTTTCACACGCTGCTGCATGTCAAGTCCTATCTCCGGGCTGTTGCGCAACGCACGGCTAACGGTGGCTATGCTGACACCAAGCTGCTTTGCCAAATCTTTCAGTGATGTTCTATGTTTTCCGTTATTCATTGTCACTTTAGGAGTCTTTTATTTCTTAGGTTTTGCCTTTCAGAGTGCAAATATACATGTTATTTTTTAAAATCGCAAGCGTTTACGTAATTTTTTTAGTCAAAAACTTGATGATTAACAAAAAAAACCTTATCTTTGCAGCAGAATTTGCAATGAGTAATGAATAGTTGATAATAAGTTAGTTAGAAAACGTAAGAAAAGGAAGGGCTGTCGGGAGACAGCTCTTTTTCATTTCGAAACCTAATTAACATATCATTTTTTTGAAGTTAAAAAAAACATCATAACATATATGACATACGCAATCATCGGCACCGGCGCCATCGGCGGATACTATGGTGCAAAACTAAGCAAGGCAGGATTCGAGGTTCATTTTCTCCTGCATTCAGACTACGAATACGTGGCTGACAACGGACTTACCGTTGACTCTTGCGATGGGGCTTTCCGCCTCGCCGCACCTGCTATATATGACGATACAAGAAAGATGCCGCAGTGCGACGTGGTGATAGTGGCGCTGAAAACCACCAACAACCAGCTGCTGCCAACGCTGCTCACACCGCTGCTGAAACCCGACACCATCGTGCTGCTGATACAAAACGGCATCGGCGTAGAGGCTGAGGCAGAGAAGATGATGCCGGGCATACAGCTCGCTGCCGGACTCGCCTTCATCTGCTCGGCAAAGGTCGGACCAGGACACATCAACCACCAGTTCTACGGCAACATCAACATCGGTAACTACAACTGCAGCGACACCGACAAGTATAACCGCCTGATTGACGACTTCCGAAAGGCGGGAATAGGTGCCTCCGACGTGGACTATTATGAGGCAAGATGGAAGAAGGCCGTATGGAACATGCCTTTCAACGGCATGACCGTGGCTCTCAACACTACCACCAACCGGCTCCTCGACAACTCTTCCACCAGACAGCTCATCTACGACCAGATGCTCGAGGTGATAGGAGCTGCCAACGCCCTCGGCATAAAAAACATCGACAGCAGCTTTGCCGACAAGATGATACACAACACGGTGAAGATGCCGCCCTATTCGCCAAGCATGAAACTCGACTTCGACAACAATCGACCCATGGAGATTGAATATCTCTATACACGACCCTTGGCCGAGGCAAAGGCTGCCGGATTTAGAATGCTGAAGTTGGAAATGCTGGAACAACAGCTGCGTTTTATAGAAAAAGAACTGAAAATAAAAGTACAACATGATTGATTATATAAAAGGTGAACTCACAGAACTCACACCAGCCATAGCCGTGGTTGCTGGTGTGGGGTACGCCATGAACATCTCGCTCAACACCTTCACAGCCATACAGGGAAAGAAAGAAGTGAAACTCTACGTCCACGAGGCAATACGCGAGGACGCTCACGTGCTCTTCGGATTTGCCGCAAAGAAGGAAAGGGAGATGTTCCTGCTGCTCATCACCGTCTCGGGCGTAGGACCTAACACGGCACGCATGGTGCTCTCGTCGATGAGTCCCGCCGAACTGTGTAACAGCATCTCAACGGGCAACGAACGCATGATAAAAACCATAAAAGGCATAGGACTGAAAACGGCACAACGCATCATCGTCGATCTGCGCGACAAGATAGTGACACTCGGCATCACACAGGAAATACCTGCCGGAGGCAGCATCGAACAGCCCGTAAACAACCAGGTGAAAGACGAGGCGGTGAGCGCACTCACCATGCTCGGCTTCTCGCCCGCCCCATCGCAAAAGGTGGTGGTGAAGATTCTGCAAGACAATCCCGCCATGCCGGTAGAACTGGTGGTGAAAATGGCATTGAAGATGATAAAGTAAGAAAGGCAGTGATTTTACTTACAGATTATAGCCTTACGGCTCAAAACACCTATAAATTGTAATTTTTTGCCACTTTTCTTTATTTTTTTATGCCATTATGACACTTGTTTCACAGAAAAAGTGTAATTTTGCAACCGAAAACAAGAATAAACAGTCAAACATCAATAAAAAGAAATGAAAAAGATTAGAGCAGCCGTTGTGGGATACGGCAATATAGGACGCTATACCATACAGGCTCTCGAAGCGGCCAACGACTTCGAAATAGCTGGTATAGTACGTCGTAACGGAGCGGAAAACAAGCCCGCAGAACTCGCACAGTATGACGTGGTAAAGAACATTCGCGAACTGAAAGACGTGGATGTGGCTATTCTCGCCGCACCGACGCGCTCTTGCCCCGACTTCGCAAAAGACATACTTCCTCTCGGCATCAACACCGTTGACAGTTTCGACATACACACCCGAATCCTCGAGTATCGCAACGAGCTGATGCCAATCAACAAGGAGACCAACACCGTGTCGGTAATAGCAGCCGGATGGGATCCAGGTTCTGATTCCGTGGTACGCACACTGATGCAGAGCCTCGCTCCTAAGGGCTTGAGCTACACCAACTTTGGTCCAGGCATGTCGATGGGACACTCGGTTTGCGTGAAGTCGAAAGAAGGCGTCAAGAACGCTCTCTCAATGACTATTCCTCTCGGCGAAGGCATTCACCGCCGCATGGTGTATGTGGAACTCGAAGAGGGATACAAGCTCGAAGACGTGACAAAGGCCATTAAGGCCGACCCGTATTTTGCCAACGATGAGACACACGTGTTCCAGGTGGCATCGGTTGACGACGTGCGCGACATGGGCCACGGCGTAAACCTCGTGCGCAAAGGCGTCAGCGGACAGACACAGAACCAGCGTCTGGAGTTTAACATGAGCATCAACAATCCCGCACTCACCGGCCAGGTGCTGGTGAACGTGGCCCGTGCTTCCATGCGCCTGCAGCCAGGATGCTACACCATGATCGAAATACCTGTAATAGACATGCTTGAAGGCGATCGTGAGGAACTCATATCTCACCTCGTATAATATATACCACACACAAAAACGACATCATATAAACCACAACAAGATGGGAAGTTAAAAGACACAACGTCTATTAACTTCCCTTTTTCGTATATTAACGACAACAAGAGAATGAAAGCTCCATATTATTTTCTGCTATTTTCTTTCATATTATTTTGCTGAAAGGAAAAAAAATGGTATCTTTGCACGAAAATACTATTTCGATAACTTAAAAAACATATAGTCTGATGAAATTAAAAACCACATTACTGACCATCGCCGTGGGAGCAACACTCGCTGCCTCGGCACAGACGGCACCGAAACTGAGTGCCGACAACATTGATGAAGTACTGAAAGCCATGACACTCGAGGAGAAAGCCACGCTGCTCGTCGGTGCCACAAACCA
>SAMEA3663112__coassemble_64_pt1 | contig 34360 bp, 30 predicted proteins | sample SAMEA3663112__metabat2_high_PE_013 | metagenome-assembled genome bin SAMEA3663112 (sample SAMEA3663112) | pig gut metagenome | biome: pig gut; feature: pig-associated habitat; material: faeces | place: Denmark | collected 2012
CCAAATGACCACTTTGACCAAAATGACCACTTTGACCAAAATGACCACTTTGACAGTGTCTTTTCAGAACTATTCTTCACCACCTATGGGTACGTATTTATGTGAAAAATAAACAAGAAAAACGTTAAAAAGGAAATATTGAATAGTTTTTCTTATGATATGAATACACGTATATCATTAAAAATGCGTACCTTTGCACCCGAATTAGAAAGAATAAGATGAAATCATTAGTGTTCACATTTGCTTTATTGCTTTCCTCGACAGCAGGGAATGCACAGGAAAAGCTTACGTTAGGACAATGCCTGAACATTGGCATTGAAAACAATTTGTCGCTGAAAATTGCCAAGGGAGAAATAGTGAAAGGCAAGCATAACATCAGCGAAAACCGTTCGCGTCTGCTACCGCAGATAAACTTCTCGGCGTCGCTCAACGACAACTTCGACCCGCCCGTATCTGTCACCGACGGAACGGCTTACGGCAAGACGTACAACGTGACAAAGACGCTGCAGTACAACTCGTCGGCGGCGCTCGCACTGCAGATGCCGCTCTACAGTCAGACGGCGCTCACGGCCATCAGCATCGCCAAGACGCTCGACCAACTCAACCAGCTCTCGTACGAGAAGGCGCGCGAGGACCTTATGGTACAGATAAGCAAGATGTACTACCTCATACAGAACACTACCGAGCAGATCTCGATAGTGAACGACAACATCAGACGCTTTAAGGAGCTCAGAGACATCACACAGGCCTTCTACGACAACGGCATGGCACTCGAGATAGACCTCAAGCGCATCAACGTGAAGATAGAGACCATGGACGTGCAGCTCGCCAACGCCAAGGCGATGCTGTCAGAGCAGTATAACATGCTGAAATACGTGATGGACTATCCGGCGGAGAAGGATATAGTTGTGGAGGAAAAGATTGTAGATAAGGTGGACGACGCCCAGCTGACGGGACTGAACACCAACCTCTACGAACTGCAACTGCTGCAGAAGAAGCTCGACATGGCTGAGCTGCAGAAGAAGATGGCCAAGGACGGCTATCTGCCCACGCTCGCCCTGAGCGCCAACTGGGCTTACACGGCTTATACCGACAAGTTTAAGAACTGGTTCCACTCGGGCGAGTCGAACCATTGGTATCGGTCAAACGGAATAGGTCTGCAGCTGAGGGTGCCGGTGTTCGACGGATTCGAGAAAAGATCGAAGATAAGGAAGGCGCAGGTGGATATAGACAACGCCAAACTGTCGTATGAAAATGCGCTGAAGAGCATGCAGACGCAGTATGCCAACGCCATCAACGACCTTGCCAACAACCAGCGCAACTACGTGAAGCAGAGAGACAACTACCGTCTGGCTGAGGGCATCTACGGCGTCACCGTAGATCGCTACCGCGAGGGCATCGTATCGATGGTGGAGGTGCTGCAAGACGAGATGAGCATGAGCGACGCGCAGAACAATTACCTCACCGCCCACTACAACTACCAGGTGTCGAACCTCGCCGTGCTGAAGCTGACGGGAAAACTCGACGAGCTGTTTAAGTAATAAAAAGAGTTTGAATAATTTTAACAATGAGATAAAACAATGGAAGAAAAAAAGAATATGACAGAAGGTAACGACAACCAGATGACTGCTGAACAGAAAGCAAAGAAACTGAAGAAACAGCGCGTGAGACAGATGATAGTAAGCCTCATAGGAGTGGCCATACTGCTCTGGGGCGTGTGGGAAGTGGTGTGCATGTTTCTCGACTTTAAAAACAACGAGACCAGCAACGACGCACAGGTAGAACAGTATCTCTCGCCCGTGAACATACGCGCTACAGGATACATAAAGAAGATTTATTTCACTGAGCATCAAGACGTTAAGAAAGGTGACACGCTCCTCGTGCTCGACGACAGCGAATATCGCATAAGGGTGATGGAGGCTGAGGCTGCACTAAAGGACGCCATGGCAGGACAAAACGTGGTGGGAGCGACACTGCAGACCACTACCAAGTCTGCCGACGTGTATGACGCCTCGATAGCCGAGATTGAGGTGAGACTGGCTAAGCTGGAGAAAGACCGCCAGCGCTACAAGAACCTCGTGGAACGCAATGCCGCCACACCCATTCAGCTCGAACAGATAGAGACAGAATATGAAGCTACTAAGAAAAAACTTGACGCCACACGCCGCCAGCAGAAGGCTGCCTTATCGGGAGTAAACGAGGTGAACAACCGTCTGGGCAACACCGAGGCAGCCATAGAGCGCGCCACAGCAGCACTCGAAATGGCCAAGCTCAACCTCTCTTACTGCGTGGTGACGGCACCATGCGACGGAAAGTTAGGACGACGCGCCCTGGAGGAAGGACAGTATATCAACGCCGGACAGACCATAACTTACATCGTGCCGAACACACAGAAATGGGTGGTGGCAAACTACAAGGAGACACAGGTGGAAAACCTCTTCGTGGGACAGAAGGTGAAGATGACCATCGACGCCATCAGCGACAAGGAGTTTGAGGGCGAGGTGACAGCCATCTCAGGCGCCACAGGATCGAAATACTCGCTCGTGCCCACCGACAACTCGGCCGGCAACTTCGTCAAGATACAGCAGCGCGTGCCAGTGCGCATCGACTTTGTCAACCTCTCGAAGGAAGACAACGACAAGCTGGCTGCGGGAATGATGGTGATAGTGAAAGCAGAGAGAAAATAAACGGCGATGAACAAGAATTTCCCGTTCTACGACTGGGTGCCTAAGCCTCTCGGGATAATCTTCCTGATTGTGCTTTTCATACCTATAATGACCGTTAGCGGTGTCTATTCGGCCAACAGCAGTGAGATGGTCGGGGGGCTGGGCATACAGTCTGAACATATTTCGTTTGTGGGATTTGTCACCTCGGTGGGAATGGCGGCCTTCTCGCCGTTCTTCTACACCGTGGTGTGCCTGCGACGACAGAAGCTGATGAGCCTCATAGGATTTCCCATACTCATCGTGCTCAGCTTTATATGCGCACGCACCGACAGCGTCTTCGTCTTGGGACTGTGCAGCCTGACGATGGGATTCGTGCGTCAGGCACTGCTGATGTCAACACTGTTTACGCTCATCAAATACTGCTTCCACATCGAAGCCACAAACAACCTCACGGCGGGCAACGAGCCGCTGACCGAGGAGGGATGGGACAAGCTCGACACGGAGAAGACCACAAGCATGCCCACAATCTACTTCTTCTTCATGATTCTCGGACAGCTCGGCACGTGGCTAACGGCATGGTTTGCCTACTACTACGAGTGGCAGTATGTGTATTACGCCATGATGGCGACAATGCTCGTGGCAGTGCTCATCACGCTCATAGCCATGCCGTTCAACCCTTATCCCACGAAACACCCGCCGCTGTCGTTCTCGAAGTTCGGCAATGTGGTGGTGTTCTCGGCCATGTGCTGCTCCTTTATATACATAATGGTATATGGAAAGACGCTCGACTGGTATGACGACTCCACGATACGCTGGGCCACGGTGATATGTATCGTCTCGATACTGCTGTTTGTGTATCTCGAGAAGACAAGGCAGTCGCCCTATTTCGTGCTCGAGGCCCTGAAATGGCGCAGCATACAGGGAGGCATACTGCTCTTCCTCGGACTCATGATATTCAACTCGAGCCAGATGTTTGTCAACATCTTCGTAGGTGTGGGCATGAAATGCGACAACCTGCAGATAGCCGAACTGGGCAACTGGGTGCTCCTGGGATATTTCCTCGGACTGGTGGGAGCCATCATTGCCAGCGCGAAGAAGATTCACCTGAAATGGCTCTTCGCCATGGGATTCGTCTTTATAGGACTCGCCTCGCTATTTATGTATTTCGAGGTACAGACCGAGGGACTCTACGAGAGAATGAAATGGCCAGTGATAATACGCGCCACGGGAATGATGCTGCTCTACTCCGTGACAGCCGTGTATGCCAACCAGCGCATGCCTTACAGACTGATGTCAACATGGGTGTGCATAATGCTCACCGTCAGAATGATAGTCGCACCGGGAATAGGCTCGGCGATATACACAAACGTGTTCCAGCACCGACAGCAACACTACATCACACGCTATGCGCAAGACTACGACCGCATGAACCACCCTGTGGCGTCAAACTACGACCAGACGGCACGCGGCATGCGCTACCAGGGAAAGAGCGAGACCGAGGCAGAGCAGATGGCGTCGATATCGACAAAAGGAAAGATACAGGTGCAAGCCACGCTCACCGCGATAAAAGAAATGGCGGGATGGACCATCTACGGATGCTTGGCATGCGCACTGGTCGTCGTACTCGTGCCATGGCCTAAACGCGACATCAGCCGCGACACCAAAGAGTGGCTAATGTCGAAAACTATCGCGCCGCCGTCGTGGAGAGGGGAATAATTGAAAAAACTCTCTGATTTATTTTGTAGTGTCGGCAAATTAGCTTAACTTTGCAGTCGGAAACAAGAATAAATGAAAAATAGTATGGAACAAAATCTTCTGATTTACAATACACTGACTCGAAGCAAAGTGCTCTTCGAGCCTATACACGCCCCAAACGTGGGAATGTATGTTTGCGGACCTACAGTATATGGCGACCCGCATCTCGGACACGCGCGCCCTGCCATCACCTTCGACATCCTCTTCCGTTATCTCAAGCATCTCGGATACAAAGTGCGCTACGTGCGTAACATTACAGACGTGGGACACCTCGAGCACGATGCCGACGAGGGAGACGACAAGATAGAGAAGAAGGCACGACTCGAACAGCTTGAGCCCATGGAGATAGCACAATACTACACCAACCGCTATCACGACGCCATGAAGGCTCTCAACGTGCTGCCGCCAAGCATTGAACCCCATGCCACAGGACACATCATTGAGCAGGAACAGCTCGTGAAGGAAATCATCGACAACGGATATGCCTACGAAAGCAACGGAAGCGTGTATTTCGACATAGAGAAATATAACAAAGACCATAAGTATGGCATCCTCTCGCACAGAAACCTCGACGACGTGATAAACAACAGCCGCGAACTCGACGGAGTGGGCGAGAAACACAACCAGGTCGATTTCGCCCTCTGGAAAAAAGCTCAGCCAGAACACATCATGAGATGGCCAAGCCCATGGAGCGACGGATTCCCAGGATGGCACTGCGAATGTACAGCCATGGGAAGAAAATACCTCGGCAAGCAGTTTGACATCCACGGCGGAGGCATGGACCTCATCTTCCCTCACCATGAGTGCGAGATAGCACAGGCCGTGGCAAGCCAGGGAGAGCCGATGGTGAAATACTGGATGCACAACAACATGATCACCATCAACGGACAGAAGATGGGTAAGTCGCTCGGAAACTTCATCACACTCGAACAGTTCTTCACAGGCAACCACGAACTGCTCAAGCAGGCATTCAGCCCAATGGCAATACGCTTCTTCATCCTCTCGGCACACTACCGCGGCACTGTAGATTTCTCTAACGACGCACTCGTGGCAAGCGAGAAGGGACTGGAGAGACTCATGAACGGACTCAACGACCTCGACCGAATCACGCCGACAGACAAATGCGACGACGAGACAATGAAGGTGGTGAAGGAACTAAGGCAGAAGTGCTACGACGCCATGAACGACGACCTCGCCACACCGCTCGTCATCAGCCATCTCTTCGAGGCTTGCTCTACGGTGAACAAACTGCTCGACCACAAGGCCACCATCTGCAAAGACTGTCTCGACGAACTGAAGCAAGTGATGCGTCTCTTCGCATTCGACATCCTCGGACTCAGAGACGAGAAAGCCGACAACAACGAAGACCGAGAGGAGGCTTACGGAAAAGTAGTAGATATGGTGCTCAGCCTCAGAGCAAAAGCAAGAGCCAACAAAGACTGGGCCACTTGCGACCAAATACGCGACGCACTGAAAGACGCCGGATTCGAGGTGAAAGACACCAAGGACGGATGCGTCTGGAAACTTAATGTCTAATATTTCTCGGATGGCAATTAAGCACCTCCTCACGTATCATACGATCGTCGAGATGAGTGTAAATCTCGGTGGTGGAGATATGCTCGTGGCCTAACAGCGACTGGATGACACGAAGATCAGCACCGCCCTTCAGCAGAGCCGTGGCGAAGCTGTGGCGAAGCGTGTGGGGACTGATGGTCTTCGTGATACCTGCCGACACGGCCTGACGCTTTATCATGATGAGGATCATGGTGCGAGTGAGCTTGCTGCCCCAGCGATTGAGAAAGACATAATCCTCGTTGCCAGACTTGATACGCATCTCACGACGGTCGAGAAACCAATAGTTCAACTCTTTGATGGCACTATCGGAAATGGGCACGAGACGCTCCTTCGAACCCTTGCCCGTGACCCTGATATACTGCTCGTCGAGAAACAGGTCTGACAGCTTCAGCGACACCAACTCGCTGACACGCAGACCACAGCAAAACAGCACCTCGATGATGGCCTTGTTGCGCTGCCCTTCCCACTTGGAAAGGTCGATAGACGACTCAAGGATGTCAACCTCCTCGGTAGATAACACCTCGGGAAGATGCTCGCCCATCTGTGGCGACTCGAGCAGTTCAGACGGGTCGTCCTCCCGAAAGCCGTCGAGAGCCATAAACCTGAACAACGACCGCACACCACACAGCACCCTGCACTGCGACACGGCGCCAATGCCTATGTCGTGGAGCGTGGCAGCAAAATCCTCTAAGTCTGACAGCTCGAGCGAGACCAAGTCCAAACCCTTGTCGTCACAGTAGGCAACGAGCTTGCCGACGTCGTAAAAATAGGCGTCGATGGTGTTTTGGGAGAAGTTGCACTCCAATTTCAGGTATCTTTTGAACTTTTGCAATATATTTGCCGTCGTTTTCTTGCTCATTTCTGTATTATTTTGTACTTTTGCGCTGCAAATATAACAATTTTTTTTTGAAATAATGAAAATACAGATAATTAATGGCCCAAATCTTAATCTCTTGGGCACACGCGAACCGGGAATATACGGTTCGGACACGATGGAAGCCTATCTCGACACTCTGAGAAAGCGCTATCCCGACATCGACATCGACTACTATCAGAGCAACATCGAAGGGGAACTGATAACGAAGCTGCAGCAGGTGGGATTCACCTACGACGGCATCGTGCTCAACGCCGGCGCATACACGCATACCAGCATCGCCCTACACGACTGCATACGCTCGCTGAAAACCCCAGTGATAGAGGTACACATTTCAAACGTACACAAACGCGAGGAGTTTAGACATCACTCTTACATCTCCTCAGCATGCCGCGGCGTGATATGTGGCTTCGGCATGGATTCATACAGATTGGCAATAGAGAGCTTTATATAACTCAAGTTTCGGAAGTAATTTTGAACCACAGAGTTTAAGAGATTAAGAGTATTTATAATAGGAAAGAGACTGAATGCCAAGGCATTTAGAGATCATAGAGGGCTGCGCATGATTTCATCTGCCCGAAGGCTCTGTGTTCTCCGTCGCTTGCGACCTACTCTATATAAACAAAAATCTCTTTTCCTCTTTATCTCTGTGGTTTAAATAAACCCCTTAACATTGGGAATTATCACTTCAGAAAGTTTAGTATATAATATTTCAGTCAACTTGTTTACTCGTCAATTTGTTTACTCGTCAACTCGTCAACTTAAAAAAATATGAACGAAGAACTGGAGAAATACGTCAGGGAACATAGCGACCCGGAAGGAGACTATCTCTATCGCCTCTACCGCGCCACAAACATCTATCTGCTGCACGGACGCATGGCAAGCGGACACCTGCAGGGACGGCTGCTGAAGATGATAGTGAGGATGATAAGACCGAAAAACATTCTCGAAGTGGGCACCTTCAGCGGATATAGCGCCATCTGCCTTGCCGAAGGACTCGACGAGGGAGGAAAGGTCTATACCTTCGAGATAAACGACGAGCAGGAAGACTTCACACGGCCGTGGATCGAAGGCTCGCACCTGGCAGACAAGATTGAGTTTATCATCGGCGACGCCATACAGGAAGCCCCTAAGCTCGGCGTCGTGTTCGACATGGCCTTTATCGACGGCGACAAACGCACTTATATCGAGACCTACGAGATGGCGGTGAAGGTGGTGAGAAAAGGAGGATTCATTCTCGCAGACAACACGCTGTGGGACGGACATGTCACCGATCCTGCCTACGACAAAGACCAACAGACCATCGGCATACGACGCTTCAATGACTATATTGCCAACGATAAGCGAGCGGAAAAAGTCATCCTTCCGCTAAGGGACGGACTAACGCTGATAAGGATAAAATAAAGGAATTAAGGAGATAACAACTGATTAACTCCTTAATTCCTAAGTGATTTATTTTTTCTCCTCCAACTTTTTCATTCTCTCAACCTGAACTTTCACAATGTCTAATGTCGTCGTGTCTGAACTGAACACAGAGTTGAGACCTTGCGCTTCCTGGGCAGGATCGCCCGTATAGTCGTCGCCCGGCAGCCACTGCTCGTGCTGCGGATTGGCAAAGCCGCCCCACGCCCAGAAGTTGCAACCCGCAAACTTGCCTCCCTGTTCGGCATTGTCCGCCACAAGCGAGAAGACATACTTATAATAGCCGTCGCGACCCTTGGTGCTCACCGCCTTGTCGAACTTGAAGCCATCGCGAGGATAGCCAAACTCCTCCATCACAAGCGGTTTGCCAAGACGGTCGCATATCTCAAGATGACGGTTGATATACTCAAGCGTGCTGTCGCAGGCTGCCGGCAAATCTTCGACAAGGCTGTCGGCGCGCGCCCAGCTCCAGTTATAAGGCCAGATATGGATGTTGCAATAGTCGATGTTCTTGTCTGAACAGATCGTCTCGTATGTCGTGTAGTCGCCCTCACAACCCCAAGCACCCTCGCTGCCAATGGAGATGAGATGGTTGGCGTCGAGCGAACGGATGAGCGACGACGTCTCGGAGAGCCACTTGGCAAACGGCGCAAGCTCTTCCTTCCCAAAGGCGCGAGGCTCGTTGCCAATCTGCCACGACATGATCGTCGGGTCGTCGGCATACTTCACGCCTGTATAACGGTTGGTGCGCGACACGATAAACTTCACGTAGTCGTAAAACAGCTGGTGAGCCTTCTCCGAAGTGGCGTATTTGCGAACGAAATTCATGTATGCAGGATAGCCGTCCTCGTTAGGACGAGGAGCCACGCCCTCGCCAGCATGCTCAAGATAGAAACCATAGCCGCCACTCCATTCCCACGAGTTGTTGAGGTAGAGCACTGCAACCATGTCGCGCTTGCCCATCTCCATGAGCAGATAGTCGAGACCGGCAAGGATAGTGTCGTTATACTCGCCCGGAGACCTCTGCAACGTGGGCTCTACCTTGGTCAGAACACCTTCCTTGCCGTCGCTGCCCACGAGGATGCGGAGATTGTCGATGCCGATGCCTTTCATGAAGTCGAGCTCAGAAAGAAGACGATCGCGGTCGCCGCCACGACCCTCAGAACCGAGAATGGCACCATACCAGAAGTTGGTGCCTACATAATAATATGGCTTGCCGTTGCGCACGAAATGACCATCGGCAACACGCACAAACTTCTCTGCCGAATCTGTCTTGCCGCCCTTGCACGAAACGAAGGCGAAAGCTGCAAACATAATTGCCATAAGAGAAAAAATCTTTTTCATCGTAATTATTGTTTTTTAGTTATGTTTTGATTGTCGGGTGCAAAATTAGCCATAAATTCTTAAACAGCAAAAATATTACATATCAAATACTGATACTATTTTAACATCTTGCCTTGATTTATTTGAATATTGAAAGCATTATTGCCACGCAAATAAAAAAAAACAGCGAGAATGTTTTGCCATATAAAGAAAAAAGACTAATTTTGCCAACAGTATTGATATGAAACAATAGTAATCATTAACTTATAAAAATGGAAAAAAGATACGGACATTTCGATGACAACAACCGTGAGTATGTCATCACCGACCCAAAGACCCCATGGCCTTGGATCAACTATCTTGGAAATGAGGACTTCTTCTCCCTCATATCCAACACAGCAGGAGGGTACAGCTTCTACAAAGACGCTAAGTTCAGACGCATCACTCGCTATCGTTACAACAACGTGCCGATGGACAACGACGGGCGATACTTCTATATCAAGGACGGCGACACGATATGGAGCCCAGGATGGAAACCTTGCCGAACACCACTCGACAACTATGAGTGCCGACACGGCATGGGATACACGCGTATCACAGGAACAAAGAACGGCATAGAGGCGTCAGCACTCTTCTTCGTGCCGCTGAAGACATTGGCCGAGGTGCAGAAACTCACACTGAGAAACACTACCGGAGAGGTGAAGAACATCAAACTATTCTCGTTTACAGAATGGTGCCTCTGGAACGCTGCCACCGACATGGAGAACTTCCAACGTAACTTCTCTACTGGAGAAGTGGAGATCGAAGGCTCGACAATTTATCACAAGACGGAATATCGCGAAAGACGTAACCACTATGCGTTCTACACCGTGAACGCCGATATACAGGGCTACGACACCGACCGAGAGACATTCGTGGGACTCTACAGCGAGAAATCGGCTCCTGACGCCGTCGTAGAGGGAAAACCACGCAACAGCTTCGCACACGGATGGAGCCCGATAGCTTCACATTATATAGAAGTGGAACTCAATCCAGGCCAAAGCCGCGACTTCATCTTCCTATTGGGATATGTGGAAAATGCACAGGAAGAGAAGTTTGTGGCTAAGAAGGTAATTAACAAAAAGAAAGCTCACAACCTCATACAGAGATTCGACAGAACGGAAAAGGTGGACAAGGCTTTCGACGAACTAAAACAGTATTGGGACAAACTGCTCAGCCGGTTTGCGGTGAAGAGCGACAACGACAAGCTCGACCGCATGGTAAACATATGGAACCAATATCAGTGTATGGTGACTTTCAACTTCTCGCGCTCAGCATCCTTCTTCGAAAGCGGAGTGGGAAGAGGAATGGGATTCCGAGACTCGAACCAAGACCTCGTGGGATTCGTTCACCTCATACCAAGCCGAGCACGACAGCGCATCATCGATATCGCCTCTACACAGTTCCAAGACGGCGGATGCTATCACCAGTACCAGCCTCTCACTAAAAGGGGAAACAACGACATCGGAGGTGGATTTAACGACGACCCTTGCTGGCTCATCTTCGGAACAGCGGCTTATCTCAAGGAAACGGGCGACTTCTCTATCCTCGCCGAACCAGTGCCGTTCGACAATCAGCCGGGAAGCGAGAAGACACTCTTCGAACACCTGAAGATATCGATGGAACACGTCACCAACAACCTCGGACCACACGCACTGCCACTCATAGGACGTGCCGACTGGAACGACTGTCTCAACCTCAACTGCTTCTCGTGGGATCCTAACGAGTCGTTCCAGACAACGGAGAACAACAGCAAGGGATCGAAAGCAGAATCGCTCATGATTGCAGGACTCTTCGTGGTGACAGGAAAAGAATATGTGAAACTCTGCCGTCAGCTGGATAAGCAGGGCGACGACGCCGCAAAATATGGCATCGACAACTTCAACGATGAGGCTGAACGCATGGAAACAGCTGTCAACGCCATGGTGGAAGCCGTGAAGAAACACGGATGGGACGGCAACTGGTATCTGCGAGCATACGACTTCTACGGCAACAAAATCGGCTCGAAAGAGAACGAAGAGGGAAAGATATTCATCGAGAGCCAAGGATGGTGTACGATGGCCGGCATCGGACTCGAAGAGGGAATGGTGGATAAGGCTATCGACTCCGTGGAGAAGATGATGGACTGCGAACACGGCATCGTGCTCAACAATCCTGCATACACTGTCTATCATGTCGAAATGGGTGAGATATCGTCTTATCCTGAAGGATACAAAGAGAACGCCGGCATCTTCTGCCACAACAATCCATGGGTAATCATCGGTATGACCGTGGCTGGACGGGGTAACGAGGCTTGGGAACACTATACGAAGATATTGCCTTCATACGTGGAAGAGAAATATCAGACGCTTCACAAGGTGGAACCATACGTAAACTGCCAAATGGTGGCAGGAAAAGATGCCTACAAGCCTGGAGAGGGAAAGAACTCGTGGCTCACCGGAACAGCTGCATGGATGTGGCTCACCGTCAGCCAATATATTCTCGGAATACAACCCGACTACGATGGACTCGCCATTCGTCCGTGCCTGCCTGACACAGCAAAGGAATACACCGTCACACGATGCTTCCGCGACGCTCGTTACACCATCACAGTGAAGAATCCTGACGGACGCCAGTCGGGCATCAGACAGATGACCGTAGATGGAGTTGCCGTGGATGGAAACGTGATCCCTTATGCTCCAGGAGAACACACCGTAGAGGTGGTTTGCTAATCAATAGATTTATCACGGCCGCGTTCGCGCAATCATCACGGCCGGCGTTCGCGCAATCATCACGTCCGCGCGTTCGCGCAATCATCACGTCCGCGCGTTCGCGCAATCATTACGGCCGGCGTTCGCGCGAATTTTTCAATTTTTTATTATTTCAATATTAATTTTTTTCTCGTGGTAAAACATATTATTCTTTGGACTCTGAATCCAGAACTCTCTGAGGAGAAGAAAACAGAAGTGAAAAAAGGCATAAAGGAAGGTCTTGAGCAACTGGTGGGAAAGGTGCCGGGACTGATAGATGTCAAAGTGAATATCGACGGACGACTCGACTCGTCTAACTGCGACGTGATGCTCGACAGCACACTCGAAAGTACCGAGGCACTGAAGGCTTATGCCACGCATCCAGAACATGTGGCAGTGGCCAATACAAAAGTCCGCCCTTATACCGTACAGCGCACTTGCCTCGACTATACAGTATAACGAGCGGATCTACATTACGATTCGTCAACATCTATGACGTGGATATCAACGACCGTCAATCAAGATGGCGCGGATCTACGTAATGTCCGTCAATTTTCAGCGGTTCGACGTGAAGACCTACGTGGGTGTTTGCGCCGAACCGCTCGCGTAAGCGCCGTTCTATATTCGTGGCATAGAGATGTGACTCGTAGAGCGTTATCTCTCCTGGCATACGCACATGCATCTCTATGGCAATGTTATTGCCTATTCGACGGGTGCGGAGATGATGCACCTCGCTTGCCACTGGCTCCTCGTTGACAAGGTTTACTATCTCTGCCTCAATATCTGAAGGAAGACTCTTCTCAAGCAGCTCGTCGGACGACTGCCGCAATAGCGACATGGCGGTCTTCATGATGAAGACACTCACGATGACGGCGGCCAACGGGTCGAGGACAGACCACTTATCGCCAAGGAGAATGGCTCCGCCAATGCCCACGGCTGTGCCTATCGACGACAAGGAGTCGCTGCGGTGATGCCAAGCGTTGGCTATCACCACCTTGGAGTCAACCTTGCGTCCCACACGGGCAGTAAACTGGTAAGCCCATTCCTTCAGGGCAATGCTCAGCAATGCTGCGGCGAGAGCTATGAACCCTGGCTGACGGAGATGGTAGCCTTGAATGGCATGGTAGATGTCGTGAAGGCCGTTATAGCAAATCATCACTCCTACGGCAAGAAGTCCCATGCCGATGAGCGACGTGGCGAGCGTCTCGTACTTGCCGTGACCATAGTCGTGACCCTCGTCAACAGGCTTAGAACTGATGCGCACAAAGACCATCACGACGATGTCGGTAAGGAAATCTGACAGCGAGTGGACGGCATCTGCTATCATCGCTGCTGAACCGCCAAGGATGCCCGCAATAAATTTAAACGCCAGGAGCACCATGTTGATGATGCTTCCGGCGATGGTTACGCGATAGATGGCTTTCTCGCGTTCTTTGGTTGTCATAGACATTATTCCTCTACTGGAGAAAAATCGTCTTTTCCTACTCCACACAATGGGCATACCCAATCGTCTGGAATATCCTCAAATGCTGTTCCTGGTTCGATACCGCCTTCGGGATCGCCTACTGCTGGATCATACACCCAGCCACATGTGTCGCAAATGTACTTTTTCATAATCTTCTATTTTTTTTAAATGTTGGTAAATATAAATGAATAATATCCAAATGATATTTCGCAATCGTTGATACGTAACTGCTTTTCAGTATCCGTTTTCCTCAACCGTCGGAAGAATACGTTTTCCTCAACCGTCGGAAGAATACGTGGTTTCTCCAACTTAAGGTGCTCACTATGTCTTGGACAAAATCTTGTTGACGCGTTCCACAACCATCTCTGGCGCAATGTTTCTCAAGCAAGCATAGTCGCCTCTGAGGCAGGGCTTGTTGCCGAAGATGCTGCATGGGCGGCAAGGCAAGTCGAGCTGTATGACATTATCCATGCTCTGACCCCAGCCAAGGAAACCGGCAACCGGATGTGTGGCTCCCCAAATGCTGACCACGGGCGTGGCGGTGAGCGAGGCAAGGTGCATGTTGGCGCTGTCCATCGACACCATTACGTCGAGATGGCTCATGAGGATGAGTTCCTGATACAGCGACTCGAGATGTGCGCCTACGCTGACACACTGTGGAACAGACTGACACCACTCGTTGAAGACGCTTTCCTCCTTGGCTCCTTTTCCAAAGAGAAACACACGGCAACCAGGATTACCGCTTGCGATGCCTTCCACCACCTGATACATCAGCCGAACCGGATATACCTTGCCTTGGTGGGCGGCAAACGGGGCTATGCCTATCCACTTGACATTGGCTTTCTTCGGACCGACAACGGCTGGAAGAAGGTTGAGATTGCCGCCTTCATCGGGGAAGATTGACTGGAACTTCACCTCGACGGGATAGCCCAAGGATGAAAGCACGTCGGCGTACTTCTTGAACGGAGACGGCTGTTGCACAAGACACTTGTTAGCGGTGGAGGTGAGACGTCGCCTTCCGGCACGATCTTTCTTTATATGTGCCACACGGTATCTGTCAAGATTAAATCTAAGACGTAGATAATCAGAGCGTAACACGTTGTGGAAGTCGGCAATGGCAGTAAAATTCTTCGCCGTAAGCCTACGATACAAGGCATTAAGACCTTTTATACCACGATATTCCACCTTGAGGTCGGCGCCCATGAAACTGACGTTGGGTGAGATGTCGTCAAACAGCTGCCGCGCGAAGGTGCGGCTCAGCACCGTGATGCGTAAGTCGGGATAAGTCCTTGCCAATGAGGATACGACAGGCACCATCATCGCCACGTCGCCAAGGGCGGAAAACCTGATGATGAGAAGATGCACCTTCCTCATTTCCTGACGCTGCCGTAAAGGACAGGATTAGTAGAAGGGTCGTTATACATCTTCATCTGCCTATAGACCTTCATGTATTTCTTTCCCTCGGATATGTCGTCGAGAAGCTGGTCGATGGCTGTGCCAAGATCTACCCGCTGCTCGTTGAGCACATCGAGCTTGGCCTGGCATTTGGCACGATGCTCCGCCGAGGCATCCTTGCGTGACACCTGTTCTGCCATGTGGTATATCTTTAATGCCAGGATTGACAGACGGTCTATAGCCCATGCCGGACTCTCGGTGTTAAGACGGGCCTCGGGCAATGGCTTTACTTGGCTATACTGATGACGGAAATAGCTGTCGATCTCCTCAACCAAGTCTGTACGATCCTGATTGCTCCTGTCGATACGTCTTTTCAGCGACAATGCATCATCAGGATTGATGTGCGGATCGCGAATGATGTCCTCAAAGTGCCACTGGACAGTGTCTATCCAGCATTTCATATACAGGCTATAGTCGATGCTGCCTCTCTCGTAGGGATTGTTCATGGGCGTGTCCACATTGTCGGTCAAGTGGTAGTCGCGAATGGCCTGATTGAAAATCTTGTTGCTGTGTTCTGAAAATGACATTTTTCTGTTTTCTTTTTATTTTTATCTGCAAATCTAAGCATTCTTTTTTAAATCACCAACAAAAATAGTAGATTTTCATAGAAAAATGGTTATTTTTTCAAGATTTTATGTACTTTTGCGCCCAAATACGAGAAAAAACACAGCAAAAGGGGAATATTTGACAAGAGATGAAAATAATTGTTGATGACAAAATACCATATATCCGAGAGGCTCTTTCTGGGATAACACATGACACCTTATATATAAAAGGTGCTGATATTTCGGCCGAAGACGTCAGGGAGGCCGACGCACTCATCGTGAGGACACGCACGCGATGCGACAGACGTCTGCTCGAAGGCAGCAAAGTGAGATTTGTTGCCACGGCCACCATTGGCATCGACCATCTCGACACCGACTATCTCGATCGTGCCGGGATAAGGTGGATGAACTGTCCGGGATGTAACGCAGCTTCCGTCGGACAATATATCGAAACGGCTCTTATCTCAATGAAACGTGACTTCGGCTTTGACACGGCAAAAGCCACATTGGGCATCGTAGGATATGGACATGTGGGACACGAGGTGAAAAAGGTGGCAGAAAAAATGGGAATGAACATTCTCGTCAACGACCCATTCCTCGATGACGACACACTCGTCACACTCAACGAGATTTGCCGAAAGGCTGACATCATCACCTTCCACGTGCCACTGACATACGACGGAACACATCCTACATTACATCTCGCCAATTCACGGTTTATGAATGACATAGGACAACGAGGAGTGACGATAATCAACACCAGCAGGGGCGGTGTAATAGACGAGAAGGCGCTACTACACGCCATGGACGACGGAATAGTGGCACATGCCATCATCGACACATGGGAAGGTGAACCGAACATTAACCCAGAACTGCTCCGACGCGCTTATATTGCCACTCCACACATTGCTGGATACTCGGCAGACGGAAAAGTCAATGCCGACAATATGGTGATAGAAGCGCTCTGCAAATTCTTCGGAATGGATAATCCAGGAATAATAACACCGCCACAACTGCCAGCAGGATTTCATTATAACGGCGACCCACTGGAACTGTACAATCCGCTCTACGACAGCCAGCTGCTGAAAGCACATCCCGAGGCATTTGAGGAACAACGGGGAAACTATCATCTCCGACGAGAAAAATGCTGATTTCCCTTTCGGGCAGAAAACTAAAAAACAAATAATGAGTGCACAAAATACACTATTTTGAGCAAAAATTATTGCACAATACATGGGTGTTTGTGCAAAAAATGTCGGATTTTCACAAAAAAATTTGCATAATTCATTAAAAATTAGTTACTTTGCACCCGAAATTTTGAGTTAGAAATTATTAATTAACATTTTAAACAAAAAAATTATGTCAGAAATTGAATCTAAAGTAAAGGAAATCATCGTTGAAAAACTCGGTGTAGATGAGGCAGAAGTAAAGCCAGAAGCAAGCTTCACAAACGATCTCGGTGCAGACTCTCTCGACACAGTAGAGCTCATCATGGAGTTTGAGAAGGCTTTCGGTGTATCTATCCCAGACGACAAGGCTGAGAAGATCGGCACTGTAGGTGACGCTATCGCTTACATCGAAGAGAATTCAAAATAATCTTGAATCATTGTCAATTGGGAATTTCACATTCTGAAATTCCCAATTGTCTTCATTCAACTTTTTCAACATCATTTTTTTTACATGGAATTAAAAAGAGTAGTTGTAACAGGTATGGGAGCCGTTACTCCCGTAGGCAACACACCAGAGGAGACATGGAACAGCCTCGTCAATGGTGTCAGTGGTGCTGCACCTATTACATTATTTGACGCATCAAAGTTCAAAACACAGTTCGCATGCGAGGTGAAGAACCTCAACATCACCGAATTCATCGACCGTAAAGAGGCACGCAAGATGGATCGCTACACACAGCTGGCAATGATTTCGGCAATGCAGGCAGTGAAGGACAGCGCAATGGACCTTGACAGCGTTGACAAAAACCGCATCGGTGTGGTTTTCGGTGTGGGTATCGGTGGTATAAAGACCTTCGAGGATGAAGTGAAATACTACGGTGTCCACGAGGAGGATGGTCCAAAGTTCAACCCATTCTTCATACCAAAGATGATTGCAGATATCGCATCTGGACAAATATCTATACACTTCGGCTTCCACGGCCCTAACTATACAACGACATCGGCATGCGCCTCTTCCACAAATGCTCTCGCCGACGCGTTCAATCTCGTGCGTCTCGGTAAAGCTAACGCCATCGTTGCCGGTGGTGCAGAGGCTGCCATCTGTGCTTGTGGAGTAGGCGGATTCAACGCCATGCACGCTCTCAGCACACGCAACGATTCTCCAGCTACAGCTTCACGCCCATTCAGCGCATCACGCGACGGATTTATCATGGGCGAGGGAGCAGGATGCCTCATCCTTGAGGAACTGGAGCACGCTAAGGCTCGTGGTGCCAAGATCTACGCTGAGATGGTGGGCGAGGGAATGAGCGCCGACGCTTATCACATCACCGCTTCTCATCCAGAGGGACTCGGCGCACGTCTCGTCATGCAGAACGCTCTTGCTGACGCCGGACTGAAACCAGAGGATATTGACTACATCAACGTGCATGGTACATCAACACACGTGGGTGACATCTCTGAGGCTAAGGCTATCAAGGAAGTGTTTGGTGATGCTGCCTACAAGCTCAACATCAGCTCTACAAAGTCGATGACAGGTCACCTGCTCGGCGCTGCAGGCGCTGTTGAAGCTATGGCTACCATCTTGGCTGTAAAGAACGATATCGTTCCTCCTACCATCAACCACGAAGAGGGAGACAACGACGAGGAGATTGACTACAACCTCAACTTCACGTTCAACACAGCACAGAAGCGCGAAGTGCGTGCTGCCATCAGCAACACATTCGGCTTTGGCGGTCACAACGCTTGTGTAGTATTCAAGAAATATGCTGAATAATATCATTATTGACAAAATAAAGCTCCCTTTCCGAAAGGAGAAGGAGCTTTTTTCTTCTCTTTACCAAATACTGGGATTCTATCCAAGAAAGATAGAATATTACAAAATGGCTCTCATGCACAAGAGTGTGGCAAGGAGAAACGCTAAAGGAAAACCTGTAAACAACGAGAGATTGGAATTTCTGGGTGATGCCATCCTCGACGCCGTGGTAGGCGATATTGTCTATCGGCACTTTGATGGAAAAAGAGAGGGATTCCTCACCAATACAAGAAGCAAACTCGTACAGCGAGACACACTCAACCGTCTTGCACAAGAAATGGGCATCAACCAACTCATCCTTTCTTCGGGACACAACAATAGCCATAACAGCTATGTGGGAGGAAACGCATTTGAAGCTCTCGTCGGAGCCATCTATCTTGACAGAGGATACGACTCCTGTATGAGGTTTATGCAGAAGCAAATACTGAAAAAACTCATCAATATAGACAAGGTGGCTTATAAAGAGGTGAATTTCAAAAGCAAACTCATCGAATGGAGCCAGAAAAACAAGGTGAGACTCGATTTCCAACAAGTGAGCCAAAGCAAGGACGAGACTGGTAGTCCTACCTTCGTTTACAAAACTTGTATCGAAGGACTGGAAGGCAGCAAAGGAAAGGGATATTCGAAAAAGGAAAGCCAACAACTGGCTGCCAAAGAGACATTGCAGCGCCTAAAACGCGAACCGCAGTTCATCGATGCCATCTTTGAGGCAAAGGCTAACAGGACGAAAATGGAGGAAGCTCCAGTAATCAATGTTCCTGACACAGAAGAGAAGAACGACTTCATCATCTTTACAACAACGGATGAAGAACAGACAAAACAGGCGAAAACAATGCCAACGGCTACCGAAATGACCGAGAAGCAAAACAATAAACTCGACAATAACGACGAGTTTGACCTCTCTGACATTACGGCAACGCCAAAACAAATGTCGCGTGAAGATATTATCGCTGCAGCTGAAGCTGCCGCCTTCGGCGAATAATGTCGAATCAGTTTTTACGACTAAGTTGAATAAGATAATCGGCGAATATAGTCGAATCTGTGAACAGAAAAAAACCACAAAGACTCCGAATCTGGATCTCTGTGGTTTTTTATTTTTGGTGAAGAAAACTCATGTTTGAATCGATAGTTTGTCATCGCAGAAAAAATATCGTGAGTTTTGTTATTGCAGAATTAATATTGTGAGTGATTTCTCGTCACTAATACAATAGCACTAATCCTGCAACAGCCGAGCAGGCAATCATCTTCAGCGGATTGATTTTCACGAAATAAGTGCCGACAAACGTCGCTGCGAAGAGGAAACAGCTTATCCAAAACTGCCATGGGTTGACAGAAGGAAGGCTGAAGTTGTCGGGAGTCATAAGCATCAGCGTGGCAGCACCAAGAAGGCCAACAACCGCCGGACGCAATCCGCTGAAAGCCGACTGTACCATCGTGGTATTCATATACTTGAGGAACATGCGGCTGATGAGAATCATGAGAATGAACGATGGCAACACGAGAGCAAACGTGGCTATTCCGCTACCGAGCATTGATAAGGCATTGCCATATCCCGCATTGTGGACAGCTGTATATCCACAATATGTGGCAGAGTTGATGCCAATAGGGCCAGGCGTCATCTGGCTAATGGCAACGATATCTGTAAACTGCGAAGTGGTGAGCCAATGATGGTTATACACCACTTCGTTTTGAATGAGCGACAACATGCCGTAGCCTCCGCCAAAACCAAATAGTCCTATTTGGAAAAACGTTATGAAAAGAAGAAAGAATATCATATCTTTTGTGTTATTTTATTGGATGACTTATAGCGTGAAACAAGCCTCTCACTCCGTGGGTTTGATATATTTGCCATATACATATCCTCCGGCAGCAGCCAATAAGATTATCAGAATAGGCGACACCTTCATGGCCCATATTGCCAATGCGCATGCCACGGGAATCCAACAGTTACTCCATCCTATCTTCGCCGTCTTTGCCATTTTGAATGTTGGCACGGCGATGAGCGCCACCACGGCAGGACGAATGCCACGGAATATGGCAGCCACCACCTTGTTGTCCTCAAACTGGTGAAAGAACATGGCAATTATCAGGATGATGAGAAACGAAGGAAGTGCCGTGCCCAATGCCGTGAATATGGCACCGCGTAAGCGTCGCATCTTATATCCAATAAAGACGCTGAGGTTGATGGCAAACACTCCTGGGCATGTCTGCGCTATGGCCACCGTATCGACAAAGTCTTCTTTCGTGAGCCATTTCTTTCGTTCCACCACCTCGCTCTCTATAATAGGTATCATGGCGTATCCACCACCAAGGGTGAATACGCCAATCTTGAAGAATGTTTTAAAACTTGTTGAATAAAACTTATCCAAAACAATAAATCAATCTTTCAATTGTTCAATCTTTTACTACATTATTTTTTCAATTTCTCCTCAATCCACTTGCGTGCATTGACAAACGCCTCCAGCCATGGAGTGCAGTCGTCCTGTCGGCGTGTACGTGGATACCATCCGTTTTGCCATGGGAAGATGGCACGCTCGAGGTGTGGCATCATGGCGAGATGACGACCGTCGTCGCTGCAAATACCAGCCACGTTGTATGCCGAGCCATTAGGATTGCCAGGATATTCTGCATAGTTGTACTTTGCTATGACGTTATAGCTGTCTTCTGGCTGAGGCAAGTAGAAGCGTCCTTCGCCGTGAGCTACCCAGATGCCGAGTTTGCATCCGCTCAGTGAGCGGAACATCACGCTGTTGTTACGTGGAATGCTCAGCGTGAGGAACTGGCTCTCAAACTTCTTCGAGCTATTGTGGCAGAGGTGAGTTTGGTACTTGTGGTCAGGATTGATGAGGTTGAGCTCAGCCATCAGCTGGCATCCGTTGCAAATACCGAGCGAGAGAGTGTCCTCACGTGCATAGAATTTGTCGAGAGCTTCTTTTGCTTTTGGATTGTAGAGGAAGGCGCCTGCCCATCCCTTTGCTGAGCCGAGCACGTCGCTGTTGGAGAATCCTCCGCAGAACACAATCATGTTGATATCCTCGAGCGTCTCACGTCCGCTGATGAGGTCGGTCATCATCACGTCCTTGACATCAAATCCTGCAAGATAGAGCGAGTATGCCATTTCGCGGTCGCCGTTGGTGCCTTTCTCGCGTATGATGGCGGCTCTTATTCCCGACATTTCCTTTCTGTCTGGAGTCACTCCGAGTTGTGCGAACGAACCGTCGAAGTCTGAGCGCATGATCATCTCAAGAGGTTGTTTCTTGTAGTTGGTGAAACGCTTCTTTGCCATGCCGTTGAAGCTCTGCTTCTGGTCGAGCTTATAAGAGGTGCTGTACCATGTGTCGCGCAGCTTCTCTATGTCGAAGTTGTGGCTCCAGTCTCCTATCTTCACCGCGATGTTGCGTGAAGAAGTGTTGGTTGGACGGCCTATCATGGCATAAGCCACGCCTTGCTGGTCGAGATAGTTTCTGAAAGCCTCGTCGTTGTCGGCCGATACTTCGACCACTACGCCTGGGTTTTCGGCAAACAGAGTCTTCACGATGTCGCCGTTCTTGCATATTGCGGAGAGGTCGATATCCATTCCTCCCTCGATATTTGCGAATGTCATCTCGAGGAGTGTGGTGATGATACCACCGGCGCTGATGTCATGTCCGCAGTAGATGAGTCGTTGTGATATCATCTCGTTGACAGCATTGAATGCGTCGGCGAAGTATTCAGGGTTCTTTACCGTAGGCACGTCGTCGCCCACCTTTCCGAGGCTCTGTGCAAAGGCGCTGCCGCCGAGTCGGTGCTCGTCGAACGAGAAGTCGATATGATAGAACTTCGCGTTTTTGTCGTTCACCATCACTGGTCCTATCACCTTGCGCACGTCAGTAACCTGTCCGCCGCTGCTGACGATGACTGTACCTGGAGCGATGATTTTCTGTCCGTCTGGATATTGCTGTGACATGGAGAGCGAGTCCTTGCCTGTAGGCACGTTGATCTTCAGCGCGCAGCAGAAGTCGCTCAGTGCCTTCACAGCGCTATAGAGGCGTGCATCCTCGCCTTCCTGCGAGCGGCAAGGCCACATCCAGTTGGCTGAGAGGCTTACTCCGCCCAGTCCGTTGACGATAGGAGCGAAGACGATGTTTGTCAGCGACTCGGCCACTGAGAGCACCGAGCCAGCCTCTGGCGATGCGAGTCCTGCCTGTGGCGCGTGGCCGATGGCAGTTGCTATACCTTGTTTCCCTCTATAGTCGAGAGCTACTACACCGCAGTCAGAGAGAGGCAATTGCAGTCGTCCCTGGCATTGCTGTCTTGCTATCTTTCCTGTCACCGAGCGATCGACCTTGTTTGTGAGCCAGTCCTTACAAGCCACAGCCTCGAGCTGTAGCACGCGGTTGAGGTATTCGTCGATTTTCTCTTTCGAGTATTCCACGTCCTTGTAGTGGCGTTCCACGGTAGAATCCACCATTACGGTCTTTGGCGAGTGTCCGAACATCTGTGCCACGTCGAGGTCGAATGGTTTTACGCCGTCAGCCTGTTCGAACGAGAAGTGAGCGTCGCCAGTTGTCTCACCCACTACATACAGAGGTGCTCTCTCTCGTTCGGCTATGCGTCTTACGTGTTCAATATGTTTCTCGTCGATGAGCAGTCCCATGCGTTCCTGGCTCTCGTTGGCGATAATCTCCTTTGCCGAGAGCGTCTTGTCGCCGATGGGCAGACTTGCCATGTCTATCTTTCCTCCACATTCTTCTACAAGTTCCGAGAGACAGTTGACGTGTCCTGCCGAGCCGTGGTCGTGGATGCTGACAACGGGATTGGTGTCTTCCTCGCACAGAGCTCTTATCAGGTTGTATGCTCTTTTCTGCATCTCTGGGTTGGCGCGCTGTACGGCGTTAAGCTCTATGCCGTTGCTGTATCGTCCTGTATCTACTGACGACACCGAGCCGCCTCCAAGACCGATGCGGTAGTTGTCGCCGCCTACCACCACTACTTTATTGCCTTTCTGAGGTTCTTTCTTCAGGCAGTCTCGTTTTGTGCCATATCCCACGCCACCGGCGAGCATGATGACCTTGTCGTAAGCATATCGCGTGTCGCCTTTTTCCTGATGTTCGAAGGTGAGCAGCGAACCGCATATGAGAGGTTGTCCGAACTTGTTTCCGAAGTCGCTGGCGCCATTCGACGCCTTGACGAGAATCTGTTCGGGAGTTTGGTAGAGCCATTTTCTCACAGGCAGAATATCCTCCCAGTCGCGTCCTCCTTCGAGTCGCGGGTAAGAAGTCATATATACGGCTGTTCCTGCTATTGGCCACGAGCCAACGCCTCCGCCCATACGGTCTCTAATCTCTCCTCCTGTGCCGGTAGCGGCACCGTTGAACGGTTCGACTGTTGTCGGGAAGTTGTGAGTCTCAGCTTTCAGCGAGATGACGCTCTCGATAGGTTTCGTGCGGAAGAAGTCGCTTGTTGACTGGTCGGCCGGAGCGAACTGCTCCACCACGGGACCTTGCGAGAAAGCCACGTTGTCTTTGTATGCGGAGAGGATTAGGTTTGGGTTTTCCTGTGTGGTCTTCTTTATCATCTGGAAGAGCGACGACTCCATTTCCTTTCCGTCGATGATAAATGTTCCGCCGAATATCTTGTGTCGGCAATGCTCGGAGTTGATCTGTGCGAAACCGAATATCTCGGAGTCGGTGAGAGGTCGGCCGAGCTGTTGTTCCACCTTGTGTAGATATTCTATTTCCTCGGGCGAGAGGGCGAGTCCTTCCTTCTCGTTATACTCCTCAAGGTTATCCACATGCTTTATTGGCTCAGGCTGATGGTTGACGGTGAATACCGTCTGGTCGATGCCGTCATACATGCGCTGAAGCATAGGGTCGTATTCCGCGTCTTTCGACTCTACCGGGAAGTATTCCTCGATACGCAGAATGCCGTGGAGATTCATGTTCTGTGTAATCTCTACGGCATTCGTACTCCAAGGAGTGATCATTTCGCGTCGTGGTCCGACGAAATATCCTTCAAGACACTCGCCGTCTTCAAGCTTTGCGTCTCCGTAAAGCCATGATAGTTCGTCGATTTCACTTTGATTGAGTTGGTGGTCTGCCTCGGTGGCGATCACGCTCTTTGATGGTGTTCTGAAAAAGAGAATCATACGTTGTCTTCTTTAATGTTTGTTATTTTGCGGCAAAGTTAATACATTTTTTTTATTTTAGCGAATGAAAGTACACATTTTTTTGTTTTTTTCCGCCGATTTCCCTCTTACTTACAATCTGTAAGCATTCAGTCGCTTCTGTATGCCAATGTGAAAGGATATTCTATTAAATATTACATTATGTTAGACATATAAATATTTTAATAACAAAAGTAAGTAATTTTCTTGTTTTATATTAGCATTTTGTATAATTTTGCAGCGGATAACAATACATAGTGTCAACTTGAAGAGAGTAATTTAATGAGTATAATATGAGATAATAAAGAGACATAATCGGAGATAACAACAACGCAAACACAGGAGATAGAATTATGGAAGTGAATATTAAGGATCTAACCGACAGCCGTGATGCTGTCAACAAGTTGCTTGAAAGGTTTGGCGTACGTTTTGGAGTATATAAGGAAGGTGTATTCAACGAGCAGTTGTTCCCGTTCGACTCCGTTCCCCGTATCATCAGCAAGCAAGACTGGGACTATCTTGAGAGAGGTCTTAAACAACGTGTAGAAGCACTGAATCTTTTTCTATGGGACATCTATCATGAGAAGAAGATAATGAAGGACGGAATAATACCAGAGGAGTTTGTCTATTCGTCGAAAGGTTATATGCCTATATGCGAGGGCATAAATCCGGCAGGCAAGGTTTATTCCCACATCTCAGGCATCGACCTTGTGGAAGGCAAGGATGGTCGGTGGTATGTGCTGGGAGTCTGTCGTTTTCGACGAATCGGAGCTGATCAACGTGAAGGCGCGCCGCGCCGGCATCTTCTACCGTGTGGCCAACGTGGGCGACCATGTCAAGGAAGGAGCGACGCTGGCACACATCCTCGATCCTTATGACAGCAGCGTGATAGAAGAAGTGAAAAGCCCTGCCGACGGCACCATCTTTTTCATGCACAACCGCCCGCTGACACTCGAGCACTCTATCCTCTTCCGCATACAGAAACTCGACTGCTGACGGGGAAAACACAATAAAATACGCGAAAACAGAAAAATATTTTGCTCGCCAAGCCTTTTTTTCATAAAAAAGCATTACCTTTGCCACCATTCATAAAAAAAACGGAAAAAAGCATGAAACGAGCACTATATGTCATCCTGTTTCTGTCGTGGTATCTCATATCCCTGCTGCCATTCTGGATATTGTATGTGATAAGCGACGCATTGTATGTCGTGGCATATCACATCTGGGGATACCGGAAAGCTCTCGTGAGAAAACAGCTGAGAGACAGCTTCCCCGAAAAGAGCGACAGCGAACTGCTGAAGATAGAAAAAGACTATTATCACTGGTTCTGCGACTATATCGTCGAGACCCTGAAGCTCTTCAGCATATCACGGCAAAACCTTATGAAGAGGATGCGTTTCGAAGGCGTAGAGAGAGTGAAACAGAGCTATAAGGAGGGCAGAAATGTGGCGGTGTATCTCGGCCATTACTGCAACTGGGAATGGGTTTCATCGACACCTCTCGTGTTTACCGAACATCTCGACCGCGTGGTGTTCGGACAGATTTACCATAAGCTCGAAAACGAGTCTATGGACCGCCTCTTCCTCTATCTCCGCGGACGCCATGGTGCGGAAAGCATCCCTATGGCAGAGACTCTACGCCGCCTCATCGGCATAAAGCGCGAGGGAAAGCTGTGGACCGTGGGTTTCATTGCCGACCAGGTACCTTTCTGGAATAATATCCATCTGTGGCTCGATTTCCTGCATCACGACACTCCTGTGCTGACAGGAGGAGAACGCATAGCAAGCAATTTCGACGCCGATGTCTATTATCTCGACATGCGACGTGAGAAGAGAGGATATTACGTGGGCAACTACATGCTGATGGCTGAACACGCCGCACACCAGCCTGAGACGGAGATCACACGCAGCTATTTCCATCTCCTCGAACAGAGCATATGCCGCCAGCCAGCTTTCTATCTCTGGACCCACAATCGATGGAAACGCACTCATGAGGAATTCAACATCCGCTACGACGCCGCCACAGGTCGCGTGGATCTTGGCGACCTTGAAGAGATAAAACGACGAAAGGGAATAAAAGGATAAGTGTTATGGACAAGAAGATATCGGTTGTAATCAACACCTACAATGCCGAAAGGCTGCTGAAAAAAGTGTTGGAGTCGGTGAAAGACTTCGACGAGATTGTCGTGTGCGACATGGAGAGCACTGATGCCACCGTGGAGATAGCATGCCAACACGGGGCGAAGGTGGTGACTTTTCCAAAGGCCGACCACAAAAGTGCTGAACCTGCCCGCACCTTTGCCATACAGTCAGCCCAGTCGCCTTGGGTTCTCGTTGTCGACGCAGACGAGTTGGTTACACCCGAGCTTCGAGACTATCTCTATTCACGCATCTCGCAGCCAGACTGTCCTGCAGGCCTTTACATACCGCGAAAGGACTACTTCATGCAACGTCTGTTTGACTATCCCGACTACCAGCTCCGCTTTTTCATAAAGGAAGGCACCACTTGGCCTCCTTATGTCCACACCTTTCCTCAAGTCAACGGGCCACTCGGCTACCTGCCAAAGGAGCGTAAGGAACTTGCCTTCATCCATTTGGCAGACGACACGATAAGCATGCGTCTAAAAAAGACCGACCTCTACACCGACAACGAGGTGAAGAAACGCTTTGGAAAACACTACGGCGCAACAGCCCTCCTGGTTTCGCCTCTTTGGCGTTTCATACGCAGCTATTTCTTCAAAGGGGGCATTAGAAGGGGTAAGGCTGGTTTTATTAACTCCGTGCTCTACGCTTTCTACAAGTTTATAACAGTGGCAAAAATTATTGAATATAACCGACAGAATGATATTCGTTAGAGATAAAGGCAGGATGTGTAACAACATCCTGCAGTTCGGACATGTCTATGCATGGGCAAGGGAGCACGACCGCAAGGCTGTGTCGATGCGTTTTGCATATAAATACCAGTATTTCCATATCTGCCACACCCGATGGCACAACTTCCTCACCTATGTCGTGGCGAAATATGCCGCCAAGACCGGACTGTTGCCTGTGGCGGGATTCCACAACGTGGGCGACAATTCCGAAGCGCAACACCTGCTCGAAAGCCGCAGTAATCTTGTGGTGGAAGGATGGGAAGTGAGATACTACGACCTTTTCTTGAAATACAAACAAGAGATAATTAATCTTTTTGCCTTCAACCCTAATATAACAAATAAGGTGAAAGGCATGATGGGAAAGACTGACACAACGAGACTGGGGCTTCACATCAGGCGCGGCGACTACAAGACATGGCATGGCGGACGCTACTGGTATAGCGACACCCAATATGCCGAAGCAGTAAGACGCTTTGCCAACAGCCATAGCGGAAAACCTGTAGAACTATATGTTTGCGGCAACGACCCCAATCTTGACTCCATACGCTCAGTGGTTGATCCGAACATAAGAGTGATAATTCCTCACGGCAATCCTGCCGAAGACCTCTGCATGCTCTCAGAATGCGATTACATAATAGGAGCTCCCAGCACCTTCTCGCTCGTGGCCTCCATGTATCACAACCGCCCCTTGGCATGGCTAATGACAGCAGACGGAGTAATTCAATTCGACACATTCGACAACCTTTTCAAAAGAATAATTTGAAAAATATTCATTACTCTCTCCTCATTAAAAAAGACGATGATTAGCATAATTGTACCAGTATATAAGACAGAGAAATTCCTTAGACAATGTTTAGACTCCATTCTTCAGCAGACATTCAACGACTGGGAGATGTGGATAGTAGACGACGGCAGTCCTGACAATTCTCCTGCCATCTGCGACGAATACGCTGCAAAGGACAAGAGAATAAAGGTGATACACCAAAACAACCAGGGAACTGCCATGGCAAAAAACAACGCCATCAGAAAATGTAATGGCGATATGGTATACTTTGTAGACAGCGACGACTGGCTTGAACCCGACGCACTTGCCTCTTTAGCAGACACCATGCAAAAGACTAACGCAGACATGGTTGTGTATGAGCATATAGTGGAAGAAGAAAAGAAATCAGTGATAAAAGGTAACAACGACGGAAGCGTCACCATTCTCAACCGGGAAGAGACGTTATGGAAAATCTTCACTAATGAAATGCCGAGCTACCTTTGGCTTACGCTCTTCAAGCGCGAAATAATCTCTCTCTTTCCAGACATGAGGTCGTTTGAGGATCATGGCACGTTCTTCTCATGGGCATCAAACGCCCGCACCACAGCATACCTCTCGCGTGCGCTCTACCACTACAGGATGAATCCCGACAGCCTGCTTCACAAGCCAGTCAAGAACCACAACCTGCTGATGTACAAAGCCATAAACATTCGCATGTCGGTCATAAAGGAGAAGCACCTCTTTCCCGACCGTCAGGAAGAGTGCAAGGCAATATATGTGAACAGCGTCATCAAGGTGGCAAAAGACATTGCCCGCTCACCTATATCCTACGCCGAGAAGTTGAAGTCGGTGGAAGAAGTGTCGGAAGAGTTGCGTAATATGCCTATAGACTATAGCCGTCTCAACGCCAAACAGCGTCTGAGGGCATATCTGCTGAAGCACCATCTTCCGTTCTTCATCCGCTTTAATAGCGCCACCTCTATTTTCGTGAAAAAGCACTAAGCCATTTCTTTATCTTCTCCATAGGAGTGAGATGCCAACTGTGGGCACACATGTGTATGGCATAGCTGTTTGGAGTCACCTCGTGCTTGTTTCCGGCAAATATTTCCGAAGGAAAGATCCTCACGTTTCCAGGTAGGCACTGGTCAATATCCTTATACACAAATCCCATTTTCTCAGCCACTCTGGCATAGATGTAAGGAGACAGCACGTTGGTCTTCAGGTTTCCCTCTTTGTCTACAAAGTGTTTGTCCTTATACCATTCCAGCACCTCGCCTACAAACGCACAACCTTTCTCGGCTCCCATCACTGCGGCCTGTATCTGTATTCCTTCAATAAACTTGTCGGCAATACGCTTTCCGTTGCTGTCAATATACTGCATAGTTCCGCATTTCTCAATCTGTATCGGGTGATACTCCATAGACGAGAAAAAAGAGTTGCATAAAAACTCGTCGAAAGGTTTCAGCAACATCACGTCGGAGTCGAGGTATATGCCACCTTCGTTGTAAAGGGCATACATGCGAATGTAGTCGGCAGCAAACGCCCATTTTTTTGCCTCGCAGGCTTCTTTCACGTATGGCACGGAGTCAATGTCGAAGTTTTGCGTACTCCATCTCTTCACCTCGTAGTCAGGATGAATTTTTTTCCACGTGTCCATACACTTCCTTATTTTCCGCGGGAAAGGATCGTTAGACAGCCAGCAGTAATGTATTGTCTTTGGAATCATATATATGTTTGTTCTTTTATTATTTGAATAATATCTGTTTTCGTTCTCTCCACTTGCATGAGAACATGTCATTTACCACGTCGGCGTCATAGGCACATGCCATGGCTTTTTCCACACAGTCGTCTGACGCAAACACGTCGCCAGCATTCATGAATATCACCCAGTCGCCTTTTGCCATCGTCACAGCCTTGTTCATGGCGTCGTAGATGCCTCTGTCAGGTTCCGACACCCACTGGTCTATCTTCCCTTCGTGTTTCTTTATCACGTTCAGCGTGTCGTCGTCTGACGCGCCGTCAACTATCACATACTCTATATCGGGATACGATAGTGTCTCAACGCTTTCTATCGTCTTCTCCAGCATACGGGCGCAATTGCGGCACACCGTGACCACCGTTACTTTATTACTCTGTTCTGACATAATTTTAAGTCATATAATTCTAGTGTAATTTTTCTGGAGTTATCTCATCTTGACTCCCTTCACCACCAATTCATTCTCCGTCATCCTCGTCATATACTGCTGTATGATGGCTTTCAGTTCGCGTTCCATGGCTTTCGCCACGTCGGGATGCTTGCCGAGGCAGTTGTCTTTGATGAGGAGGTCGGTGCGGAAGCGGTAGAGGGCTTTTGCTTTCTGTCCGTCAAACTGCAGCAGCCAGTCGCCTTTCACATACTGGTAGATGCCGCCCAGGTAGTTTACTGCCCATGTGTCGGCGTCGGCGGTGGAGAGGAGATCGTTGCCAAAGGCCACGTAGGGCTTGTCGTAGCCTAAATATGACAATACGGTGGGCATGATGTCTATCTGCTGCGCAATGGCATCGCGCATGCCAGGCTGCAGGTCGCCGCTCGGGTCGAAGAAGATGATGGGCGAGGCGAAACCGCCAAGGTCGGTCTGATAGTAATCGTGGTCGCTGAGGTTGGTGTGGTCGCTCGTGATCACGAAGAGTGTGTTGTTGTACCAAGGCTGGGTCTTCGCCTTGTCGAAAAAGCGCCGCAGCGCGTTGTCGGTGTATCTTATGCACTTGTGTATCACGATGCCTTCCTCTTTGTAAACATCCTTGTATTCCTCCGGCACCTTGTAAGGATGGTGAGACGAGGCGGTGAAGACGGCCGACACGAAAGGCTCCTTAAACTCCGACATCTTGGTGGCAAAGAACTGCAGGAACGGCTCGTCCCATATCGCCCACATGCCGTCGAAGTCGTCGTCGCCGCCAAAGCGCTTGTCGGCATTATATTCGGTGCGCCCGAAATAGTCGTCGAAGCCCGTGGCACGGGCAAATGCCTGGAAGCCCATCGACCCGTTTTGCGCCCCGTGGAAGAAGGCCGAGTAGTAGCCTTTGTCTTTCAGTTGTCCGGCAATGCCGCTCACATCGTTGAGCGATGCCGGAGTGAGGAAAAACGGCTCGAGGAACATGGGGATCGACGATAGTATCGACGGCATCCCGTCGATGCTCTTCCTTCCGTTGCAATACGAGTAACGGAACGTCAGGCTGTGTTGTATCAGCGAGTCAACAAAAGGCGTATAGCCCTTATACCGCCCGTTGTCCAACCATTTGTTGTAGGCTCCTATATACTCGCGTCCGAAGCTCTCCACGATAAACACCACCACGTTTTTTTTCTTTCTCGTCGTGTTGACCGAGTCGGCTTTGTGCTGGTGTACGGGCGAGTAGATGGCTTCCATCTCAGCCTTGTCGAAATAATGTGGCACCTCAAACACCTTCTTCCCTATGGTGCGGATGAGCGAGAAAGGCGTGTTGAGCACCAGTGCAGCCTCGGTGGGATGATCCACATACTGGTTGGCGTTGCTTATCGTTATGGGTCTTACGGCCGTCGTGGCGCCGCCTCTCATGCCGCAGATGCATAGTGGTACAAACAGTGCGAGGCTCACCACCTGCATGGCGTAGTATCTGAGCCGAGGTGTCACCCTCGTCCGCGGCCTTTCGAAGTAGCATCGCCACAGTGCCCACACCATGGCCGCGCAGAGCAATACGAGATACCAGTGGCGCAGCAGTTCCACGCCCACGATGCCGGCAAGGTTGCCCTCTTCTGAAAATTCGGAGAAGATGGTCATCGTCGTGCGGCGTGTGGTGTATTTGAAATATACGGAGTCGGCGAGGTTAGCTGTTATGGCAATAGCGTTAACCACTACAAACACCCATTTCGCGGCCTTGTCCCACGCCTGGCACTCCTTCACGTGCAGCGGCAGGAGGAGCATCAGGGCAAAGAGGGCATTGGTGTAGAGTATGGCAGAGGTGTCGAAAAACCACGCTCCGCGACAGATGTCGAGAAATGCTCCCCAAGTCATCGTGTCGGCATAGTAGCTCCAGTTTTCCGCCATATATGCGAGGCGGCATATCCCATATGCCACATACACCAGCGCGAGGTTTAACACTAATCTTATTGCGTTCATGAATCTTCCTTATCTATTTTTTTATCTTATGCAAAGATACAAAAAAATATTGATAATAACCACATTGTCGTCAGCTATTTTTTTGTATTTCACCATTTTTATATATCGAAGGAGGGAAAATTGAATAATTTTTGCTAATTTTGCACGCAAAACAACTTTGCACTCATGATAATAGGATTTGACGCCAAGCGGGCAGCACAAAACCGCACAGGCCTTGGCAACTATAGCCGTTTCGTCATTCGCAGTCTGTCGGAGACATTCCCCGACAGCCGTTTCCTCATGTACGTCCCCAACGAGCGGCGTACCGAATACCTCGGCGAGATACCGCCCAGCGACAATCTCGGCGTCGTCTTCCCTGTCAAGGCGTTGTGGCGCCGTATGCGCTCGTTGTGGCGAGTGTGGGGCATGAGCGGGGCGCTGAAGGCCGATGGCGTCAATATCTTCCACGGACTGAGCAACGAGCTGCCTCTCACCATCCGTCGTGCTTCATGCAAGTCGGTGGTCACCATCCACGACCTCATCTTTCTCAGCCATCCTCATTGCTATCATTTCATCGACCGAAAGATCTACGACTTCAAGTTCCGCCGTGCCTGTGTCAATGCCGACCGCATCATCGCCGTCAGCCACTACACCAAGCGGCAGATAGTGGAGCGCTATGGCGTGGCGGCAGACAAGATAGACGTTGTCTATCAGGGTTGCGACCCTGTGTTTGCCGTCCCTGTTCCCCAGTCGCGTCTTATCGACGTGGCAAGGCGCCATGCGTTGCCCGAGCAGTTTCTGCTCTATGTGGGAAGCATCGAGGAGCGAAAGAACCTCCTTCTCGCCGTTGAGGCTGTGGCGCGTCTGGCGGCTCGTGGCGAACGAGTGCATCTTGTGGCCGTAGGTCGTCGCACCTCATATCTCGACAAGATAGAGCGCCGTGTGGCGGAAGAAGGTATCGAAGACTTGTTTCACGTCTATCACGGAGTGGGCTATACCGATCTCCCGTCGTTCTATCGTCTTGCCTCGGCCTTTGTCTATCCGTCGCGTGTGGAGGGTTTCGGCATCCCGCTGCTCGAGGCTATCACGGCTGGAGTGCCTGCCATAGGCTGCACGGGGTCGTGTCTTGAAGAGGCAGGCGGTCCGTCGTCGCTATATGTGTCGCCCGACGATGTCGAGGCGATGTCGGCGGCCATCAGTCGTATCATGTCTGACGACGCCCTTCGCTGCGCCATGATCTCCGAAGGTCTGTCTTACTCGCGCCGTTTCGCCGCCTCGACACTTGCCCAAGACCTTATGGCCGTATATCAGAAGGTTATGAATCAGAGTTGACTTTTCCCTTCTGTCAGTGTCAGTCAGTGGTAACCTCGATTGAATCGAGGCTACCAAAAATTATAAGCTCTAAGGGTGCAAGTCTGGTTCATTCCATAGGGTAAAATACTTTAGGAAAAAAGTAAACATTCACTTGATAGAAGGTCAAGAAATGACGTGTGAACATAAACAAATTGATAAATCAGAGTAAATCTTGTTTTTAGGAAAAGACAGTCAAAAAGACAAAATTAGCAACAGTATTACAGTATTACAGTTTTATTTTAAAGGGTGTGCTTTTCCCCAATTTTATATTATATTATATATATA
>SAMEA3663112__coassemble_65_pt1 | contig 34223 bp, 31 predicted proteins | sample SAMEA3663112__metabat2_high_PE_013 | metagenome-assembled genome bin SAMEA3663112 (sample SAMEA3663112) | pig gut metagenome | biome: pig gut; feature: pig-associated habitat; material: faeces | place: Denmark | collected 2012
GCAGAATTTGCAGTAGAGTGATTATCAGTATGTTTCGTTGCGCAATTATCATCAGTATCTTTCTTGCGAGCCACGAGATGAATCGCCCCGTGCTTGCAATTGTCGATACAGTTCATACACATCACGCATCGGCTATAGTCGATAAGATGGTGCTTGCCGTCGATGCAGGATGCCTTGCACTTCTTAGAACAAAGTCCACACTTGTTGCACTTCGTCTCGTCGATGTGGATCTTGAAATATGAATAACGGGAAAGGAAACCCAAGATGGTGCCTACAGGACAGATGGTGTTGCAATAGGTGCGGCCGCCACGCCATGCAAGAACAAAGAGGACGACTAACGAGACCACGGCCACCACAAACGTGGGCATGGACTTCATCCACACGTCGGTCTCGTAAAAGGCATAACTGTCGAGACGCTCTGCCACAGAGGCAAACACATTGTTGCCCAAGCGATAGACAGGAGCGAAAAGATTTGACGCTATGCGTCCGTAGGAACTGTAAGGAGCGACAATGGAAGCCCACGAACCCAAGCCGCCAAGAAACATAACGACAAACGCCACTAACACTGACCGTCGCAGCCAACGGTGCTCGGGTGAGTAGCTATAACGCATGCGACGCTTCTTGCCCATGCCTCCAAACCAAGCGATGATGTCCTGCATCACGCCCAACGGACATATCACGGAACAATAGACACGTCCCAAAAGCAAGGTAAGGGCAACGAGGAACAACAACACCAAGACATTGACAGCCAACAAGGCAGGCAAGAACTGAATAGAGGCAGTCCATGCAAGCCACTTGTGTGCCATCCCCGTGAAATCGAGGAACAAAAGAGTTACCGCCACGAAGAAGAACGCCGCAATAACGAGTCGGATTTTTCTCAGCATAATGACCAATAAATAATTATTATCGTGCAAAATTACACGTTTTTTTCAAATAACACACACAAAAGCAAAAAAAAGTAGCCCCGACGCTCCACTTTTTGGCAATTCATACCATTATCTTCTCTAATTTTTAGTAACTTTGCACCCAAAAACAATATAATTCGCAAGATATGATACAATCAATGACAGGCTACGGCAAAGCTGTAGTGGCTTTTGGAGACAAAAAGATCAACGTGGAGGTGAAATCGCTCAACAGCAAAACCCTCGACCTCTCCACACGTATCTGCCCTCTCTACAGAGAGAAGGAAATAGAAATACGTCAGGCTATAGCCAAGACGCTGGAACGAGGAAAGGTGGATTTCGCCATCTGGACGGAGAAAAACGCGGCGTCTGACGCCACGCCGATAAACAAGGAGCTGATGAAAGCCTACTACAAACAGATATGCGACATTGTAGCCACCACCGGCATTCCACAGCCACAAGACATCTTCGCCACCATTCTGCGCATGCCTGACGTGATGACAAGGACGGAGATAGAGGAACTGACCGACGAGGAATGGGCCAGGGTAAGACAATGCATAGACAACGCACTGGAACAGCTCTTGGCATTCCGCCGACAGGAAGGTGCCGCCCTGCAAAGGAAGTTCGAGGAGAAGATTGACAATATCGAAAAACTGCTGGCTGAAATCGAACCATACGAGAAGTCGAGAGTGGAAAAGATACGCCAACGCATCATCGACGGACTGGCAAGCATACCCGAGGTGGAATATGACAAGAACCGACTTGAACAGGAACTGATATACTACATCGAGAAGCTGGACATCAGCGAGGAGAAACAACGACTGACAAACCACCTGAACTACTTCCGCGAGACAATGAACGAAGACGAGCATGGAATAGGCAAGAAACTCGGATTCATAGCACAGGAAATGGGAAGGGAGATAAACACCACAGGCTCGAAAAGCAATAACGCCGAAATGCAAAATATCGTGGTGAAGATGAAAGACGAACTGGAGCAAATAAAAGAACAGGTGCTCAACGCATTGTAAAATAAGAGAACAAAGAAATGAAAGGTAAACTGATAATCTTCTCCGCCCCGTCGGGCACAGGCAAGAGCACAATAATCAATTGGCTCATGACCGAACATAAGGAACTGAACCTCGCCTTCTCTATCTCATGTACAAGCCGACAACCACGCGGCACGGAACAAAACGGAGTAGAATACTTCTTCCTCACTCCCGAAGAGTTCAGAGCGAAGATAGACAACGACGAGTTTCTCGAATATGAAGAGGTTTATACCGACAGATTCTACGGCACGCTGAAGTCGCAGGTGGATAACCAGACGGCTGACGGACAGAACGTGGTGTTTGACGTGGACGTGAAAGGCGGATGCAACATCAAACGACACTATGGCGACAAGGCGCTCAGCGTGTTCATACAACCGCCATCGGTGGAAGAGCTACGCCGACGACTTGAAGCACGAGCCACCGACGCGCCCGAAGTGATAGACCAGCGCATAGCACGTGCGGAATACGAATTGGGCTTTGCCAAGGACTTTGACCGCATAGTGATAAACGACGACTTGGAGAAAGCCAAGGCCGACACATTGGCTATCGTTTCTGAATTCATTAACAGATAAATATGAGAATAGGCATCCTTGGAGGTTCGTTCAACCCTATACACAACGGACACATAGCACTGGCACACCACCTGCTCGAAGAGGCTCAGCTCGACGAGGTCTGGCTGATGGTGTCGCCACAGAACCCGCTGAAGGACGAAGAGCTACTGACAGACGAAAGCCTCAGGTTGGAACTCGCCACAAAGGCATTAGCGGGAGAAAGCCGGATAAAAGTATCCGACTTCGAGTTCTCCATGCCACGCCCGTCCTATACCTACGACACGCTGAAGGCTCTCTCCAAAGCTTATCCCGACGACACGTTCTCGCTGCTGATTGGCGGCGACAACTGGGAACACTTCTCACAATGGCGCGACAACGACAAGATAGTCGAGGAATATGACGTCGTTGTATATCCACGTCCAGGCTCTTCTATCGACAACACCAACCTGCCGCCAAGGGTGAGAATCGTTGACACTCCGCTATATGACGTGAGCAGCACGGAAGTGAGACGACGCCTTGCCGAAGGCGAGGACATCAGCCCTCTTGTGCCGCCTTGCGTGGCAGAGAAGTTGCAGCCAAAGGCAGCACGCGGCCTCTCGCTCTGGAACAAAGGCATGAGACTGCTGTCGAAGGCGTTCGTCCCTATCAAGGTCAACGCTTGCTTCTTCATCTTCATGTTTCTCGTGGGCTACACATGCTGTATGCTCGAAGTGCCGAAGATGAAAGGTGCGAAACCTTATCCACTAACTACCATAGAACTATTTTTTGACCTTTATGCCGTGTGCCTCATCCTCTCGTTCATTCCGAGGAAGATACGCAACTGGATACGGTCGGCAATGTATGTCATTCTATACACGGTATCGATAGTTGACATGTATTGTTTCGTGAAATTCAAATCGACACTCACACCGACGATGTTGCTCCTCGTAGGTGAGACAAACAGCGACGAGGCTAAAAACTTCTTCAGCGCTTACTTCGATTGGGATATGTTTGCGTCACCATTAGGCATACTCGTCAGCATACTCGCCGCGCATATAGCATGCGCCCTGCTGCTTTCACGACACACGACGCATCCCGCCGTTAGACACAAGCTAACAGGACGATGGGGGCGGATGTACAAGAAGATGTCGCCTTCGGAAAAGGCAAAGGTGAGCATTGGTGCCGCGGCAGGAGGAATACTCGGAGCACTGTCCATCTGGATGCTGATCAACGGATGGATAGAGACCTCAGCAAACAAAGAAGCAACGGCACGACTGCTGTCGTACGACAATATCGGCGAGGTGGAACACGAACTGACAAGGAAAGACCGCGCCACACTCTATCTGCCTATCTACCGACTGGCATTCAGCATCTACGCCAACCAGCTGGCATCAAAACAGCTCGACAAACTCATCGAAGGCACAGGACGAGTAAGGGTGGACTCGTGCTCCTTCCGCAGTCCGCATATAGTATTGATAATCGGCGAGAGCTATAACAAACACCACTCGCAGCTTTACGGTTACGACCGCGAGACGACGCCGCTACAACTTGAGCGCACGAAAAAAGGAGAGATGGTGGTGTTTGACGACGTGGTGTCGTGCTGGAACCTCACGAGTTTCGTGTTCAAAAACATCTTCTCGCTCCATGCCGTCGGCGACAGCGGCGAATGGTGTGACTACCCGCTGTTTCCCGAACTGTTCAGGAAGGCTGGCTACAACGTCACCTTCATCACCAACCAGTTTCTGCCTCAGGCAAAAGAAGCGGTATATGACTTCAGCGGAGGCTTCTTCCTCAACAACCCGCACCTCAGCGAGGCGCAGTTTGACGTGAGAAACCAGAAGCTGCACAAACTCGACGGCGGCGTGATAATAGAATACGACCGACTGAAAGACTCTATACCCAACCCCAACGTCAATGGCAACAACAAACTGACGATACTGCACCTCATGGGACAACATACCACTTACGGCTACCGCTATCCAAAGAACTTCAAACGCTATCATGCCAAAGATTACGCATGGCCGGCGTTGAGCCACAAAAACAAGATGATACTTGCCGACTACGACAACGCAACGCTTTACAACGACTATATCATCGACGAACTACTGAAGAGGATGGAAGACGAGGAAGTGGTCGTTGTACACATGTCTGACCACGGCGAAGAGGCGTTCGGCAACGGACAGCCGCTATACGGAAGACTACACTCGGCGGTCGTTGACTATCGACTGGCACACGAGGAGTTTGAGGTGCCTTTCTGGATATGGACATCAAAGAAATACAGGAAGGTGCATCCCGACGTGATGCGAAGGATAAAGGCGGCAAGCCATCTGCCGTTTATGACCGACAACATCTCGCACTTGTTGCTTTACTTGGCTGGCATCAGCTGTCCTGACTATCGCAGCGACTATTGTCCGCTGGAAGACGACTACAATGCCCAAAGACCGCGAATACTGAAGGGACAGGTGGATTACAACAAGTTGATAGAAGAAAAAGAAGATTAAGAGTATGATGGTAGCATAACTTGAAAAGAAGTCTGTAGCATAACTCAAAAAGAAGCTGATGTCATAAGATGTCGGCATCATAATATAAAAAAAGAAAGAGAATTGAAAAATAATGTCTTATTGTCACGCGCGGAATGCAACGCGCTACGTGGACTTGCCATTCTCGGCATCATGCTCCACAACTACTGCCATTGGCTGAGCTTTGCAATAAAAGAGAATGAGTATAAGTTCCGCTTCTCGCGCAGCCAACAGCTGGCTGACTATATTGCCGGAGGCATCGATGAGATGCTGCCCATACAGCTGTTGTCGTATTTCGGCCATTATGGCGTGCCCGTATTCCTCTTCCTCAGCGGTTTCGGACTTACATTGAAATATGAGCAAGCCTCATCGCAGACTCCACCGGCAATGAACTTTGCCCGCTTCCACTACCTAAAGCTCTTGCGCATGATGGTGCCTGGATTTGTAGCATTCGTCATTATCGACTTTATGACGATAGGTCCCTATAAATATCCTGCTGAAAACGTGCTGGCTCTCTTCGGAATGTGTGCCAACCTGATGCCTGAGCCCAACAATGTAATATGGCCCGGACCTTACTGGTTCTTCGGACTGATGATGCAGCTATATATCATCTACCGCCTGCTGCTATTCCGCCGACATTGGGGCTACACGGCAGGAGCCATCGGCGTGTGCTGGCTGATACAAGCGATGTGCGACCCCGAAGGCGACACGCTCAACTATATCCGTTACAACTGTATCGGCGGGATGCTACCGTTCGGCGCCGGACTGCTCATGGCTCGTTTCTCTTCTGCGGGAAAAGAGCAAATCTCGCGTTGGCATTGGCTCTTGCGCTGCCTATTACTCACGATAGCGGTAGTGGCAGGCTGCTTCTCCTTCCATACATGGCTTTGGGTTCCGCTGGCCGTGGTGTTCGCATCTATCTGTCTCGTCAAGGCGTTGCCACGCTTCATCAACGACAGACTGATATGGATAGGTTCCATCTCGGCGGCAATGTTTGTCATTCATCCCGTGTTGAGAAAAATATTCATCCCTATCTCACGTCACGGCGACGTCTATGACGGACTGTTATTATACGTCATATCGACCATCGCACTCGCATGGTTGACCAAACTGGTGACAGAACGGATTCCGAGTCCGAAGCTTTAGGCAAGGGAAACGAATAAGAACAGATACCGAATCTGGGACTTTAACTAAGAGAAAAATCATGTGTAACAAACAAGACAACGCTGCAATGGCTACTTCGGAAGAGAAGAAAAACGACATACATTGGGCTGACCTCAGTCGATACAGAGGGGAGCTGATGGGCTTTGCCATGATCATCATACTGATGTTTCATGTAGGCGGACCGCACAATGAGACCTTCGCCTACTGCCTTAGCAGATGCGGCAATATAGGCGTTGACATCTTTCTCTTCCTCAGCGGAATGGGGTTGTGGTTCGCATGGCAGAAAAGACCTACACTGAAACAGTTTTTCTTACGCCGTTATATCAGAGTCTATCCGGCATGGTTCATCATTGCATGCCTGTACTTCGTGCCTCTTTTCCTCTCAGAAAAGATGTCGCTGACCGACACATTGCTCAACATCTCGTTTTACTACGGCTTCTGGACCATCTACAACGAACTACATTTCTGGTACATACCAGCCATCATGGCTCTTTACACCATAGCTCCAGCATATATGACACTCATCTCGCGCGACCGCGCATGGACGTGGCTGCCAATTGTAGCCATACTATTCTGCATACTCATGCGCTATGACAGCGACTTGTGGGCGGCGCTACGCCATTTAGAGATATTCTTCAGCCGCATACCCATCTTCCTGATAGGAATAAACATGGGACAATGGGTAAGGGGGAAACGCAAAGACAACGCCACGGCTTGGGGACTTGTCATCATCCTCCTCTTGCTCAGCGCATGGATATGCACCATACTTGAGGGCGGATTGCGCGGACGTTTCCCGCTGTTTATGGAACGCATGGTATATATTCCTCTTTCCATCACGCTCTCGCTCTTGATGTGCAAGATGTTTGACATTCTGCCTGCCTTGATTATAAAAGCGTTGGCGTTTGTCGGTACCATCAGCTTGGAGTTCTATCTAATCCACGTGGAGTTTGTGCTGAAATATATCAGGCCCTATGATCTTGGCTATTGGCTCACCACCATTCTAACACTTGTCATCACACTGCCTCTCGCATGGCTCTTGCACAAAGCCATTGAGAAGGCAATAGTAAAAAGGATTAAAGTATGAATATAATAAAGATTCTCCGTCCTCACCAATGGGTAAAGAACACGTTTGTCTTTATCCCGCTATTCTTCGGAGGCAGCCTCTTTGATGCTGCCGACTGGAAAGCCTCAGCCATCGCGTTCTTCGCTTTCTGCATGGCTGCATCTACCATATATTGTCTAAACGACATCATTGACGTGGAGGCGGATAGGCGGCACGAGAAGAAATGCCACCGACCTATCGCAGCCGGACTGGTCAGCAAGACTGAGGCTTACATTCTGGCTGCAGTGCTGGCCGTTGTCGCACTCGGCGTGCCTTATATATATAATAAGGTGTTGGCTGTCGTCATAGCCATTTACCTGATGATGAATGTCGCCTATTGCCTACGCCTTAAGCAATATGCCATCATCGACGTGTGTGTGCTATCCACGGGTTTCGTACTGCGCATCTTGGCTGGCGGAGTGGCATCTGATATCGTTCTGAGCCGATGGATAGTGATGATGACATTCCTGCTGTGTCTCTTTCTCGCCTTCACCAAACGGCGCGACGACGTGCTGATAATGAACGAAACGGGCGAAGCGCCAAGAAAGAGCACTACGAGATATAACCTCACATTTGTCAATCAAGCCATCACCATCACCGCCTCCGTCATGCTTGTCTGTTATGTGATGTACACCGTCTCGCCCGAGGTGATCGAACGGTTTCAAAGTCCTAACCTTTACATGACGAGTTTCTTTGTCATCATCGGATTGCTGCGTTACATACAGCTCACGGTGATTGACAGGAAAAGCGGCGATCCTACGTTGCTGGTGCTAAAAGACAGATTCATACAACTCGTCGTCATTGGATGGCTCGCTACGTTTGCAATAATAATATACTTGTAAGTCTTTGACAAAATATTCCATTGACGATTAAGATACATTGAAACAATTCACTTGTTAAACGTTTCCTCACAATACAGAATGAAAACATTATATGCCTTTGATTTCGACGGCACCATCACCGACCGCGACACGCTCATAGGATTTATTGCGTCGGTATTCGGCACAACACGCATGCTGCTTGGCTTTGCCGCCAACCTTCCATGGCTCTTGCTAATGCGCCTGGGACTTTACGACAACGGCAAGACAAAGCAACGCGTCTTCAGCCATTTCTTCAGCGGCATGGATCTTGTCACTTTCAACAGGCATTGCAAGGCTTATGCAGAACAGAACAGGCACATCATCCGACCAGAGATGCTGCGTCTTTTGCAGACATTAGACAAGGAGAAGACCGACATGGTGGTGGTAAGTGCAAGCATCACCAACTGGGTGGCGCCATTCTTTCATGGCCTAAACATCAAGGTCATTGGCACAGAGGCGGAGACAGCCGGCGGCAGTCTTACTGGACGTTTTGCCACGCCCAACTGCTACGGCAGTGAAAAAGTAACCAGACTGTCTGCCTTCTTTCCTGAACGCGACACGTACAACCTCGTGGCTTATGGCGATAGCCGTGGCGACCGCGAACTATTAAAATATGCCGACGTGAGTTACTTCAAAGGACAGCCTTTTGCAAAGAATCCACATCTTTAGGGAATAAACATATCTTTATAATAACACAAATTTTTAAAATAATACATATCTATAGGAAATCCACATCTTTAGACAATGATAAAAGAATTTCTCAAGACCTTCCGTATCAAACGCGAGGAACTCGTCCCCTCGCTCGTGGCATTGGCATTATTCATTGCCGTCAATATCATGGCGGTAAGCAAGTATTTCGGCATCTTCAGCCTCACGGGCAAAGCTGTTTGGAAACAGTTTATGGGCAACTTCCAAGTGTCGGGGTTTGACCCAATAACATACACCATACTGACCATCTGGGACGCCACATACGACCCTTACCGGCATCCCTTGTTAGCTTTCTTCATGTATCCCTTCTATCTGCTCAACAAAGGCATCACCGAAGTCACGGGCATAAACCTTGTTCAGATTCTTGTGATGATACCTTTGATTTTCTTCGCTTACTATAGCTTTATCTTTATCTTCAGGATATGCCGCGAGATCATCGGACTCCAACGCACCGACTCGACCCTTCTCGCGTTCATGCTCTTCTCGTTTGCCTATGTGCTGCTGACATTTATGGTGCCCGACCATTTCGGCCCGTCGATGTTCATGCTCCTGATGACTATATACGTCAGCGGGAAATGTATGCAACGGGGACGACGGCTGAACATCCGCCAGACATGGCTTCTCTTCCTCTTCACTGCAGGCACCACGCTGAGCAACGGCGTAAAAATATATATCGACGCTTTTTTTGTCAATGGAAAACGCTTCTTCCGCGTCAAATATATCTTGCTTGGCATTATCGTACCCTGTTCGCTGATGTGGGCCTTTGCCACTTGGGAATACAACACCTTCACCGTACCTCACCAGAAAAAGACGAAAGAGAAACAAATCAAAGAAGGAAAGAAAGACTACGAGAAAAGACTCGCCGCATTCCGCGACACCACATCGATAAAGGACAGCGCACAGATACTGAAAGTGTTCAACTACCAGATGCAGGTGCACAAACACGAGATATGGCTCGCCAACCAAAAGAAACCACACAACGCACACAAAGGGAAACCCATAGAGGACAAGGGATTTATGAAGTGGACTGATATCAGCACACCTCGGTGGGAATCGGTTGTGGAAAACATTTTCGGAGAGTCCATACAGCTTCATTCGCGCTACCTGCTTCACGACACTCTGCGCAACCGCCCTGTCATCGTCACCTACAACCACTGGGTGCCCTACTCCTTGGAAGCCCTTGTGGTGTTTCTGTTTGTTGCCGGATTCATCTGCGGCCTTCGTTCCCGGTTCTTTCTGATGGTTGCCACTGGGGTTGCGTTCGATGCCTTCATCCATGTCATCTTGGGCTTCGGCCTGAACGAGGCATACATCATGACCGGCAACTGGATTTTCATCATTCCCATCTCCATAGCCTATCTCATGCGAAAGGTCAACGGCCGCTGGCTCGTGGCGGTAAGGGCGACGACACTGTTCCTCACCATCGTCTTCTACGTCACCAATCTCATTCTGATGACAGAGTATTTCTGTGGATAAGCAAGACTCTGCCTCCCCAAAAAGCGCCCTCCACTCCTTTATATAAAAAAGGTGGAAACGCTTGGTAGTGTAGTTTTTTGTTTGTATATTTGCAGCCGTATAACAACAACTACTATCAAAAATCAACAAATATGAAAAAACGATATACTACTTTTTGGGGATGTTTGCTTGCCATAGGCTTTGCTTACGCGAAAACATTACCCTACAAGAACGTGTCCTTACCCCCGCAACAAAGGGCTGACGACCCCATCGCTCGACTGACATTCGAAGAAAAGGTCAGCGTAAAGGTCAGCGACGTGGATCCTATGGAAGGTGTGGAGAACGTGCAGATGCATATACACAACAATGCCGACAAGGACCATAAGAAGGTAATGGTAAACATCCCCGCTACGGCGACAGCGGCACAGAAACGGAAGAAATATGAGTTCATGCGCAACCTGCCAGTATATGCCGACTCGCTCATTGCCGACCTCACTTATCCTATGGCTTGGGGCAACAGCAAGGTGAAGAACTTCGTGAAATGGAAGCGTATGGCGCGGCAAAAAGTGTTCGACTGCATGCTCATGCCGCCACCTCCACCAGCCGACGGCTACAAGGCGAAGGTGATCAGTGAGGAACGACGCGACGGCTATACGGCACGTAAGATTGAAATCAGCCTGTCGAGATACTATACAGTGCCTGCATACGTGTTAATACCTGACGGCAAGGGACCATTCCCTGCCGTCAATCTTCTTCACGACCATGGAGCCCACCTCTTTATAGGCAAGGAGAAGATGATTCGTCCTTTGGCGTGTGAAGACCCTGACGTGAAAATTGATGCGGAGGAATGGGCTGTCGGCTACGAGGGACAGTTCTTCGGCGACTATCTCGCCCGCAATGGCTATGTGGTGCTATCAACCGACGCTCCGATGTGGGGCGAGCGTGGACAGAAGGAAGGCGCGAGAAGGGACAGGTACGACATGATTGCAGGCAACATGATGATGTATGGCATCGACCTCAGCGCGTGGATGACCTACGACGACATTGCCGCCACCGACTATCTCGCCTCGATGCCGGAGGTCGATAGCGGCAGGATTGGCTGTACAGGATGGTCGATGGGAGCCTACCGTGCGTGGATGCTGTCAGCCTTAAGCGACCACATCAGCGCGGGAGCAGCAGTGTGCTGGATGGTGACCACCGACGAGCAGATGTCGTTTAAGTACGACCGCACCGAGAACGGCGGCTTTGCGAATTGCATCCCCGGCTTGCGTCGCTGGCTTGACTATCCCCACGTGGCAAGCATAGCCTGTCCGAAGCCGATGCTCTTCATCAACGGCTCGCAGGACAAACTTTTCCCCGTGGCAGGAGTGAAGAAGGCGTTTCGTATAATGCACGACACATGGGAGAGCCAGGGAGCCGGCGACAAGCTTGACACCCAACTATGGGACATGCCCCACAGCTGCGGAAAGAAGTCCCAGCAGCACGTCCTCGACTTCTTCAACAAGCATCTTCGATAATAATTGCAGCACTGCCAATGCCATTCGGTTTCATTGCTGATAAGGTTAATAACCCTGCGACACTAAGGTTATTAATCTTGCGGCATTAAGGTTATTAATCTTACTGCCAATGAAGACAATATAACAAGAGAGCCTATATGTCAGCTAATCATGACATATAGGCTTCCAAAGTCTATCTAAAATGTATTCATCTTGGTACCCATAATGATTAATTCTCTCTTGTAATAATGATATTGTCGCCCGATTACAATTAATAGTCTTGATGGTCTTCAGATTGGTACATCGCAGTTCGATACAGCCAAAACATACTTTATGACATTTGTATTTGATACATATACTTTAGAATTTGTATCTATTATTCTTTTTTAGTAATAAAAAACAAGGTGGAAAGAGAAAAAAACACTATCTTTGCGCGGTTTAAACTGAAAGATATAACGATAATAATAAAAAACAATGGAAAGAACTTGGAGATGGTTTGGCAAGAACGATAAAATCACTCTTGCCATGCTAAAACAAATCGGTGTCGAAGGCATCGTAACGGCATTGCACAACGTACCGCTCGGCGAAGTATGGACACGCGAGAAGATACGCGACCTCAGAGAATATATCGAGTCTTACGGTATGAGATGGTCGGTGGTGGAAAGTCTGCCCGTGGTGGAGACCATAAAGTATGGCGGACCAGACCGCGACGAACAGATCGAGGTGTATAAGACTTCTATGCGCAATCTCGCCGCTGAGGGTGTGAAGTGTATTTGCTATAACTTCATGCCCGTGCTTGACTGGGCACGCACCGACCTTCTGCACGAGAATCCTAACGGCTCGTCAAACCTGTATTTCTCTTATGCCGAATTTGCCTATTTCGACATCTATATCCTCAAACGCGAGGGAGCAAGAGAGGAATGGGCTGCCTTCAACCGCTTCCCAGGACGTGACGTGCTGGCCGAGGCTGACGAATTGGCGAAGACAATGACTCCCGAGAAAGACCATAAGCTTGTGGAGAATATCGTGATCAAGACGCAGGGCTTCGTAAGCGGCAACTTCCACGAGGACGACGAGCACCCTATAGAGCTGTTCAGAAAGTTCCTCGACCTCTACAAGGACATCGACAAGGACAAACTACGCGAGAACATGAAGTATTTCCTCGAGGCCATCATGCCAGTATGCGAGGAGACTGGTATCAACATGTGTGTGCATCCCGACGACCCACCAATCCCCGTGCTCGGACTGCCACGTATAGTAAACTCTGACGAGGACATCGAATGGTTCCTCTCTACTGTTGACAATCCCCATAATGGTCTCTCGTTCTGCGCTGGTTCGCTCAGCGCGGGAATCCAGAATGATGTTGTCGGACTTGCCCGCAAATATGCAAGCCGCACACACTTTGTCCACCTGCGCTCATGCCACATCTTCCCTAATGGCGACTTCACAGAGGCGTCGCATCTCGGCGGACGTGCCGACATCATCGAACTGTGTCGCATATTTGAAAAGGAGAACCCGAATCTGCCAATGCGTGTTGACCACGGAATGACGATGCTGGGAGACGAAAGCCGCGGATATAATGCTGGATATTCGTTTTTAGGACGTATGTTTGCACTCGGACAGGTACAGGGCATACTCGCCACCGTAGATCGTGAACTGGGCATTGAATACAAACAGCCAGGATTCTTTGATTGAAAGATAACTTAGTTGACAAGGAGTTAGCTTGGACTTGCGAAAAAACAAGCTGACGAGTTGACAAGTTGTGTATCCAAGCGTAACAACGGGAATATAACAAACAACTTGTTTACTCGTCAATCGTCAACTCATTAACTTATAAAAACATACTTATGGAAAATTTATTTGACATAAAAGATAACGTTACCGTAATAACGGGCGGAACGGGCGTGCTGGGTCGCGCCATCGCAAAGTATCTGGCTCTCAACGGAGCCAAAGTCGTAATTCTCGGACGTAAGGAAGAAATTGGCCAAGAAATAGTCGCCGACATCAAGGCGGCTGGAGGACAATGCGAATTCCTTAAAACCGACGTAATGAACCAAGAGGTGGTACAGCAAAACTGTGACTATATAGTAGAGAAATATGGACGTATCGACACGTTGCTCAACGCTGCCGGAGGCAATATGAAAGGAGCAACCATCGCACCCGACCAAAACTTCTTCGACCTCGAGGCATCGCAGTTCCAGACTGTGCTCAACCTCAACCTCACTGGCACCGTCATTCCTACACAGGTATTTCTGAAGCCAATGGTGGCACAAGGCAAGGGCTCGATAATAAACTTCTCGTCGATGGCTGCTTTCCGACCCATGACCCGCGTCTGCGGCTATGCAGCAGCAAAGGCAGGCATAAGCAACTTCACGGCTTTCATGGCTACTGAGTGCGCCAAGAAGTTTGGCGAAGGCATCCGTGTGAACGCCATTGCGCCAGGATTTTTCATCACCGAGCAGAACCGCTCGCTGTTGACCAATCCCGACGGCACGTTCACACAGCGCGGACAGGACGTTATCAGACAGACTCCATTCGGACGCATGGGCGACCCAGAAGAGCTCTGCGGCACTATCCACTACCTGATGTCTGACGCATCAAAGTTTGTCACCGGTACAGTAGCAGTGGTTGATGGTGGCTTCAATGCATTCGCAATGTAATTAAGTTGACACACATCAAAAGTTGACGAATAACAAGTTGATAAAATGTCAAGTCGTTCGTTCATTTTTATCAACTCGTATTCGTCAACTCGTTATACATTACCTACAAACGGAACAAAATGGATTTGTCAATGATTAATCTTTGTTAAAATTTCAGGGGAGGGGATTTTTTTTTGGAAATTATTTCATACCTTTGCCAACAGATATATACTTATCTAAAAAACAGAATAACTATACTATGCACATAGGGAAAAGAATAAAGGAAGTGTTGGAATTACAGGGACATAACGTCGTTTGGCTTGCCTCCCAAATTTCATGTGAGCGCTCGAACATCTACAACATGTTCAAGCGCGATAATATTGGTGTCGATCTTTTGCAGAAGGTATGTTGCGCACTTGGTCATGACTTCTTCAAAGAGTTGTCGAACGACTTACAAGCAACAGAGGGATTCTCCAAGAAGTAATCGTTGTGATAGAGAAAACTGTAATGTATCGACCACGATGGTAGAAACATAACTTGAGCATTAGCAATACTCTTTTACCTTTATTTTGCCATTCAAGACACCGAAAGCATTGAAAGCCAACGACTCTATCTCATTCTCTCCTGGAAGAATGAAGACGGGAGCCAGACGTTCTACACGCTGACGCAGTATCGTCATACAATAATTGCTGTGAGCAATGCCACCAGTGAGGATGATAGCATCTACAAAAGCATCGAGGGCAACAAACATGGCACCAATTTGTTTGGCGATGGTATAAAGCATGGCATTGAGAAGGGTGTTGTGCGGCTCCTCTCCTTTCTCTGCTTCAGCCGAAATAGTAATCATATCGTTAATACCTAAATATGCTGTCATACCGCCTCGTCCCTGTATCATCTTCATGATATGCTGACGGGAGTATTTACCGCTGAAACACATCTCAACCAATTGTCCGGCCGGGATAGTACCAGCACGCTCGGTGGAGAAAGGACCTTCACCATCAAGGGCGTTATTCACATCCACCACTCTGCCTTTACGGTGAGCACTTACAGATATTCCTCCGCCGATATGGGCTACGATAATATTCAGATCCTCGTAGTTCTTTCCTATGGCAGAAGCGTAACGGCGCGACACTGCCTTGCTGTTGAGGGCATGAAACACCGACTTGCGGCGAATATCAGGAATACCAGTAAATCGCGCAATTTCGTCCATTTCATCGACCACAACGGGGTCTGCGATATATGCGTCGCAACCTGCTTCCCTTGCCAGTTCGTCGGCCAGCAATGCGCCTAAATTACAGGCATGGTCCATGGCGGCATGACGCAGATCGTGCTTCATGAGTTCGTTGACACGATAGACGCCTCCCTCGAGCGGTTTCAACAGTCCACCACGCGCTATGACAGCGTCGAACTTAATGGGGAGTTCGGAATCTGCTATGCGCTTACGGATAAACTGCATGCGATATTCGTATTGGTCGCATGCGGTAGCAAACCTGTTGAGTTCGTGGACGGGATGATGGGCGCCAGACATCCACACGGGACGACCGTCGCGGTATATGGCCAACTTCGTGGAAGTGGAGCCTGGATTGATTACTAAAACTTTCATTGCAAGCAAGCTAAAGTTAAACTACTGAACTTTGATTCTACGCTATCGGCACGTGATGAAACCACCACAGGCACTTCTGTTCCCACAAGCCATCCCGCAGTAATGGCATCGGCAAAGAGAGAAATGGTCTTGTAAAACGTGTTGCCGCTCTCAATATTTGGAAAGATGAGAATGTCGGCATTGCCCACCACCGGAGAGACAATACCTTTTATCATTCCGCTTTCAGCGTCGCATGCGGTCTTCACATCCATTGGTCCGCCGATCACGACATCGCCATACCGGCCATTCTCTGCCCTGCGGATAATCTCCTGATAAGACAACGTATGCTCGAATTTTGGATTTACCTTTTCCGAGAAATTTATCAACGCTACTTTTGGACGTGACACGCCTATCTTCCTGCACGCCTCGACACAATAGCTAACGATAGCGTCAAACTGTCCGAGCGTGGGACGGGGGATGACGGCAGCGTCAGAAAACACCAAGGGTTTTTCACGACCGGGAATGTGTGAGACGGCGATATGAGACATCACACGCCCTGATTCAAGTATGCCCGTCTGCTTGTCGAGTGCGGCACGCAGCAGCACGTCAGTATTGAGCGATCCTTTCATCAAAATGTCGGCTCGATGCGCTTTCACCTCGGCCACAGCCTTACGTGCCGCGTCCTCAGCATCGGCACACGACACGACTGTCACCCGCTCTTGATATGCGGCTACGGCATTGGCAAAAGACGGCTGAAGGTCAGCATGGGCAAAAAGCGTAAATCTCGCCAATCCACATTCGAGAGCCTTGACTATCACCTCTTGAGTGTGCGCGTCGTGAGGACAAGCTAACGCCACTTTTTTCATTTTGTATCCGTCGCCATGATGGTGATGAAAAGACAGAAAATCCATAGGTTGTTTCATAGATGTATTGATTTTTGGTGCAAACTTACACAAAATATTTGAATATATATAGTTAATTTCTTATAAATCTGCCATTTTTGGCGGAAAAAGCAGTAAATTTGCGACTTGATACAAAGAGATTATCAAATTATGTCGTGTATTTTACATATTGAAACAAGCACTAACGTATGCTCAGTGGCTGTCAGCGAAGACGGCCAATGCATTTTCAGTAAAGAAGATTTCAATGGGCCAAACCATGCCGTGGTACTTGGCTCGTTTGTTGACGAGGCCCTTTCCTTTGCCGACAGTCATGCCATTCCCGTGGATGCCGTGGCAGTGAGCTCAGGACCTGGCTCATATACGGGACTTCGCATAGGCGTATCGATGGCAAAAGGCATCTGCTATGGTCATGGAATTAAGCTCCTTTCTGTCCCGACGCTGAAACTTATGTGCGTACCCATCCTCCTGCGAGAGATGATAGAAGACGCCGCCTTGCTATGCCCAATGCTCGACGCAAGGCGCATGGAGGTATATGCAGCCATCTTCGACCGTTCACTGAGAGAGATAAGACCCACACAGGCCAACATCGTGGATGAAAACACATACAAAGTTCTGCTCGACCGACAGCCCATCTACTTCTTCGGCAACGGAGCTGAGAAGTGCAAGGAGGTAATCAGACATCCTAACGCCCGCTTCCTGGCAGATATCCATCCCCTTGCAAAATGGATGATGCCTTTGGCTGAGAGAAAAATGATGAACGGAGAATATGAGGACGTGGCATACTTTGTGCCATATTACTTGAAAGACTTTGTGGCAAAAATGCCGAAGAAGCTATTATAAGCACTCTGTCAAATAATCATGGTGGCGACATAGCACAACCACCACAAAACACATATAGAAATGAAAACAAACGGATTGGACTACAATACAAAGAGAGAAGAGCTCGTGCTCCCGGAATATGGAAGAGAGATTCAAAACATGGTGGACCACGCAATCAGCATTCCTGACAAGAAGGAACGCCTCAGATGCGCACACACCATAGTGAAAATGATGGCGACGAAAGCGCCTCAGATGCTCGACGACGAGGATTATTACAAGACCCTCTGGGACCATCTATATCTCATAGGCAGGAAAAAGCTCGATATCGACTGGCCATACGACATCAGCAATGCAGAACACATTCTCCAAAAGCCAGAACCAATGGCCATCCCGGGAAAGACTTACAGCATAAGATTCAGACACTACGGAAGACTTGTCGAGGAGCTCGTCGAAAAACTCAAAGAGATGGAGCCAGGAGACGAACGCGACCAACTCACCGCAATAACCGCCAACCAAATGAAGCGCGACCTCATACAATGGGGACACGGCTCAATAGACGACGAGAAAGTGGCAGACGATCTGGCGCGCCTTACCGACGGCGTAATACAACTCGACCTTGGTAAGTTTAAGTTCTGCAAGATAACAAAAGACGATCTGCAGCAGCAACAAGGCAAGAAAAAGAAAAAGAAGTAACTCTCATATTCACACACAAATGGCAGCATTCATAATTGAAGGCGGACACGCCCTCTCAGGAGAGATAAGACCTCAAGGAGCAAAAAACGAGGCTCTGCAGGTAATCTGCGCCTCACTGCTCACTGCAGAGGAAGTGACGATAGAAAACATCCCCGATATCCGAGACATCAACAACCTTATCCTGCTGTTGAAAGACATCGGAGTGAAAGCCGTGAGACTGGACAAGAACAAATACTCATTCAAGGCTGACAAAGTGAACCTCGACTACCTCGAGAGTGACGAGTTCGTAAAGAAATGTGCGTCGCTAAGAGGTAGCGTGCTGATGATAGGTCCATTGCTCGCCAGATACCATAAGGCTATCATTACTAAACCAGGTGGCGACAAGATAGGCCGACGCCGTCTCGACACTCACTTCCTCGGATTTAAATATCTCGGCGCAAGATTCCGCCATATTGACAACAGGAACGTGTATGAGATAAATGCCGACCACTTGAAAGGATGCAACATGCTACTCGACGAAGCCTCGGTCACGGGTACTGCCAACATCATCATGGCCGCTGCCATGGCTGAAGGAACGACAACGGTATATAACGCCGCCTGCGAACCTTATATACAACAGCTATGCAAGATGCTGAATAGCATGGGGGCAAAGATAAGCGGCATAGCCAGCAACCTGCTCACCATCGAGGGTGTAGAGACACTGCACGGCACAACACACCGCATCCTGCCCGACATGATTGAGGTGGGATCGTTTATCGGCATGGCTGCCATGGTGGGTGACGGGATAAGGATAAAAGACGTCTCGGTGCCAAACCTCGGCATCATTCCCGAGGCGTTTAGAAGACTCGGCGTGCAGATTGACATCGAAGGCGACGACCTCGTCATACCACACCAGAAACACTTGGTGATAGACTCGTTTATTGACGGCACCATCATGACGCTGGCAGATGCGCCATGGCCAGGACTGACTCCCGACTTGCTCTCTGTACTCATCGTCGTGGCGACCCAGGCGCGCGGCAGCGTGCTCTTCCACCAAAAGATGTTTGAGAGCCGTCTGTTCTTCGTCGATAAACTCATAGACATGGGCGCACAGATCATCCTGTGCGACCCACACAGGGCCGTGGTGGTGGGACACGACCACATGCGCACTCTCAGAGGCGGCAGGATGGCCAGCCCCGACATTCGTGCAGGCATCGCCTTGCTCATAGCGGCAATGAGCGCCACCGGAACCAGCCGCATTGACAACATCGAACAGATTGACCGTGGTTACGAGAACATCGAAACCCGACTCAATGCATTAGGCGCGAAAATAGAAAGACTCCCCAACTGACAATGATAAGAAAGGAAGAAGTATTTAAAATAGGCAAAATAGGCAAGCCTCACGGCGTGAAAGGCGAAGTGGGACTGCGCTTTTCCGACGACGTGTTCGACAGGGTTGATGCCGAATATCTCATTCTCGACATCGACGGTATCCTCGTGCCTTTCTTCATGGAAGAGTACAGGTTCCGTAGTGACGAAAATGCCCTCGTAAAATTCTGCGATATCGACTCTCTCGAAAGAGCGGCTGAGATAACCGGATGCGACGTCTTTTTCCCACGCTCGCTGGCCGACGAGGACGATGGGGAGATGACATGGAGCCAAATAGTGGGCTACACGCTCATCAACACCACGGGAGACGACGGTAAGGAAGACATGGGTGAGGCAGTGGGAGAGATTGTTGATGCCGACGACTCCACGGAAAACGTGCTCCTTACCCTCGACAACGGACAACTCATCCCCGCAGCCTACGATCTCATCGTAAATATCGACCATACAAGGCGACTGCTCATAATGCAACTGCCGGAAGGTCTTCTACAAATATGACAAAAGGATAAATACTAATGGATAAAAAGAAACAAATAGCCATATTGGGGTCAACAGGCTCCATCGGCACACAAGCGCTCAAGGTGATAGAGGAACACAGCGATCTCTATGAGGTATATTGCCTCACAGCCAACAACAGAGTGGAAGAACTTGCCGCACAGGCCATCAAGTTCAAACCGGCGGCAGTGGTAATTGCCAATGAGTCGCACTACGATCGACTCACATCCCTGCTTTCCAGTGAGCCAGATATCAAGGTATATGCCGGTACAAAGGCCATCGACGAGATCGTCGAGGCGCAACCCATTGACATGGTGCTGACAGCCATGGTGGGCTTCGCAGGACTCTCGCCCACAATACACGCTATAAAGGCTCACAAGACCATCTGCCTGGCCAACAAGGAGACACTCGTGGTAGCTGGCGCTCTCATATGTCAGCTGGCACAGCAAAACCATGCGGCCATCCTGCCCGTTGACAGCGAACATTCGGCCATCTTCCAAAGCATCGTGGGCGAAGGTGACAACGAGATTGAGAAGATACTGCTTACGGCAAGCGGCGGTCCGTTCCGCACGTTTACCATGGAGCAGTTGGCCAACGTCACTCAAGCCGATGCTTTGAAGCATCCCACGTGGAACATGGGCAAGAAGATCACCATCGACTCAGCATCGATGATCAACAAGGGATTTGAAGTGATTGAGGCAAAATGGCTCTTCGGCATCGATGCCGACAAGATAGAAGTGCTTGTACATCCGCAGTCTATCGTACACAGCGCCGTACAGTTTGCCGACGGAGCCGTGAAGGCGCAACTCGGCGTGCCCGACATGCGTCTGCCGATACAATATGCATTCTCGTTCCCAAAACGTTTCAACCTCACAGGCGACCGCCTCGACCTCTTCAGCCGTCCGCTGGAGTTCTTCAAGCCCGACCTTGAGAAATTCCGCTGCCTTGCATTGTCGTTTGAAGCCATCAGAAAGGGAGGCAACATGCCTTGTATCCTCAACGCCGCTAACGAGATAGTCAACAAGGCGTTTCTCGAAGACCGCTGCGGATTCCTCCAAATGGCAGACGTGATAGAACAGGCCATGAACACCGTATCTTTCGACACCAATCCTGACTACGATGTTTATGTGGCCACCGACAAAGAGGCAAGAAGAGTAGCAAAAGAACTGCTCAAATTATAAGTAACGATTTATTCATCTAATATAATTTATCATTTATGGAGATTTTCCTCATCAGAGCACTGCAGTTTGTTCTGGCAATATCAATCCTGATTCTTATACACGAAGGCGGACACTTCATGTTTGCCAAAATCTTTGGCATACGCGTAGAGAAGTTCTTCCTCTTTTTCGACCCATGGTTCCACATCTTCCAGTTCAAACCGAAAAAAAGCGACACCACCTATGGCATAGGCTGGCTACCTCTCGGAGGATACTGCAAGATAGCTGGCATGATAGACGAGAGTTTCGACACCGAACAGATGAAACAGCCTGCCCAACCTTGGGAGTTCCGCACCAAGCCCGCATGGCAACGCCTGCTGGTAATGATTGGTGGCGTGCTGTTTAACTTCCTCCTTGCCCTGTTTATTTATTCAATGATTCTGTTCCATTGGGGCGACACTTATATCCCTGTGAAGGACATGACACACGGCATGAGGTTCAATACCGAAGCTAAAGCTCTCGGATTCAAGGACGGCGACATCCTCGTCGGTACCGACAAGGGGGAGTTCAAGGACTTCAGTGCCGACATGTTCCGCGACCTGTCTGAAGCAAAATATGCCGACATCATACGCGACGGCAAGCAACAACGCATCACCCTGCCGGGAGAGATCAACCTCCTTGGCATGCTCAAGACTGACCCGCCTTTCTGCCGCCCGCTCATTCCATGCGAGGTGGATTCGGTGGCGAAAGGTTCTCCGGCTGAACAGGTGGGACTGGCAAAAAACGACCGCATTATTGGCATCAACGGCAAGACAGTTGGGTCGTTTAATGAGTTTACCGAACATATTGGACGACTCAGCGACATGATGGCTGTGGCTAAGTCTCCAGCAGACAGCATGAAAGCCCGCAAGGCGGTACTCGTGGTGGAGAAAGCAGGGACAAAAGCGCTCGACACACTCAACGTGACACTCACTCCACAACTCACCGTTGGATTCTTCTGTCGTCCGCTGCAGATGCTCTACGAACCCAAAACCGTGGAATACGGATTCTTCGAGAGCATTCCTGCCGGCATATCTTACGGCATCGGCGTACTCTCAGGATATGTTGATGACCTGAAATATGTCTTCTCTGCCGACGGTGCAAAATCACTCGGAGGCTTTGGAGCCATTGGAAGCCTCTTTCCCGCATCGTGGGATTGGTACGTATTCTGGAAAATGACGGCGTTCATCAGCATCATGCTTGCCTTCATGAACTTGCTTCCCATTCCCGCACTCGACGGCGGTCACGTCCTTTTCCTCATCTACGAGATAATCACGAGACGCAAGCCCAGCGAGACGTTTATGATACGTGCTGAATATGTCGGTTTCGGTATCCTTATCTTGCTCATGGTAGTCGCTAACCTCAATGACGTATTGAGATGGCTCGGCTACATGTAGGAGAAAACAAGGCGTTCATCCAACTCCATCTAAGCGTGTTTCTGGCTGGTTTCACCGGTCTCTTCGGCAAACTGATTACGCTCAACGAGGTTGACATAGTCTGGTATCGCATGTTTTTCACCTCGCTGATACTTTTGGTGTTCACCGGATTACCTCGCGTAGGATGGAAGAAGTTCCTGCAGATAGCCGGATGCGGCGCACTGTTGGGACTTCACTGGATGCTGTTCTACTGTTCGATAAAGGCGAGCAACGTGTCTATCGGTGTGGTGTGCTTTGCACTCGTGGGATTCTTCACTGCCATCTTCGAACCGATGATATTTCGCCGCCGCGTGTCTTGGGCAGAGCTCTTGCTCTCGCTCATCACCGTTGCTGGCTTACTTTGCATCTTCTCGTTCGACGCACGCTATCGTTACGGCATATCCATCGGCGTGGTGTCGTCGGCTGCGTGCGCCCTCTATGCCATATGTAACAAAAAGGTGAGCGTGGGCGTTCGCTCGCGGACAATGCTCATGTATCAGATGAGCGGTGGTATCTTTGGCGTGAGCATCATCATTCCTTTTTACCTGATGGTATTCCCTGCCGGACAAGATGTCATTGTCATACCTGCAGGTTCTAACCTATGGTGGATGCTCTGCCATGCCCTGTTCTGTACCATCGGCATGTACCTGTTACAGATCCAAGCACTGAAACAGCTCTCTGCCTTCACAGTCAATCTCACCTATAATCTTGAGCCGTGTTACACCATTCTTCTTGCTTTCCTCTTCTTTGGGGAGGTACGTGAGCTCAACCTCTCGTTCTATGCAGGCATTGCCCTCGTCATCCTCAGCGTAGTGCTGCAGACTTTGAAAGGAAGAAAACATTAAGCACAAACACAACATATAAAAAATAAAGGTATGAATTGGTCTCTATACAGTTATTCGGCAACTCTCATTGCTATAGTCACATCTGTCATCGTAGCCATTGTCAGATGGTTTCATCTCTGCCATCCATACGATCAGAATCCAGACTATTTCTATCCTTCACGCAGGTTCGTCACCGGATATTTCTTTGCCGTCCTCCTACTCACTCCGTATCTGTTCCACTGGGATAGTCCAGACACGTGGCTATTTACGAGATGCTTCTATATCATCTATATCCCCTCGTTCGGCGCCGTGGCTTTGCAAAACTATTTTTTCATCGACATCAGAAGGAGAATAATACACTATTGTGCCATAGGCCTGATACCAAGCATTCTGTTACTCCCGTTGTTTATCCTGGCCTGCATTGGAGATAACTATCTTGAAGACTACTACACGTTAGTCTCTGTCACGGCTGTCATCGTCTCACTGTTTGTGCTGACGGACCTAACATTTATCACAACCAATCTTTTCAAGCGCATAAAGGATTTCCTCTACGGAGAATACTCTAACGAAGACGACTTTCCTATCCACTTCGCAAAAGGAGTTGTCTTCCTGCCGTTGTCGCTCTGGACATTGTCGTTCATCGTATTCATTGCTGACAATGAGACAGTTCTTGCCTGTCTGAATATCATTCTTTCTGTCGTATCAGTGGGTATCCTCATTTTCATTCTCCATCCTCATCGTACGGAATGCCATTCCATTGAGAACACAATGGCTAAGACCATCAACAATTCCCAGGGCAGTCAAAGCGAGAAATTGGAAGACATAGACAACATTCAGTCTAATGTAGAGATGACAGAAACAATGCTCAACCAAATTGAAAAACAGATACGCAAAGCAGTAGAAGGACAAAGACTTTTCCTCGACTCACGCTTCAAGCGCGAAGATCTTGCACGGTGCATCGGCACCAACCGCACATATCTCTCCATCGTGTTCCGCAAGCGTTTCTCCTCTTTCTATAGTTATATCAACACTCTGAGAATTGAATACTCCATTCATTATCAGGAAGAGCATCCAGAGGCCAATAATCTCGAGATTGCCATTGCCAGCGGCTTTGGTTCCGTGCGTAGCTATTTGCGTATCAAAATGCTTTTTGAGAGTAGAGAATTATAGATTTTGTTACACGAAAGGTGGATAAATACATCACTAAAGTGGATTTTTGATTGGTTATCACACCTTTTTGTCTAATTGTCACTCCTTTTTGTCTAATTGTCATCAGTATTTCTCAACTAATTCATAACTTTGCACACGACAAAGATAAAAGGACATTATGAGTGTATAATAAGGCATAAGGTTGATCAATCATTTATTCACTTATCATTTTGATGTAAGCAGGAAAGAAGAGAACAGGTTTACCCTACTTTTCCTGCTTACTTTTTTTTTGTAATAAAGATGCTATGGATAAAGATGCACAATGAAGCCATAAGAGAGGGCAACAACGTTGATGCAGAAGTATGAATAAAAGCCAATTAAGACGGAGTAAGCATTGGGTAACGTCAAAAAAAGAAGGAGACCATCACCGAATAACTATTCGATGCGGTCTCCTTATTATACTAGTGAGTAAGTTTTATTCTGCAGCGAGAGTGAAACGCTTGAAGTCAACTACTGTAAGCTCCTTGTCAGCAGCTTTCAGATAGTCAGCAACAGAAAGCTTGCTGTCCTGAATGAACTCCTGGTTCAAGAGGCAAGACTCCTTGAAGAACTTGTTCAGACGACCCTTTGCGATGTTCTGAATCATAGCCTCAGGAAGATTTGCAGCTTTCTCTGCAGACACTGTAGCAATTATTTCCTTTGCCTTAGCAACCTGCTCAGCAGTGATCCATCCCTTGCCCATGTTAGACTCCATGTGATCCTCAGAGTCAACGTGTGCAGGGTTGATACCAGCCTTCTTCAGAGCGGCCTCAACAGCCTTCTGAACCTGCTCCTGCTTAGTCTTCTCTACAGCCACACGAATCTCCTCGTCGATAACAGACTGAGGAACTGACTCTTGGTTGAGTGCTACTGGCTTCATGGCAGCTACCTGCATTGCAATAGCGTGACCCTGCTCCTTAGCCTCCTTATTGGTCTGAACCATTGTGCAGAGAGTGTGCTTGCCCATGTGGTCGTAAACCTCAACATTGTCGCCTTCGATGAAGTTGTAGCCATCGAGTTCCATCTTCTCTCCAGTGATACCTGAACGAGCAACTACAGCATCCTGAACCTTTGTTCCATCAGCAATAGTCAGTTCCTTAACCTCGTCGAGGCTCTTAGCCTTTGCTGCAACGGCAGCATCGAGAATATCCTGTGTCAGCTTTACATAATCAGCTCCGTTGGCAACGAAGTCAGTCTCACACTTCAAGGCTACGATAGCTGCAAAACCCTCAACAGCCTTAACGAGAACACAACCATTAGAAGTCTCGCGGTCAGAACGCTTTGCAGCGATAGCCTGACCCTTCTCACGGATAATTTCCATTGCCTTGTTGAAGTCACCCTCACTCTCAGTGAGAGCCTTCTTGACATCAGCGAGTCCAGCACCAGTCATAGTGCGGAGCTTCTTGATGTCTTCCATATTTGGTTTGTAAGCCATAAATCTTTTGTATTAATAATTTAAAAATTGGAGAATTGAACAAATAAAGAATTCTACATCCTTCATTTATTACTCTTCATTTGCTTCTGCGGGAGCATCCTTGCGAGCCTTGCGAGCGCCGCGCTTCTTGCCCTCAGCAGCCTCTTCACCCTGAGCCTCGGCAGCCTTCTCGTCAGCCTTCTCTACCTTACGCTCCTCCAATCCTTCTGCGATAGCGCCACAGCAAGCGTTGAGGATGATTTCTACGCTGTCTTTTGCGTCGTCGTTAGCTGGGATGATGAAGTCGATGTCCTTTGGATTAGAGTTGGTGTCAACGATACCGAACACTGGTATGCCCAGGCGGTTAGCTTCCTTCACTGCGATAGACTCCTTGCAAACGTCGATAACGAAGAGTGCAGAAGGCAGACGTGTAAGGTCTGCAATAGAACCGAGGTTCTTCTCCAACTTGGCGCGCTGGCGAGTGATCTGCAGCAACTCACGCTTAGAGAGGTTTGAGTATGTACCATCGTTCATCAGCTTGTCGATGTTCGCCATTTTCTTGACAGCCTTGCGGATTGTCGGGAAGTTGGTGAGCATACCGCCTGGCCAACGCTCGATAACGTAAGGCATGTTTACGCTGGCAGCCTTCTCAGCTACCACGTCCTTAGTCTGTTTTTTAGTAGCGACGAACAATATTTTCTTACCTGACTTTGCTATCTGCTTGAGAGCCTCTGCAGCTTCGTCAATCTTAGCTACGGTCTTGTGCAAGTCGATGATGTGAATACCATTACGTTCGGTGTAAATATAAGGAGCCATTGCTGGGTTCCACTTGCGGCGGAGGTGGCCAAAGTGACAGCCAGCCTGAAGCAACGCATCAAAATTTGTTCTTGACATTGTCTTAAATGCTTAAATTTGTTGTTTACTTTCTTTTTTAATTCTGTTTGTTAGAACCAACTGGCGGGTAGTCCTCTCCCGATTATATCGAGGAGTCGAGCCAGTTTAGATACTAAACGATAGCCAATATTAACGCTTACTGAACTGGAAGCGACGGCGTGCCTTTGGCTGACCTGGCTTCTTACGCTCAACAGCACGTGAGTCACGAGTGAGGAAGCCCTGATCCTTGAGTGCCTTCTTGTCCTCGGCGTTTATCTTTACCAATGCGCGGGCAATAGCGAGGCGGAGGGCCTGGCTCTGACCTGTGAAACCGCCACCGTCGAGGTTAGCCTTGATATCGTATTTTTCAGCTACCTGAAGCAGTTCCAGAGGCTGCTTTACCACATACTGAAGGATAGCTGATGGGAAAAACTCTGTTAAGTCTCTCTTATTGATCGTAATCTTACCTGTACCTTCGCTAACGTACACACGTGCTACAGCACTCTTTCGGCGACCAATTGCATTAATTATTTCCATTCTACCTTAATTATTTATACTGGTTAATATCTATTGACTTTGGCTTCTGAGCCTCCTGCTTGTGCTCTGTTCCCTCATATACATAGAGGTTGTCCATCAAGCTGCGACCAAGAGGACCCTTTGGCAACATACCTTTTACGGCGTGACGGATGATCTTGTCAACACCGCCCTCGCGTTTGCGAAGTTCTGCTGGAGTGTTGAAACGCTGACCACCTGGATAGCCAGTATAACGTGTGTAAACCTTATCTGTCTCTTTCTTACCAGAGAACACAACCTTAGCTGCGTTGATAATGATTACGTTGTCTCCACAATCTACGTGGGGAGTGAAAGTTGGCTTGTACTTTCCGCGGAGGAGCTTAGCTACCTTTGAGCAGAGGCGACCAACAATCTGGTCGGTAGCGTCGATTACTACCCACTCCTTCTGAGCTGTTTCCTTATTGACGGAAATAGTCTTGTAACTTAAAGTGTTCATTTTTAATTTTTAAATTTTACTACTAAAAAACATTTCTTTCTTATTTGGACGCTGATTCACTAACCGCCATGCCCGGCCAAAGGCATTGCTATTAACACAGCAATCCGAGGGGCTCTAAGTCTTCCCCTAAATAATCGGACTGCAAAGGTACTAACTTTTCACCTAATAGAAAAAGAAAGTACCCTTGCAGCCCGAAATATTTATGTTTATTTAACTAAATCAGAAGTAATAAGCGGCAGAAATCTGCCATGCATTAGTTTTTATGTTGGTAATTTCTCGACCTCGGTTGCCACCGGCATAGTCTCCGGTGATGGTATAGCTGTCCTTAGTCTGGATGTTATATGTGAAACCGAGTTCAAGATGTTTCAGCAGGCTGAGTCCGGCTCCGACGTTGATGCTCACGTTCATGTTCTCCTTCTTGTAAGAATCACTGTCCCAAGTGTCGCTGAAGTCGCCCAAGGCGAAACCGAACTGTGGACCTGCGGCAAGATATATGCCGGCAAGACTGCCAAGACCGATATTCCAACGCAGGTTTACAGGAACGTTAATGCTCTTGAACTTCACGTCATTACTTTTCTTACCAACCATATCTTCAATATAGAGAGTTCCCTTGCGCTCATCGTATAACGCGGCGGCATCTACTCCAAGGCCTACAATAGGAAGGGTAAACTTTATCGTAGGGCCAATAAAGAAGCCATTGTTGTTGTCTGCAGAATATACATCTGACGAAACACTCATCTTTGTGACGTTAAGTCCTCCCTTGACACCGAACTTCACCTGTGCCATAGACGGGATTGCTGCCATCATCATGCACAATGCGGCAACTGCTGTTATTAGTCTATTACTTTTCATAACTATTTAATAAAATAAAACTATATAATTTAATGTCTCTCCCTTCTCACGGTGACCCTTGCAGCTCCGCCGCCCGAGGACGAGCTTCTTGGAGTCTTGGCTTTCTTTACCTTTTCAGAAGAGGACGAACTCCTGCGCGAGGTCTTGGCTTTCTTCACCTTCTCTTTCGTCATCTTCGGGTCGAGCTTGGCTATGCTGTCGAGCGAGTCTTTCTTTGCCTGGTCGCCATAGAGGTTCTTCTGGAAATCAGCCAATTCCTTCTCTATCTTCTTCTGTTCCTTTACCATGTCCTCGTCGGTAGGACAATACTGGGCCAGTGTTCGTCCGAGGAGGTTGTTGGTCTTATATATCTTGCCGTCATAGCGTGTCAGTGTAAAATAGTCGTCGATACTCATCACTGCGGCATTGTTAGTGCTGCTGGCCTGTATCATCTGACGGCTGAGATACGAGGATACGTCGCTATATTTCACCCAGAACAAAGGGTACTTCGATGGTTCGCCGCCAAAATCGTCGTCGCGCACCATAATTGGACAGAACGCTATCACTTTCCGGCGGAACGTGGAATTTGACTCATCATAATACGCGCTCTCTTTCAGGTAGTAGGACTTAACCTCTGCCGACGGTATGTCGCTGTTGTCCACTCTCACTTTCCCGTCTTTCATCTCATAGAAGATGTGGTAGTTGTCCAATATCGTCTTGATGTCCACCTTCGACGAATCGCTAAACACCTCGCTTCCGTCGAGACGGTACTCGTAAACCGGGATATAGCCAAACAACGCCAACTTAAAGACATAAGTAAAGAGGTTCATCTCTTTACCCACTGGCTCTACGGGATAATACAACGACGCATTAGCCTCTTTAGTAAGGTCGAGTTCACGATAGATATCGCGTCTCCAAACCACATTCTCTGGCATACCGACAGCCGTCGGAAACATCTCACGTGCCCTTATTGTCATGCCATTGGAAGGTGCACTCTTTTTCTTAGTGTCGTTCTTGCGTGACTTCGGTTGGGCCATAGCCGTGCCGAATGCGAATATGATTGCTATTAATAAGACTATTCTCTTCATATTGTTCTGTCGTTATTGATTATTATTTCTGGGATCTTTCCCTCGTCACTTTACAATGACTTCCATCGATGTCGTCAGTTTTCGCTGTATCCCATCCGGGCCAATTGCCGTGACCCTGGAAATATAGAAACGTCTGTTGCGCTGCAACTTACGGAAAGTGTCTTTCTGACGCGCTGAGAAACGCGACCCTTCGCTCACCATCGGCACTGCATTTCCCATGTTGTCGAAGAAGACGGTCTCAAAGCTCAACACCTTAAAGCCTATATCAAGGATGCCGTCGTCAATAGCAGCCCCTATGCCGTCCACGGCCATAAGATTGGCTTTAGACATCGCTCCTCCACGATAGCGCATGGGATTGCCGTGCTCGTCGCTCAGGGAGATATATGCCGTAGGATCGGGGAGTTTCCTTACATGGAACGTAAACTGTCCCATTTGCTGGGCACGACCTGTATTGGTAGAAGAAACCGTAATTGTGACATCCTTACCCACCGAGGTCGGACGGGCAATATATCTACCGGCTCCCACAGGCTGTAGCGTTCCTCCTGTCATCGTGGCTTGTACCTTATTTAACGGCACACCCGGGACACTGACGCTTATCGGATTGCTATATCCGGCATAAAGCACATTCATCAGGTCGGCCGATACGGTAGCGGAAGGATCTACCACAGTATATTTCTGGCTGAAATCGCGCCTTATCCTTTCGCCACTGCCGTTTAGCATCTCTATATATCCTGCAAGGGTGAAGTCGCCAGTTCGTCCGCATACAGTCTCATAAAGTCCGTCAGGCAAGGTCATCTTGCGGTTGCCTATATATATGTCCGGCACTTGGGTCGTATCTACGGCTGCCATTACTATATGTGCGGAAAGCTTGTCGCCTCGCACTATAGTTTGGGCATTTGGTATGACAAATGCCTTCAGAGAGTTTACCCTAATGTCCTTCACATCAATGTTTGACACGAGGGAATGAAGCACTTCCCCTTCTGCATACCTGATGTCTGACTGTAACTTCGACAAAAGCGTGACGGCACCCGACACTGGCATGTCCTCAAACATATATTCTTGCCAGTTCTTGCCCATCGTCAAGGCGTTGTCGGGAAGTTGCGTGGTGAGGTTGCTGGATATGATCTTGCGCTGCGACTCGTCGGTTGTCATCGAAAGGATTCTTTCCCTGAACGAGTTGATGGCGTCATACAACTCCTTGCCACGGCCACGCCCCGGCGCCAGCATCACTTGGTTGGCCGACTCCAGGTCTTCCTTGTTCCTTATATCGTGTATATCACCCTTCTCTCCGTCAGCCTCTTTTACGATAGCAATCTTCAACTCCTCGGCAAAATTGTATAACGAGTCGCTCATCTTCTTCACCACCTGCGCCTTTTCGTACCATTGTTGCACCTTGGCGGGATTCGACTTTAGCTGTTCCACGAAAGAGTCGTATATACGCTGGTTTTCCTTCGAGGCGTTCGCCGTAGTGCGATTTATGCTTGCCTCGACGATTGAAAAGCCATTGAGCACCTCTGTTGACACGTTTAGCGCCAACATTGCCATCAGGACGACATACATGAGGTTTATCATCTTTTGGCGTGGAGATACAGGACGTTTTTTTATTGCCATTCCTAAGCTTTAACTTTTATTGCTTCTATCATGCGAGCGTATATCTTGTTCAGCTCGGTTATCTGTTCTGCCATCTTCTTCGATTGCTCGTTGATCTCGTCGATGGTGCCTATTTGAGCGCTGGCGCTCTTCAACTGCATCTCATAGACTCGGCTGATGCCTGTCAACGTGCGGTTGAGGTTTTCCATTTCCTCCGAGTCGCGTGTCAGACGCTGGCTTTGGTCGGCGACTTGCTTCAACATCTCAGACAGGTTGTTCAGTTCTGTGATGTAGCTATCTGTTGCTTCCTTCATTCCTGTAGAAGAGAACACTTCCGATAAGTCTGGCGCAGCCTGTGGCACAACAGATGACACAGATGACACACATGCCGCATCTGGCATCACCGCATCACCCGCATTGGCTGACACTATGGCTGCTCCGCCAACTACTGCTCCTGCCGGCATAGCTACGCCCACAACTGTTCCACCTGCGACCGCTCCAAAAGATGTGTTCGGAGCATTCTCAGAAGACTCATCCTCAGTATGCAAGGCAAGATCCATCCCGTCTGCTGTCTTGTCAAACGGGCGGTCAAAGGCTGAAAGGAAAAACACCACCACCTCTGTTCCCATTCCCAGATACAACATTATGTTGGCACCAGGCAAATGAGTCAACTTAAACAGTGTTCCGAGGATAACGATAGACGCGCCCCAACTATAGGCATAATTCAGAAACGTCTGTCCAGGCACGCTGTCCATCCATTTCTGCAGAAGATATACTATATTATATTTACTATATGCTGTCATATCACTTCTTTGATTTTTTTGATTTCTGACTCGTTGTATTTGCAAGGCTACGCACACACCGGAATCCAATATAAGAGCGCGGCTGATTTTGATATTCCGAAGAACGCCACGCCGAACGAATATGCGACTCAGGGTCTTTCCACGAACCTCCACGCACGCTTTTCTTCTTCAGTCTATATGGGTCTTCTATTGCCGCGTTGTACTTTAACTGAGGGTTGATGTCGTTCATCGCCTCCACGCCGGCTTCAGTATATACTGTGCTCGTCCACTCTGCCACATTACCCGCCATGTCGTAAAGTCCATTACTGTTGGGCTGATAGATACCCGTGCGGCTGGTTATCAGGTTCCCGTCTTTCGTATAGTTCCCGTTGTCGGGCTTGAAATTAGCATAGAAGCATCCCTTTCCCGAAGCTACGTCCTCGTTGTCCCACGGGAACTCATTCTGGTCCTTGCCTCGTGCTGCATATTCCCACTCGGCCTCGGTGGGCAGCCTATACCGCTGCACATACTTTGCCGCCGCTCCCAGGCCTTTCAGCAAATAGTCGGTACGCCAAGCGCAGAAAGCGTTGGCCTGTTCCCATGTCACTCCCACTACCGGATAGTCATTGTATGCGGGATTGCTGAAATAATACCTTAGGTATGCCTCGTTGTCTGAATTAGGGAAGTCATTCACCCAACAGGTCGTATCGGGATAAACATTCACTATATATGTATTAAGGAAATCCCACGGACCGGTCAACTGTCTATTGATGGTCTGGCGGATAATCTTTCCTTCGTCGTCAATATATGCAGTGTCTTTAGATATCCACACCTGCTCATTTGGATTAACTGTAATATCTGTATTCAGGTTCCTATCGGCAGGATTAAGACGATACTTTCTTTTTGCGGCTTCTGCATAGTCGTAAATCTCATAACGATAGTTTAGCTGGCTTGCGTCAAGCAGTTTCTCGCCGGTCACTGGATTTGTTACATACAAGCTCTCAAAGGCTCGCTGCTCATCCTCGTTTGGCTTTCGGGGTAATGGCTTTTTCCAATTCAGATGCGGAGTAACAGGATCGCCGTTCTTGTCTTCCTCTATCTTATACGTCTCATCGCCGCCATAAGCCGGGTCGGCGAGACGCTCACGGAGAATAGAGTCACGCACATAGTTTACGAATTGCCTGTATTGCGAATTGGTCACTTCACGTTCGTCCATCCAAAATCCCTCTACAGATATGTCCTTGACAGGCGTCGGCCTGCCCCATAGGCTGTCCGGCTTGTCAATTCCCATCCGTAGATGACCACGCTTTATCATCGTCATCCCATAAGGAGTGGGCTCTGTAAAAGCTCTTCCCGAGACACCAGTGACCTCACCGCCTGATGACGAAACCATCTTTCCACCAAAGCATGAGGCAGCAGCTAACGAAACCGCCACTAAGAAGAAGCCTACTATAATTTTGTGAATATTCATATATATAGTCAATTATTTATTTCTTATTATCGCAACCCTTACTCCATTGTTCTTTTACAACAATCTTACGCTTTTATGAAGGTTCTTTCCTTTCTTGCCCAAATCCAGCGTCGTCTGGTATCCAATAAAGATCTCGTGACCGCCATTTCCCAAACTCATCGCTGTAGTATAAGCCTCGTAGCAATAGCCCACTTGGACTCCATGGAAATCTCCTCCGACCATTAACGACACGGAATTAGCGGGGCTATAAGACAGACCTGCATAC
>SAMEA3663112__coassemble_70_pt1 | contig 33069 bp, 30 predicted proteins | sample SAMEA3663112__metabat2_high_PE_013 | metagenome-assembled genome bin SAMEA3663112 (sample SAMEA3663112) | pig gut metagenome | biome: pig gut; feature: pig-associated habitat; material: faeces | place: Denmark | collected 2012
TCTTTGCATAAGATAAGCTGCATCTCGGCAAAACAATCAAGCAAGCTTGTTGATTCTGCACTCGATTTGCATTATCTTTGGATAAGATAGGATGCATCTCAACAAAAAAAATAAAAAAACGCTTTTTTATTTTGTTTTGTCTTCGATTTAAATAAAAATCTTACGCTCAAAAAAGATAATTTATTCTCTTTTTCTTCGCTAAATCGATTTTTTGCACTATCTTCGCAGCGGATTTTTAAAGATATACTGCTATGGATAAGATAAAAATAACAAGAGAAGAAGCTCTAAGACGTTGGAATTCAGCAAAAGAGACTAAGCGCCGAATGGTTGAAAGACTTGAGGTATTGGCACGCGAGAGTTATAAGGATCAAACTGGTGAATACCCTGTAGAAGTAGAAGTTTGGTGATGAATCCTCTTTCGTTATCTTCAATAAATTCCAATTCTCCTTAAGAGGTGAAACAACGTGGTGATGAAACTTTCAGTTTCATCACTGATTCTTCTGCTGAAATATTTGTCAGCTTTGAAGAAGACGACATACTTCAATCAGGGCTTTCTTACCAGTTTGGAATTTCTAATCCCAAAGGCTCTAAGTCTCCAAGAGACTTAAAAGTTCGTGATACAATTCTTTCAATAGTTCAGGAGTTCTTTGAAAAGAATCAGGCTGGTCTGCTTTATATATGCGAAACCGGGGATGGTATGCAGAAGATGAGGAACCGTCTCTTTAAATATTGGTTTAGTTTGTATGGTAAGAGTGATGATTATTACTTTCAGCCGATGACTATATATGATGAAGATGAGAACGAGAATTTCGCGGCCTTGATTATTCGTTATGATAATCCCAAATTCTCAGATATAGTTAAAGAATTTACAACAACTATTAACCTCTTGAATTCAAAGCCTACAGCAGGAGAATAATTGCATTTATTCACGGATGGACACAGATTTGGAGCCGGTGGCTCGGATGATTGATGAACTGTAATATTGTGGTGGAAGGTTATAAGCCGAAGGGCTTTAGCTTTTTTGTTAAAGATTTTTAAATTCTTCACATAATCATTGTAAAATGATTGGGAAATCAACTATTTTGATTAACTTCGCAGCGAATTGATGACTACTATTAGTGTCTTTTCGCTTATCACTTTCCTGTCTTTCAGGTAATCGCAACATTATGATACATAATTTATCTTCCAAATCATAAGATATATGAAACCCATGATATTCTCCCTCTCCGCCAGTAGTTTCCATTTGGCCAAAATCTGTTTTTTGTCCATTGTGCTGACATGTGTAAATGTGTTGACATCCGCGGCCACCACCTTGGCAGAATTGCAAGCACAGAACGAACTGTTGCAAGTGAGGTCGAAGGTGAATTTCCTCTCCCTCTGTGTTGTTATCAGCGTGATGATGATTTTCTTTATATGGGGTTTGAGGGTGCGTCACCGTCAGGGGATGATGCTGCTGGAGCGCAAGAACCGAGCACTGCAGCGTACCAACCGGTTGGTGGAGGAAGCCAGAGATGAGGCTGAGCGGCTGTCGAAGAAGAAGACCGTCTATACCCAAAACCTGGCTCATGAGATACGCACCCCGCTCAACCAGATGTATGGTTTTGTGCAGCTTCTGGCCGACGAATCGATGCCGCTCGATGATGAGCAGCGGCGTGAGGTGATACAGGGCATCCATGAAGGTTGTGAACAACTCACCCGGGTGGTGCATGAGATAGATGCGGTGGCGGCCAAACTCGACAAGATGGACTCGCTCATGAAGGTAGAGTCAGTATTGAAATAGTCATAGCAATCAGGAGGCCCCCGTATGATACGAAATGTATCCCATCACCCACTGGCCATGCGTTTGGCTCTCTCGCTGCAGCATCTGTTAGCGGTTTTTGCAGGTACCGTGTTTGTACCTGTTACTTTGGGCTTGTCCATCCCTTTGGCCCTGCTTTTCTCGGGTGTCTCCACCCTGATGTTTCATTATTTTACATCGGGTAAGATACCCTTCTACTATGGCAGTTCGTTTACGATACTCGCTGGCATGACGTTCATCCATCATCAGGCTGTCAGCAGGGGGATGACTGATGTGCTGGCCGATTGTTACGTCTGTCTCGGGTCACTGTTTATCGGCGTTATTTATTTGTTGGTGGGCCAGCTGCTCCGGATGGTGCCGCGGGAGAAGGTCGTCAGACTCTTTCCCTCGACGTTGGCAGCGCCGCTGATTATGGTCATTGGCATCGACATGCTTTTCTCCTCCACCTATTCCATCCGCACCGACTGGCTAACGGGCATCGTCACGATAGTGGCTGTGGCCTTGGCGCAACTGTTCTTCAAGGGAAGGGTGAGATTGTTTTCCATTTTTATTGGTATGGCGGCAGGATTGGTATTGTCTCTCGTTAGGGGCACATTCTCGCTGGATGCACTCTGGGGTGCACGCTGGTTGGCATCTCCTTTCGACAATGATTGCATGGCTTTCAGAGTACTCGAACATTGGGATGTTGACATGGTGGGAATCGTCTTCGTGACGGTGTTGCCGCTGGCAGTCATCGCCTTGAGCGAACATGTGGCGGATATGATTATTATCTCATGCACTGCGAAGAAGAATTATCTGCGAATCATCGGACTACCGCGCAGCATCAGTGCCAGCGGACTTGCCACCTTGCTTGCTGCTGTGTTTGGGGCTTCTCAGCCCACAGCCTATACGCAGACAACGGGACTGATTCGGCTTAACCGCATCTGTGACCCCAGCCTCCTGCGTATGGTGGCAGTGATGATGATTGTGCTTTCCTGCTGTCCCAAACTCACAGCTCTCATCAGTAGTATTCCTGCAGCTGTCATCGGGGGTATCACGTTCATCATGTATATCATGGTCATCTGGGTAGGTTGGTGTACGGCAAGACTCCATGAGAAAAAGAGCTGGAATGCGAGGTCGCTCGTCATCATCTTCTCCACACTCGCTGCATACGCCATTATTGCGCTCCTCTTTGATGGAGGCCTTCAGGTAGGCAGTATCAGGCTCACATCCATCACCGTTGCCTTTATCACGGGACTGGTTCTCCATTTGGCCATTCCCAATCGAGCAGCTTTGACTCCCCAGGAAGAGCATGCTTCTGACGAAGATGCTTCGTCCCCCACTGGCCTTGCCGACCATCATGATGAACCCCAAAAGCCGCAAGCATGAAATAGAAAGACAAGATATATGAGAAAGATAGCCAAGATATTCGGATTCAATAGTAGCCAGCATTCGTTGCGAACCGAGGTGTTTGCCGGGATAAGTACTTTTATTGTCATGGCTTATATCCTCGCCTTGGCCCCAAAGGCTTTTGAAGGAGTGGGCGGGACGGCCGACCCCTTTCCAACGGCAGCTCTGTTTACGGCCACTGCACTGGTAAGTGCAGTGAGTACCTTCTTGATGGCGGTCTATGCCAAGCGTCCTCTGGCAGTGGCTCCTGGTGTGGGACTGCTTTTTTTCATCAGTGGTACGGTGTGTATGCAGATGGGCTATTCCTGGCATTTCGCCCTCACGGCCATCCTGTTGGAAGGTGTCTTGTTTACGGTTCTTGCCTTCTCCAGGTTGCGCTATCTGATTATGGAGAGCATCCCCCTCTCGCTGCGCAGTGCTACGGCGGTGGGAGTAGGTTTATTTTTGGCCTCGCTTGGACTCAAGAGTGCAGGTATGACCGACTCGGGAGCTGCCATTGTCTCTCTGGCCAGTATCGTTACCGAACCAGAGAAACAACTCTTTGCCATCTGCATGATGCTGTCAGGCGTGCTGATTGTCTATAGGGTAAAGGGAGCTATCTTCTTGAGCATCATTGTCTCCACGATTCTTGGCATTCCCTTGGGATTGACCCGTTTCGACGAAGTGATGAGGATACCCGAATCGCCTGCACCCCTGTTTATGCAGATGGAGTGGAGTGAGGACATATTCTCTATAGATATGTTTGTGTGTGTGGTGTCTATTTTCTTCCTCGATGTTTTCGACACCATCGGTACTGTCTCAGGTGTACTCAGCAATACGAGTCTGAGCCGTAGCAATGGGCGCATCAGCCGCATGTCTCATATCTTCCAAGTGGATGCCATCAGTTCAATGTTGAGCGGTTTGATGGGCACCACTACCTGTACCAGTTATCTGGAAAGTGCCGCGGGTGTGGCCGAAGGTGGCCGGACAGGTGTCACCTCTTTGGTGACAGTGATATGCTTCCTCTTTGCCCTCTTCTTTTCACCCCTTTTCCTGGCCATTCCGCCCGTGGTTACAGGTGCCATTCTCTTGGTGGTCAGTTTCCACATGTTTGCAGCCATCAAACACATCAACTTTACCAATCCTGTAGAGGCCATCCCCTCGGTGCTGGTCATCCTGGTGATGGCAATTATCGGAAGCATCAGCGATGGCATTGTCGTGGGTGTGATAACCTATGCTGTGCTCAATTTCACGGCTGAGATGAAGCAGGAGCGGGAACGCCGTAAACGTGGTCATTTCTTCACGATTAACAAGGACGAATAAATTGAAACACCGTTGGCTACAGAATCGAATGCCAACGGTGTTTTGTCGATCATCATAGAATTTTTGTCTCAAAAAAGTTCTTTATCTTATATATACCAATGTCGTGTTTGTAACGCCCAAACAGAAGTTGTGGATTAACATTGTGGTTGTCAGCTTCCATTTTGATATATGGAGCAATCTTGTAAGGAATGACATTGCGAGTTTTTGACATGAACTTTTTCCAGTCGGCACTATGAATGATTGCGTTCAAAGCGAAATCATCTGCCTCAGATTCCTCTATGCTCTTCTTGTCCTCCATAAGGTTGATCATCGCTTTGCCGTTTGGGGAAAGATGCCTGAATACATGCCCGACTTCATGCAAGGTAGTAAAGGCGAAATTGTCAATGGTGGCAATCCTTTCTGTGATGACAATAGTTGGTGTGTCCCCATTCCAAAATGACATCCCGTCAACAGGTACCTGTCCGACTTTATTAACAACAATGAATTTGATGCCATATTTTTCAAGAACCATTTTTGTCCGATTGACCGTGTCCTTGTTCTCCTTGAATACACGATTCAGCTCAATAGTCAAAGCCTGAACATCCGCCCCTTTGTCAAAAGGGCATGATGGGGATTCAACGGATTTTGAAAGATGATAGCAGTAATACTTCCATGACAATATATCTACAGGGTCTGTTTTTGCCTTGTCGGACTTGCGATAATATGAGAGTTCCATCTCCTCGGCTTTCAAACCAAAGAAATCATCTAAATTGTCAACGGCAAATACTTCAAAGATGCGCTTCACATCCTCGACTATGTTTCCATTGACAATATTTACCTTTCTGAAAAAAGGTATTGACACTTGTACTTTAAGTACATTCCATATCTCTAGCATTTTAGTCTGCAACATAACCTTTGCACTCAGTTTGGCACAATCCAATTCGTATTGTGTCTGAATGTTCATAAGGTATGTTGCAGAAATGCCAAGAGCGTTTTCCAGCAACAAAGCCATTTCTGGTGTCAGAGAGCGTTTGCCTCTTATGACATCATTCAGAATGGGTTTCTGTATGCCTGTGAGTTCGGACAATTCGCTCTGCTTCATATTGCGTGCAGATAATTCATCCTTAATAACCTCTCCTACATGAGTTGCCTCAAATGGTACTGCCTGATTGAAACTAAACTTAGTCATAATGATGCGAAATTTCAATTAATACTATTTCGGTAATGATAATGCTGCCGTCTGCAGGAGAACTTTGGAATATCAATCTCCAGACGTCATTGCACCTTACGGATTCTTGGTCTTTTCTGTCTCCTTGCAGTCTCTCGTATCGTAAACCGTTATCGCGCATGATGTCTTCAATTCTTGTCGCAGCTCTCATCTTGTTGACAGCCTTAACATAACCTTTGATTGCGGCTATTGGAAGTTTTCTATACTTTCTGCTGGATGTCCTGCCGTTTTCGAACAATTCCAGCAAAGCTTCATCTCCTGTTGTTATGTTCATATATTACTTTCAGCCATATATTTTGGCTGCAAAGATATGAATTTAATTTTAATTATCAAAATTGATAATCAAAAATTATCGAACTTATAGCCCTTTTTAACAAAAAGAGTGTTCAAATGCTCTTGAAAGTATTGTTTTCCTCATTGTTCTGCTGATTTTGTAAGCAACCACATCATGCTTGACAAGAATTGTGTTGCAAAGTTACCTGTTTCCTGTATCTATCCTTCATAACTGTTCAATGATTGCGGTATTGTTATCTTGTATATGTAAAGTTTGCCGCCTTTGACATCTTCCTCTATGGTTTCTGTAACCTTAAAAACATTCGTGCGAAATGGCCTGAAGCATACATCAAAGCACTCGTCCTTCATCCAAGACGGACGTTTCGCGGATGTATCTAAACATATTACAACAAATAAATGAGAAACCATCATAACGGTTGAAAATAATGCCGTTTTATAAACAATTTGTTTATTTTTGGGCATAAATCAAGTGATTTTCACAATCATTATCGGCTTCATTCGTGATATAATCACACTATTAATAATCAACTATTTGACTTTGGATATAGACATGAAAAAAGGACTTCCGAAGAAGTCCTTTATTTCTGACCATTTGGGCTTTTCTGTGACTCGCATGGGGCTCGAACCCATGACCCCAACATTAAAAGTGTTGTGCTCTACCAGCTGAGCTAGCGAGTCATCGGGCCACTTTTTTAAAAGCGGTGCAAAGGTACGAAGTTTTTTTGAAACGGCCAAATAAATTCCCGTTTTTTTTCGTTTATACCTGTTTTTTCTCTTCTATTTCTTCTTTTTGTACCTTCTCGTCTGCCATTATCTCCATATTTTCGCCTTCTATTTCATCCCCTTCTTTCGTCACATACCTCTTATAATAAGCAATGAGTAGTGTGGTGAGAGGCAAGGCAATTATCAGGCCAATAAAGCCTAAGAGGGCGCCCCACACGGAGAGAGAGAGGAGAAGAATGGCGGGGTTGAGTCCCATGGCCTTCCCCATAATCTTGGGTGTGAGCACCATGTCGGTTATGAGTTGCACGATGGCAAATACGGCAAGTGCGGATATGAGGATAACCCAGTAGTTCTGACCCGTATCGACAGCCTTTAGTCCAGCAAGAAGAGCGATGGGGATAAGTCCAAAGCCATGGACGTATGGCACGAGACTGAGCAGTCCCATGAGAATGCCAAGGCCAATGGCCATAGGGAAGCCAATGATGGTGAAACCGATGCAGAAGAGGATGCCTATACACAGCGCCACCAACCCCTGTCCGCGGATGTAGCTATCGAGCTGACGTTCAACGTCGTCCATGAGCGAACGCCAGAAGGGTCGATTCTTCTTAGGGAACATGCGTATGAATCCCTGTGACAACACTTCGTAGTCGAGTAATATAAAAAAGAGGTAGATGAGAGTGACGAGCGACGCTATGATGCTTATGATGACATTTGCCGTCTCGGTGATGACAGCAAAAAGCTTTGGCATAGCATTGCGTATGGCCTCAGAAACCTCCTTATTGCGGAAGAAACGTTGAATCTCGTCGCTGTTCTGGTCAAGCCACTGGCGCACTGCCAAGGGGAAATTGCCGATATGAGTAGTCTGATGGAGATAACGTGTGACCAGTTCGCCAAGTTTTTCAAACTGCTCTATCATTGGAGGTATGATGAGATAGACAATGCCTGCTATGACAGACAGCACGAAGACCAGGGTGACGATGATGGATAGGGCGCGCCCCGGGACGTGCATACGATGCTGCACAAACGACACTATGGGATAGAGCATATACGCCAACAGCCACGCCACAAAAAACGGCAGCAGTACATTGCTCAGATAGTTGACAACAAACAATATTGCCCCTATAAGCAGGGCCGTGAGCATCCCACGGACAAAGCGGTCAAATGTAATGGTCTTTTCCAACATATATATAAATGGTGATTGATGACTAAGTAGTGAGGGCATCGTTAGCTCTGGCTGACACATTTCTTGTAACACTCGCGGCAGAGAGGCTCATATTCGCGGGTCTCGCCAATGAGCACCCGCTTCTCGCCCTCCACGATGCGATGGCTGACATAAGCCAGGGCACCACACTTCACACAAATGGCATGCACCTTCTGCACATCGTCGGCTATGGCACATAAGGCCGGCATGGGGCCGAAAGGGATGCCACGGAAGTCCATGTCGAGACCAGCAACGATGACACGGACGCCACGGTTGGCCAATTCGTTACACACTTCGACAATACCATCGTCGAAGAACTGTGCCTCGTCGATGCCTACTACATCGATATCGGAAGACATCAGCAAGATCTGTGCCGAGGAGTCAATGGGTGTTGACATGATGGCATTGCTGTCGTGACTGACGACCTCTTCATCGGAGTATCTCTTGTCTATTGAAGGCTTAAAGATCTCCACCTTCTGACGGGCGAATTTCGCCCTCTTCAAACGACGGATGAGCTCCTCAGTCTTGCCCGAGAACATCGATCCGCACACCACTTCAATTCTGCCGGGACGGTGCGCTTCCCCTGTTAAGTTTTCTATCATTTGGGCACAAAATTACAAATACGTATTAAAATATGCAAAGTTTTTGGGCTTTTTTTTCGTCATTTGCCAATAATTTACTACATTTGCCGATAATATGGGCACATTATACATCATACCTACCCCCGTGGGCAACATGGAGGACATGACATTTCGCGCCATCAGGATACTCAAAGAGGCCGACCTGGTGCTGGCTGAAGACACACGAACGTCGGGTGTCTTGCTGAAGCATTTTGAGATCCAGAACCGACTGATGTCGCACCATAAATTCAACGAGCACGGCACCTCGGCCGGCATCGTGGAGAGACTGAAGGCTGGGCAGAACATCGCCCTGATAAGCGATGCCGGCACACCTGGCATCAGCGACCCAGGATTCTTCCTTGCACGCGAAGCCGTAAAAGAAGGCATAGAGGTGACCTGCCTGCCCGGAGCCACCGCATTCGTACCGGCACTGGTGATGAGCGGACTGCCATGCGACCGCTTCGCCTTCGAGGGCTTCCTGCCCCAGAAGAAAGGAAGGCAGACAAAATTGACTGAGCTGGCCGAGGAACAGCGCACGATGATATTCTACGAGTCGCCATACCGCCTGGTGAAGACACTGCAACAATTTTCCGAATACTTCGGCACTGAAAGACAAGGATGTGTATGCAGAGAGATATCAAAGATACACGAAGAGGCTGTACACGGTACGATGCAAGAACTTGTGACACACTTTACAGAAACCGCTCCCAAAGGGGAGATAGTAATAATAGTAAAAGGTAAGGACGAGAAACAAAAAGAAGAAAAAAAACAAAGAATTTAAAAAGATAAGCTTATGAGAAAACTTATGTTAATGGGTTTGTGTATGGCTGCCATGGTGGCCTGCAAGCAAGAAAAGCCAAAGACGGACTTTGCCCTTGAGCAGCAACGTGACTCGCTCAACCAGATTATCTCACAGAAAGACAATGAGATAGAAGACATGATGGCTACGATGAACGAAATCGAGGTGGGCTTCCGGGAAATATCGGAGGCAGAAAACCGCGTGAGCATAGCCAAAGACGGCGAAGGTGCCAACAAGCAACAGAGGATACGCGAGAACATGCAGTTTATACAACAGACGATGAAACAGAACCGTGACCTCATCAACAAACTGCGCCGACAACTGCGCGAGAGCACGTTCAAGGGCGAATCGCTGAAGCAGACAATAGAGAACCTCGCCCAACAGCTGGAGGAAAAGAACCAACAGATACAGCAGCTGAGAGCTGAGCTCGACGCTAAGGACATCCACATCTCCGAGCTGGACGAGAACATCGCCAACCTAAATACCGACGTGAGCAACCTCACAGCCGAAAACTCGAGGAAGACAGAGACGATAAACGCCCAAGACAAGGAACTCAACACGGCATGGTTTGTGTTTGGTACAAAGAACGAGCTGAAAGAACAGAACATCTACTCAGACGGCAAGGTGCTGCAGCAGAACTTCAACAAGGACTATTTCACCAAAATAGACATAAGAATAGACAAGGAAATAAAGCTGTACTCACGCAACGCGAAGATGCTTACCGCCCATCCGTCGAGCAGCTACACGCTGCAACGTGACGCTAACAAGCAATACGTGCTGAGAATAACCAATCCACAGCAGTTCTGGAGCACAAGCAAATACCTTGTCATTTTAGTAAAATAACAACAGTCATACTGACATAAATGAACAAAGAACAGGCTATACAGAGCGGCATTCCATGTTTCAGCATGGAAGAGCCGCCCTTATATGATGTAATAATGCACAATGACGACGTCACCACGATGGAATTTGTGGTTGATGTGCTGATGGATGTGTTTAGGAAAGACAAGGGTACTGCGGAAACCCTTATGATGAAGATACACGTGGAAGGATCTGCCGTAGTAGGAACATATACTATCGACATTGCAATGACAAAGGCAAAAATAGCCGAGACAAAGGCCCGTAGCTTCGGTTTTCCGCTAATTGTAACAACTTCAAAAAGATAATGCAAAAATACTATAAATACTTAAATTTCTTCCATTGTACGGAAAAGGCAGTAAAAGCCCTGCGCGATGCCGTAAAGAGTGCTATAGACGAAGGCCGTGAACTTCTCACTCCTGAGCACGTGCTCTATGAGATAACATTACAGGAAGAGTTTATATCTGTATGCAACGAAAATGGTTTTGATATAGATGGACTGAGGCAAGGACTGACAGAATACGTGAAGAGCATTGACACGGCATCGCCAGACACGGTTCGAGAAGTGATTCCGTCCATGCTCCTCTCGCAATTAACAAATCTGATCAACACCAACAATCGCATAGTGTATGACTCTTTGTCAGAAAAAGACAAAGACATGCATAAGTTGCTGAGTGTATGTGCCCCTACATGTATAGCCAGCATCATCATCTCGATGATGGAACTTGACGACAGCGTCGGCAAATATCTGCTATTCAAGTATCTAGGCAACGACACGTATGCTCTCACTTTTATGCTTATGGAAGCGTATTCAAAGGACTTGAGGGATTACTACACTCGCGAATTAACAGACGACGTCCAAGAAACAAACGGCGAGCATCTGGAGGAAGGAGAGGACGAACAGGACGACGACGAGACCAACCAACCTGACGACCAAGACGACGCAAGCGACGAGTCCGACGACCAAGACGACGCAAGCGACGAAGACTTTTCAATAGAATTCCCTCAACGACATGTCAGCATAAAAATCATAGACGACATAGGAGTACTGGGAACAGGAAAGGACGCTAACAAAAAAGAGATTTACAGCAAACTGATGGAGACTGCCGACAGACTGTTTGGCTCTCTGAACAAATTAGGCAAGGCGCAAGGCGAAGGGGCAGGAATACCTTTCGTAGCCATGGGCGCGAAGCCTAACAACCAGCAAAAAGACCAACGATGGAAACAGTATGTGACAAATCTCAACCTTACGGAAACAGCTCACCAATGCTTCTGCCGGGAGAAAGAGACTGAGCGTGCCCTACGTGTGCTTGCCCGCAAGGATAAGCACAACCCACTCTTTGTGGGAGAGCCAGGAGTTGGCAAGACGACTGTAGTGTATGGCCTTGCAAAAGAATTCAACAAAGAGAGGATGGAAGGCAAGCCTCTCACCATCATCTATTCGCTCGACGTGGGAACGCTGATGGCGGGAACAAGCTTCCACGGAGAGTTTGAGAAACGTCTAAAGATGATACTCGAAGGACTGATGGAAGAAGGCGATTGCATACTCTTCATTGACGATATCCACTCGCTGATAAATACGGGCGGCAACCAGATGATGAGCGCCACCGACATCCTCAAACCATATCTCGAAGCCTCAAAGATAAGGGTTATTGGCGCTACATCGTACTCGGAATACAACAAAAATATCGCCAATATGAAGCCCATTGCAAGGTATTTCGAACTGATTGACGTGAGAGAGCCAAATACGGAAGAGACACTCATGATGATAGAGCCCTTGCTACCGGTATATGAGGAACACCATAGAGCAAAATACAAAATTGACGCCGTGAAGTATGCCATAGAGCAGAGTCACCTGCTCATCAACGACCGATACCTACCCGACAAGGCACTGGACGTGATAGACGAGGCCGGAGCCTATCGAAAGACCCACAGGCTGCTCTCCAAACGGGGAGTAGAGAAGCATAATAGATACCAATACGTTGACAAACAGGTAATTGACAAGATACTCACCGAGGTGTGCCGAATAGACGAGAAGGCGCTAAAGAGACAGACCAACGACCTGCTCAAAGACCTCGACAAAAGGATTGGCAACGAGATATACGGACAGGACGAGGCCATCAGGCAGGTGGTGAACGCCGTGATGATGTCGAAAGCCGGACTGCTCGACCCAAACAAGCCAATAGCCTCACTGCTGTTTGTAGGACCTACCGGTGTGGGCAAAACGGAGGTATGCAGAGTGCTGGCCAAAGAACTGGGCATAGAACTGCTGAGATTTGACATGAGCGAATATACGGAAAAACACACCGTATCGAAACTCATCGGCTCTCCAGCAGGATACGTAGGATATGAAGAAGGAGGATTGCTGACCGACGCCGTGCGCAAGACACCACACTGCGTGCTGTTGCTCGACGAAATAGAAAAAGCTCACCCCGACATATACAATATCCTATTGCAAGTGATGGACTATGCCAAGCTGACCGACAACAAAGGCAACAAGGCAGACTTCAGAAACGTGATTCTCGTGATGACAAGCAATGCCGGCGCACAATATGCTGGACAGGCAAACATTGGATTCAACAACAGCATCACCAAAGGACAGGCTATGCTCAACACCGTGAAGAAGACCTTCAAGCCTGAATTCATCAACAGACTCTCAGGTACCGTCGCCTTTAACGAGATGGACCGAAAGATGGCATGCCTCATCCTTAACAAAAAACTGAGACAGCTATCACAACGTCTGGAACGTAAGAATGTAACCGTGACGCTTACGGACGAAGCCCGACAGCAACTCATTGACGAAGGCTTCTCAAGCCAATTCGGCGCACGTGAGATGGACCGTGTGATACAACGAAGACTCACTCCGCTGCTCATGGAAGAGATCCTCTTCGGGAAACTGAAGAACGGCGGTGACATCGTAGTGGGGAAAGACATGCTGAAAAGCTGACAGCATCACCACACAAAGACATAAAAAAAACAACGCAACCCCCAACAATGGTAGAGGATTGCGTTGTTTTTGTCGGGATGACAAGACTCGAACTTGCGACCTCACGCCCCCCAGACGCGTGCGCTAACCAACTGCGCTACATCCCGCTCTCTTGCTCCAGCTTTTCGCTTTTGCGCTGCAAAGGTAGATATAATTTGTGAGATATGCAAGTTTTTATGATATTTTTTTTCTTTTTATACTGTATTCTCTTGTTTATACCAAAGAAAATGGTTACTTTTGCACATGGAAATAGAGTAACACATTATTATATATATGCAATATATCATTACCGCACCAGCTGCACTAAACTGCACAGTGAAGCTACCAGCTTCGAAAAGCATAAGCAATCGTGCCCTCATCATCAACGCACTGGCGGGTGGAAACACCATACCAGAGAATCTCTCAGACTGCGATGACACCGACGTAATAATAAAGGCACTAAAAGACAATCCTGAAGAAATAGACATAAAGGCAGCAGGAACAGCCATGCGCTTCATGACCGCTTATCTCGCAGCCACTGAAGGCGAACATATACTTACCGGCACTGAGAGAATGAAACACAGGCCGATAGCCGTGCTCGTCGATGCGCTGAGATACCTCGGGGCAAAAATAGAATATCTCGGGGAAGAGGGCTACCCTCCCCTACGTATCACAGGAAGAAAACTATGGGGAAGGGAGCTGCATATCAACGGCAACGTGAGTTCGCAGTTTATTTCTGCACTGTTGATGATAGGCCCGACACTGAGAGACAAACTTGAACTACACCTCGAAGGGAACATCATATCACGACCATACATAGACCTCACTCTATGGATGATGAAAGAGTATGGAGCCGATGCAGAATGGACCGACATCAACGTCATTACAGTGAAGCCAAAGCCCTATACACCAAGAAGATACTACATAGAAAACGACTGGAGCGCAGCTTCATACTGGTATGAGATGATGGCGCTGAACGCCCGTACGGAAGACACCGTCACACTCACCGGACTAATGGACAACAGCAAGCAGGGCGACTCGATAGCAAGATACCTCTTCAGTCTGCTCGGCGTAAAGACCACATTTGTAAAAGACGACAACAACGGTCCTGACATGGTGAAGCTGAAATACTCTGGACACTCAGTGTCGCACCTCGAATATGATTTCCTCAACTGCCCAGACCTTGCGCAGACATTTGTGGTGACTTGCATTGCAAAGAATGTGACATTCCATTTCACGGGACTCCAAACGCTGAAAATAAAGGAGACAGACCGCATAGAGGCTTTGAAGACCGAGATGAGAAAGTTAGGATACGTGATAGAAGACAGGGACGGATGCGAACTGACATGGGACGGGACATTATGTAAGGCGGAGAAAGACAACGACCTCGACGTGGCCATCGACACATACGAAGACCACCGTATGGCCCTGGCTTTTGCACCTATGGCATTCACCAGAAGCTACATACGTATCAACAACCCGCATGTGGTGACTAAGTCATACCCCCACTATTGGGAACATCTTGACAATATTGGGGTGGAGATAGAACAAGAAGAATAAACAAAAAACGGACAGCGAACGCACTGATGAACATCGTCGTGATATTAATTCTGCTCTTAGCAGCCGGAGCCATCATAGTGGGCGGACTCCAGTTCTTCTTCTCGTCAGAGGAACTACCCATAAACACCAAGCCCACTTGCGCTACATGCAACGGTGAAGACAACCGCTGCGAGCAGGAGTGCATGATGGAAGCGGCGACCAAACCCGTAGAATATTTCGACGACGAAGAGCTCGACCGCTTTGCCGGACGACAGTCTGATGATTACACTGACGAAGAAACGGAGGAATTTCGCGAAGTGATGCTCACCATGAAACAAGACGAAGTGAGAGAATGGAACCGCAGCCTGATACTACGCGGCATAAACATTCCTGACCAGTTGAAGGACGAAGTGGTGATGATGATAGAAGGCTGAATAAGAGAGAGACGGATGCCGTTAGACATAAGAACAAATAATACAGAAAGCAATGCTTGAACTCCTACAATACACTTTCTTCCAGAACGCACTGATAGGCAGCGTGTTGGCAAGTGTGGTATGTGGACTGGTAGGTACATATATCGTCACACGCCGACTGGTGTTTATCAGCGGGGGCATCACACATGCCTCGTTTGGAGGCGTTGGTCTCGGCGTATTTTTCGGCATCAGTCCTATACTCTCTGCCATGGTCTTTGCCGTAGCAAGCGCATGCGGGGTGGTGTGGATGTCTGACAAACACAAAGTGAGAGAAGACAGTGCCATAGCCCTATTCTGGACTCTTGGAATGAGTATAGGCATCATCTGCAGCTTCCTAACACCAGGCTTCATGACCGACCTCCCCTCCTACCTCTTCGGCAATATACTCACTATCGGCACAGAAGACATCTTGCTGTTAGGTGGACTGACCATACTTACGGTATTGTTATACGTATTGTTTGCCGACACCATAATGAGCGTGGCCTTTGACCCCATATTTGCCAAGACACAAAACATGCCGGTGAAGTGTATAGAGTATCTCATGATGACACTTATTGCACTGACGATAGTCGCGACATTGCGACTGGTAGGTATTGTACTGGCTATCAGCCTACTCACCATACCACAGATGACGGCAAACCTTTTTGTTTGCCGCTTTACGACAATGGCATGGCTTAGCGTGGGCATAGGGATCATTTACTGCATAGCAGGCCTCGTGTTCTCGTATCTCCTCAACGTACCTTCGGGAGCATCTATTATCTTCGTTTCGATAGTGATATACACCATACTGAGACTGACTAAAAGGGAATGACCATGAGAAAAGTACGGAGATACATAATGGCGATGCTGACATGTGCTATCACAATGGCGATGCTGACGGCATGTTCTACTCAGAAGAACACGTCGTCGAGCAGATGGTGGCATGCGTTCAACGCCCGGTATAACACCTACTTCAATGGCAGCGAAGCATTTATCGAGGGGTCGCAGGAAAAAGAAAACCAACACAAAGACAACTTCACCGAGCAGTTGCCTTTATACGCCGCAGGAACGAAGAGCGGCCGGGACATTGGCAAAGACAAATTTGACAGAGCGATAGAAAAGGCCGAGAAAGCCATAAAGCGACATAGCATAAAACGACGCCCACAATGGACAAAGAAACGGCGAAAGACCGAACGCGACATTGAATGGCTGTCGAGAAGAGAATACAACCCTTTCATCTGGAAAGCATGGTTGCTACTCGGAAAATCACAGTTTCAGAAAGGAGAGTTTGAGGAAGCAGCAGCCACCTTCTCATATATATCAAGGCTTTATGCCACACAGCCTGCCATAAACGGAATAGCAAGGGCATGGCTGGTGAAGAGCTATAGCGAGATGGGCTGGATATACGAGGCAGAGGACGTGATAGTGAAGATGAAACGCGACACGATGCACTACAGAGCCATAGCTGACTGGGACTATGCCTACTGCGATTTCTACCTCCACAGCGGAAAACGCAAAGAAGCCATCACCTACCTGAAAAAGGTGATAAGGCATGAGAGAAGGAAAAAGCTGAAGGCAAGGCAATGGTATATCATGGGACAACTGCTGGCCGAAGAGGGAGACAAGCAAGGAGCTTATAAAGCGTTCAGAAAGGTGGTGGCACTGAACCCACCATACGAGTTGGCCTTTAACGCACGAATAGCACAAACTGAGGTGATGGCCTCCAGAGGGTCGAAAAAGATGATTGGCAAACTGAGACGAATGGCAGCCTCAGACAACAACAAAGACTACCTTGAACAAGTGTATTACGCCATAGGAAACATCCACCTGATGAAAGGCGACACGCTGAAGGCCATAAGCGCATACGAGGAGGGGAACCGCAAGGCGACAAGAAACGGTATAGAAAAAGGTGTGTTGCTGCTGAAGCTCGGCAACCTTTATTGGCAACGGCAGCAATATCCGGATGCCGGGCGATGCTATGGTGAAGCCATCGGACTCCTTGACAAAGACCGTAAAGACTACGCGGAGATGGACGAAAGGTCGAAAGTGCTTGACTTGCTCGTCCCACACGTAAACGCCATACACCTACAAGACTCGCTACAATATCTTGCAACTGCACCTGAAGACGTTCGCAATGCCGCCATAGACAGGCAGATAGAGCTGCTGAAGAAGAAGGAGAAAGAGGAACGGGACGCCCAGATGGAACAAGAGGCAGAACAAAAACAGCGAGAGAACGCACAGGGCAACGCCAACAACAACCGCAACGACAGGACTAACACCACCCAACAAAACACGCCTGGAGGCAAGGCCGGCGTATGGTATTTTTATAACCCACTGACAGTAAGCCAAGGCAAGGCTACTTTTGAGAGGATGTGGGGAAAACGAGATAATGTGGACAACTGGCAACGTATAAACCAGACTGTGGTGCAACTTAACGACGACTTCGCGCATAACAACGAAGAGGAACAGACAGACACTGACACTGACGACACCACAACAGAAACCACAAAAGACGATGGGCCGACGACAAAGAGTGACGACCCTCATACACGCGAGTACTACCTGGCACAGATCCCCATGACAACAGAAAAAAAAGAAGCCTCAGACAGGCTGATTGCCGAGGCACTGATAGAGGGAGGAATAATACTAAAAGACAAGATGGACAAGACAGAGGAATGCTGCAAATACCTCGAACGCCTACTCAATAGCTGGCCCGACTACGAACGCAATGACGAGACTTGCTACCATCTCTTCCTCGCATATTCACGACAGGGACGACACACCGACGCGCAGCGCATGGTTAAACGGTTGCAGGAAAGGCATTCTGAAAGCCAATACACACGTCTCCTGACAAATCCATATTACCTGGAAGACGCAAGATGGGGCGAGCATATCGAAGACTCAATATACGCAGCTACGTATGAGGCGTTTAAAAAAGGCATGAACGACGTGGTAAAGGCTAACACAAGGATATCGGACGAGAGATTCGAACAAGGAAACAACCGTCCGAGATTCCTCTTTATCGACGCGCTGACCCTGCTAAGCGAAGGAGACACAAAAGGATGTATAAGCCGAATGACCGAAGTGGTGGAAAAGCACCCCACTGCGGAGATAGCCGAGATGGCCGGCATGATAATAAAAGGAGTGAGACAAGGCAGAAAACTCCAAGGAGGCGGGCATTTCATTGGCGACATCTGGAACAGACGCATGACGGAAAACATGGCTGACACCATCAACGCCGACACACTCATGGTGGAACAAGACGCCAACCACGTGGTGATTATGGCATTCCCGTCAGACTCCATCGACTCCAACCAGATGCTGTATGAACTGGCGAAATACAACTTCACGAACTTCCTCGTGAGGAACTTTGAGATAGCTGTGGCCGAAAACGAAGGCCTATCGAGCATGACCGTCAGCGGGTTTACAAGCTACGACGAGGCACTGCAATATAGGCAACAGCTGACAAGACAGTTTGACGCACTGAAGAAAGAGAACAAGAACATAAGACTGTTTATTGTCAGCGAACAAAACCTACAGCTGCTCGGAACGACATTCAGTTATGCCGAATACGACGAATGGTTTGACACTCACTTTGCGCCTCTCGCTCCCGTGGAACAACCACTGCTCAACGAGCCTACGGAAGTAGTGAGGAAAGAGGTAGAGACAGAAGACGACGACGGCGATAACGAACAAGAAGAGGAGGAAGAAGAGAACGACGACAACATGTTTGACTTTGATGAAGATTTCTACAGATGAAAAATGGACTGCTGCTTTGGGCTGACGACGAGATAGAACATCTCAAAGCCCACGTCATATTCCTGCAAAAGAAAGGATACGATATAGTCACCGTAAGCAACGGAAGAGACGCCATCAGCGAGTGTGAACGACGCTCGTTTGACCTGGTGCTTCTCGACGAAATGATGCCAGGACTCTCTGGCCTGGAGACCCTGCAACGCATCAAAGAGATACAACCCTCTGTGCCCGTAGTAATGGTAACAAAGAGCGAAGAGGAAGACATCATGAACCAGGCTGTAGGTAAGAATATTGCCGACTACCTGATAAAACCTGTCAACCCCAACCAGATTCTGCTGTCGCTAAAGAAGAACATACACCATAAGGAGCTTGTGGCAGAAGTGACACAGATGGACTACCAGCAGAGCTTCCAGCAGATAGGCATGCAGATAGATGAATGTCGCTCTTGGCAGGACTGGACTGAGGTATATAAGAAACTCGTCCACTGGGAACTTGAACTGTCACAACTGTCGGCTCATGACTCACCGCTATTGGACATTCTTAACATGCAAAAGGAAGAAGCGAACAACGGCTTTGCACGTTTCATCAAAAACAACTATCTGGAATGGATGGACGAGATAGCCAAGCCCGGACAGCACAGCAGCGGACGTCCCCTGATGAGCCATGAGGTGATGAAGACGGCTGTCTTCCCCACTCTCGACGCGGGAGAGAAAGTATTTCTCATCGTCTTCGACAATTTCAGATACGACCAGTGGAGAATGATGTCTAAAGAGATAGGCGACATGTTTGACATAGACGACCAGTTGTATTTCAGCATCTTGCCTACCGCGACACAGTATGCCCGTAACGCCATCTTCAGCGGACTTATGCCAGACCGCATATCACAGATGTTTCCCGACCTGTGGGTTGATGAAGATGAAGACGAAGGGAAGAACCTCAACGAGGAACCACTCATCAGGACACAATTAGATCGCTTCAGGCGTAAGGACACGTTCACCTACACAAAAGTCAACGACTCGGCTGCAGCAGAGAAGATGATACAGAAGTTTAACGAGATGAAAAAGCGCGATCTCAATGTGGTGGTTTTCAACTTCATCGACATGCTTAGCCACGCAAGGACAGAGTCGAAGATGGTACGCGAGCTTGCCAATGACGAGAAGGCCTACAGGAATATCACCATGAGCTGGTTTAAGCACTCTGTGGTATATGACTTCTTCAAGCTCCTCGCCTCAAGCGACTTTAGTGTGGTGGTGACCACCGACCATGGCAGCATACGTGTGACACGACCGGTGAAGATAGTAGGAGAACGCAATACCAACACCAACCTCCGATACAAGTTGGGACGAAACCTTGGTTATAATTCACGTGACCTCTTTGTGGTAAAAGATCCACAACGCATCCACTTACCACAGCCCAATGTGAGCACGAGCTACGTCTTTGCACAGGGAGACGAATTTTTTGCCTACCCCAACAACTACAGCTACTACGTGCAATACTATAAAGACACCTTCCAACATGGAGGCATATCCATGGAAGAGATAATTATCCCATTAGTGAAACTTAAACCCAGAAAGGTATGGAAATAAGAATAGACAAACTGGAAAACATCCGTGAGGCTGCGAAACAATTTGTGGCAGCCATTGACCAAAGCACCGTATTTGCCTTCTATGGCAAGATGGGAGCAGGAAAGACAACATTCATCAAGGCGATATGCGAGGAACTCGGCGTGAATGACGTAATCACCTCGCCCACGTTCGCCATAGTCAACGAATACCGTTCAGACACGACCGACGAACTCATATATCACTTTGACTTTTATCGCATAAAGAAGATTGATGAGGTATATGACATGGGCTACGAAGACTACTTCTACAGTGGTGCATTATGTTTTATAGAATGGCCAGAACTGATAGAAGACGTCTTGCCGGGAGATGCGGTAAAGGTAACCATAGAAGAAACGGAAGACGGAGGAAGGACAGTGAAATATTAGCAATAAGGCGGATGATGAACATCCGCCTTATTATGTTTAATGAGACCAAGTTTAGAGAAGAGCCTTGAACTTCTCTTCAATCTTTGCCTTATTAGCAGCGCCGACCATCTTGTCAACAACCTGTCCGCCCTTGAAGAAAAGGATGGTAGGGATGTTGCGGATGCCAAACTCTCCGGCTATGTCGTCACACTCCTCGACATCACACTTGCCGACATTGATTTTGCCATCATATTCTGTGGCCAGTTCCTCGATGATTGGAGCGATCATTCGGCATGGTCCACACCATGTAGCCCAAAAGTCAACCACCAAAGGTAATTCACCATTCTTCAACTCTTCGAAATTGCTTGTTGTGATTTTTGTTTCCATTTCTTTACTGTTTAATGTTTGATATTATAAGTGATTTAATTAATTTTATATTCCAATCCATCTTGTTGTTCGATATACTGTAGAAGACGACTGCGAATGTCGATTGAGACAGAACGGCTCTTGAGCAACACATGGTTCTTGCCTTGAGAGTCACGCAACTGGAAGAACAGCTGGGTCTTGCCAGGATTCTCGTTGATTATCTCGTTAAGCTCCTCCACCACCTGAGCATCAAGTTTGTCGGTGTTAACAGATATCGTTATCTTTGTCAGTGTACTGTCCTTAACAGTCTGGAGATACTTGACGTCAGTGACCTTAAGGTCGTAGAGTGCACTGTCGCGGAAGCGTTGCTTCAATTCGGCATTGATATACACTGTAGAGCCAATCTGGAACATTCCCGCCCATTTACCCCAGTCTTCACCGAAAAGGGCAAGAACCCCACTACCGTCAAAATCCTCAATGGTGACAAAGCCGCAAGGTTTTCCCGTCTTAGTGTATTTCTGGCGTATGGCGGTGACGATGCCTCCTATCACCACCTGTTCCCTACCCTGCAAGCGCGACACATCCTCCATCTCCTGACAGGATGTGTTGCAGAGGTTGTCAAGTATCACCTTATATTCGTCAAGCGGATGGGCAGAGAGATAGATACCCACGAGATCACGTTCTTTATTAAGGCGTTCGATGTCACTCCACGGTTCTCCCTTGATTATTGCCGGTGTAGATATCTCTACTGCATTATCATCACCGAAGAGGGAGTACTTCTGCTGCATCATCTCCGTCTGATAGAGCTGACCATAACGCACCAGTTGGTCGATAAACATCTCTCCCTTGGCATTCTTCGCGAAATAATCTTCACGACGCAGTTCGGTGAAACAGTCAAAGCCACCGCTAAGCACAAGAGACTCAATACACTTTCGATTGCAGCTGGAGAGGCTCACACGCTGGATGAAGTCAAAGACAGTCTTGTAGGGGCCGTTGCTCTCACGCTCCTTGATGATAGCCTCAGCAGCAGCACCTCCCACACCTTTTATGGCACTGATGCCGAAACGTATCTCACCCTTTTTGTTTGCGCTGAACTTCTGACGACTCTCGTTGACGTCGGGTCCCAATGTAGGGATATTCATGGCACGGCACTCGTCCATGAGTTTGGTGATTTCGGTGATGTTGTCAAGGTTTCGACTCATCACGGCAGCCATATATTCGGCGGGATAGTGAGCTTTGAGATATGCCGTCTGATATGAAACCCACGAATAGCATGTGGCATGACTCTTATTGAAGGCATAGGAAGCGAATTTTTCCCAGTCTCCCCAGATTTTCTCCAGCACCTTCGGATCGTGTCCGTTCTTCTTTCCACCCTCAATGAACTTAGGTTTCATGGCATCGACGATAGCTTTTTTCTTCTTTCCCATCGCCTTACGCAGGGCATCGCTCTCACCGCGTGTGAAGTCGGCAAGCTGACGGGAGAGAAGCATCACTTGCTCTTGATATACGGTAATGCCATAAGTGTCCTTCAGGTATTTCTCCATACAAGGGATGTCATACTTTATCTCCTCCCTTCCGTTCTTACGGGCAATGAACGAAGGGATATAGTCCATAGGGCCTGGGCGATAGAGGGCGTTCATTGCTATGAGGTCCTCGAAGACAGAGGGATGCAGTTCACGCAAGTATTTTTGCATTCCAGGAGACTCAAACTGGAACGTGCCTATGGTGCGTCCGTCGCAATAGAGCTGGTATGTGAGTTCGTCGTCGATGGGTATGGTATCGAGATCGATGGTCTCACCGGTAGTGACGCGAATATTCTCCACTGCCTCCTTCATGATAGAGAGCGTCTTCAGACCAAGGAAGTCCATTTTGATAAGACCAGTGGATTCTATCACATGGCCGTCATACTGGGTACAGCGTAACTTATGTCCGGGGTCGTTCTTGTCCTCAGCCACTGAGACAGGCACCCAATCGCTGATCTTGTCGCGGCAAATAATGAATCCACAGGCATGTATGCCCGTGCCTCGCACTGTTCCCTCAAGCATCTTCGCATACTCCATGGTGTTATGTAGCTTTGGGTCAGGACTTGCCTCAGCCTCACGTAGCTCCGGGATACACTTTATGGCATTGCCAAGATTCATCTTCAAGCCATCGGGCAACTTGTCAGGAATAAGTTTGCAAAGCCAGTTTGCCTTTTCAAGAGGAAGTTTTTCCACACGTGCCACATCCTTGATAGAGTTCTTTGTTGCCATGGTGCCATAGGTGATGATATGAGCACAGTTCTCATGACCATACTTGTCTTCTACCCATTCCAACACACGTCCTCGTCCGTCGTCGTCGAAGTCGGTATCGATATCGGGGAGGGAGATACGGTCAGGATTAAGGAAACGCTCAAACAGCAGGTCGTATTTTATTGGGTCTATCTTTGTGATACCCAAGCAATAAGCCACCACAGAGCCGGCAGCCGAGCCACGTCCCGGACCTACCATCACTCCCAGTTCGTCGCGTGCAGAGTTGATGAAATCCTGCACTATGAGGAAGTAGCCTGGAAAACCCATGGTCTTCATGATATGCAGCTCGAAGCGTATGCGGTCATCCACCTCTTTAGTAAGTGGCATGGGATATAGCTTTGCTGCACCTTCGTATGCCAACTTACAGAGATAGTCGGCCTCGAATTTTATTCGGTACAGTTTGTCGTAACCTCCCAATTTCTGGATTTTCTTTTCTCCTTCATCGCGTGGCAACTGGTTTTGGCCATTCTCGTCAGACGTAAACTCATTAAACAAGTCTTCTTCAGAGAATTTCTGACGCCATTGTTCCTCTGTGCCGAATTCCTCTGGAATGGGGAAGAACGGCATGATGGGTGGATTCTCAATATCGTAGAACTCCACCTTGTCGAGTATCTCGATGGTGTTGGACAACGCCTCAGGTATATCAGCAAACACCTCGTTCATCTCTTCGCGCGTCTTGAACCACTCCTGTTTAGAATAGAGCATGCGCGTGGGGTCGTCAAGGTCCTTACCTGTGGAAAGACAGAGCAGATGGTCATGTGCCTCGGCATTCTCCTGATCAACAAAATGAGCGTCGTTAGAGCATACGACCTTGATGCCATATTCCTTAGCGAGTTCAACGAGCACCTTATTTGCCTCTTGCTGCAGGGGGAAGGTCTCTCTGTTGGCGCGGATAGTGGGGTCTTTTACCTCGTGTCGCTGTAGTTCGAGATAGTAATCGTCGCCGAAGACCCTCTTATGCCACTCTATGGCTTCGCGTGCTCCTTCGATATCACCTTTTAATATTTTCTTTGGCACCTCTCCTGCTATACAAGCCGAGCACACGATAAGGTCCTCGTGGTATTTCTCCAATTCGAAACGGTCTGTACGTGGTCGGCCATAGAAGCCATCAACCCAGGCATTAGACACAAGCTTGATAAGATTCTTATATCCATTATAGTTCTTGGCAAGCACAATGAGATGATAACCACTCCGGTCACCATTATCCTTGTTCTTGTCTTCCTTTCGATGACGTGCCACATACATCTCGCATCCAAAAACAGGTTTAAACGGATCAAGGCCCTCCTTCTTCCTGCCTCCATTGATTTTGTTGCAGTAGTCGAAGAACTCCTTAATGCCGAACATGTCTCCATGATCGGTCACCGCCATACCCTTCATGCCGTTGCCAACAGCCTTGTCAACGAGTTTTGAAATACTCGACTGACCATCGAGTATTGAATAGTATGTATGAACGTGAAGATGAATAAAATCCTGCATTTTTTGTGTCTTTTGTCGTTTTCGAGGTTCAAAGTTACGGTAAATATGCGAAATAACCAAAAGAAATTGGGAAAAGTTTGCTATTTCTCAAAAAAAAGCAGTAACTTTGCACAGCAAATAAACAATCAAGCGTTACCCCATGGGACAAAGAATAAGAAAACTGAAAAAACAAAGAATACACAGAGAAGGCACCGGGACACTTACATACAGCATGACAGCCATCGTTGTAATAGCACTTTTGCTGCATTGGTTAGACCCGTCGCATATTGCCTTTTGGTCATTTGTTGCCGTTGCTGGCACGGTGTGGGCTATAGTGCTAAACTTCTATCGTTGCCCAATACGAGAATTCAAGGAAGATACCGAACGTGTGGTGGTAGCTCCTGCTGACGGCAAGATAGTGGTGATAGAGGAAGTGGATGAAAACAGGTACTTCCATGATCGCCGCCTAATGATTTCCATATTCATGAGTCTTGTCAACGTCCATGCCAACTGGTTCCCCGTTGACGGGAAAGTGAAATTCGTGAAACATTTCAACGGCAACTTCCACAAAGCCTGGCTTCCCAAGGCAAGCGAAGAGAACGAGCATGCCGATGTGATGATCACCACACCTGAGGGCGAGGATATCCTTTGCCGTCAGATTGCTGGTGCCATGGCCCGCCGTATCGTCACCTATGCCAAGGAAGGAGAGGAATGTTACATAGACGAGCATCTTGGATTTATCAAGCTCGGCTCGCGTGTCGATGTATATCTCCCTATTGGTTCTGAGGTTTGCGTGAAGATGGGTCAAGCCACTACTGGCGACCTCACCGTGATAGCCAAACTGAAAAAACAAGGTTGTTGACCGCATATATAAATAAGGTATTATGGCTAATATCATCACCAAGCATATACCCAACACCCTGACGTCGTGCAACCTTATCTCAGGCTGTATCGCCGTATATTTCGCCTTTGCCGGGTGTTATGAAGAGGCGTTATTATTCATTGTCATCGGCGCAGTCTTTGACTTCTTCGACGGCATGAGTGCCCGACTGCTGAACGTGTCATCGCCGATAGGTAAGGAGTTAGACTCATTGGCAGACGATGTCACGTTTGGAGTGGCACCATCAGCTATGATATTCACCGTGTTGTATATTCACGACTATCCTTCTTGGCTTGAGCCATACAGGGAAATAATACCTTTTCTGGCTTTTGTCTTAGCGGCATTCTCAGCCATAAGACTGGCGAAATTCAATCTTGACGAGCGTCAGACCACCTCATTTATCGGAGTGCCAACACCGGCAAACGCATTATTTTGGGGCGCACTGATTGCAGGTAGGGAAGATCTTCTCAATTCATCTCCATGGATGGTGGTTATGATAATAGGAATGGTTTTTTTATGCAGCTATCTGCTTATTGCCGAGTTCCCGTTATTTGCATTGAAGTTCAAACATTGGGGATGGAAAGGCAACGAGGTGAAATATGTGTTTCTCATCACCTCCATACCCATCCTTGTCCTTATGGGCATTGCTGGAATATCCGTGGTTATCATGTGGTATGTGGTCTTGGCTTTTATCTCAAACCAGTTTAAACTAATTTAACATCTGACATTATGCTTAAAGGTCTGCTTATATTCGTAGTCATCATATTGGTTGTTGTCAGCGTCATTGTGCTGTTGGCCATAAATGTCATATTAAGATTTATGAAGCGTATGAGGAAAATGGCAAACGGCGAGTTGACGGAAGAAGAATATCGACAGAATACCACACAACGCCGCAATAACCAGTACGAATATCGTGGAGGTCAGCGCAATCGTCAGAAGCCAAGCGGTTCGTCGTTTACCCAACAGACAACGACATCGGAAGACGGTCGTGTGATAATAGACAACCGTCGTCCTACGGAACGTAACCGAAAGATTATTTCCGAGGACGAAGGTGAATACGTAGAATTTACCGAAGAGTAAACGTCAGTTATGTACTAATGTGCCAATAGGCTCACCATCCATAACCTTCTTTAGATTGCCTACTATGTCCATGTTGAAGACATAGATGGGGAGATTGTTTTCCTTACACATCGTGGTGGCTGTGAGGTCCATCACCTTCAGTCCACGTGTATATATCTCATCATATGTGATATCAGTAAACTTTGTGGCTGTTGGGTCTTTCTCCGGGTCGGCGGTATAGATGCCATCGACACGTGTTCCCTTCAGCATCACGTCAGCCTCAATCTCTATTCCACGCAACGACGAACCAGTGTCTGTAGTGAAATAAGGACTTCCGGTACCAGCAGAGAAAATGCACACATATCCAGCTTCCATTGCCTCAATAGCCTTCCACTTGGTATAGAACTCGCCTATAGGTTCCATGCGTATGGCTGTGAGCACCTTTGTCTTCACACCGAGAGCACCGAGAGCAGAACTGAGGGCGAGGGAGTTTATTACTGTGGCACACATACCCATTTGGTCGCCTTTGACGCGGTCAAAGCCTTTCTGCGAGCCGCTGAGTCCACGGAAGATATTTCCGCCACCAATAACGATACCAATCTCTACGCCCATCTCACTGACCTCCTTTATCTGTCGAGCATAGTCAGCAAGACGTTCTGGGTCGATGCCAAAATTCTGTTTGCCCATGAGGCTCTCGCCACTGAGCTTAAGAAGGATTCTTCTATACTTTGCCATATTGTTATATTTTGAATTTTACTTCCTTAAATTCATATTCAGACAGTGTTCCATCATGCCGTTGGAGCACTAAATGACCATTATCAAGCACATCCTGCCATGCTGCTTCAAACTCTCCTTGTGAGTCTTTGTAAGGCCAAAAGCCCTCACGTCTGTACAAGGAGTGTTTATAGAAGTCGGAGATTTGATCATATAGTCCCTCATCTATCTTGGCGAAATAAGTCTCAAGACGCTTTATTATCATGTTGAATACCTCTTCCCTATCTACCTCATGTTCCAAAATATTAGCCAAGGAGACAGGATTGGGAGCGTCAGAGACGAAGTCAAGCTGATTAACGTTGACACCAATACCCAAGATGCAATATCCTATTTCCATACCATGGATAGAGCATTGCGACAGCGTACCGCTAATCTTTTTGTCGTACCAATAGATGTCATTGGGCCACTTTATGGTTATGCCATCAACATAGGCAGCGAGCACATCGCGTACAGCAAGAGCGCCAGCCTGGAGCAGAACAAACTGCCGTGAGGCAGGCAGATGGAGAGGCCAGCTCTTGGCACTGAACGTTAGGTTCTTGCCTGTCTGGCTCTCCCATGTATTTACGCCCTGACCCCGTCCTGCCGTCTGATATTCAGCTCTTGCTACGGTCATCCTTTTCCCTTCCTCTCCCTGATAGGAGCACAGGAAGTTGTTTGTCGAGTCAACCTCGTCCAAGGAGATAATCAGCGTGTGGTCTGTCATAAGTGCTATTTGTGACGATTAGCGCGCTGCTCGCGGTATTTAGCCTTCTGCTTTGCCGAACCGCTTCCGTGTGCACCGGTGATATATTTCTTTTTCTTTGCCTTTGTCTTTATCTTTCCGGCATTGGGGTCACCCTTTGGTGCGCTTTTAAAAACGAGTCCCCCACCAGCGATAATATCATCTATATCCGCCATAAAATCGACTTTTATTATTACGTTATTCCTATCAATGGTGGAACAGTCTCACGCCGGTGAATGCCATAGCTATGCCATACTTGTCGCATGTCTCGATGACATTGTCGTCACGAACGGAACCACCCGCCTGAGCGATAAACTCCACTCCACTCTTATGGGCACGCTCGATATTGTCGCCGAACGGGAAGAAAGCGTCACTGCCAAGGGCCACACGAGTGTTTTTGGCTATCCATTCTTTCTTCTCTTCCATGGTAAGTACCTCGGGACGCTCTTTGAAGAACATCTGCCATGTGCCATCGCGAAGCACGTCGTCGTGGTCTTCTGATATATACACGTCGATGGTGTTGTCGCGGTCGGCACGTCTGATATTATCCACGAAAGGCAGGTTCATCACCTTCGGATGCTGGCGCAGCCACCAGATGTCGGCTTTGTTGCCTGCCAGACGAGTACAGTGAATACGGCTCTGCTGTCCTGCACCAATACCGATGGCTTGTCCGTCCTTGGCATAGCATACAGAGTTGCTTTGTGTATATTTCAATGTGATGAGAGCGATGATAAGGTCGCGACGTGCCTCATCTGTAAATGTCTTGTTCTGGGTAGGGATATTCTCAAACAGAGCAGGATCGTCGAGTTTCACCTCATTACGTCCCTGTTCGAACGTGATGCCAAAGACCTGTTTACGTTCGATAGGCTGTGGCACATAGTCTGGATCTATCTTTATGACGTTATATGTGCCCTTACGTTTCTCCTTGAGTATCTGCAAAGCCTCAGGCGTATAGTCTGGTGCTATCACGCCATCGCTAACCTCGCGCTTTATGAGGAGAGCCGTAGCCTCGTCGCAAGTATCGCTAAGAGCAACGAAGTCGCCATAAGAGCTCATGCGGTCAGCTCCACGGGCACGAGCGTAAGCGCATGCTACAGGCGTCAGTTCTACTTTAAGGTCATCGACGAAATAGATTTTCTTCAAAGTGTCGTCTAATGGCAAGCCAACAGCAGCGCCAGCAGGCGAGACGTGCTTGAATGAAGCGGCTGCGGCCAGTCCTGTGGCTGCCTTTAGTTCTTTCACGAGTTGCCAACTGTTGAAGGCGTCGAGGAAATTGATGTATCCTGGGCGTCCATTAAGTACCTCTATGGGCAGTTCACCTTCTTCCATAAAGATACGAGAAGGTTTCTGATTCGGATTGCATCCGTACTTCAATGCTAATTCTTTCATATTGTCTAAATGTTATTGTCCACTATTTTGGGTACAAAGTTACACATTTTTTTGCAATCCGCAATCATACTGCACCATTTATTTTGCCTTATCCTTTATATAGTCGCGTGGAGAGATGCCAAAAACAGCCTTAAATGCTGTTGAGAAAGAGCTGGTATTGTTAAATCCCACGGCATACATCACGTCGTTGATATTCTGATGTCCGGCATCAAAAAGCCGGGCGGCCTGATTGATACGGATATTTCTGATGAAGCTGAGCGGCGACTGATTGGTGAGTGTCTTCATCTTCCTGTAGAAATGTACACGACTAAGTCCCACCTCACGTGCAATAAACTCGACATTAAGGTCGGGGTTACTCATATTGTTGTTGACCACTTTCATCACCCTCTCCATGAGTTTGTCGTCAGCGGTCTTCAATTCCACATTCTCCACCTTAGCCTCTTGAGTCTCATTACCCTTCAGTTTGTTTCTCAGTTTGCTTTGCGATGCTATCAGATTCAATATCGTACGTTTGAGGATGTCGATATTGAATGGTTTTGCCATATAGACATCGGCACCAGTCTCAAGTCCCTGCAGTTTTTCCTCATCGCTCGACATTGCTGTTAGCAATATGACTGGTATGGTATTAGTACGAATATTACACTTCAGTTTAGCGCACAATGTGTTTCCATCCATGATGGGCATCATTATGTCGCTCACCACCACGTCGGGCAGCTCCTTCAATATACCGACGAGAGCTTCCTGTCCGTTTCCATAAGTGGTGACTTTAAAGCTCGCGGACAACTCGCGGACAAGATAGTTTTGTATCTCTATGTCGTCCTCTACTACCACGACAGTCGGTTTGCATCCATGGGTTGTGGGCAGTTGCTCTTCGACCTCGATAGTCTCCGGGTTTTGGTAGGTTTCCTCCAAGAGGTTTACGATAGCGTCCTCTTTGTCTTCCGTATCCATCTCTTGTTGCATTTCCTCCTCGCTCAGGTGTTGCGAGCCCAGTGGTATGGTGATGGTGAATGTAGCGCCCCCACCCTTCTCGTTGTTGGCGGCTTTTATGTCACCATGGTGAAGGAGGACGAGCGAATTGGCCAGGTCGAGTCCGATGCCAGTGCCCAGATGGCGGTTGTTTCCGCTGATAGGTCCTTGATAGAAGCGTTCGAAGATCTTTCCCAACATTTCTTTTGGTATTCCCTCGCCCGTGTCAATCACCTTCATTGTCATATTCTTATCGTCGTGTGTCAGATTGACGGTAATAGAACCACCTGCAGGCGTGTATTTAAAAGCGTTAGAGAGGAGGTTTACCACAACTTTGTCGAAGTTTGACCGGTCAATCCACAACATCAGTTTGTCAATGTCGTGATTAAACACGAATTCTATGTCCTTTGTTTTTGCCTGATATTCAAACATATTACAGATGTCCTTGACGAAGCTGATAAACTCCGTCTCCCTCATCCTCATCTTCATCATGCCCTTCTCTATCTTTCTCAAGTCCATCATTTGATTGATGAGATTCAAGATACGTTCGGCATTACGCTTAATGGTAGTATATACCGCCACTCGCTGCGGGTCATGGTCGGTGTTGAGCAACGACACAAGAGGTGTGACGATGAGAGTCATTGGTGTGCGTATCTCATGGCTGATATTCATGAAGAACTTTATCTTCGCCTCGTTGAGTTCCTCTGCATGTTTGTGTTCTTGCATCATAAGACGTTCGCGTTCGTCACGCTTGCGATATTTGAAATAAAAATAGACAAGACCAACAAAGATGATGAAATAGAACAGATAAGCTATCCTTGTCATATACCACGGAGCGTGGATAGAAATGACGAATTCCTTAATTTCCGACTCTTGCCCGTTCTTTAATGCTTTCACCTTGAAGCGGTATGTAGCTGGCGGGATATGGCTAAAGTTGATTTCATTCTGTCCTGGCTTAAGATAATTCCATTCCTCGCCGTTTATTGAATAGGCGTATGAAATGTGCTCAGGCGCGTCGTATGTCAGAGTGGAGAGCTGGATTGAGAACGTGTTATCTGACGAGGCGAGGTCGAAATGATTGCTCATCATCACTGGTTCGTCAGTGATGGTATAGAATCCGGACTCCTCTCCTGCGGAGATATCGTTTCCATTGACAATAAGGTTGGTGATTTGTACGGTGGCATTCCACTTGCGTGCATCCACGGCTGCCGTGTTGAACCAAGTGATGCCCCCCACTCCACCGAAGAGTAGCGATCCGTCGGGACCCACAGAGGCAGCTCCGTCACTGAACTCATTGCTTTGCAGGCCATCGTCAACATAATAACAGCTTCCCACCTGTCCAGACTTTGTGTCTATCTTGCACAGTCCGTGATTAGTGGCCACCCACAACCATTTTCCCTTGTCCCTAATGATGGAGGCGATGCCATTATCAGGCAGTCCCTTGGTCTCGTCGAAGACTGCGGTCTTCCTTGTGCGCATGTCATAACCGTACAATCCGTTGTCGGTGCCATACCAAATCATATCGTTATCATCCTGCATCACAGTCCTGACGTTGATGCCATATTGCAGCACATTCACTCCAAAGGTATTCACCCATGAGTCGTTCTTTATGTCGTAGCAACATAAACCCATTGTAGTGGCAAGAATAACTTTGTTCTTGTCGTTTGACATTGAAATGCTGGAAATATACCCATTGGTAAGCGCATTTAACTTTCGATTACGCCCACACTCAGGATTGGCTATGAATTGCCTTATCTCTCCCGTCTCCTTGTTATATCTTATAAGTCCGTTTCCCATGGTGGCTAACCAAAGGTTTCCCTTGTAGTCATCCTCAACACCAAATACATGAAGACGGTCAAAGCCACCGACTTTTACGCTATGGAACACATAGTTCTCATCTACATATCCCAAACCGCTCATATACGAGCCTAACCATACCCTTCCCTGCTCGTCTTGACGGATGCTAAGAACGGTAAGTGGCTTTTCAAAATGACATAATTGTTTATGTTCGTTGTCAAGCACATAGAGTCCGTCGCGGTCGGTTCCTATCCAGGAATTACCTTTCTTATCAATAAATGCACTTACCACGCAACAGTCGCCGATAGGATTCCTGTTGCCAAGCTTATATCCTGCATAATTGAATCCCGTAAACGCCTCTGACTGCATAAACACACCCTTTTGGAGCAATCCCACCCACAGATTTCCTGCTCGGTCTTCAACAAAAGAGCATGCTTTACCATGGCGCATATCCACCTGATAGCTATAATATGGATGATACTGCATGGAAAGGGTA
>SAMEA3663112__coassemble_74_pt1 | contig 31514 bp, 21 predicted proteins | sample SAMEA3663112__metabat2_high_PE_013 | metagenome-assembled genome bin SAMEA3663112 (sample SAMEA3663112) | pig gut metagenome | biome: pig gut; feature: pig-associated habitat; material: faeces | place: Denmark | collected 2012
CCACATCGCCCGTGGGGTTGCCGTCGGCATCCACGAGTTGGTCGTCGGCATTGACGGGAACGAGATGCACCTTTGCCACACGTGTGGCGGGCACGACGTTCATCGTCCAGCGGAACTTGAACTTCACGCTGCGCGGACGAGCTTTCCTGTCAAGAACGATGCCGAAGGATGTGCCAGCGAGCTTGTCCTCGTTCTTACTGTTGAGCAGCCAGCCCTGACGCTCGCTTTCGTTAGCGAGCATCTCGTTCTCGGAGATGTCGCCCTCGAACGAGTAGTCGATGCTGCCTATCTTACACTCTATGTTGGCTGAGACGGTGATGTCAAACTCGCGGTCGTCGTATGATGCGGAATTTTCTATCTCCACCTCGGGCTTGTTGACGGCGATCTGCTTGCCGAAGCCAAACTGCGAGACGGTGAGCGTGCGGCGCTGTCCGTTGTCGCCTACAAAAGTCACCTCGGCGTCGCGGCGACCGCTGAGCAAGGTGGTATCTACCTTTACGGTGGCGGTGGCTGAGCCTATGCCATTGGCGGGCGTGACCATGAGCCACGTGTCGGCAGTGTTGGCCACCCAGTGTTGTGTCGCGCTGACGGCAACCTCTTCGCTACCGCCCTCGGCACTTACCAGCAGCACGTCGCGGTCGATGACGAGTCCGCCGGAGATCTCTTCTGCATTGTCGTCGCTACACGCCGTCAGGCCGACAGCAAGCGAGAAGAGCCATGTCAGTTGTTTTATGTATTTCATATTGTCGTTTTTTACTTTTATTCTTATCTACTAAGAGAATCAACTTGTCAACTCGTCAACTTTAAAATCGTCAATTCTCCAAGTCCAATGCGTCGCATCCTCGTATGTCTTGTGTCTTGTCGTAGATGAGGAGATAGAGTCCGGCCTTGATATATGGGCAGACGCTGGTGACGTCGATAGAGATGTTGGGATTGCCCTTGATGTTCACTATCCAGAGGCGCGAGGTGAGTTTCTCCTCCACCTTGCGGACGTCGTTATCGCCAATCTGAAACTGTATGAGACTGGGACACTGGGTGATGCCTGTAGGCCAAGCCTTCAGCGTGCGGTTGCCTTGGTCGTCGCGCTGGTGGTTGATGGCGAAGGCGCGCAGGTTGGCACTGTTGAGCGGCTGCGTGGGCACCTCGCTGAAGCAGTTGTAGCTGAGGTCCATATTGGAGATATAGGGCATGTTGTCGCTAAGGAAATCGTCGGAGAGCGACGTGAGCTTGTTGAAGCGGAAGTCGAGTATCTGCAGCAGATGGGCGTTCTTTCCCTTAATGGAGCCCTTGGGGATGCTGGTGATCATGTTGCCGCTGATGTCGAGCGTGGTGATGGGCGATCCGGATGAGATGAGCTCAGAGGGGAAACGGGAGAGACGGTTGTTGCTCAGCGACACGGTGGAGGCGTTAATGCCCTTATAAGTGCCGTTAGCGAGATCGACGCCAGTGATCTCGTTGTGGGAGAAGTTGACCGACCCCATCACTCTTACCGAACTGGCATCGAAGATGTTTGGAATCACGGTGAGCTTGTTGTAAGAGAAGTTCAGTCCTTCCACATCCTCGGTGAAACCGCAGAGGTCGGTGGGGATGGTCTCTATGCTGTTGTTGTTGAGATAGAGCGACGTAAATTTAATATCGGTGCCGAAAGCGTTGACGGTCTTCACGTTGTTGTGTGCCACGTCGAGCAGGGCGAGCTTAACCATCTTCGACAGCGCCGCCGACGGGGGAAACGCCTCGAGATTGTTGTAGCTGAGATACATGATCTGTATGCTCTTTCCCACGGGACTTTCGGCCAGACGCTGCCAGTCGGAACGCAGCTGGGCGGCTGAGATGCCTTTGTTGCAGGCGAGGTTGAACGCCTGTATGGAGGGAAGGAGGAAGAAAATCTCAGGCACTCGAGTGAGCTTGGGACAGTTGTAGAGCTCCACATCGGTGAGTTCGCTCATTGCCGCCCATTCGTCGCCAGTGTATTCCCCGGCAAAGCTGTGATAGGGCGATGATGCGTCATCGTAGAAGCGTGTACAGAACTCGTCGGACTCGACGGGACAGTTGCCCACATACAGCTGCTGCAATTTCGACAGACGGCAGAGGGCGCGCGAGATGCCAGTGATTTTGTTTGTCAGCGTGCCTATCTGCGCGTCTTTGAGGCTGATGCGCGAGTCTTGGCGTATCTTCTTGTCGGCATTCTGTGGGTCTGAGTTGTAGCTATCGACGATCATCTCCGACATGCTGGCGCGCGGGTCGTACTTCAGGAAACGATTCTCGTAATCGTGGCGCATGGCAAGTCGGCGGGTTGAGGTGAGCGTAGATGCGTCGTAGGAGTTGAAGAGGTTGGCACCGATCTTCTCGTCGTGAGAACCGAGGTTGAGCACCTTCAGTTCGGTGAGTTGGCCGATGGCGTCGGACAGTATGCCCTTGCAGCCGAAGCCGGCGAGGACGATGCCGATGACGCGCCCGTTATTGTCGAGCGTCACGCCGGGCTGCTCGCCCCACATGTCGAGCTCCTTGTTGAAATTCCAGTTGGCACCGTGGAACGTGGCGTCGCCGTAGAAGCTCCAATCTTTGCCGCCAAGCGATTCCCAGATGGCCTTTAGAGCCTTATAGTCCTTGATATACTCGCGAGTCTCAGAGAGGATGATGGGCACTTTGGCGCTGTCGTTAAGCTGGTTGTCGGCCACGACAAACGCTTCGCCCTTCACGGGCTGGGTCTCGAAGGTCTTCTTTACCGCTCCACTCTTGCCGTAAGTGGTGTATGACGTGACCTGATACGTGCCGGCGGGCAGCGACACAGCCGAGTCACAGCGTGCGGTGGCGATGTCCATATACTTGTCGTCAGGGTTGTCGGGATTCTGGTGCAGCTCGCTGTCTTCCTCGTATGTCACCTTCAGCTCGGGAAAGGTGATGGTCTCGCGGGTGAAGAGGTTTGTGACGCTGACATCGACGAGACGGATGTTGGAGAAGAGATACTCGCCGCTGCCTGAGCGGGTGTTGTCCCAATGCTTGGTGAGACGGAACTTCACGCTTCCGCGACTGACTGTAGCGACCGTAAGACGCTGCACGGCCATTCCTCCGCCGACAACGGTAAACTGCTCGCCTGACGATGACGCAAGGAGTTCCTCATCGACGGCGTCGTAGAGATAAAAGCCGACGATGGTGTATTTGCCTGCTGCGAGTTTGAGTTTCTCGCTGCGCAAACCGTACTCGGCATTGGCGGCGTTATAAGCGGTGAGAGGCAGGGTCTGAGATATGGTGTTGCCGTCAGAAACCATGACCACCTTGATCTTCTTGGCGTCGTCGAGCCGTTCCAGCTGGCTGGTTGCCCTTGTTCCGTCAGACTTTGTACCGACGGCCTTTGTGCCGTCAGCAGCGCCACGTTTCAGGAGCTGAAACTGCACATATCCGTAGCTGTTGTCCCATTCTCCGGTATTTTCGTCCGAACAGCCTGTGGCGATTGTCGCGAGAAGGACGACGAGGAGCGAGAGCAACGTGGTGCTAAAATATCTTGATGTGTTCATTGTTGAATATTTCGTGTGAAAAAGGGATTAATAGTCGTCGCGTTCAAGTACCAGAACCTTGAGCGTGGTGCCGTTCTGCCTGAAGGCGATGAAGAACGGAGCTTCGTCGGTCACCTTGTAGCTGAAGGTATAGGTGTCGTTCATGTCCATTGCTACCTCGGGAACAAGTGATGTGCCCCAGCTGCTAAGACCGAAGATGTCGCTGAGGTCCTGCGGCTCGTAGCCGGCGATGTTGGGTGTGATTGTGACATAGTCACCCACAGAGACTGTGGCCACATAGATCTCGTCGCCGCTGTATCCGAGATAGTTTGCCGCCACCTCGTTATAGATACCAGTGGTCTCTTTCTTGCAATCCACTTCCTTCCATCCGCCGACGAGCACCGTGGGAGCCTTAGAGTCGGCTTCGGTGTCGCTCTGCTCCTTCTGTACGAAGTGCATGAGGAAATAAGGGTTGTAGAGCCAGCTGACGTTGCCTTCCTCGTCGAACATCTCGTAGAGGTTGGAAAGCGACTCATATACGGCCTTGGGCAAGGCATAGACATAACAGTCGCGCTCGCCGCCGTCAAGAGCATCGACGGTGATGCGGATGTCGCCATTCTCGCCCGATGCTTTTACAAAGTGGTCGTAACATGGTTCCACGCCCCACGACTCGGTCTGGAAGACGACGAGGGTGAAGTCGTCTGCTGCTGTCTTGAGCGTGAAAGGAACGAAATTGCTGAAAGTGAAGGTGTCGTTGCCTCCATCGCCAGCAATTCCCGTAGAACCAGTCTGTGAGAATGTCTTTCCGTCGAGTGATACGGTCCAGTCTGCCCATGGCGAAGAGGTGGGATAGACGATGTCCATGGTGTTTGTCGGCATGCCGTTGAAGCGCACGGGAATGGTCTTCATGGCCTTACCATCTTGCGAGGCGATGGTGATGGTCTCGCCCTCGTCTATAGAGATGGCATACTTGGCGTTTCTCACGCCTTCCTTAAACATGGCTCCGCCAACGGTGAGCTCACCGGCACGTCCCACCATGAAGCCGCCTTCAAGTTCCACCCATTCAGGCGTATTGGTGACGGCAAAACGATAGTTGGCCTTTACCGAGAACTTCACATACTTGTCGTAGCCAACGACGATACCGGTAGAGGTGATGTCGTTGCCTGCCTCGTCAAAGACGCTGACGGAATAGCCTGATGCAGAACGCTGAACCTCGGCCACGGCCACTTTCTCGCCGCCCATGGTGAGATAGAGCTGTGTGACGGTGAGTTCTTTCGCCTCGTCGTCGGCAGTAAGTAGCACTTTGACGGTTTGTCGGCCCGGAGTGCCGTTGACCACAAACTGGCTGTCGGCATCGTCCGTCTGGAGCTTACACCAAATGGCGTTAGAAGAGAGGCTCCAGTTCTGGTTAGCCTCAAAGGTGAAATCGATAATATCGCCGGCTGCACCGGCAAGTTTCTGTACCTGTGGGAATACTGGTGTCACGGCGGCGTCATCGTCGTCGTCCGAACAGGCGGTGGTGAGGCAGAGCGAAAGTGTCGCCATCACGACAAACCAATATCTTGAAATCGTTGTTTTCATATCTTTATTTTTTTTCTTCAATTCTTCAATCTTTGACATTGTCAATTATAATTATTTTTCAATACCCTTCCTCCTTTAGTTTCTCCGCCTCGGCGTCGCTGATCCATTCCATGACGGTGACGTAAGTGCCGACGGTGCCGAAGAGCGAGCCGTCTTTGTTTTGCACGCTCATGGTGATGTATTGCAGGACGTAGTTCTGGCATGTATTATAATAAGAGGTGTAGATCGAGGGCTGGCTGATGCGCAACTTGCCGTCTCCGTATATGGTGCCAAAGGCTTCGCCCGTCTTGCCTGCCACCTGACTGTCCATCTCCACCTTCGGCTCAAGCACGTTGTCGGTGTTGAACTTCAGCTTCAGGTCGTAGCCGTCGTAGTAGATGTCTTTCAGCAGGATGGTGTTTGGCTCGTCGGCCACCAACTCGGTGCGGATGAGACGGCTGGAGACATTGTTGAGATACTGGCTGTAATAGGTGGAGGTGACGATGCACCAACCGGTGAAGTTGTTGATGTCAAATGGACAGGCTTTCTGCATCACCACGTGGGCATAATCCTTGTATAGTTCCCACTGATACTCGTCGGGGATGACAAGACGGAGGGTGAAACCGAGCGAGTCGGTGGCTCCGATATTGTCGTAAACGCCCTGTACCACGACGTTGCCGACGGTCTCGCCAGCTTTGATAGTTACGGTATTGTCGAGGATGCGGTAGTGAAGGCCTTCAACGGCATTGCTCTGACGCTCGTCGATCTCTACAGCGAAAGTACGGTCGTAGTCGGTCGTCTCTGTTGCCGAAACCGGTACTGAGAAGATCTTGTTGTCTTGTTCCACGGCATACTGGTAGAGTGTGTCGGAGAACATGATATGGCTCGGTCCGTTATATACGATATGGTCCTGGGTACAGCCTGCAAAGGCTGTGGCAATGGCCAGTGCGGCAACATATTTTTCGAGATATTTTTTCATTGTTGTATCTGATTAGTGTATGATTTTGTCACTTGTTGCTCTCATTCGGTTCGATTTCCGATCCAGGTGACTCTAATTCGTGCTGCGGTATTGGCCAGACAAAGAGAGGATCGTCTTTCTCCACCTTAAGGTCGCTCTGCACGAAAGTGGCGGCTGACTGCTCGGATGCCTTGCGCTCAAATCCTTTGTGCCAGCGCTTGAGGTCGTGCAGGCGGAATCCTTCCATATATAGTTCCTTCACACGCTCAGACTCGATAATGTCCATCGCATTGGTCTCGCTGAGCGAGGTATTGCCTCCGTATGACGAGTAGCGCGCCACGCGAATGGCAGAGATGTCCTTTCCTGCCTTGCTGTATTCCTTTTTGTTGGCATAAGCCTCGGCACGGATGAGATACTGTTCAGACAAGCGGAAGACCATGGGTTGGTGAACATGGAGGATATTGTTGCCAAGGAAAGTGGCGTCGCCGAAATACTTACTCAGCAGCGGCCATTGCAGTCCGTGTTCGTATCCGGTGACACGGGTGGTGAAGATGGCGGCTGCACGGAGGTCGTTGCTGTTGTAGGAGTTGATAACCCACTTGGCGGGAACATAGTCGGGACGGTAGCTCACGTAGTTGTAGTTGTCGAAGATCGTGCCTAATGCACCTCCATAACTGTTGACGGTGAATCCCACTTTCCAAATAGCCTCGCGCGAGTCGCCGTAGAGCCATATGTACTTATAGTCGTTAACCGTAGTGCTATAGGTGTTGGAAGAGGCATTCTCAAGCACGTAATACTTGCTGCTGATGACCTTTGTGGCATACTTGATGGCATCGTCCCAGCGGTGCATGTACAACGACACGCGGGCACGAAGGGCGTAACACGTCATCTCGTTGAAATATATTTCGTTGTAGAGAGTGCCCGAGAAGTCGTCTTCGAGCTTCAGCAACTCTTGAGCCTTGTCGAGGTCGGCAAGAACAAACTCATACGACTTCTTGAGAGAGGCGCGACGTGTGGGTTCGTCGCCTTTATAGTGCTCGGTAAGCACCACGCCAAGTGTCTGGGCAGCCTGCTCGTCGCTGTCGTATGCCTTGCAGAAAAGCTTGATCAGCTCGGAGTAAGCTAAGGCACGCGCGAAATATGCCTCCCCGCAATACTGGTCGAGCCTATCGAGAAGATTGTCGTCGGTGGTGTTTGCTTTCACCTTCTCCACATTGTCGAGGAGGAAGTTGCAGCAGTTCACCACGTCATAGAGGGCGGCATAAACCGCCTCGATATCTGTGTTAGTGGCCTTGATGTCGTTCCAACGGAAAATGTCGCCATAGACGTTGGTATAGCCTTTGACGCAATACACAAAGTCGGCCTGAAGGTCGGGAAGGATGGTGAGATTGCCCGAATAGAGGGCGCTGCTCTTGAAACTGTCGTAGATGCCGATGACGAGTTTGTCGATGTCGCCAACGGTGGTCACGGCATCGTCCATGGGAATGGAGTCCTCGGGATATTTGTCGAGACACGAGGCGAGCGACAGCGCAGTCACCGCCGACAGCATATATGTCTTTATCTTGTTGATGTTCATCTTTTGTTTCTCCTTATGCATTATTAGAATGAGAGTTCCATTCCGAGGGTGAACTGCCGCGAAGCAGGATATTGTGCCTGATAGACGTTAGATGCCACCTCGGGGTCGAGACCGCTGAAACCGGTGAAGGTGAAGAGATTCTGTGCCTGTGCATAGACACGCGCCAGGGTGAAGAAATGCGTCTTACGCAACCACTCCTGAGGCAGCGAATAAGAGAGACTCACGTTTTTCAGACGAAGAAACGAGGCATTCTCGAGAAAACGGTCGTCAAGTTGTATCACCTCGCCCCAACGGGGAATGTCGGTGATGTCGCCCGGCTGCTTCCAGCGGTCGTAGAGAAGACGGTTCGACTGGTTGTAGGCTGTGCCGAAGGTGATACCGCTCTCTTCGAAGTAGCGGTCGTTGTTGATGACATAACGTTCGCCTATCCAGCTGAACTGAACAGATAGCTGAAGGCCTTTCCATCTGACGCTCGTGCCGAAACCTCCCATCCACGGGGCGTCGTATGTCTTGCCCGTCATCACCTTGTCGCTCTCGCGGAACACGTTTGTCACGTTGCCGTACTTGTCGTACCACAGTTGTTCGCCGTTAGCCGGGTTGACGCCAGCGTAACGGTTCATGTAGAACTCGCTGACAGAATGATCCACGACGTATTTCAGTCCGGTGGTGGAGTTGACATATTCGGTGACACCGTTATACAATTCCTTCAGACGGTTGCGGTTGTAAGAGACGTTGGCGCTGACGTTCCATGTGAAGTCGCGGGTGCGGATGATGTCGCCGTCGGCACTCAGTTCGAGTCCTTTGTTTTCCATCACGCCTACGTTTTTCCAACGGTAGCCTTCGCCCGTGACGGTATATGACTCAGGCACGCGCATCAGCATGTTTGACGTGCGCTTGTAATAGGCTTCGACGCTGAAGTTAATACGGTCGAGGAATCCGAGGCGCAACGCTATATTGTTTGCCCAGGTGGATTCCCATCCCAACTCTTCGTTGCCGCTTTGAGAGGGATAGAAGCCGGCGGTGTCGTCGTAGTTGGCGCCGCCCGAGACGAGGGCAAGGTGGTAGTAATTGGGAATTTCGGAGTTTCCCGACGTTCCCGTACTTAACGATATCTGTGTAGTAGTCAACCAGTTGATATCCTTCAGCCAATTAGACTGTTTAGCGTTCCACATGAAGCCTAACGACCAGAATGTACCCCAACGATGGTCTTTTCCAAAACGTGACGAAGCATCGGTACGCAGGGAGAAGTCGGCGTAATAGAGTTCCTTGTAGTTATATTCGCCGCGCATGAAGAATGACATGTAGGAATAGTCGGACGAGGAGTCGCCCCAACGGCTTGCACGCGTTCCGGCCGACACGTTGGTGAGAAGGTCGCTTGTCTGCCCCTTGGAATAAACGCTGAATCCTTCCGAGTGGTAGTTGACAGCCTCTTGGCCGAGCATGACATTGAACGAGTGAATATCGTCGAGCGTGAAGCGGTAGTTGGCTGTCGTGGTCTCGGTAAGACTCAGCATGTCGCTGCTCTGACGCGCCGCCGTGCCCTGTCCGTTGTTTGACGAGAGACTCGGAAACGACTGGAGGAAGGCCGTGGAATGGGTGAAATCAACGCCAAACTGCGTCTTTATGGTGAGATTTTCCACTGGATAGATCTCGGCATACATCGTGGTGAGCAGCTTGTATTTCTTGTTTTTTATTGGATTGTTGGCCATATACACGATAGGATTCTCGCTGGTGCCGGCCCACTTGCCGTTGGAGAGCGATGCCAGCTTGCCGTCTGATGTGTATGGATTCCAATATGGCTGCATGAAACGGCATGCGGAGATGGGAGTGACGGTGGTGTATGTGCCATCGTCAGCCTGCTGAGCCTCCTCATAGGCCGCCATGGTGTTGGTGCCTATCTTCATCCAATTGCTTGCCTTCACATCGGCATTGGTGCGGATGTTGTATCGGGTGAAGGTGGAGTTTTGGGCGATACCGTCCTGATCATAATATCCGCCTGAGACATAGTAGTTAAGACGGTCGGTGGCGCGGTTGACCGACAGCTCGTAGCTCTGCAGCGGAGCGCGGTCGTTAAACACCTCGTCGAGCCAGTTGACATCGGTGCGAGACAGAAGCTCGTAATCTTTTCCTGCATCGAGCCCAACCTCTTTCTCAAACTGTATGCGCTCGGCAGTGTTCATCATCGTCCATTTGCCCTGTGCCAGTTCGGAAAAACCATATTGTGCACGCAACGTGACCTTGGCCTTGTCCATCGACAGTCCTCGCTTTGACGTGATCACCACCACGCCATTGGCCGCACGCGCACCATAAATAGAAGTGGAGGAAGCGTCTTTCAACACCGATATCGATTCTATGTCGTTAGGACTGAGGGTGTTGAAGTCGGAACTGGAGATGGGCACTCCATCGAGGATAAACAGCGGCGATTTGCCGGAATTGATGGAGTTGGTGCCTCGAATCTGGAACGTGGCGGCCTTGCTTGGCTCGCCAGAAGAAGAGATGACCTGCAGACCGGTGCTCTGTCCCTGAAGAGCTTGGTCAAAACTTGCCGCAGGCACGTTTTCAATCTTCTCAGATTTCACTGTCGATACCGAACCGGCTATCGTTCCCTTCTTTCTCACGCCATAAGCCACCACGACAACCTCGTCGATCATCTTTGAGTCGGGCTGCAGCGTGATGTTGAGCGTTTTTGTCTGTGTGTTGACCGAGTGTGTCTGTGGAGCCATTCCTATGTAGGAGAAGGTCAGTTTGCCTTCCGTAGCTCCCTTGATCTCGATGGAGTAATTGCCATCGATGTCAGTCACCACACCATTGCCTGTCCCTTCTTGCTTGACAGTCACTCCAATCATCGGTTCATTGTCTTCTGACGACACAACGACCCCCCTCACACGGAAACTCTGTCCCAGCGAGGATTGGATAGACAGCAAGGCGAGAAAGACAAGTAAAAGAGTTAATCTTCTCATCCTTGGATATTTTCTATTGTTTTAAATAAATTATTATAAAAATTCATTCACTTATCGGTGCAAAAAAATGTACCATTTTGCAAAATTAGCTCTTTTCTACCAAATAAACAAACATATTTGCTAATTATAACATTTTTTACCAACAGTTTTTTATTTTGTCGATAAAAAACGCAATGTCACAGAGAAAAAGCCTTGATACTGTTTCCTGGCTTTTCCCCTGTGGCATAAGTATTTGTCTTTAGGTAAAAGAGTCTGTTGACTGACTATTTCTTGTCATAGGCATGGACAGGGTAGTCGATGGTATAATGCAATCCACGACATTCCTTTCGCTCTATTGCCCATCGGGTGATGAGATAACCCACGTTGATCATGTTGCGCAGTTCGCAAATGTCGCGGCTTGCCTTGACACGCTTGAATAGATTTTCTGTTTCCTCATACAGCATGTCGAGACGATCCCATGCGCGCTTCAGACGGAGGTCGCTACGCACAATGCCTACATAGTTAGACATTATCTCTCCTACTTCCTTCACGCTCTGGGTGATAAGCACCTTTTCCTCGTTGGTCAGAGTGCCTTCGTCGTTCCATTCGGGCACCTTGTCGTTGAAGTCGTATAGTTCGATATGTTCAAGAGAATGCTTGGCGGCGGCGTCGGCATATACCACAGCCTCAATGAGCGAGTTGGAAGCCAAGCGGTTGCCGCCGTGAAGACCCGTACACGAGCATTCTCCCAAGGCATAAAGACGGTCGATGCTTGAAAGGCCGTTGAGGTCAACCTTTATTCCACCACACATATAGTGGGCAGCAGGACGCACGGGAATATAGTCGCTGGTGATATCTATGCCCATCGACTTGCACTTCATATAGATATTGGGGAAATGGCGCTTTGTCTCCTCGGGATCCTTGTGCGTGACATCGAGACATACATGGTCGAGACCGTGGATCTTCATCTCCTTGTCGATGGCACGTGCCACAATGTCTCGGGGCGCAAGCGATAGACGTTCGTCGTATTTCTCCATAAATGTCTTTCCGTTAGGTAACTTGAGAATGCCGCCATAACCGCGCATAGCCTCCGTAATGAGGAAGGCGGGATGGGTCTCGCCAGGATGATAGAGTGCCGTGGGATGGAACTGTACAAACTCCATATCTGCCACCGTTCCCTTGGCACGATAGACCATGGCCTCGCCGTCGCCGGTGGCGATGACAGGATTGGTAGTAGTCTGATAGACCGCGCCACATCCGCCGGTACACATCACAGTGACTTTGCTGAGATATGTGTCAACCTTCTCTGTCTTGGGATTAAGCACGTATGCTCCGTAGCAATGGATATATGGAGTACGCCTCGTGACGCGCGCTCCCAGATGATGCTGCGTGATAATCTCCACAGCGAAATGATTCTCCTTCACGGTGATGTCGGGACAACTGCGCACTGCCTCCATCAGCCCGCGTTGGATCTCGGCTCCTGTGTCGTCCTTATGATGCAGTATGCGGAACTCAGAGTGTCCGCCCTCACGATGCAGGTCAAACTGTCCATCGTCCTTCTTGTCGAAGTTGACGCCCCAGTTAACCATCTCCTCAATTTGTCCGGGAGCATTCCTCACCACTTGCTCCACAGCCCGACGGTCGCTGATGAAGTCTCCGGCAATCATCGTGTCCTCGATATGCTTGTCGAAGTTATCAAGCTCTAAATTCGTGACCGAAGCCACACCACCTTGTGCAAACGACGTGTTGGCTTCGTCGAGTGAAGTCTTGCATATCATGCACACCTTACCTTTGTGCGCTCTTGCTACTTTAAGGGCGTAACTCATACCGGCAACACCTGCGCCGATAATCAAAAAGTCGTATTTGAATACCATACTATTCTACTTGAAATGTATTATTTTGGTGCAAAATTAGATATTTTTATTCATTTATGCAAAACGTTTGCCATATTTTTTGTTTTTCAAGCGAAAATATCTAACTTTGCACTCACAATGAAGAATACATTATATATAATATACGCCTTCTTGGCCTCGATATGTGGTTATACAACTGTCGCGGCACAAGACGACTCGCTGACTGTTGACAGCCTTGTGACAACCGACCAATTGGCACACGAGATGACTCCATGGCCACAAAGTCTGCAACAAAGGCTCGACGCGCTTACCGGGCATGAGATGTTTGAGACATCTCAACTCGGACTCATGGTTTATGACCTTACTGCCGATAGCATTCTCTATACAAAAGGACACCGACAGCTGCTGAGACCCGCATCGACAATGAAACTGGTGACAGCCATAGCAGCCATCGACAAGCTCGGCGGATCGTACCAGTTCCGCACGTCGCTTTACTACACCGGCTACGTTGCCGACAGGACTCTTTCTGGCGATATATACTGCGTAGGAGGATTCGACCCACGATTTAATACCGACGACATGAAAGCCTTTGCCGACGGCATCAAGTCGATGGGAGTGGACACAATAAGAGGACGAATCCTTGCCGACAAAACCATGAAAAACGATGATGGGCTGGGAGAAGGATGGTGCTGGGACGACGACAATCCCACGCTGTCGCCTTTGCTGGTGTCGGGGAAAGACAAATTCATGGAACGATTCCTTCTCGAACTGAAAGAGAGCGGTATCACGGTGGAGGCAATCACCGGAGAAGGACGGCTGCCTAACGGGGCGTTCATCATCTGTACACGATTCCACAGCATCGACCAGATACTGATGAGAATGATGAAAGACAGCGACAACCTATACGCAGAGTCTATGTTTTACCAGGTTGCGGCTGCTGGCGGCGACCGACCTGCCGACGCCCGGCACGCCAGAAAGGTTATTGCACGGCTGATAGAACGCACCGGGCTGCAACCGTCAAGATACAAGATAGCCGACGGCAGCGGACTGTCGCTCTACAACTACGTAACTGCCGAAATGGAGGTGGCACTGCTGAGATATGCCTACCGCAACCCCGAGATATTCATTCATCTCTATCCTTCACTGCCCATAGCCGGACAGGATGGAACGCTGAAGAAGAGAATGAAAGGTGGATTCGCCTCAGGCAACGTTCACGCCAAAACGGGTACACTCACATGCATCACCTCTCTCGCTGGATATTGCACGGCCGCCAACGGGCACTTGCTCGCCTTCGCTATCATCAACCAAGGCGTGATGCACGACAACAACGGACGCAACTTCCAAAACCGCGTCTGTGAGGCAATGTGCAGGCCATAGGCATTGGATGATTGCAAGTCTTTGGCACCAGAGATTTGCCATAGGCATAGGAAAAATGCAAACAGTAGAAAAAAAATGAAACGAAGAAAACAATATGACTATCATGCAACAAAACGACTCCACAAAGCGCAATAGGCTAATAATACGCACCAGCCGACATTCGCTGACCTTCGCCACACAATGTATCGACGAACCAGAAACGTCGGTGGTAATGCATCCCTTCATCACCAAGGGAACAATGTCCATTGCTGCTAACCTGCGTGAAGCTTTCAGGACAATGGAAATTTTCAGCGCAACATACCATAAGGTGGCTGTCGTCGCCGATACGCCAAAGATAATAATTCCTGTCGATCTGTTTAAAGAAAACGATGCACCGGCATTGTTCTCACATTCTTATTCCACCATCGACAACATGGTAGTGAAGTCGAACATCGTACCCGATCTGAACGTCGCCACCGTCTTCGGATTGACAAAAGACCTGCATACGGTGATCAACGACCGCTACCCTGAAGCCACACTATTCTGCGCCTCGACACCTGTATGGCGATACCTGTTCAAACGCAGTTTCCTTGGTACCAAAGGAAAGGTATATGCCTACTTCCACGACCAGCTTCTTGAAGTGCTAAACTACGGACAAAACAGATTCAGATACAACAACACGTTCGACATTTCCAACGCTCACGACGCTCTCTATTTCATACTGAATGTGTGGAAACAACTGTCGATGAACCAACAGCAAGATGAACTGCATCTCGTGGGCGACATTCCCGAACAGGAATGGTTGGAAAACGAGCTAAAAGGCTATATAGCAAAGGTTTATACCATCAAACCATCATCAGACTTCAACCGCTCTCCAATAGCTCAGATAAAAAGCATGCCATACGACATGATGACGTATCTGATAAAAGGACGATGAACGGTGAGCGTATAATACATAATAATGACGATGAAAGGCGGGTGTAAAACACATTTTTTAAGAAAACATGAGAATAATAACAGGACAATACAAGGGACGACATTTCGATATCCCCCGTTCGTTTAAGGCAAGGCCGACAACCGACTTTGCGAAAGAGAATATCTTCAACGTGCTCAACGCATATATTGACTTTGAGGATGCTATGGCACTCGACCTCTTCTCTGGCACAGGAAGCATATCGCTTGAACTGCTGTCAAGAGGTTGTAAAAACGTGGTGAGCGTGGAAGCTGACCGCGACCATTATGCCTTCATAAAACAATGTCTTGCAAAACTCGGCACTGACCGCTGTATCACCATCCGAGGCGACGTGTTCAGGTATCTGAAAACATGCCACCAACAGTTTGACTTCATCTTCGCCGACCCGCCCTACGCCTTGAAACAACTGAAGGAAATACCCGACATAGTGCTCTCGGGCAATCTGCTCACCGATGATGGAATTTTCGTTTTCGAACATGGCAAGGACTATGACTTCTCGTCGCATCCACACTTTGTGGAGCATCGCAGCTATGGTAGCGTGAACTTCAGCCTGTTTACATCACGGGAGAGAGAAGGCGCACCAGACTGAGCCAAAGGCGCATGAAGAAACGATTGCGGCGGTCGTCAACCTCGTATGGCGTACACAACAGCTGGTCGCACTCGAAGACGCGCCTGAAAGAGTCAGCTGTGCCGCTGTCGTAGAAAAAGACGTTTGCCTCAAAATTGTTTTCAAAGCTGCGGAAGTCGATGTTCGTCGAACCACATGAAGCCAACATGTCGTCAATCACCCAGAGCTTGCTGTGAAGGAACCCGCCATCATACTCCAGCACCTTCACTCCAGCGGCGACCATCTCATCGAGATACGAGCGCGATGCCCAATAGACAAAATGCGAGTCGCAACGTTTGGGCACCATCACCCTGACATCCACGCCCTCAAGGGCAGCCGTCTTCAGCGCCACCGCCACAGGCTCGTTTGGCATGAAATATGGTGTCTCTATATAAATATATCTTTTTGCCCTCAACACTATGCCGAGTATGCCAAGCATAATCTCAGGTTGTGGCGTGACGGGCGTGCTCATGACGACTTGCGCCATACAAGAGTTTGACAAAGTACCGTCTGAAGGCGGATAATATTTGCGGTCGCTTATCAGCGTGCGGTCAACGAAATACCAGTCGAGCAGGAATGCCCGCTGCAAGCCATAGACACCGCCTCCTTTGACTCGCACCATTGTGTCGCGCCAATGACGTCCATCTCTTCCCTGCACATAACGCCTCGCCACATTCATACCTCCTATATATCCCGTTGTGCCGTCCACCACCACAATCTTTCTGTGGTTGCGGTAATTCACCTTGCTCGTGAAACTCCTGAACCTCACTGGCATGAAAGGCCACGCCTCTATGCCTTCGCGCCTCATTCGCTCGAAAAAACGGCGTTTCACTTTCCAACAACCCACATCGTCATACACCAGCCTTATCTCCACGCCCTGCCGGGCTTTGTCGATAAGCATGTCGGCAAGGAGTGTTCCCAACGCATCGTCCTCAAAGATATAGAAGTCCAAATGTATGCTGTGCCTCGCCTTGCCTATGGAATGGAAGAGGTCGAGGAAGAAAGCATGTCCGTCTGTAAACACTTCCACCTCGTTGTCCTTGAAAGGCAAGAAGAAGCCTTGATTGACAAAGAGGTCAATAGTGGTTTTGTATTCATCTGGCACATGAAGGTCACGTTGTTCCACAAACTCAAACATCGCCCTTCGTGTAAGTTGCTGGAGACTACGCTCGCTCATTAGTTTCCCCCGCCGTGTGTTTACTCCGAAAAAGAAATAGAACAATAATCCAACTACGGGTACAAAGTAGATAACCAGCATCCACGCCATGGTCTTGGCAGGCTGCCGGTTATCCATCAATACATGTATTATCGCCACTATGATGACAATCTCGTATAGGGCGAATAACAAAAGATTCAGTCCATACATTTATTTGTTTTTATACCATCTGCTCCACCACCTGCATGATTTCCTTCCCTATAGCGTCAGCCTCTTCTGTTGTGGCGGCTTCGCTATAAACGCGGATGATAGGTTCGGTATTCGACTTGCGAAGGTGGACCCATTTGTCGGCAAAGTCAATCTTCACGCCGTCGATATCGGTAACTTGTTCGTCGGCATACATCTCCTTCACCTTGTCCAATATAGCGTCTATGTCGGTGTCGGGAGTGAGGTCGATACGGTTTTTTGCCATGTAATATTCAGGTAGGGTGGAGCGTAGTTGGGTCAGCGACACTCCACGTTCTGCCAGCAGCGAGAGGAAGAGGGCAATGCCCACAAGGGCATCACGTCCGTAGTGGCTCTCAGGATAGATCACGCCGCCGTTGCCTTCGCCGCCTATCACGGCATCTACGTCCTTCATTTTCGTCGTCACGTTGACCTCGCCTACGGCAGAAGCATGGTAAGTGCCGCCGTGGTGCAGTGTTACGTCGCGCAAGGCGCGTGTCGAACTGAGGTTACTCACGGTGTTACCCGGTGTATGGCTGAGCACGTAGTCAGCCACCGAGACGAGTGTATATTCCTCACCAAACATTGTTCCGTCTTCGCTGATGAAGGCCAGTCGGTCAACATCTGGATCGACAACAATGCCAAGGTCGTACCCGCCCTCCTTTACCTTATTCATTATATCGTGCAGGTTCTTCTCCAGTGGCTCGGGGTTGTGGGCGAACTGTCCTGTTGGTTCGGCGTTAAGAATGGTGTATTCTACGCCCAGCTTGTCGAGTAGTCGTGGAAGAATGATGCTTCCCACACTATTGATGGCATCCACACACACACGGAAGTGCCTATCTTTGACAGCTTCCACGTTAACCAACTGCAGGGCGAGCACGTCGTCGATATGACACGAGTCGAAATCATCGTCGGCAGTGTAAGAGCCGAGATGATCAACGTCGGCATATTCAAACGCCTCGCGTGCCGCCATGTCGAGCACCTCAGCTCCATCTGCAGCCGTGAGGAATTCGCCGTCGGCATTGAGCAGTTTTAGGGCGTTCCACTGTTTGGGATTATGACTTGCTGTGATGATGATGCCGCCGTCTGCATTATGATGCCTTACTGCCAGTTCGGTTGTAGGAGTGGTGGCCATTCCCAGGTCAACGACGTCAAATCCCATTCCCATGAGTGTTCCGCATACGATGCTCCTCACCATCTCGCCCGAGATACGGGCGTCGCGTCCCACTACCACCTTCGGGTGTCCATCCCCTTTATGTCGCCTTGCGATGAACGAGGCGTAAGCCGAGGTAAACTTGACTATGTCGAGTGGGTTGAGAGTGTCGCCAGCGACGCCGCCAATGGTGCCTCTAATTCCTGATATAGACTTTATTAGTGTCATGATTTTTCCTTTCTAAAATATTGTTTTCGTATTACCTTTCTCTTTGGTAAGTAATTGTGTAGTGGCATGCATAAACGCTCTGCATGGCGTATGACTGCCCCTTGGAGTGCGGTACGATGAGGTTTACCTTTGCTATTTCCTCGTCGGCAGAGGTTTGTCTGCCTACGTTGATGTAAAGCAGCGGCACGAGCCATCCCTCAGGCACCGACGAGTCGTAGTAGCTCTTCATCATGCCCTGAGTGAACGATGCGGTGAGGTTCTGTCCTTTTCTTATGACGTTAAATTTGTCGGGTGATACGCTCGAATATAGATTACCTGTCTGATATACAGTGTCGTTGATGTTATACTCAGCATATCTGCAGAGGATGTTTACCTGCTTGTTTTCTTCGAGTTTGTCTCCGGCTCCCTTTCTCTCTATCTGCATATAGACGCCGCTTTTCTCGAGATAGACATATTCGTTGTTGTCCATCGAGGTCTGTTGTCCCTTCGCCTCAAACGTAGCCTCGTCGATCACCTTAATGCCATTTTTGGCTATGAAGGCCTCGATGGCATCCCTTTCCTTTTCCTTTTTCTCGCCGTATGTCTCGTAGTCGTCGCAGGAAGTGCACAAGATCATAGCCATCAGCGTCAGGATTGAAACAAGTGTATTCTTCATTGTGTAAATATATATATATTATATTACAGTTTGTCTTCATAAGCCTTTATGGCCTTTCGTGTAATTTCTATAGCCTCGTTCATAGAGCAAAACAGTTTACCTCCAGATGCGTTTTTGTGTCCTCCGCCGTTGAAGAAGTCGCGTGCCACTTCGTTGGCAGGGAAGTCGTCCACCGATCTGAGCGAGACAAGGATATAGTTGTCGCGTTCGGTGTCTTCACGCAGCGAGATGCTCAGTCTAACTCCCTTTATCTGCAGCGGCATATTCACCACACCTTCGGTGTCGCCCTTCATATAGTGGAATCGTTCGAGGTCGGCACGTGTGAGCGGGAAGAAGGCTGCCTTCCCGTCGGCTGCCATCTCCAGCTTTTCGTAGAGAATATATCCCTGCAGTCGCAGACGGTCTTCGCTGAATGTGTGGAAGACGTTGCGGTATATCTTGTCTTTGTCGATGCCTTTGGACAGCAACAGGCAGATGATGTAGAATATCTCGGGCCTTGTGCTGGCGAACGTGAAACCTCCAGTATCGGTCATCATTCCGCAGTAGCAAGGATCGGCAAATTTTCTGTCGAGGCTTTCGAATAGTCCGAGTTGCCACGCCAGTCTAAAGACGATCTCGCATGTGGAGCAAACACTGGTGAAGGAGATGGTCATAGCTGTTGTCTTCATCGGGTTGAGATGATGATCAATGAGCACCAGCTTTGCGTGTGTGGCTTCGAGGGCTTTCTGCATGTTGTCGGTGCGCGACAATTCGTTGAAGTCGAGACAGAACACCACGTCTGCGTCGGCTATGAGTGCGTCTGCCTCGTCGCTGTGCTTGTCGTATCTCATGATGGTCTCCACTCCTGGCATCCATCTGAGGAAGTCTGGGAACATGTCGGGCACGATGATGCGAGGATTCTTTCCCATTTTTTTCAGGGCTTCAGCCCATGCCAGTGTTGAACCGATGGCGTCACCATCGGGACTGACATGGCAGCAGATAACGATGCTATCTGCTGCCACGATGACTTCCCGGAGCTGTTGTAGCTCCTGTTGTGATAATAAATCTATTTGCATTAATCAGTTGTATATGCCTATGCGATTAGAAAAGATGGTTGGGATAGACGCCTTCATCGACGAGTTGCTGTATGCGCGCCACTGTAGCGTCGCGGTCGGCAGCGTAAGTCACTCCAAACCATTTGCTGGTGGTGTCGAGCACCTGTACGGTAGATGTTCCGTCGTTGATGAGTTTGTTTACCATCAGCGGTATGAAGAACTCGGCCTTGAGGTTCTGCATAGTCTTCGGGTCGGCAAGGAACTCTTTGAAGTAAGCCTCGCTGTGCTCGAAGTAGTCTGGTGTGAATCCCCACATGTTCATCGACACGGGCGTGTTGTCATCTACTGCCACCCATTGTCCTTCCTCGTCCTTGTAACATACGGGTCCTTCGACTCTCATTATCTCTGTGCGTTCCACGACAGTGGTGAGGTTGCCATTCCCGTCTTTCGAGCAGATACCTCTTGCCACGGTGCCGTTTTCAGAGAGAGTGTTGCCAACTCGGAATCCCACCATGGCATACTTGTTGCGGCTACCTTCTGGCAGTTCGGCGAGGAACTTTCCGATGACCTGGAATGCGTCGCGGTTGTAGAAGTCATCGCAGTTGATGACACAGAAGGGCTCTTTGATGATGTCCTTTGCCATCATCACTGCATGGTTAGTGCCCCATGGCTTTACCCTGTCTTCAGGACAAGTGAATCCTTCGGGTAGAGCATCGAGGCTTTGAAAGCAGAGTTCGGCGGGCACGTGTCCCTCATACTTCTTAAGTATTTTTTCGCGGAAGTCTTGTTCAAAATCCTTTCTGATTACGAATACTATCTTGCCGAATCCAGCCTTTACGGCATCGTAGATGGAATAGTCCATGATGGTCTCGCCGTTGGGTCCGAGTCCATCGAGTTGTTTCAAACCGCCGTAACGGCTTCCCATACCGGCAGCTAAGAGTAATAAAGTTGGTTTCATATTGTTGTTTTTATAAATAAATCCGTGTTATCGTTTATCTCGATGCAAAAGTAACAATATTTTTTCAAAAAGCATAGTTTTTGCCGTATTTTTTTTGTTTTTTTAGAACGGATAGCCTATTGCGAAATGCAATGTCTGATTGTCCTTGAAACTGTCGATGTTGTAGAATCCGCCCTTGCCTGTGTCGTAAGGCAGGTGGAGTCCGAGTCCCCAGTCGAGTCTGATGACGAGGAAGTCGAGGTCGTATCTTATGCCTACACCGGTTCCTACGGCTATCTGTCTGAGGAAGCGGTCGAAGCGGAAGATGCCTGGTTCGAAGAAGTCTTTCACGGCTTGTTCCTCACCCATGTTGACGTTATAGTTCCACACGTTGCCAGCGTCGAGGAAGAGAGCCGCCGAGAGGCTTCCGAAGAGGCGTCGCCTGTATTCGAGGTTGGCCACGAGTTTGATGTTTCCGTTGTTGAAGATGTAGTTGTACTGACTGTCGCCGAGATTGGGTGTTCCTCCCGGTCCGATGCCTCTTATGGGGAAGGCACGCAAGCTGTTGGCTCCGCCCACGTAGAATTGTTCGCTGAACGGAATATTGTCGCTGTTGCCGTAGTTGTAGATGATGCCTCCGTTGAAGTGTGCCACGAGTTGGGAGTTGAGGTCGAGTGTCCATGTCTTTGTGACATCGGCCTCAAGTTTGATAAACTGTGCGTAGCTGGTCTTGAAGAGTTTCTTTCCCACTTCATTCCAGTCCTTGCCTGCCGCCACGAGTCCTAACGAGAGTAGGTTGCCTGCTTCTGCCACTGTCACTTCCCATGTCAGCGGATGCAGGTGTGATGCGGGGCTGGTGTGTGTGTAAGTGTATCGCATTTGCGGCACAAACATGTCGTCCATCATTCCGAGCAGGTAGGCATTTTCAAGCATCAGCGAGTCGAGGCGCGAAGAGAGGGTCTTGGTATATTGATATTTCACAGTTAGCGGCGAGAACTCGTGCTTGCTTGTTGGTGATGTCTGCCAGCGGTAAGTCCATTCTCCTGAGAGCACATTCATGCGGTAGTAGTCGGGTCGATAGACGGTGTTGGTGGAGAGTTTTGCCATGGTTGACGACTGCGACACGAACTTGCGTCGCACGGGCTTTCCGTTTTTGTCGCGTTTCACCTTAAAGTCGTCGAAGAACGGCGCCACGATGCGTGGGAACTCGAGCGAGATGTCGGCACCATACTCGTAGTTGCTGCTCGACTTCCGCTTGTGTGTCTCCCAGGCATAGGAGCCGTGTATGTTGAGGTCGAGTTTCTCTGCTCCTCGGAAGGCGTTGCGTCGTGTCAGACCGGCCTTCACCTCCGGTCCTATTCGTCCTATGGTCTTGTTCTTGATGTTGCCTTCGAAGTACAGGTCGTAGGGGCGGTCGAGCACGAGGTCGAGGGTGAGGTCGAGTGTGTCGCAGACTGCGGCGGTGTCGCGCGGTGTGAACTTAAAGTCCACCGCGCTGAAGAGTCCCATTGCGCTTAGCTTTGATGTCGTCTCCTGATAGTCGGAGTAGCTATAAGGCTTGCGGTGCCTCATCTTCATGTTGCGCATCACTACGCGCGGCCTGAGCGGCGGTTTTTTGCCGTTATACTTCATTGAGAAGAAACGGTAGGTAAGACTGTCGGTAAGTGGTTCAGTAAACAAGCGTTGCATATTGATATGGATATTGCCTATATGCCATTTGTGGAGTGCTGCAGGCGGCACGTCAGAGGCGAGTTGCAGTCGCAGTGCCGCCTTGTCGGGCTGGGCGATGGTGTCGGCGAGATAGGAAGCGAATCCCGTTTGGTAGTAATAATAACCGTGGTCGCGGAAGAGTGTATAGAGGCGCTGTCGCTCGCTGTCGAGAGCTGGCACGCTGAGTGGTGTTCCTTTCTTCACTTTCGCCTCCGAGACGGTTGCGGCGATGAGGCTGTCGGCTTCGTGTGGGAATCCCATGTATTCAAGTGTGTCAACAGTAAACACTTCTCCCACGTCCACCTTGTATGCTATCTTGCATTTCTTCGGATTTTTCTGCGTGACGTTCTCGTGTGTCACCTTCGAGTGCAAGTAGCCGTGGTTGCGCAGCACAGTTTGTGCCACCGACGCTCTCAGCGCTGGGTTCACCCAGCTCATCAGCACGGGCTGTTTGCCGAAACTTTTCACCATCCACTTGGCAAATCCGCTTTCCTTTCCGCTGAATGCGTCCCAAATCCAGAGTCCGTAGGGGAACGGCGTGCGGTAGTAGGAGCTGCCGAAGAGGGCTCCGTTTGGTGCTGTGGCGAGAGCCGCCTCCACTTCCTCCTGTGTCGTGATGAAGTGGTCAGAGTTTTTGTAGTTTTCGTACTTTATCTCCTTTAGCCCGACGAAGAGCTGGTCGTCGTCGGGTATGTTTCTTGTCGTCGAGCAGCCTGCGAGCGCCACTGCTGCCAAGAGTATTATGATGCCGTTTATTTTCAATGCCTTAACCTTATTTGTTGTTCATTTCTTCTGTGGTCTCTTCTTCGCTGCGAGCGTCTTCATTCTTGTCCTCGCTGATGTCGGCGTCGCCATGCTTCATCTTGGTGTTGTCGGCAGGCACTGACGAGTCGTCGTCCTTGCGGAAGATGTCCCTGAAGTTCTGTATTGTCTTTCTCCACACGAATCCCGCACCGTATTCCTGTGTATATCCGTCGAGCCAGTCGTAGGAGTTGTTGTTGTAGAAGAGGGTGACGTATTTGTTTGCCGTGTCGTCGAGACGGTATTCAAAGGTGACGTTGTCGAAGAACGAGCTGTTTTGCGCCGACTCCACTGACGCTCCCGTCGATACCTTTCCACCGACTGATATTTTCAGTCTGTTGTTCCAGAACCGTTTGGCGAATTGGAACGAGTAGTCGGTATGTATTCCGCCTTGTGCGTTGGTGGTGTTGTCGATGCCGAACGAGAGGTCGAGGGTTCGCAGTGCGCTTCCTGTTATATGGTTTATCTCCGAGTTGAGGAAGGAGCTGAGTGCGCTGTTCATTGAGAACGACTCGGTGTTTCCGTCGGCGAGATACATTCCCGTGGTGAGCATTGTGACGGCGAGTTTTCCTCTCTGTTCCACGCTCATCGCCTGGAGCTCGTTGTGCAGCGTGAGGTCTTCGGGTGCGTCGAGTGTGAACTCGAGTCCCATGTCCTGCAGTGTCTTTGTGATGACGATGCCAGAGATGAACTTCACGCTTCGTCCCACTCCGTTAGTTCCTGTCACCGTGGCCTTTGTCTCTTCCTCGGCGGTGATGTTGAGTTGCGGGTTCATTATGTCGCCGTGGAACTCGAGATAGCTACCGTCTTGTATGGAGAAGGTCTTGAGCGGAATGACGGGTAGCGAATATTTCATCTTTCCGTTGTTTAGCGTGTATCGTCCATTGAGCATTATGCCATCCACCATATTGTATTGCATGCGCAGCATTCCTCCGCCCATGAGGTCGATATAGTTGGTGTGGTCGGCGTTGAGGTATGCCATGATGTGAGCTCCGTTTGACACGTAGAGCGACATGTCCATGGTGAAGCCGGTGATCTGCGGTCGTACGATCTCGACGGTGGTGGTGTCGCTGAAGTCGCAGAACTTCACGAGTTCGTCGAGGCGGTTGTCGGTGGTGATGGGGCTGTCGCGGAGGATGTAGCCCATGTCGGTCTTTCCGAGCACGTCGAGTTTTCCCCTCATCACGAGATTGTCTATCAGTCCCTTTATCGTTCCGTCGATGTTCACAAATGCCTTTCCGTATGCCACGCTCTTGTTGTTTTCCTTCTCTCCGATGATCTGATAGTCGCGTGCTCTCATCTTCAGGTCAACCATGACGCGTTCGAGGTCGGAAAAGTCCACTTTTCCCATTATGTTGAGCGGGTTGTCGTTATGAGCATAGACGGTAAAGTTCTCGAGCAGGAGTTGGCTGCCAACTATGCGTACAGGGTCGTCGTCGAAGCGCAGTTTCATGCCGTAAGGCACGCTGACGAGTCGCGAGCTGTCAAGATACACCTCTCCGTCCACGACTGGGCTGTCTGTCTTCCCCTTGATGGCGAGTTTTCCCTCGGCATATCCCTCGAAGCCGAAGAGTTGGTCGGGAATGAATCCGTTGACGAGGTCGAGCGGTGTGCGGTTCATCTCAAACACGGCGTCTATTGCCGGCTCGTCGTCGTTGTAATACGTTCCTTTGAGCAGTCCAACTTCGTTGTTGTCTTTCATCAGCCTTGCCTCCACGATATGCGATGCTCCCTCGCCTTGCAGATACACCATTTCGGTGCCGAGATTGCCCATGGCATAGTTCTCGTAGCTCAGTCCCTTTACGTTGAGGTCAGACACCACTGAGAGCCTCTCGCCGTCATCGATCATCACGTGGAAGTCGCCATTGAGTTGTCCGCCGATGCGGGGCATGTACGGCATCACGCTCGACAGTCCTTCGAGGTCGAGGCGATTGACGCTCATGGTGATGTCCTGCAGCATGCCTGGATCGTCGTCCTCTGAGAAGATCTTTATACCTGTGCCGTCGTCGGCGATGAGGTCAATCTTCGTGCTCACCTTGTTGTTGCGCGCGAGGAAGAGGTAGTTGTCTTTGTTGATGTTAAACGACTTGTAGCCAAGCAGCTGGCGGTAAGGTTCGAGTCTTACATAGATGCCACTATCTTGCATTTCCGCATTGACGCCCGCGTCGAGTCCGAGGCGGTTTTTGGCGTCGTAGTAGCGCATGTTTAGTCCAGCCATGTTGCCGTCGAGATATCCGTCCATGACCGAACGGAACACGAACTGCGGATTGCGTTTGTTGTTTTGCACCATGAGGTTGAAGTTCACCCGTTCCTCGTCTTGGCTCACGCAGTAAGTGATCGTGTCTATTCTCACGCTGTCGTACACCATGGAATAGATGTGCCCCTTTCCTTGCACTCCGTCGGCGGGCGATGTGGAGAGGTCGCATGCGAGTGTGGCGAAGTCGATGCCCTTGAAGCGCATGAAGTTTGCCACGGGGTTGTCGTTGCCGCTCAGCACGTGGAGCGTCATCGTGGGCAGGAACTGGCGCAGGAGCTGTTCGTCGATGATTTTCTCCTTCTTGTGTCTTGCCAGCTCGTCGGCCATTTTGTTTATCTGGTTGAGCAGTGTCTCGTAGCCGCCCTTTGCCGTGAAGAGGAATTCGAGGTTGCCGCTGTATGCCTTTGCCCATGTGGTGTCGGGTGTGGTGTTCATGTCGATGACGAGGTCTTCGGGTCTGTACACTTTCTTCTCTGTTCTCACGGTGAAGTCGTTGAGCAATGCCTGCAGCTTATGGTCGCTCTTTAGGTTGGAGGCGATGTCGATATGTGCGCACATGCTTGCGGCGAGCGGTTTCTCGCTTACGCGAAGCAGCTGCATGTCGATCCATCTCAAGTCTGTGCTCAGCGTGGCTTGCAGTCGTTTTGTTGACATCAGCGCGTCGAATGCGATGGTTCCGTCGGCGAGTGCGTTTTCGCTCTCCACGGTCGCGTGTGCCATGCCGCCGGCAATCTTTGCCTTTGCCTTGAGGTTGTCGATGTTGAGATATCCGTAGCCGAACTGTTTCAGTGTGGCTTTGGCGTCGAGCCTTGTGTGTGGCGACAGTATGTCGTAGCCGCGTCCTTTCACGGTCAGCGCCGCGCTGACCGTCTTCATCGAGTCGCGTGGCATGAAGTGCCTGATGTCGAGGCCTCTCACGTCGATGTCGGCTGCATAAGCCTCAGTTGGCAGGTCTATCTGTCCTTTCAGTTTCATCTGTCCGCGTCCCTCCCGCAGCGTCAGGTCGGCACCGTAGCGCTGTCCCTCGGCGTTGAGCGTGCCTTCAAGGGTCATGCGTGGTATCCTTATCTTCTTCCGAATCGACGGCTGCATCATGGCGTTGACGAAGCTCAAATTGCCAGTGGTGAGCTTCATGTTTGCCTTTGCCCTCATCTTCTCTGGCGAGGCGGGATTGATGGCATAGCCGTCAGCGGCGAGTGTAGCCATGCGCGGCAGGATCATCTTCAGTTCTTCTAACTCAGTGCGCCGCATGTTGCCTTTCACGCAGGTTCTCAGCGTCATGCCCTCGTTGGGCAGTGCCTTGGCGACGGCCTTTGGCATGTCGGCATAACGCAGCATGTCGGCTTTACCCACCTGTGCGTCGAGTCTTATGTCGAATGTTCCGGGATTGGTTTTGTCGAAAGCCGTGAGGTCGATGTTGCACCTGGCGGTCAGCGTCGATGCTGGAGTGGCGAGTGTAGCCACCATTCTCACGTCGGGGTCGGCAAAGGCTATCGAGTCGAGTTTCAGGCTAAGGCTGTCTATGGCGAGATGGTTGTAGTCGATGCCTTTGACGTGTGGCTGCATCATGTCGTCGTATGTCAGCCTCGAATTGCCGAGACTCATATTGCCCACGGAATAGCGTGCCTTTGCGAGGTCGATAGTGGTGTTGGTGATGTCCAGGTGGTTGAGAGTGGCTCCAAGGCGCAGCGAGTCGCCCATGGTGTGAAACATGACAGCAGTGTCATCTACCTTAGCTTTTGCTACGCGTACCACCCAGTTCACCTCGCTCTTGGTGGTGTCGGGCGGCAGTGTGTCGGGCAGCATGGCTATGTCTATCCGTGCGCCGCTGAGGGCGACGAGGTCGATGTCGGCCTCTTCCTTTTCTATCTCTATGCCTCGGCTTCTTAGCCTGATCTGCTCCACGCTGCCTTTCACGCGCATGGCAGCCACCATGCCGTCGGTGTCGAACTTCGCCCCGTCGATATCAAGCCTATCCACCACGACCCTTCCGTCTATCAAGGGCCTGAGCCTCACGTCGGCCACTATCTGGCTGACGTCAGCAATGGTGTCTCGCTGGGTGGCGATGCTGTCGTTAGGTTTGATAAACTTCACGTCGTCGATGCTGAGGTCGAGCGGGAATTTCAGTTCCACGTGTCTCACGCTCACTTCATATCCTGTCGATTCAGACACATAGTCAGCCACCTTCTGTACCACAAAATTCTGTACAGGAGGCAGGTATATAAGTATTGTCAAGACCACGAAGAGTATCACTGGGCTCAACAAGAATATGGTCGTCCACAATAAGAATTTCTTCATATTTGCAAATATTTCTGCAAATGTAGTGCATTTTTCTCAAATAAGAAAAGGTATTGTGGAAAAAAAATAAAAATCAGTCGCTATTTAGTATTTTTTTCCATAAAGGGTCAGAGGGTAGGGGAGCATCGACAGCAATGAGTTGCTTGCTGACGGGATGCAGAAACTCAGTATGACGCGACAGCAGCGAGATGCTTCCGTCGGCGTTGCTGCGCTGCGATCCGTATTTCAGGTCGCCCTTGATTGGGCATCCCATGGCTGCCAACTGGCAGCGTATCTGGTGATGTCGGCCCGTGTGAAGACGTATCTCAAGTATGTGGTATGTGTCGCCCGAGGCTATGAGCCGGTAGTCGAGCACCGCCTTCTTCGAGTCTTTCACCTCGTGATCGTAGGCGTAGCTCTTGTTCTGCTTCTCGTTGCGCACTATCCAACTGACGAGCGTGGCGGCGTCAGCCTTAGGCTTGTTCTTCACTATGGCCCAGTATGTCTTGTGCACCTCGCCCCTGCGGAACATCTCGTTGAGTCGCGACAGTGCTTTCGACGTGCGTGCGAACACCACCGCCCCGCTCACGGGACGGTCGAGGCGATGTACTACCCCGAGGAAGACGTTCCCCGGCTTCTGGTACTTCACCTTGATATAGTCCTTTACAATGTCAGAGAGCGGAGTGTCGCCAGTCTTGTCGCCCTGGACGATCTCTCCGCTTTCCTTGTTTACTACGATAATATGATTATCCTCGTACAGTACTTTCATCAGCGTTTCTTACATGTTCATACCGCCGTCAATCTGTATCACCTGTCCTGACACGTAGCTCGACATGTCGCTGGCGAGGAACAGACACACGTTGGCAATGTCTTCCACCTGACCGCCCCTGCGCAGAGGTATCTTCTTCATCCAGTCCTTGCGTATCTCCTCGGGCAGCTGTGCTGTCATGGCTGTCTCGATGAAGCCCGGAGCCACTGCGTTGGCACGTACGCCCTTCGGACCCAGCTCCTGTGCGATAGACTTGGCCAAACCTATCATGCCTGCCTTAGAGGCAGAGTAGTTGCACTGGCCTGCATTGCCGTGAACGCCCACCACGCTCGACATGTTGATGATCGAGCCGCCGCGCTGGCGCAGCATGATAGGAGCGCAAGCGTGTATGAAGTTGAATGCCGACTTTAGGTTGACGTTGAGCACAGCATCCCACTGCTGCTCCGACATGCGCAGCATCAGTCCGTCTTTGGTGATGCCAGCGTTGTTCACCAGCACGTCAATGGTGCCGAAGTCTTCCTTGATCTTAGCCACCACGGCCTCGGTCTCCGCGAAGTCGGCGGCGTTTCCTGCATATGCGTTACACTTTACGCCAAGGGCTTCTATTTCCTTGCGTGTAGCCTCGAGTCCGGCAGCCATGTCGTCGTTGAGCACGAGGTCTGTAAAAGCGATGTTTGCTCCTTCCTGAGCAAACTTGATAGCAACGGCCTTACCGATACCGCGCGCTGCACCAGTGATGAGTGCAGTCTTGCCTGATAATAATCCCATTTTTCTTTTATTATATTATTAATAATGTGTAAATACTGTCTTCTCACTTTATGAGGCTTTTGCCAAGGGCACCGTACACCACCTTAGCCACCAGGGGCTTGCTCATCTCCTCGGTCATGCCGTGGCCAAGCCTTCCGTAGATGTATGGCACTTCGAGGCCTTTGATGCAGTAGTGGGTGATGTCGGCCACGAGCTCGATGTTCTCGATGTCAAACTCGCCCTCTTCCTTTCCCTCGTAATACACGCGGCGGAAGAGCTCAATCTCGTCCTCGTCGAAGTTCTTGCGCACCTTTTCCACCATCCATATATTTCTGAAAAACTCGGCGCGGAGGTTGCCGTTGCGCACCACCGTCTCCTTTATCATGCTCAGATGGGTGTAGATGAGCTCGATGATCTTGTCTTGCGGACGTATCTTCTTCGCGGCCACCTCGTCCATCTTGTCTGACAGGCGCTCCAGTTCCGACTCAATCACCGCATAATATACCTCCTCCTTACTTTTAAAATAGGTGTAGAGCGTGCGGCGGCCTTTACCCGACGAGAGAGCGATGTCGTTCATCGTCGTGTTTTCCAAGCCGTTTTTGGCAAACAGCTGCCGGGCTACATCTATGAGTTTCTGTCTTGTCTTCGAAATGGACATTGGCGTTCCTCCTATGTATTTCTTTTATTGCACATATTGATTATCGTGTGCAAAAGTACGGATTATATTTTAAATAAACAAGAAAAATGGCGGAAAAAATGCCTAAAACACACCATTTTACCTACTTTTTTCAAAAAAAACGACTTTTTTCTTGCATAATACAAAAAAAAGTCGTACCTTTGCACCCGCAAATGAGAAATAACACCGCGGAGTGGAGCAGTTGGTAGCTCGCCAGGCTCATAACCTGGAGGTCGCATGTTCGAGTCCTGCCTCCGCAACTAAGTCGCCGCAGCAAGCTGGAAATCAGTTTGCTGCGTTTTTTGTTAGCAGCTCTTCAAGGTTGCGTTGCGGAGCAACTCGCGGTCCATATCGTTGAAATCGTCAGATTTTCCATTGTTCTGTCCGCTGAACTTATGGTATAGCCATGAGCGGCTCTTACCGAAATAGTTTTTGGCAAGATACGCCCAATTCATCTGCCAATTACCAGATGTCGTACAGGACCCGATGCTTCAGGCTTCACGTCGTAGCGTTTTTCTTTCAGTTGTGTGCGCACGCAGTGGACCTCGCCGCTGGACAGGTTATTGAGATTAATTTCTCCCGCATAGGGCGGAAGGTCGCGGGCTTCGATGGTATAGACGTTGCATACCACTTTTCGCGGCACCTGCTTGTCGTTGTTGGGGCTGACGATATATGTGTTGCCTAAGGCCGTGGATGCCGTCACGTTGCTTATAATGGGCCTGTTGACGTTAAACTGGAGGATGTATGGAATTTCCATCCGGCACTTCGAGTAGAGGACGGGTATGCTCTCTTGCAGCTGCGTGTCGTAGATGTACGTGCCGCGCGAGCTGAACAGCTGGTACTGGCACTCAACGATGTCTCCTGCCTTCACGTCGGGCACGCGTATGTGGCGGATGCTGTAGTGATTGTCTATGCGCTCGTCCTTGATGCACGAAGCAGCCACTCTCTTTTTCTTCACTTTGCCGTCAATGCGCCTCAGCAGTGTCACGTTCATCTCGTAGAACTCGTCGCGAAGATCCATATTCTCATCGTCGCTGAAAGTAATGATGTCGATGGCACCAAAGGCCGTACCGCTATCTTTGAGCACTTTCACGCGCACTTTGACGTCGTAGAGCATACTGATGTTTTCGGGACTGATAAACTTGCTGGTGCCAAAGCTTGCCATAGTGTTGTCGTCGAGCGATCCCTCGCCGCCGCTGCCCAACGCTTCAAAGCCTCCTGAGAGCTTGTACGTCACATCGACAGACTTGTATAGCACCACGGCGTCGGCCTCAGGCGCGAAACTCACACTTTTCAGTTCCCACTCTTCATTGGTGGGTTTGCCGAACTTAGGGTTCTGCGCGAAAGACGACAATGCGATGGCGCAGAATAATGATAATAGAACGAAATGTTGTTTCATGCGGTTTTTTTATTTTAGCGTGTGCAAAGATAGCGTTTTTATTCTTTCGCTCCAAGAAAATCGGCAATAATCATGCTTTCCGAGAGCCATTTCCCCGAAATGTGGACGGATTTTTTTTCTCTCACTCGTGTATCCGAATCACGGTGCGCGCTTCCGATTTTCTTTTACACAGTG
>SAMEA3663112__coassemble_75_pt1 | contig 30504 bp, 22 predicted proteins | sample SAMEA3663112__metabat2_high_PE_013 | metagenome-assembled genome bin SAMEA3663112 (sample SAMEA3663112) | pig gut metagenome | biome: pig gut; feature: pig-associated habitat; material: faeces | place: Denmark | collected 2012
TTTTAAACTATACCCTTTTTTCAAAATTATACTTATATTATATATATAAATATATTTATATATATAATATAAAATTAAAATAGGGAAACGAGGGTGACTTTAAAAAATAACTGTTTAACTGTTTAACTGTTTTTTTTGATTAAAACTTGGTTTTCTCACCAATTTACGCAAAAACCCACTATACGTTTTTTAACGAAAAAAAATAGAGAATTGCTTGCATATTTGAAAAAAAAGTAGTAACTTCGCAGCTGAAAAATGAATAGGAGTTAGGCGGAATTTAGGTAGGACAAATATTTACGAAAGGGAGATAAATTACGAATTGCAGAGATGAAAAGAATTTTATTTTTTATATTGGGTATGATGGAGTTGCTGCATGTTGACGCGCAAAGCGATAGCGTCGAGGTGAGGCAAAGAGCCGTGCCTGTTGACGACGGCTGGTTTCTGCAGTTCGGCGCCGACTGGACTTTGCAAAAGCCTTATGGCCATCCCTTCAGCGAGATGATACAAAACGGCTCGTCGGTGGGTGTGGATGTGGCCATTGGTAAGCATTTTACCCACGAGATGGGACTGAGGGTAAAGGCGAGCTGGGGCAATGGCATCATCGACTCGCGTGCCAACTGGCTTGCCCCGTTCGACCAACCTGGCGAGAATCACCGCAAGGGAGGATTCCTGAGCGTGCAGGGCGACATCGTGTTCGACCTTCATAACATCGTCAGCGGATATAAGGCCGACAGAATGTGGAACACGGGAGTGTTTCTGCGTGGAGGCGGCGTATATAACTTCGGTGTCAACAAGGGTTCGCCGCTGATAGGTTTAGGATGGACGAATGCCTTCCGGCTGTCAGACACGTGGGGCGTCTATGCTGACGTAGCATACAACGGCATTTCGAGCGGTTTCACGATGGATCCTTCCACTGCCACTGGAACAGGCTCGGGCAGTAATATGTATTTTACCATCGATGTGGGCTTGACATATAACATTGGGGGCGAGAAACACAAGCTGAAGGACGATGTGGCGAAAAACTCACTTAGCGACAAAAGCTTCTGGAAGAACTGGTTCTTGCAGTTCGGTGCCGACATGACACTGTATAACCCATGCGAGAAAAACTTCAGCGACGTGTTTCCCAAGGGCGTGACTACGGGTCTTGACGTGGCTTTGGGAAAATGGTTCTCGCCCGAGATTGGTTGCAGGGGAAAGCTCAACTTGGAGAATTTCCTCTTCGAAAACAAGAAGCTCGAATGGCTGCCTTACGACGAGGAGAAGCATGTGAGCAACTACGACGGCGGCGGTTGCGTCATGGCATATTTCGACATGATGCTCAGTGTCAAGCATCTGCTCACAGGCTATTGCGAACGTGAGCGTTGGGACATGTACTGCTTCGGACGTATGGGTCTGGGCAAGAACAGGTCGATCGACTCGTTGTCGCCGGTGGTGGGAGCGGGCATTGGCGCAACATACCGTATCGACCGTCGCTGGTCGATATACGCCGACACAGCCTACGAAGGCATCACGAGCGAGTTCTTCGAAGGTGTGTCGTGGTCGGGTGCCACAGGCGGCAAGTTTAACGGCATCTTTGACTTTAACGTCGGTGTGCAGTTGGATATTTAACGCTGATTCGCAAGTATGGGAAGAAAGGAAATAATGGTAGGTTAGGCCTCCCGGTAGAAGTCGAGTGCTTCGGCTATTTCCTCTTTTGTGGCAGTTTGGTTGATGCGAATGTCGCCTACGTTGCCGAGCAGTGTGAAGTTGATGATGCCCGCCGTGTTTTTCTTGTCGTGGGTCATCAGTTCGAGTAGTTCGGGATAGTCGTCACATGTGATGTGCATCGTGCCGTAGTGTTGTTTTATGTATCTCACGGTGGCGTGCATCTTATCGGTAGGGAACCCCGTCTTGCGAGCGGCGAGATACAGTTCGCATACTATGCCGTAAGCCACGGCGTGTCCGTGCAGTATGGGTTTGCGTTTCAGTGCAAACGACTCGAAGGCGTGTCCTACGGTATGTCCGCAGTTGAGAGCCTTGCGTATGCCATGTTCGAGCGGGTCGGCCAGTACGATGCGTTCTTTTACCGCCACTGAGTCGGCCACCATGCGTCGCAGCTGGTCGAGGTCGGGCTGATGGATGTCGAAATTGATGAGTTCGCTCCATAGCGTGTCGTTGCTGATAAGTCCGTGTTTGAGCATCTCGGCGTAGCCCGAACAGAGGTTTTCTTCGTCCATGGTCTTCAGGAATACGGTGTCGAGGATGACGTAGTCGGCATTGTTGAAGACACCGATTTCGTTTTTCAATCCGTTGAAGTTAAATCCCGTTTTTCCTCCCACCGAAGCGTCAACCATAGAGAGTAGGGTGGTGGGGATGTTGATAAATTTCACACCTCTCTTGAATGTTGACGCGGCAAAACCGCCGAGGTCGGTGACCATTCCTCCACCGATGTTTATGACGAGCGAATGGCGTGTGCCGCCTCCTTCGCCTAATTGTTGCCATACTTGTGCCACGGTGTCGAGCGTTTTGTTGGAGTCGGTCGGTCCGATGGCTATCACCTGTGCCTTTGCCACTTCGTCGATGCTGTTGACGAGAGGCAGACAGAGCTGTTGTGTGGTGGTGTCGCAAAGCACAAAAAGCCTGTCGTGTTGACAGGCTTTTATAGCGTTAGACAGTTCAGCCACTATATCGTCAGAGATGATGACTTTCTGTTTTTCCATTGAAAGCGTTTTTGTTTTTTATTTCTTTTTCATATTGCAGCTACTGCCGTCGAAGCAGTGAGTGCAGACCTTGCATTTAGGCAGTCCGATAGACTCGATAAGAGTCTCTATCTTGTTGAATCTCAGCGATGAGAGTCCGAGTTGTCGGGCTATTTCGTCCACCATGCGTCGGTATTCGGGCGAGTCGGTGGTGGCATACTGTTCGAGTTTTGCGTTCTCATCGCCCTCGAAGTCGCGTATGATGCGGCGTGTGATGAGTTCGAGGTCGCTCTTCGACGAGGTGAATCCGATGAACGGACATCCATACACCAGTGGCGGGCATGAGATGCGTGCATGCACCTCTTTGGCTCCGCAGTCGAAGAACGTGCGCACGTTGTCGCGCAGCTGTGTGCCTCTGACGATAGAGTCGTCGCAGAACACCACTCGCTGGTCTTTCATTATGGCGCGGTTGGGTATGAGCTTCATCTTTGCCACGAGGTCGCGTCTCGACTGGTTGCCCGGAGTGAAGCTTCGTGGCCATGTGGGCGTGTATTTCAATACGGCACGTTTGTAAGGTATTTTATGACCTTCGGCATATCCCAAGGCAAAGCCCACACCCGAGTCGGGTATTCCGCATACGAGGTCGGCCTCGGTGTCGTCTTCTTCGCCGAGCATCTTTCCGCATCGTTCGCGCACGTATTCGGTGTTGATGCCCTCGTAGTCGCTGGCTGGGAATCCGTAATAGACCCAGAGGAAAGAACATATCTGGCTGCATCCTGACGGTCCCTGCATCACCTCCATGCCGTCGGCCCTGAGGCGTACTATCTCGCCAGGAGCCACGTCGCGAACGGTCTCGTAGTCGAGGTTGGGGAATGCTGTGGTCTCGCTTGTCACGGCGTAGGCGTCTTCCTTCTTTCCGATGACGAGCGTTGTGCGTCCGGCATAGTCGCGTGCGGCGATGATGCCGTCTTCGGTGAGTACGAGCATGGTGCACGACCCGTCGATTTTTTCAAACACCCTGTTGATGCCGTCGGTGAAGTCCTTGCCCATGTTGATGAGCAGTGCGACGAGCTCAGTCTGGTTGATCTTGTTGGCCGACATCTCGCTGAAGTGCATGCCCTGAGCGAGCAGTTCGTCGGCAATCTCGCGTTGGTTGTTTATTTTTGCCACTGTGACCACGGCATAGCGTCCGAGGTGAGAGTTGACGATGATAGGTTGCGGGTCGGTGTCGCTGATGACACCCAGTCCCTGGCATCCTATGAAGCTATCCAACTCATCTTCGAATTTAGATCTGAAATAGTCGCGTTCAAGACTGTGTATCGACCTTGAGAATCCTTTCTCTGGGTCGAAGGTGACCATTCCGGCGCGTTTTGTCCCGAGGTGAGAGTTGTAGTCTGTGCCGTAGAACAAGTCGTTGACGCAGTCTTTTTTTGATATTGTTCCAAAAATACCGCCCATTGTTGTTGTTTATGTTTTCTGTTTTTAAAAATTTGGTTGCAAAATTACTTCATTTTTATGAAATATACAAGAAAAATACAGAAAAATTTTCTTTGTCAGTATGATGCCGTGCATGGTATGCCTGCCGCAATGACGCGGTCGCGAATGGAGTTGAGCTCGTCGTGTGTGGCTTTTTGAAGGTCTTCGGCGGGCGTCTCGCGGTCGATGGTGTAAACCATCACCTCCATTGGCTTGATGCTTTTCACAGCTTCGAGCCACGGTGAGACATAGTCGTCGGTGGTGTTGTCAACGCTTTCGCCTCCGTAGTTGCCCTTCATGAACATGGTCTGTATGATAACGTGTCCTTCAAAGCGCTTCATGGCGTCGATGATACGGTTCACGTCGTAGTGTCCCGTAGGCTTGTCCACCTTATTTATATATAGAGGATCGACGGTGTCGAGTTTCAGTATATTGTTATCCACCCGCATGAGGGCGCTGTGGATGTCTGGGCGGAGGATGAACGTGGAGTTGCTCAGCACCGACACCTTTGCCTCGGGGCAATAGCTGTCGCGGAGCGCTATGGTGTCGTCGATGATGTCGGCGAAGTCAGGATGTGAGGTAGGTTCGCCGTTGCCAGCAAAGGTGAGCACGTCGGGGTGGACGCCCTCGTCGTGCATCTTCTTCAGCTGGGCTTCGAGAGCCTCTGCCACCTCTTGTCGTGACGGACGTTTCTGCCGCGGCCGTCTGTCGGCGTTGAATCCACATTCGCAGTAGATGCAGTCGAAAGTGCACACCTTGCCGTCGGCAGGCATGAGGTTGATGCCAAGCGAGATGCCTAATCGTCGGCTTCTTACCGGTCCGAAGATGGGCGATGGATAAATGATTGTACTCATGAGTTTAACAGTTTATATTGAGTGATAAATGTCAAATTTGGTGCAAAGGTAACAAAAAACACTGAAAATATTTTGTTTTTCGCCCAATTTACACTATCTTTGCAAAAATTTTTTTTTGAAATAGGTGTATTACATCATAAAAGAATGGCAAAACGACGTAAAACGACCCGCAGACGCACCGGTTTGCAGGTAGTTACTTTATGCATAAGCACTACGATGGTGCTAATACTTTTGGGAATGGTGGTCCTTTCGGTGCTGATGGCAAGAAACCTCTCGGCATACGTGAAAGAAAACCTCACGGTGACAGTGATGTTGAACGACAATGTGAGCACGAATAGCGCAAAGCTGCTATGTCGTGACCTCTATCATCGCCCCTATTCGCGCGACATTGACTATATCAGCAAGGAGCAGGCACAGAAAGAGCAGACCGAAGCCATGGGCTCTGACCCGTCGGAATTCCTCGGGTTCAATCCCTTTTCCGCCACGCTTGAGGTGAGGCTGAAGGCCGACTACGTCAACCGCGACTCGCTGAAGCTCATCTCGCGCGAGCTGAAGAAGCGCAAGGAGGTGACTGACGTGGCTTATCAGGACGACCTCATGGACAAGGTGAACTCCAATCTCCACAAGATAAACATCATACTATTAGTATTGGCAGTGTTGCTCACGTGCGTGTCGTTCTCGCTGATAAACAACACGGTGCGCCTTAGCATCTATTCCCGCCGTTTCCTCATCCACACCATGAAGCTCGTAGGAGCCTCGTGGAGCTTTATCCGCCGCCCGTTTATGCGCAACATGATGGGCGTGGGTCTTATTGCCGCCTTCTTGGCGTGTGGCGCTTTGGGAGGAGGATTCTATTGGCTGATGATATTCGAGCCAGGAGTGCTCAATGTCATCACATGGGTTGACCTTGCCATAGTGGCAACCGCGGTGTTCTGCTTCGGACTGGTCATCACCGCCATGTGCTCTTACCTCTCGCTCAACCGCTATCTGAAGATGACGGCAGGCGAGCTCTACCGCAACTGACGGTAGGGGAGAGAGACAAAGAAATAACGATGAATAATAAAAAAAAACAAAGACAATAATGGACAAGAAAAATTTCGCTTTTGACCGCATGAACTACATACTGCTTGCCATCGGCATGGCAATAGTAGTGGTGGGATTTATTCTGATGAGCGGAGGAGGCTCGACAGAAGAAGCATATAATCCCGACATCTTCAGCGCCCGCCGCATAAAGGTGGCTCCGGCCGTGTGCCTCTTGGGATTCGTTTCGATGATATACGCAGTGATAAGAAAACCAAAAGACTAAGATATGGACTGGATACAAGCACTCATACTCGGTCTCGTGCAGGGACTGACAGAATATCTGCCCGTGAGCAGTAGCGGTCATTTGGCCATCGGCTCATACCTCTTCGGATTGGAAGGAGAAGAAAACCTCGCCTTCACCGTTGCCGTACACGTTGCGACGGTGCTGAGCACGCTCGTCATACTCTGGAAAGAGATAGACTGGATATTCCGCGGACTCTTCAAATGTGAGATGAACGACGAGACCCGCTATGTGATTAACATCATCATCTCGATGATACCGGTAGGCATCGTGGGCGTGTTTTTCAAGGACACCGTGGAGGAAATCTTCGGTTCGGGACTGGTAATAGTAGGCTGTATGCTGCTCGTCACGGCAGCTCTGCTCACCTTCTCGTATTTCGCCAAGCCACGACAGAAATCCACCATCGGATGGCGCGACGCGCTGATCATCGGCATTGCACAGGCATGTGCCGTGATGCCCGGACTCTCGCGCTCAGGCTCGACCATCGCCACCGGTCTGCTCCTCGGCAACAAGAAAGAGACGTTGGCGCAGTTCTCGTTCCTCATGGTGATACCGCCCATCCTCGGCGAGGCACTGCTCGACGTGGTTAAAGCCGTTAAGGGCGAGGAGGCATTCGGCGGCATCGACGTTCTGCCGTTGACAGTTGGCTTCTTAGCTGCCTTCGTCTCTGGCTGTCTGGCATGTAAGTGGATGATCAACATCGTGAAGAAAGGCAAACTCATCTATTTCGGCATCTATTGCGCCATAGCGGGAGTAGTAACACTGATCTGTTCGTTGATATGAATTTCGTAGAAGGAGAGATACTGTATATTAACAAGCCCTACAGGATGTCGAGCTTCGGGGCACTGGCACACATACGCTACCTGATATCGAAAAAGGTGGGAGTGAAAAGGGTGAAGACTGGTCATGCCGGCACGCTCGACCCGCTCGCCACAGGAGTGCTGATACTCTGTACGGGAAAGAAGACAAAGGAGATAGAACGACTACAGTATCACACCAAGGAATATACTGCCACGCTGCAGTTAGGAGCCACCACACCGAGCTACGACATGGAGCATCCCGAGGACGCCACTTACCCGACAGCGCACATCACCCGTGAACTGATAGAAGAGAAACTCAAGCTCTTCGTAGGCGAGATACAACAAGTGCCGCCCGCTTACTCTGCATGTAAGGTGGATGGCCACCGCGCCTATAAGCTGAAGCGGAAAGGCGCCGAAGTGGAACTCAAGCCGAAAACGCTGCAGATAGACGAAATAGAACTCACCGACTTCGACCCTGCGACGATGCAGGCGAAGATACGCGTGGTCTGCGGAAAAGGAACATACATACGCGCCCTGGCACGCGACATAGGGCAGGCTCTCGACAGCGGCGCCTACCTCACGGCACTCTGCCGCACACGCCTCGGCGACGTGAGGATAGAAGATTGCATAACACTCGACGACTTCCCGCAATGGCTTGAAAACCAAGACGTGGAATGTGGTCAACAAGAAAGTAAATAAACTCAACTCTTGCGAAAAGGGGAAAAAAACTTCAAAGAGCTTGATACATGCGTAACACAAATAAGTAAACAAATGAAATACGATATGAAACTGTCCCAATTCAAATTCAAATTACCTGAAAGTCAAGTCGCTCTCGAACCCCCATGCATCGAGTTTACCGACGATGACGGGAATGTAGTGGAGAAAGTGTACCATCGTGACGAGTGTCGGTTGATGGTATTACACAAGAAAAGCCAAAAGATAGAACTCTACAAGAAAGACAGTGACGGCGACGAGATAATAGAAAAGGTAAGGGACGAAAGAGGAAAGGTCATCGACGAACATCCCGCTTACCTCACCTTCCGTGACGTGGTCAACTATTTCGACGAGGGCGATGTCTTCGTCTTTAACGACACCAAGGTCTTTCCAGCACGTCTCTATGGCACTAAGGAGAAGACCGATGCAAAGATTGAGGTATTCCTGCTCAGGGAACTCAACAAGGAGCAACGTCTCTGGGACGTGCTCGTGGAACCAGCAAGAAAGATAAGGATTGGCAACAAACTCTTCTTTGAGGATGACGGACCGATGGTGGCAGAGGTCATCGACAACACCACCAGCCGAGGACGTACACTCAGATTCCTCTACGACTGTCCGCACGACGAGTTTAAGAAAGAGCTCTTCAGCCTCGGCGAGGCACCGCTGCCACGCTATATCATCGACCGCCGTCCCGCTACGCTCGACGATATGGACAACTTCCAGACCATCTACGCCAAGAATGAGGGAGCTGTCACAGCACCTACGTCGGGACTGCATTTCAGTCGCGAGGTGATGAAAATCATGGAGATAAGAGGCATACAGAAGGCGTATATCACGGCACACTGCGGACTGGGAAGCTTTGAGCCAATCGAAGTGGAAGACCTCACAAAACACAAGATGAACTCCGAACAGATCATCATCGGACGTGAGGCGTGTGACCTCGTCAACGACGCCAAGGCCAACGAGCGACGTGTCTGCGTGGTCGGCGTGACGACGGCACGAGCCACAGAGACCGCGGTGAGCACCGACGGACAACTCAAGGAATACGACGGCTGGACCAACAAGTTCCTCTTCCCGCCATACGAGTTCGGACTGGCCAACAGCATGATAAGCAACTTCTATCATCCCGAATCGACCATGCTCATGGCGACGGCTGCCTTCGGAGGATACGACCTCACGATGGAAGCCTACGAGACAGCGCTGAAACATGGCTACCGCTTCGGCTGCTACGGCGACGCACTGCTCTTGCTCGATGACTGATTGTTTTAAGTTGACGAGTTGATTGCGCTGATGACCGCCTACAGAGGCGGATAATCGTCGGATAATCGTCGAAAAATTGTCGAATAATCGTCGAAAAATCGTCGGATAATCGTCAGATATTTCTTTAGAAATTGAATTAATTACAAGAGCTTGAAACACAGAGTATTTCTCAGCCTCGGAAGCAATCTTGGCAACAAGGAAGGCAATATCATTGAGGCTATAAGCAGAATAAGAGAGTTGATTGGCGACGTGGAGCGTCAGTCAACTCTTTTAGTAACCCAACCATGGGGCTTTGAGTCTGAAAACACTTTTGTCAATGCGGCGATAATGGTTGTCACAGACATGCAGCCGCTGCAGTTGCTGCATGCCACGCAACAGATAGAACGCGACATGGGACGAACGGAAAAGTCGGTCGCTGGGTGCTATCGCGACCGGATAATAGACATCGACATTTTGACATACGACGATCTCCACATCGCCACCGACGAGCTCACGCTGCCTCATCCACTGATGCACGAGCGCGATTTCGTCATGAAACCATTGAGAGAGATACTTTAACTGTAAATGTTAAATTCATAATGGAGATACTTTAACTACAAATGTTAAATTTCTCCGTTTTTTTCCAATAATATTGATAATTTATACGAAAACTTTGCAAGTTATATTTTTTTTTGTAATTTTGCACTCAGTTTCTAATAAATTATTATAATCGCTAAAAAATTTTATGGAAAAACGAATAGGAACGCTCTTGTCCGTGCTATGTCTTTTTGTGACCATGGCAGTAGCGCAGACGAAAGTGTCGGGAAAGGTCTTTTCCCAAGATGACGGCGAACCAGTGATTGGAGCGTCGGTAATGGTAGAAGGAACCAAGACAGGTTCCATAACAGATATAGACGGGCAATTCACCATTGAAGTGCCAAATGGCAAGAAACTTGTCATCAGCTATATCGGTATGGTGACTCAGACAGTAAAAGCCCACAATGGCATGACTGTCATCCTCGCACCTGACGCACAGACTCTTAACGACGTCGTAGTGACAGGTATGCAGAAAATGGACAAACGACTCTTCACCGGAGCCACGACAAAGGTGACGGGAGAAAAGGTGAAGCTCGACGGTGTGGCTGACGTCAGCCGCGCCCTCGAAGGAAAGGCGGCAGGTGTGTCGGTACAGAACGTCAGCGGAACATTCGGTACGGCACCACGCATACGCGTCCGCGGAGCAACGTCAATCTACGGCAGCTCCAAACCGTTGTGGGTAGTCGATGGAGTGATAATGGAAGACGTGACTGAGGTCGATGCCGACGCACTCTCGTCAGGCGATGCCGCCACGCTTATCTCTTCTGCCATTGCTGGACTGAACGCCGACGACATCGAGTCGTTCCAGATACTGAAAGACGGTTCCGCCACATCTATCTATGGCGCGCGAGCTATGGCTGGTGTGATTGTCGTGACAACAAAGAAAGGACATTCAGGCAGCAACAAGATCAGCTATACAGGCGAGTTTACCATGCGTCTGAAACCAAGCTACAACAACTTCAACATCATGAACTCGCAGGAGCAGATGGGAGTGTATCGCGAGATGGAAAAAGGCGGTATTATCAATTTCGCCTCCACCTATCGCGCCTCTGACAGTGGCGTGTATGGCAAGATGTATCATCTCATCAACTCATACGACGAGACAAGCGGGAAGTTTGGACTCGCCAACACCGAGGCTGCACGCAACGCCTATCTGAGAGAGGCTGAGTACAGAAACACCGACTGGTTTGACCTGCTCTTTAGCAACGCCATCTCGCAAAACCATTCCATAAGCATGGCATCAGGAACCGACAAGGCACAGTACTATACCTCGTTCAGTATCATGGACGATCCGGGATGGTACCGACAGAGCAGCGTACAGCGATATACAGGAAATATCAACGCCCTCTACAACATCTCGAAGAAGGTGACATTCAATGTGATAGGTAATGCCGCCTACCGTAAGCAGCGCGCACCAGGTACACTCGGACAGAGCCTCGACCCCGTGTCGGGAGAGGTGAGACGCGACTTCGACATCAACCCTTATTCGTATGCGCTCAACACCTCGCGCACACTCGACCCTAATGAATACTACGTGAGAAACTACTCACCGTTCAATATCTTCCATGAACTGAACAACAACTTCATGAACTTCAACGTGGTAGATACCAAACTCCAGGGCGAACTGAAATACAAACCAATAACAAAGGTGGAAATATCTGTGCTCGGAGCATACAAGTTCTCTACCACAACACAGGAGCACGAAATACACGACTATGCCAACCAGGCATGGGCTTACCGAGCTATGGACGATGCCACCGTGAGAAATGCAAACCCATGGCTTTATACCGACCCCGACAAGGTCAACTCGCTGCCAGTGAGCGTGCTGCCCGTCGGCGGTTTCTATCGTGAGACAAAATACAGGATGAACAGCTGGGACTTCCGCGCCACAGCCAACTACAACGACGTGTATAACGACGACCATATCGTGAACTTCTTCGGTGGTATGGAGGTGAACAACCTCGAACGCCGTCGTACTTTCTTCCACGGCGTCGGCATCCAGTATGATATGGGCATGCTACCTTCTTACGACTACCAGTATTTCAAACAAGGACAGGAAGAGGGCACGCAGTATTTCTCTGTAGTAGATAGCTACACGCGTTCTGCCGCTTTCTTCGGCACCGCAAACTACTCGTGGAAAGGACGTTACAGCGTCAATGGAACAGTGCGCTACGAAGGAACAAACAAACTCGGACGAAGTCGCTCAGCACGATGGCTGCCAACATGGAACGTGTCGGGAGCATGGAACATGCACGAGGAACCTTGGTTCGAGACGTTGCGCCCAGCACTCTCCAACTTTACACTGAGAGCATCATACTCGCTCACGGCCGACAGAGGACCGTCGAGCATCACAAACTCGAAGGTGGTGATCACCAGCTACAACCCATGGCGACCATCAACAGGCGACTCAGAGACTGGGCTCGGCATCAACGACGTGGAAAACAGCGAGTTGACTTACGAGAAAAAACATGAGTTCAACATCGGAGCTAACATGGGATTCCTCGACAACCGCATCAACGTCGAAATCGACTGGTACAGACGAAATAACTACGACCTCATCGGTGCCATCACCACCACGGGCGTTGGCGGACGCGTAACGAAATATGCCAACGTGGCAAGTATGCGCTCACACGGTATCGAACTGTCGCTCTCCACAAAGAATATTGTGACAAAAGACTTCAAGTGGAACACCGACTTCATCTTCTCGAAGACAAAGAATACCGTCACCGAATTCGACTCTAATGTGCGCGTAATAGATATGGTGACAGGTACGGGATTCACCATGGAAGGATATCCAGTGCGCTCGTTGTTCTCCTTCGACTTCCAAGGCCTTAACGAAGACGGCTTGCCCACGTTCATCAACGAGAATGGACAGGTGACCACCAGCGACATCTACTTCCAGGAGTATAACGAGAAGAGCCACCTCGTTTATGAAGGCTCTATCGACCCGACAATAACCGGCTCGTTTGGCAACGTCTTCACATACAAGAACTTCAAACTCAATGTGTTTATGACCTACGCCTTCGGCAATGTGATACGTCTCGACCCAGTGTTCAAGAGTTCATACAGCGACCTTACGGCTATGCCAAAGGAGTTTAAGAACCGATGGACCGTACAGGGCGACGAGGCAATAACCAATGTGCCCGTCATTGCCGACGCACGACTGCTCAACAACGACAACTATCTCAGCTATGCTTACAACGCATACAACTATTCTACCGAGCGAGTGGCAAAGGGAGACTTCATACGCATGAAAGAAATATCGCTGAGCTACGACTTCCCGGCTAAACTCATCCAGCCGCTGAAGCTCACCAACTTGTCGCTGAAGCTGCAGGCAACAAACCTCTTCCTCATCTACTCAGACAAGAAACTCAACGGACAAGATCCAGAATTCTTTAACAGCGGCGGTGTGGCATCGCCAATGCCAAAGCAGTTTACTCTGACCGTAAGACTCGGATTATAAAGCGTAATAAACACCATATTTTTCGAAAAAGAAGACTTAAAGAAATGAAAATACGTAATATCATATATATGGCTGTCGGAACGGTGATGACACTTACCTCTTGCGACGACTTCCTCGACAAGATGCCCGACAACCGTACGGAAATAAACAGCATAGAGAAGGTGACGAAACTACTCGTCTCGGCTTATCCTGAGAGCAATTTCAACTATCTCTGCGAGATGGCTTCAGACAATGCCATGGACAACGGCGCCACCTACACCATCGGCGAACGACAGCAACAGGAAGCATACCTCTGGGAGAAAATCACAGGAACGGGCAACGACTCGCCACGAAGTTTCTGGAACAACACCTATATCGCCATCGCAGCCGCCAACCAGGCACTTGCCTCTATCGACGAGATGAACGGACGGGAGACGATGAAAGCTCAGCGCGGAGAGGCTCTCATGTGTAGGGCATGGGGACATTTCCTGCTCGCCAACGTCTTCTGCATGGCTTATGCGCCGGAGACGGCCAACACCTACCTCGGACTGCCTTATGCCGTGGAGCCAGAGACAACGGTGAAACCTGAATACACACGAGGAACACTTGCTGAACTCTACGCTAATATGGAAAAGGACATCGAAGAAGGCCTGCCTCTTATCGACGACCAGATCTATACCGTGCCGAAATACCACTTCACACGTGCAGCAGCCTATGCCTTTGCCGCCCGCTTCTATCTCTATTACCAGAAATGGGACAAGGTAATAGAATGTGCCAACAAGGTGCTGGGCTCTAATCCAGGAAAGGTGATGCGCGACTGGCAGGCCATCTACAATATGGCTGCCGACTTCACTTCAAGATGTAACGAGTATGTGTCGTCGAAATCGGCTGCCAACCTCCTGTTGCAGACGGCTACATCGCAGATGCCTTTCTGGCTCGGTCCATACAATATCGGTACACGATACGGACATAATGCTACATATATCTGTAACATAGAGACTTATCGCGCCGGCGGACTCTGGGGCGAATACGGAAAGAGCAACGACCTCTATATGGCTAACTCTTGTTGGGGCATAGAACAGAAAATATGCTACTCGAAATATCGCCAGGACATGCAGTATGTGGACAAGGTGAATGGCATCGGTTATCCAGAGGTGGTCACAGTGATGCTTTCGGGACCCGAGACACTGCTGTGCCGCGCTGAGGCTTATGTCCATCTGAATCAGTATGACAAGGCCGTTGAGGACATCAACACTTGGATGCAATATAACTGTCGCGCAAAGTTGAATATCGCGCTGGAGGACGTGGAGAATATCTACATCGACATGGACTATAGCGAGGATGCCGAGGGCAAGCCAATGCCTGCCTCTGCCAACAACACGCCGAAGAAACGCCTCAATCCAGCTGGATTTACCATCAATGACGAGACACAAGAGGCTTTGTTCCATTGTATTCTGCACATGCGCCGCTGCGAAACCATGCAAGACGGACTGCGCTGGCAGGATATCAAACGATTCGGTATCGAGATAGCACACAACCGAGCAGGACAGACTCCCGTATATCTGCAGAAAGACGATCCGCGCAAGGCGTTCCAGCTGCCTGACGACGTGATCTCTGCTGGACTTGAGGCTAATCCGAGATGAGAGTGTTAATGAATGACAATATCATAAATGACAATGTAAGATGAAACTGAAATATATGTTTATGGCTGCTGCAATGTGCCTGGGCATGACATCATGCAGCGAAGACGAACTCAATCCCGAAAGCATCTTCGAGAGTAACGAGACAATGCCAGAAAATGATTTCGACCGTTGGCTCAAGACCAACTATGTCGATGAATATAATATACAGGTGAAGTACAGGTTTGAATTTAACGAAAGCGACAAGGGCTATAACCTCGTGCCTGCCGAATATGACAAGGCTGTGGCTATCGCCAAACTCACCAAGTACCTGTGGCTTGACGCTTATGCAAAGGTGATGGGCAACACGTTTATTCGCACTTACTGCCCGAAACTGATTCATCTCGTCGGTTCGCCACAGTATAATACCGACGGATCGGTGTCGATAGGTGTGGCTGAGGGCGGTATGAAAATATCGTTGCTGAACATCAACAGCCTCGACTTCGAAAACCTCGACCCCGATTTCCTCAACTACTGGTATTTCCATACCATGCACCATGAGTTTACGCATATCCTGCATCAGACAAAAGACTATCCTACTATATATAAAGAGGTGACACCGACAGGATACACGTCGCAGAGCTGGGTGAACCTTTCCAACCAGCAGGCACTCGACCGCGGATTCATCACCCCATACGCGTCGATGAATACTGACGAGGACCTCTGCGAGATGCTCTCTACCTATGTCACACATACACAGAAGTATTGGGACGATACCGTGGCAAAGGCATCAGACTCAGGAAAGGCGGCGATAGCTTCAAAGCTCGACATCCTGCGTGGCTATATGGAAGAGACGTGGGGAATGGATATCGACGCCCTGCGCGAGGAGGTGCTTGAACGTCAGGAACATATCGATGAACTTGACTTGAAATCTCTCAATTAACATTTTTACCAGACAGAAGATATGAAAAAGATACATTATTTACTGTGCATGGCGGTGGCTCTCATCGCCGCATCGTGCAGCAACGAACAGGAAGACTTCTTCAGCGACTCGTCGGCTAACAGGGCTAATGCTCAGGTGAAGAATACCATCGAGGTGCTCTCAGGAGCTGACAACGGATGGATAATGCAGTATTTCCCTGGCGATCCCGCCACCTACGGCGGATATAACATGATAATAAAGTTTGAAAAGGACGGACAGGTGACCGTGGCCAACGAACTCGCCGCATCTGAATATACGGAGACCAGCTACTACAGCGTGAAACAGTCGGCTGGTATCATGCTCTCGTTCGACACCTACAACCAGGTGTTCCACGTTTTCAGCGACCCTTCGGCTCCTCTCTCGGGAGATCAGGGAGAAGGCATGTCGGGCGACTACGACTTCAGCGTGATGAAGGCAGAGGCTGACCAAGTGGTGCTCAAGGGACGCCGCCAAGGCACTTATGCCATTCTCACCCCGATGCAGCATGGAAAGTCGTGGACCGAATATCTCAACAACGTGAAGGAGGTGAGGTATGAGATGCAGTCGCTCAACTACACGCTGAAGGTTAACGGAAAGGAAATTCCTGGCTCGCCTTACCGACGCACTCTGAAATTCCAGGTGGATGACGAGCAGGGCAACCCGATAACTGTCACCTTACCGTATGTGTATAGCGAGAATGGCATGAAGGCTTATCAACCCGTAAATATTGAAGGCGTGGATATTGCCGGATTTACCTATTCTGAAGGTGGCAGCTACAAGGAGATGTCGGGAGCAAACGTCACTCTCGACCAAAAGGTAATTCCTCTCAACCAGTTGCTCATCGACTACCAGTGGTTCTGTGACTATTCTGACATGGGCACTTTCGGAAAGAAAGCATGGGCGTATTTCGGACGCGGACTTAATGAACTCGGCGACATTCTGCTCTATGCCTTTTTTGGCACTTATAACGATCGTTTTGGCTTCCATTTCGTGTCGTATTCCACTACTGACGGAAACCACTATAGTGGCGGACTGAACTACAAATACACGCTCGTCGGCGACAACAAGATAAGGATGCAGTTTGCCGAGAACGGATACGGAAGCGGAGCATGGTATTACCAGAATGCAAAGATGGACTACGCGTTGTATCCTTTCGGATATTCAAAGGAAAAGACGTTTACCATCACTACCGACAACCCGAAGATGCCAAGCTATCTCATCCTCAGCGACGACAACGACAAGACAAATGTCATAAAGCTGAGCTATTCTGTGGTCTCTTTCCCTTTCCTTGAGGAATAAGATAAACAAAATGCCCTGTATGGAGCTTTTCACGAGTTCTGTACGGGGCATTGTGTTAAAATGTGACTAAAAAAAAGTAAAAATAGGATATTTCGTCGTTTTTCTTTTGACAAGAAGAATTATTTTGTTACCTTTGCAAGCAAAATGTAACAAACAATAACTTTAGAAAAGAGAAAAATATCACAATTTTAAAAAGCTTATGAGAAAAATTTACTACTCGTTGGTCACCATCGTGCTTTGTATGATGGGACTGACTGCTAATGCTCTCGATGTGAAAGTAAACATCGACAATGCGGCTAACGTAACCGTAAAGGTCAATAACGAGGTCGTTTCTATTCACAATGGAGAAAACATCTTCTCTGTAAGTGATCCATTCAATACAGGTTTCTATCAGTCTATTAGCATCTCCCCAAATGATGGTTGTTATCTAAAGGTGACAAAAATTCTTAATGGAGCGACAACAGAGACAAGCTCATCTATCTCCGTGAAGAAAGGAGAGGAAGCCGCCGTATATGATGTCATCTCACGTACCGAGGCTGACCGTACCGGCGTGTGCCGGGTGACCGTTGACGATCCTGCTTTACTGAAGGCTGACGCACACGGCACATCTAACCAGAGCTATACCTTCTCACAGCAGACAACGGAAATAAGGTATATCCCTGGCTTTGACCAAATCCAGTTCAAGCATGCAGTGTCGGGAAAGGTGCTGTATTCGGTAAGTGTTGACGGCAATATGCTGAATAGAACCTATAACACATTCTATGTTTCGCTCAACGAGGCGAGTGTCAACGTTGACGTTAAGGTGAACGCTCCTGCCGGACTGACAAGAAAGGTGATGCTTTCGTATGCTGATCCCGCTGCTGCCGAGGGATTTATCACAGCCGTGAAGGTGGAAGGCGAGGATGTGGCTAAGGAAAAGTATCTTGCAGCAGCCGGATTCGATGTGCCTTGGGGCTCCATGGTTACCGTTTATGGCAACATTCAGAAATACAAGTTCAATAAGATGACTGTTAATGGAGGGCAGACAGATTATTTCGCAGGACATTACTCATTCAATGCTATCGACGACATGACAATGGTCATCGACGCCGAATTATATGCTGAAATCAAAGCCACGCTGACTATTGACGATGTGGACAATGTGCTGGTGACACAGTTTGACACGCAGAGCTATTCAGAGATTCCTCTTGAGGGCTTGTCAAGCGGAAGAAATACGATAGAGCTGTCTGAGAAACAGTCAACGATAACTATCAAGGGCTCGCAGTACGGTACTGTAGTATCGGTTACTGCCAACGGAGTGGCGCAGTCAGAGGCGTCGCCGGGCGCTGGCTATTCTATTGACGTGAAAGACGGAATGACCATTGTCGTAAGGACAAAGAAATATGTGCGTGACCAGACTCTCATCGTATATGTTGACGATATTTCAAATGTAAACTATTACAGCTTCCGCTCGGGTGACTACGACAACTATCGCGACGTCAGGGTAGGGAATGGATATAACGAGGTGAAGTTCTACGAAGGCGAAGTGTTCCATGTCAGCTTTGCCAATTTGGCGGAAGAACCGGCATTTATGTATGTCAACAATTCACTACAGCCTGGCAATCAGGTGATTCCAAGAAACAATGATGTGCTGAAGATTTACTCTACCGGCGACAAGAGCGTGGTGAGTGTTGACTTCGTACTCGAAGATATAGAGGTGAACGAGTTCTCTGTCGTTTACGACAAGGTGAAGGAAGCCGACAAGGAGGACAAGGAAGATGGATTCTACGTGCTGCCGGGTGCTGAGGTGGTAGTGATGCCTATACCTTCAGTAAAGATTAAGGTCGCTGTCGATGGCAATGAAATAACTGCCAACGAGGCTGGACAGTTTGTCTTCGTCGTCAACGAGGCGGTGGAAGTGAAAGTCACCAAGGTCGGCGATGCTGCCATCAATAATGTTGAGGCTGAACAGGCTGGCGACGGAAAGATCTTCAATGCTATGGGCGTTGAGGTGAAGACCATGTCTCGCGGTCTTTACATCGTCAACGGAAAGAAAGTCGTAGTAAACCCTATACGATAGCTCTTTTCCAAGAAAAAAATAGAAATAATATTAAATAACCGAGAATGAAATTTAAGTTTTTTACAGCGTCGTTGTTGATAATGGCGCTTTCTGCCACTGCCCAGTCGCATCTGGGAATAGCAGATAAGGTAAGGATTCGCCAACTGAAAATGGAACAACGTAAACCGGAGTTATTCCAGTTTACACGACAGACACCAAAGACGGTGAACGAGATGCTTGGAGTGCCTCAGACTCATGCGCTCGCAATAGTAAAACTGGCCGATGGAGCAACGGAGGCCGACCTGAAAGCACAGGGCGTCAACGTGTTGCGTACAAGCTTTGGCTTTGCGTTTATTTCGGTTCCACTCGACGATGCGGAGCGTGTAGCCTCGCTGAAATCGATCACCAATTTCCAAATGGAAAGACCAATGGAGCAAAAGCTGAAGTATGCTCGCGAGGATACTGGAGTAGATAAGATCCACCAGGGAATAGGACTCTCGCAGGCTTATACTGGCAAGGGCATCGTATGTGGTATCGTTGATAATGGCTTTGACGTCAACCACTTGAACTTCAAGGACGAGAATGGCAATTCCCGCTTGAAATATTTTGAGGTGGTCGATACAAAACAAGGACAGACCATCGAGGAGATGATAAAGCGAACGGTATATAACACACCTGAAAAAATCAACGAGTATAAGACCGACTTAGCATCAACTTATCATGGCACACATACCGCCGGCATCATGGCTGGCGGATACCGCGGCAATGCTAAGGTGGCAACTTTGACTAACAATGGACAGACGGGCTCGAAGGTGGAGGAAGGAATAGCTAACCCTTACTACGGAGTGGCATACGATGCCGATATCTGTGCCGCATCGTGTACGGCACTCACCGACATACAGATAGCCATCGCTGTTGAGGACCTCCTTTACTATGCGGAATATGTCAATAAACCTATCGTCGTCAATCTCTCGCTTGGTTCTAACCAGGGTTCGCACGACGGTAAGGCTACTGTTTGCCAATATTTCGATGTGCTTGCAAGGGAACTCAACGCTAAGATAATCCTTGCCACGGGTAACGAGGGAGATGAAAAGATTGCCGCGGCAAAGACATTCACTGCCGACGACAAGGAATTCAAGACCTTCGTTGTCGGCGACAGCGTGAAGATGAGCGAAGGTACTATCTACGTGAGATCGGGACAGTTGCAAATCTATAGCGACACCGACAAGCCTTTCAAGTCGTTTAAGGTTGTCGTGTATAATACCGAAAGAAAAAGGAACAGTAAGACTTTCGAACTTAATCTCACAGAAGATACGAAAGGAAATGGACTGTATTTCTGTTCTGAAAACTATAAGGAATACGACAATGACGTAGTCGATGCTACCTTTGACAGGTATTTCAGCGGTTATTTAGGATTGTACTGGGACACTGACCAAGTGGTAGGTCGCTCGTTGTGTACTCTCGATTTTGAGGTGATAGACAATCCAGAAACCAATCCCGAAGGAAAGTATCAGGTGGCTGTCTTCGTCGAGGGAGAGGAAGGACAACGACTCGACGCCTTCATGGCAGGCTATTACTATGGAATGAGCGACCTCAAGATGAAAGGATGGGACGATGGGTCGAGCAATGGCTCGATAAGCGACGTGGCTTGTGGAAAGAGTACTCTCAGCGTGGGCTCTTACAACTCCACTACTGCTTGGGCTCAGCTTGACGGATGGGCTTACAAGCAGCCTGGCTCCGGCATAGAGTTTGGCGAGGTGACTCCATTCTCTTCTTACGGAACACTTATTGACGGACGTAACTTGCCCGACGTATTGGCGCCTGGTGCTTATCTTGTATCGTCGATGAACCGATACTATCTCGAAGACCAGCACATTCTTGGCGACGACATGTTGTCGGCTGTCGCCACTGTTGACGGTATCGACTATCCTTATGCATGGGCGGCCGGCACGTCAATGGCTTGTCCTATGGTGACGGGTATTGTGGCTCTTTGGTTAGAGGCTGATCCAACGCTGACCATCGAGGATATCAGGGACATCATCAAGAAGACGTCGCGTATGGACGATGCCATGAAGAAGGCTGACCCCGCAAAGGTGGGATATGGAAAGATAGATGCCTATGAGGGCTTGAAGGAAGTGCTTCGCCGAAAGGGTGAATCGGGTGTAGGCTCGGTAGTGGCTGACGATAGCCGCCTCGTGGTGTCGCAGTGCGGTGAGCGCGCCGTGAACGTGTTCCTCGCAGGTGCAAACGACATCAATGCCGAGGTGTTTACCATGACTGGCGTGAAAGTGACGAGTCAGCATGGCGACGGTGATGAGCTTACTATCGACCTCGCTGGAAAGAATAATGGCGCTTACCTTATTCGTGTCAACGGAAAACATTCGAAATGTATATTAGTGAAATAACAAAATGATTAGTGATATGAAACAACTTTTTTCTAAATGGTTCGGCTTAGTGGCCTTCATGTGCGCTTGGTTATGCTTGCCAATGACGGCTTCAGCAGCTGACGACGAACCGATTATTGAGTTTAAGACGATAGTTGCTGAAAAGGCCGGCGGCTCTTCTGTTACTGTCTTCTTGGGTGGATTTAAGGAGGAGACCGACTATCTCGACTTCGATTGCGGCTCTGGCTTGGAAGAACAGGAACTCAAACAAGCAGAATTAAACACCGAAGATGGAACCTGGTCAGGAGGCTTGAAATTTACTTGTACTCCCGGCGAGGACGGAGTGGTGAAGATCTACGGTGACCCCGCGAATATCGCCGTCATCAACTTCGATGGATGCTATATCTCACAACTAAAGATGGCAAAGATGGAGAATCTCTATTATCTCAATCTTGACCATAACGAACTGGAGGCCCTTGACCTTACACAACAGACCGCACTGCAGTATCTCACCGTGGCAGACAATCCATTTAACAAGAGCCCGATGAAGCTCAGCACCAGCATGCCTAACATCAAGCATCTTGCCATCGGTCAGACAGGTAATGTCGATCCCGAGTTGAACATCTCCAACTATCCCTCGCTCATCATCTTCGATGCTTATGCCTGCAAGGGATTGAAGAGTGTTGACCCATCGGGATGTCCTGAACTACAGCGACTCTCGCTTGATGGTACAAACATAAGCTCTCTTGACATCAGCAATAACCACTTTCTCACAATCCTTAATATCAGCGACACGAATGTCGAAGAGATAGACCTGAGCGACTTGGAGTTTCTCCAACAGTTCTATGCCGACCGACAGGGCTCTCAGACCAAACTGAAGAAGCTTGACGTCTCTGCCAACCGAAGCCTGGTGTATCTCTTTGCAGCCGGTAACGGCTTGACTGAGGTTGATCTGACAAAAAACAAGTATCTGCAACAGCTCTACCTCGCCAACAATAATTTGACACACATTGACTTGTCTAATAATGAGAATCTTGTCAATGTCATACTTCGCAACAACTATTTTACGTTTGCCACACTGCCCGCTCCACAGGATACATGGGGACAGTATGACTATTACCAAAATAACATGGCAATAGCAAAGACGGTCAAGGTTGGCGACGTGCTCGATTTCTCCGACCGAGTGCTGCGTGAAGGTACTGAGACAACATGTGCTGTGTTTATGGTTGATGAGATCGAACTTGAGACAACCCAACTTGACGAGAGCTATTATAAATATGAGAACGGAAAGGTCACCTTCCTCAAAGCACCCGAGAAACCCGTTTATCTGGCTTTTGCCAACTCAATGTTCACCGAAATGCAACTCGACTATATGCCTCTCCGTACGGCACAGTTCAGGGTGAGAACAGTGGAAGACTTCGGAAAACCAGACATCGCCTTCTCTCTCACTACAAAGAGCGCATCTCCAGAGGTGAAAATGAATATAGGTATGGAAGGCGCCACAGCCGACAATCCAAAGTCTTTCTACGTCGATTTTGGCGACGGCGAGTTGAAGACTTTCACCACTACAACGGATAAGGTTCCTGAAAATCCTAACGTGGTAATCAGCAGCACAAGGAATACTCTTACCGTGTATGTGCCACAGGACGAGGTGCTTACCGCTATTGGCGTGGATGGAATGAAACTCTCGTCAATAAATCTTAGCAGCCTCTTATCGCTGGCTCACCTCTCGCTGAAAGGTACTGAACTGTTTGAGATAGACCTCGGATACAACCGTGCGCTGAAGAGCCTCGTGCTAAACGGAAACTTCTTTGAGAGCCTGAACATCCGTGGCGTGAACGACTATTTCCAGAAAAACTATCTGACAGACATCGACCTCAGCGACAATGCCATGGTATCTGTCACACTCAACGATATGGGAGGTATCCGTAATCTCAACCTCAGCAACAATATGCTGACTGAGCTGTCGCTGAAGGATGCTGACAACATGCAGACACTTAACCTCAGCAACAACTATCTGACATCAGTCAACTTGAGCTATATGACATTGATGACAAAATGTGACATCTCTAACAACCAGATTGCAGAGTGTGTCATGCCTGACGAGAACTCGCTCACCGAGTTCAAGTGCGAGGAGAATAACCTCAACTTCTCATCAATGCCTCAGCTCACGGGCATCGACGTCTTCACGTTCTCTCCTCAGAAAGACGTGAAAATTGTTACTCTCGCTCCTAGCATTGACCTCGAAAACCATAACGTGAACGGCAATACGGAATACGTATGGAAACTGAGCGATACTGGAGCGGCACTGACAAAAGACACTGACTACAGAATCAACGACGGCATGACTCGTTTCCTCTCGCCAATATTCGGCAAGAACGTCTATTGCGAGATGACTAACCCCATATTCCCCGGACTCGTTCTGAAGACTACGGATGTGGAGGCCGCCGACATGCCTACAAACAAGCTCGCCACATTCAAGACTACCGAAGACGGAACGGCAACACTTATCCTCAGAGTACCTGAAGGAACACAAGCAACTACTATCTGTATAGACTGGAAGGGTGGAGATGTTGTGGAGACTTACTTCGTGGATGAGAACCTCACGATACTCAGCCCGAAAATCTACAAAGGACGTGAATGTGCGGTGTATGCTTACGACGCCAATGCGCCTCTCTCGGTGTTCAGTATTACAGGAGCTAAGCTGGCTGACGTGGATCTCACAAATATGAAGAACATCGTGCTCGCTAATGTAAGCGATGCTGGTATATCGGAGATCAAACTGCCGGAAAGCGACAATCTGAAGGAGCTGATACTTAACAAGAACAACTTTACAAGCATCGACCTCACAAGATACGCCGACCAGCTCGTACTCCTCTCGATGAACGAAAACAAGCTGACCTCGTTCGACGCGTCGCCATTGAAGAAACTGCAGATGCTCCGCATGGCAGCCAACGAACTTTCAGACGTGACGCTGAACAACATCGACCTGTGGGAGTTGGAGCTTACTGGCAACAAACTGGAAAGTATCAACCTCAAGAAACTGCCTAAACTGCATCAGGCTTTCCTCGGTGCCAACCAGCTGTCGTCTCTCAACCTGAAGAACAACTTTGACCTCAAGGTGCTGCACATCTATAAGAATAAGTTTACCTTCAGCACACTGCCTCTTCCTACAATCAACGAATACCAGTATGGCGAACAGGCAAACGTAGATGTCAATGTGGTTGATGGTGTAGTTGACCTCTCTGCCGATAAAGAGGTGGACGGCACACCAACCACATACCGATGGTTTGTGGATATGCCATACTACGATGAGAACACTGGCGAACTCACCGGAGAGGAACTATACTACAACGACGAGTGTCGTATTGAGGACGGAAAGACATACTTCCTCACTCCTATCAATAATGTGGTCTGCGCAATGCTCAACGAGAAGTTCCCGAACCTCACCATCTACACCAACCCGATAAATGTTGAGACTGCTGGCATCAACGGCGTTGAAACCGAAAAGAACAACGAACCGGTTAAGGTGTTTAACATTAACGGTATGCAAGTAGATAAGGTGAAGGCCAACGGAGTGTATATCACCAAGCAGGGAAAGAACGTCCGCAAGACAATCATCAAATAACGCAGTGCAATCATAAGACAATGCAGTGCAATAATTAGATAACTTTGGGTGACGCACACCTTATTATATATATAAGGCGTAATACAGCTTGAAGAAAGGGAATTAAGGATTAAGAGTTAAGAAATGAGAATCCCATTGGTTAAACAAGGTTAAAATCCAACCACCAATGATAAATTCTTAAATCTTAATTCTTAATTCTTAATTTTTCTTTGTACCTTTGCAGCCGCATTTTAGCAATCATATATATAAATAAACAATTAATTCATTAAATCAATGTATTTAGATCAGGCAAAAAAACAAGAGATCTTTGGACAGTACGGAAAGTCTAACACTGATACTGGTTCTGCTGAGAGCCAGATTGCTTTGTTCTCATACCGTATTTCCCACTTGACGGAACATCTTAAGAAGAACCGTAAAGATTATACCACAGCAAGAGCCCTGACACAGCTCGTAGGTAAGCGTCGTGCGCTCCTCGACTATCTCTACGACCGCGACATCAATCGCTATCGTGCCATCATCAAGGCTCTTGGTCTCCGTAAATAATATACGGATGCCGAAAAGAATTGTAATCCCGCAGACCCTTATCGGCTTGCGGGATTATTTTTAGATAGACAGAAATACAATTAGTAAGGTAAAAAGATGCAAGATATAAGAAACATTGCGATTATCGCTCACGTTGACCACGGCAAGACAACTCTTGTCGATAAGATGATGTTGGCAGGTAATCTCTTCCGCGAGGGACAGGACCTGAGCGGACAGGTATTGGATAGCAACGACCTCGAGCGTGAGCGTGGTATCACGATTCTCTCAAAAAACGTCTCGATAAATTGGAAAGGTACAAAGATTAATATTATTGACACTCCGGGACACTCTGACTTCGGAGGCGAAGTGGAACGTGTGCTTAATATGGCCGACGGATGCCTGCTCCTCGTCGATGCCTTTGAGGGTCCTATGCCACAGACAAGGTTCGTGTTGCAGAAGGCTCTGCAGATTGGACTAAAACCTATCGTCGTGGTGAATAAGGTAGATAAGCCTAACTGTCGTCCGGAAGAGGTGTATGAGATGGTATTCGACCTTATGTTCTCGCTTAACGCTACCGAAGACCAGCTTGACTTCCCCGTCGTTTATGGTTCCGCTAAGAACGGATGGATGAGCGAGGACTTCAACAAGCCCACCGACAATATCACTTATCTTCTCGACAAAATCGTAGAGGTCATACCAGCACCGAAAGTCATTGAGGGCACACCACAGATGCTTATCACCTCGCTCGACTATTCGAGCTATACGGGACGCATCGCCGTGGGTCGTGTTCATCGTGGCTCTCTGCGCGAAGGCATGAATATCAGTATCTCTCATAGAGATGGTTCGATAGAAAAGACACGTATTAAGGAACTTCATACTTTCGAGGGAATGGGTCACAAGAAGACTCAGGAAGTGCAGAGTGGCGATATCTGCGCCATTATCGGATTGGAGAAGTTTGAGATTGGCGACACTATATGTGACTTTGAAAACCCTGATCCGCTTCCTCCCATCGCCATCGACGAACCCACGATGTCGATGCTCTTCACTATCAACGACTCGCCTTTCTTCGGACGTGAAGGTAAGTTCGTCACCTCGCGACATATTAACGACCGTCTGCAGAAAGAACTGGAAAAGAACCTCGCCCTGAGGGTGAGCCAGTTTGAGGATTCCACCGACAAGTGGGTGGTCAGCGGACGTGGAGTGCTGCATCTGTCGGTGCTCATCGAGACCATGCGCCGTGAGGGATACGAGTTGCAGGTAGGACAGCCACAGGTGATATACAAGGAGATCGACGGAGTGAAGTGCGAGCCTATCGAGGAACTCACCATCAATGTTCCAGAGGAATTTGCCTCCAAGATGATCGACATGGTGACACGCCGTAAGGGAGAGATGACCTCGATGGAAAGTCAGGCCGACCGTGTCAACATCGAGTTTGACGTGCCTTCAAGAGGTATCATTGGCTTGCGCACCAATGTGCTCACCGCCTCGCAAGGTGAGGCTATCATGGCTCACCGCTTTAAGGAGTATCAGCCTTACAAGGGTGACATAGCTCGCCGTCTTGCTGGATCGATGATAGCACTTGAGACGGGCACATCGTATGCCTATGCCATCGACAAGCTCCAGGACCGTGGAAAATTCTTTATCGAGCCGGGAGAGGAAGTGTATATGGGCGAGGTAGTGGGCGAGCATGTACACGACAACGACCTCGTCATCAACGTGTGCAAGGCTAAGCAACTCACCAACACCCGTGCCAGCGGCTCTGACGACAAGGCACGCATCGTTCCCCGCACAGTGCTCTCTCTCGAAGAGGCACTCGAGTATATCAAGGAGGACGAACTGGTGGAGGTGACACCTAAGAGCATGCGTATGCGAAAGATTATCCTCGACCATAATGAGCGCAAGAAGGCAAGTAAATAAATCAATTATTAACTAATATTTTATTCATATGAAGATTAGTGGCATATTACTTTTAGCATTGTCCCTTTTCTCTTTGGGCGCAAATGCCCAGGGCAGAGCGGGACAACTGTCGTTGATTCCTCGTGTTGGTTTCTCTCTTACGAGACTCTCCAACGATTATCTCCAGATCGTGGCTTCTGACCTCGAAAAGGTTGACCAACGTCTTAAACCTGCCGTTGAGGGAGGATTTGACGTGGAGTATATGGCCACAAGTTTCATTGGCATCACTGCCGGAGCTAAGTATTCGCTGCAGGGAGCAAAGTTTAAGGATTTCAGTAAGGTATATACTGATCTGCCTTCGTTAAAAGAAGGTCACAACAGGTTTGTCAACTTCTCTCGCGCCGCTACCGACCTCCACTATATCCAGGTTCCGCTGATGCTGCATATCTATCCCTGCAAGGGCTTGTCCATCGATGCGGGAATACAATATGGATACCTTATTTCGGCTAAGGAATCGTTCAATTATGTCATCTGCGACCTCGACACCAAGAACAATAAGGTGACAGGGTATTATGACTATACTGCTGAAGGCCTTAAAAGTCTCTCCGATGGCGACGACAAGTACCGCAAGTACAGGGAGACGGCTACCGACAATTACAAACGTAACGATTTCTCCATTCCTGTAGGCATCTCTTACGAGACGGATGACGTGATACTCTCGCTTAGATATAACATCGGACTTACCGACATCTCTAAGGAAATGGAGAAGATGCGCAATCAGGTCTTTTCGCTGTCCATTGGCTACAGAATCCCGCTGTTAGGAAACTGATGTAGCTGTAAAAACAGTCTAACGTTGCGTTGAAAACAGTCTAACGTTGTGTTGAAATCAGTCTAACGTTGTGTTGAAATCAGTCTAACGTTGCGTTGAAAACAGTCTAACGTTGCGTTGAAAACAGTCTAAGGTCGTATTAAAAACGCTCTAAGGTTGTTGGCCAAACGGTCTGAGATTGTTTTTAAAACGGTCTAAGAACGTTGGCAGAACGGTCTAAGATTCGACAATAAAGAGTTAATACGAGCCTCCCTCGTCTTTTCCTGTCAATTTATGACGGGATAGGACGAGGGAGGCTCGTATTTGTGTAGATGAATGATGTTACTTGGTAGGATATGTCAAGTTTTCGTCTTTAATACATTCGAGAACTTCTTCGAGATACTTCTTCGATTCCCATTTCGCCATAGGAAGATCGTGGAGGAGATAGTTGCCGCAGTCATTGGGAGCAGCTCCTGGGATGTCGCCATCAAAGTCTGCCACAAAGCGGAAGGTGCGGCGCATGAGATCGACTATGTCGCGACTCTCAAGGTCGCCGCGCATAAGTAGATAATTGCCTGTAAGACAACCCATAGGACCCCAATAGACGATGCGGTCTTTCCACTCGGGATCGTTGCGGAGATATGTGGCCGCAAGATGTTCAATGGTGTGGATGGCTCCCTGGTGCAGTGCTGGTTCGCGGTTAGGTTCCTTCATGCGGATGTCGAATGTGGTCACGGTGTCGTCGCCAATCCTGTCTTTTCTTGAAACGTAGATACCACGAAGCAGATTGTCGTGGTCGATGGTAAAGCTTGCTATTTTCTCCATAATAAGTGCTTGATTCTTAGTTGATGATTTTTATAGAAGTTAAGTGATGATAGCAAAAAACTTAAAGGCAAATCTTCTCGAGGAAGATGCGGGTAGTGTCGAACGAGTTGTCGGCAATGGCGCTCCAGAAATGCTGATACTGCGATGCCTTAGTGTCTTTCAGCGGTATGTCGCTGATCACCCTGAACGAGATAAACTCCACGCCATAGATATGACATGTCTGTGCAATGGCGGCAGACTCCATATCCACTGCGGCAGCTTCGGGGAAGTGGCCCATAATCTCGCGCATCTTCTCTTTGGTGTCAACAAACCAGTCGCCGGTGACGATTAGTCCTGCATGTACACGTGGCGACACCTCGATGGCTTTTTCCACGAGAAGTTTTGGCGAGGAGAATCTCACCGGCATGCCCTGCACTTGACCATAGACGCTATGCCCCATGGCTTCGCCACAATACACGTCGTGGTATGCTATCTCCGTGCTCACCACCACGTCCATTACCTCCATGTCTGTCCTTCCGCCCCCGGCACATCCCGTAGATATCACAAGCGTGGGCGAGAATCGGCGGATGAGCTCTGCCGTTCCGATGGCGGCATTGACCTTGCCTATTCCACACTGGTGGAGCACCAACTCGCAAGAGCCAATCTCTCCTGTCACATATTTTCGTCCGTCCTCTTCTCTTTCTGCTCTGTTTTTTAGCAGTTCGCTGATGCGACGAAATTCCTTGTCCATCGCAATTATTATACCTATTCTCATGCGTAATTCTTGTATTTTTGCTACAAAGGTAGTATAAAAAAACAGAAAAAAGGCATATTGTTACCTAAATCTTAATATTTATTTGTAACTTTGCCGCGAAAATCAGAGAAATCAATAATTTATCACGATGAATACATTAAAGAAATGTCTGCCCGACGTCATTGTCGTGGCCCTTTTCGCAGTGTTGGCGTTTGCCTATTTCTATCCAGCCGACATTGAGGGACGGATACTCTACCGTCATGACTCTGCCGCAGGTAAAGGAATGGGGCAGGAAATAAGCGAATATCGCCAACAGACTGGTGAGACTTCGCGTTGGACAAACTCCCTCTTCGGAGGTATGCCGACATACCAGATAGCGCCGGCTTATAACAGTGGCAAGGTGCTCGACCAGGTAGCAAACGCATATCACTTGTGGCTGCCCGATTATGTTTGGTATCTGTTTGCTTATCTCCTCGGGTTTTACATCCTGTTGCGCGCCTTCAACTTCCGTCAGCATCTCGCCGCACTGGGGTCCATAGTATGGGCATTCAGCACCTATTTCCTCATCATCATCGCCGCTGGACACTACTGGAAGGTGATGGCGTTGGCATATCTCCCGCCGATGATTGCCGGTATGGTGTTGGCTTATAAGGGGAAGTATCTGTGG
>SAMEA3663112__coassemble_82_pt1 | contig 28720 bp, 22 predicted proteins | sample SAMEA3663112__metabat2_high_PE_013 | metagenome-assembled genome bin SAMEA3663112 (sample SAMEA3663112) | pig gut metagenome | biome: pig gut; feature: pig-associated habitat; material: faeces | place: Denmark | collected 2012
TGATTTGTTCGCCGCGCGACGGATAGAACTCATAGCGGGGGTCGATGTTATGGATGTAGCACGACTTGAGGTCAACATTTCCCTGCACGTGGGAGGCGAGGTCGAAGTCGTAATAGACCGACGGCGACACCTCGCGGAACTCTGGTCTGTTGACCGACTTTCCGTACGAGAGTCTTACCTGGTTGCGCTCGTCAATAATGTAAGTGGTGTTGAGTGAAGGGAATATGTCGCCATCGCGGTAGAATTTGCTCTGAGGGCTTTCCACGTCGTCGCGACTGTTGGTGATTAGTTCCATGTTGTTATACTCATAGCGCAGTCCGGCGTGTATCTTCAGTTTACCTACTGGTATCGAGGCAGTGAGATATCCAGCGCCGAGCGTGTTGCGTCCCTTGTAGTTGTTGCGCATACACTGTTCTTCTATGAGGTGAAGCTTGTCTGGTCCGAGATACTCAGGGTTGGAGAGCAGTTCTGTCATGTCCATCTTCCTGAATCCGTCGGGCAGTCGGTTGTCTTCCATATCCCAGTTGTAGATAAACTGTCGGGTGTTGTATTTCCTCGATCTGTATTCGCCATATCCGCCCAGCGTGAAAGTGACGGGCGAGGGTAGGGGAGCGAAGCGGTAGTTGGCGTTGGCCGATGCAATATGCTCGTCGAGTTTTGTGAATTCGCGGTTAATCTCGTTTCCCGCCGTGAGCATCATCGTTCCCTGTTCGAGCGCGTCGTCGATGGTGTATCGTCTTCTGTCGGGCATGCGTCTGTTGGCATACGAGTAGCTTGCGCTCCATTCAATGTTGTCGTTGTCGTTCAGTGCGTGTTTTCCGGTTAGCTGTGTGCAGTAAGTCAGTCGGCTGCGGTAGTAGTATTCCGCTCCAGTCTCGTTGTCCGACTGCGCGTTGACGCCTTGTCGGTCTGTATATCTGCGGTTTGTCAGCCGGTTGAAGATGTTCTTTAGCTCATACTTGTTGTTGCCCGACGGCGAGAGCAGTGCGAGGTTGAGCATGGCGCCGAGCCGTTGGTTGGCGTTATACTGGTTGTCGGTAGAATGTCGGAGGTAGTTGCTTTTGTCGTTGGCTGAGTCATATACACCGAAGAGGTTGTTGGTCATGTTGTCGTAAGTGCGGTATTCGTTGGTGAAGTTTGCCGCTCCCACCATTCCTAATCGCCATGCCTCACCCAAGGTCCACCGCCTGTTCCAGTCGGCAGCCAACTTCAGGTCGCCGATGGGTTTGCGAGTCTTCACACGCCAGTCGTTGTTGAGTCCGCTGTCGATGATATCTACTGGTCCTTCTGCTGGATAGTGGCTATTATGTTTGGCGTATCTAAAGTCAGAGAAATGGGTGGCATCGTTCCAGTTTCCGCCTACTGAGAGAGAGAAAGCGTTTTGCGACGGAATGTCTTTGGTGTTGATTTGGATGAAACCACCCGTGAAGTCTGCTGGATATTCAGCGCTTGGCGACTTCACAATCACGAGGTTGTCAATCTGGCTGCTCGGAATAATGTCGAACGAGAAAGCCCTTGAGTCTGCCTCTGAACTTGGTACGGCGCCGCCGTTGATCCACACGTTGTTGTATCGTTGCGACAGTCCCCTTACCATAACAAACTTATCCTCTATGAGGCTCACGCCCGGCACGCGGCGTATCACCTCGCTTGCGTTGTTATCCTGCGTACGTTTTATTTCTTGTGCCGAGATGTTGCTCACTATGACGGAGCTGACTTTTGCTGCCTCTATCATGGCTGCGTCGGTGTTGCGTCGGGCCATTCCCGTCACCTTCACCTCGCCGAGTGTCTGTTCGTCGCTAACCATTTCCACTACAATATCCTTTTGCTCCGAACGGTCGTCGGCCACCACTCCGTCAATATTTGAGTTTCTGTAACCTATATATTTTATTAATAATGTGTGTTTTCCACGTTTCAATCCGGCGAGTGTGAATCGTCCGTCCATGTCGGTAGTCACGCCTTTGTCGCCTGCCATAACAGTGGCTCCGATGAGCGGTTCTCCAGTTGCCTTGTCTTTTACCACTCCTTTCACCGTGTCGGCCATGGCGGCCGTTGTGGTCATCACGAGCAGCGTCGCAGCTGCCAATAATCCTTTTTTCATACTCATTGCATCTACTTGTTCTTTTTCGAGTGCAAAGGTACGAAGTCAAGATTACATTGTTACGACAACAATGTTACGATAATAATAAAATCAAATTTTGTGATTTTTTTTCTAAACGAACTCTATCCCTCTTCTCTATTCTCTTATTTCCGTCACGTATTCCGCGTCTATTGTCATAAACCCTTCACCTCCTATTTCTTTCTTGAGCATTATCTCCTTGGGCCATCCGTCGAGGAAGTATGCGCGGTATTCGTCACCGTTGTATTTAAACGGATTCTTCTGGAACTTTCTCATCATGTCCTGCACTTCTTCCATTTTTCCCTCTTCGTAGAGGCCCATAGTTTTCGCAATCACACCTACCAGATCCGACACCTTGTCAGTAGGCATGTCGCCTTGGCTGTTGCTCTCTAACCCGTAGAGGTACAAGCCTGTTTCCTCTTCTTTATCTACAAACGCATGTAGCTCGAAATTGATAGGTACAATAAACGACGTTGAATCCACAAACGACTTGCTCTCGTCGAGAGTCAGCTGCAGACCGTGGCAGTTGAACAAATGTGAAATCTCAGGAAACAGACTCGCAGCCGCCGTCGCGTCAGACTCAATGCTTTGGTTGAGGTAGGTGCAGTATTTGTTGAACATCGTGCGCTCTTCGGCGTCGGCAATCGTCGCCGTCGTCTCCTTCATCTTATTCACCACCATATTCCAGTTGTCTATGGCCTGAAACTCTCCCAATTCGCTCAGTCTCAGCCTCAGCCTCTCGCCCTTCAGATTTTTCTGCAGGAGCAAGGCAGCATTGACCGCAGGTTTCTTACCAGTGATGTCTGTCGCTCCCGGGATGAAGTCGAGCATATAACAGTGCGAGGTGGAGTCAGTCACGATCAGCGTCGAGGTTCTATCCACTCGCCTTGTCAGTGTGGTGTCGTTGTCTGTTACATTTGCTTTCATCTCTACGTATTCATATCGTGCCGTATCGTTCTTGCAGAAATATGCCACGATATTTATCACGTTGTCGTCCTCCTCCTCGTCAGTTGCGCCGCCTTTGGCATTTCCTGCCAAGACCACTGGCATACACAGTGCCATCAGCGCTGCAGCCATCAAAAGTCTCATCTGTCTCATATAGTGTTTTTTAATACTGCAAAGTTACACCTTAATTGATATACATCTACAATACTCGCCAAAAAATTAAACATTCTTAACTCCAGACTGTCGTGTCCCTCAAAAAATATTCACACATATCCTTGTCAGGATGAAAAAAACTTCGTACTTTTGCGGAAGATTATTATTAATATACTACTTATGTTTGAACATATTGCAGAATTTACGACGTGGCCGATATTAACAGGAATATTAGTTGGCTATATTGCCAACCGCATAATGAGCGGTGAGGGCAAGGGATGCTGTATGAACCTGATAATAGGTATTGTGGGCAGTTATGTCGGTGCCTTTATTGGTTCGCTCTTTAATGTGCAACTCTATGGAGCAGGATACTTAAAGAACTTCATCTTCTGCGTCATAGGCTCGGTAGTGGTGCTGTGGCTATGGAAGAAGTTGTTTGGGTAACAACCTAAGCTTAGATGACAACTGAATACTCGTGTGTCACGGTCGTACCACAGTTAGTAACACGACTGTTCCATGGTTATGGAACAACCGTGTTACTAACTGTGGTACAACTGTTCCAAACGCTGTGGTTATTTCATGAGAAAGACACTCGTAGTTATGTCATACATTCTATTCATGCATGTATATATAAGGAATAGAGTCAAATGGTCTGACAAGATGGGCTGACCTCTATTTCTTCCCCATCGTATGCCAGTCTGACCGGATGGGGGAGACGGGCGTTGACAGCGGAGTGGAGACCTATGTCGTGGCAGCTGTGTACAAGGAGGGCTTGGGTGGGCGACACTTCGCGGATAAAGGCAAGCGACTCATCGACAAGGAGATGAGAGTGATGGGCCTTTGTGAAACGTAGAGCGTTAATCACCATGACATCTGCACCTCTGGCATAGGGCACCTCCGAAGGGGAGATGGTTTTCATGTCGGTGATATAGACGAGGACACTATGACTCGTGAGCGACTCGATACGGTAGGCGAGGATGGGCAGACGACCGTGCATGACGATGAAGGGAGTGATGCTAAGATCGCCCACGGTGAACGACTCGTGGGCCGACACCTCTATGAGACGGATATTTGGCACACCGGGGTACTTATGCTCTACAAAACAGTAGGGCATGTTGTGACGGATATTGGCAGCGGCGGTGGAGTCGGCGTAGATATTGATGTCGCCGAAGATGCAGAACGGGCGAAGGTCGTCCATACCGCCGACATGGTCGTAGTGATGATGGGTGACAAGGATGGCATCAATCTTGCGGAATTTCAAAGGCAGCATCTGCTGACGGAAGTCTGGACCACAGTCGATGAGCAGCCGCGTTGACGACGTCTCGACGAGGGCTGAACAACGCAGACGATGGTCGTGGGGGTCGGTGCTGGTACAGACCTCGCATTGGCATCCTATGACGGGAACGCCGCAGCTGGTACCGGTGCCAAGGAAACGGAGCTTCATAGTATGTTGACTTCTGGATGGATATCAATATCGAAACGTGTGCGTACATCAGCACGGATAGTGTCGGAGAGGTGGATTATGTCTGCTCCGGTGGCTCCGCCGCGGTTGACAAGCACGAGGGCTTGACGTGAGTGGACGCCAGCCTTGCCAAGGCTCTTGCCTTTCCAACCGCACTGCTCTATGAGCCATCCCGCGGGAATCTTAACTCGGTCGGCATCGACGTCGTAGTGGGGCATGACGGGCCATGTGGCGAGGAGACTCTCATACTGGGCTCGGCTTATGATGGGGTTCATGAAGAAGCTGCCAGCATTGCCCTCGACGGCGGGGTCGGGGAGCTTGTCGCGACGGATGGAGATGATGACATCGCGCAGCTGGGCTGCTGTGGGAGTGGCGATACCCAAGCGCTGTAGCTCAGCGGCGATATTGCCGTAGGCGGTGTGGGGCGTGAAACGGCGGTGAAGACGGTAGGTGACGTGGGTGACGACATAGCGTCCGCGCCACTCGTCCTTAAAGCGGCTGTAGCGGTAGGCATAGCCAATGTTGGCGGCGGGAATGGTGATACAGCTGCCTGTGGCTATCTCGACGGCTTCCACCTTATATATTATATCTTTTGCCTCCACACCATAGGCTCCGATATTCTGCACGGCGCTCGCGCCTATCTCGCCTGGGATGAAGGAGAGGTTTTCTGCTCCATACCAGCCGTGACTGACGGCAGTGGCTACAAAGTCGTCCCATACCTCGCCGCTTCCCACACGCACGAGAATGTCGTCGGCCGATGTGGGGTATGGCATGGGTTCGATGCCGCGAATGGCGGAGTGGAGTACGGTGCCAGGATAGTCGGCTGTGAGCAGGATGTTGCTGCCGCCACCAACCACGAAGAGAGGATGGTCGGCTTCGGTGAGGCTGGCGAGGATGCCGATGAGGTCTGCCTCGTCGCTAAACTCTATATATCGGCGGCACGTGGCGTGGATGCCAAAGGTGTTGTGCCGTGAGAGGTCGTAGTCGTGAATGTCTTTTCTCATTGTTTCTCCCTGAAAATATTTACTGGCATAGCTTGGTGAGGAACCAGCTGCCGGCTTCGCGCTTGAAGGTGAGCTCCATCTCGAGTCCGTTGGCAATGCCGCGCAGGACAAAGATCTTCTGTGATGCCGATGTGACGGTCTCGCCGTAATTGATGTTGTAGATCATGTCAGTGGGCAGTTCGGGAGCGAAGGCTGGCCACGTCTCGGGCGTGAGCAGACCTTCCATCTGGGCAAAGTCGTCGTCAGGATCGGGACCCGTAAACTGCACAGGATTGCTGATATGGCTTGCCTGGAATGTGCTGTCGGTGGCAAACTGATGGTAGAACTTCAGGAACGATGCGTTGGCATTCTTATGTAGCGGCTGGTAGCGCAGGGTGTGCATCATCCAAAGGCCACGCTCACGGAGGAAGACATACTGCTTGACTGTCTTGGTGTCGAAGTAGATCTTCTCCACCTCAACATAGTTGACAGATGTGTCTTTCACCACGTTCATCTGTCGGCGGGAGTCGAAGACGAGCGTGTAGTATCCCTGACGCATGAAGAAATGGTCGGTCTTCCACTGACGCTTGCCAATGGTATCCGTTGAGCCTACCTTCTCTACCTTCAACGGCCACTTGATGCGGTTGCGTTGCAGCTTGCCGTTGGCTGCAAAGTTGAAAAAGAAGTCATCGAAGAGTTCGTCGGCTGCCTTGGGCATCGGCGTCTCGGAGATGATTTGCTCCATGGTATCAACGACGGCAGTGTCGCGTATGCTGTCGCTGTCGGCGGGCGCGTCTTGTGGCCCGTCGGTCTTGTTTCCCTTGCAGGAGAACATTAACGCTAAGAAAGCGAAAAAAGCTGTTAAAATCTTCTTCATTTTTACTTCGGACATGTGTCCGCCTCTCAAATTTCGGCAAAAGTACAACTTTATTTTGATAAAATGCTCTTTTTCCCATAAAAAATATTACCTTTGCACCAAATTTATATAAATATCTCAAAAAATGATACTCGAAAAGATAGCACAACTTCTCGAAGAAGTGAAGAATATGAATGCCCAGAACGCTGACGAGGTGGAGGCACTGCGCCTGAAATACCTCAGCAAAAAGGGTGAGATAACGGCACTGATGGCCGACTTCCGCAGCGTGCCTGCCGAACAGAAAAAAGAGGTGGGCATGAAGATCAACGAATTGAAGCAGACTGCCCAGGAGCGCATCAACGCTCTGAAGGAGCAGCTGGAGCAGAATGAGGGCGACGCACTGAACATCGACCTCACTCGCACACCCTATCCGGTAAAGTTAGGAACACGTCATCCGCTGACGATAGTGACCAACGAGATTATCGACATCTTCTCACGAATGGGTTTCGTCCTGGCCGACGGTCCGGAGGTGGAGGACGACCTGCACGTGTTTACAAAGATGAACTTTGCCGCCGACCATCCTGCCCGTGATATGCAGGACACATTCTTCGTGGAGCAGAGCCGTCTGGGCGACGTGACAAAGAACATCTTGCTGAGGTCGCACACCAGCTCGGTTCAGGCTCGTGTGATGGAGACATCGCAGCCGCCAATAAGAATTATTTGTCCCGGACGAGTATATCGCAACGAGGCCATCACCGCCCGCGCTCACTGTTTCTTCCATCAAGTGGAAGGACTATATATAGACAAGAACGTGTCGTTTACCGACCTGAAGCAAGTGCTGCTATCGTTTGCAAGGGAGATGTTTGGTGCCGACACAAAGATTCGTCTGCGTCCGAGCTACTTCCCGTTTACGGAACCTAGTGCCGAAATGGACATCTCGTGCCACATCTGCGGCGGCAAGGGCTGCGGATTCTGTAAGCACACTGGATGGGTGGAAATACTTGGCTGCGGCATGGTTGACCCTAATGTCCTGGAACAGTGTGGCATTGACAGTAAGGTATATACGGGCTACGCCTTCGGTATGGGCGTGGAGCGCATCACTAACCTGAAGTACCGCGTGAGCGACCTGAGAATGTTCTCGGAAAACGACACACGGTTCCTCAAGGAGTTTGAGGCGGCGAACTGATGACGGAGGAACAGGCTCTGAACAGACTTGCCGCTCTTTGCTCGCAGGCTGAACACTGCATGCAGGAGATGAGAGACAAGATGGCACGCTGGGGCATTGATGACGATGCCCAACAGCGTGTCGTCGATTATCTCGTGGCAAACCGATATGTGGATGACAGACGCTACGCACGCTCGTTTGTGAACGACAAGCTGAAGTATAACAAATGGGGACCGAGGAAGATAGAACAGGCGCTCTGGATGAAACATATCGACGACGATATCAGGCAGGAAGCACTTGATGACGTGGACAACGAGGAGTATGTCAGCGTGCTCAGACCGCTGCTGACAAGCAAACGGAAGACCATCAAGGCAGATAGCGACTATGAGATGAACACTAAGCTGCTACGCTTTGCGTTAGGACGAGGCTTCACGTTCCAACAGGTGAAGGAGGTGATAGACGACGTGGAAGATGTCGAAGATAATGACATCACAGATGAGGACATATAAAAAGGAGGAAAACTAAAAGTTTAAAATAGGTTTCATTAAGTTAGAAAACTTTATTATTTCTATGGTTTTTTAGCTTTTGTCGATATAAATGTCTATATTTGCACGCATAATAATGTCAAATAGCTATGTGTGTAAGAATAATTTTGTTTTGTATTGCCCTGACGGCGACATGCCACGGGGCTAAGGCGCAGGAGAAGACCGTAGGGCTGAAATACGGTAACATGGACTCGTGGGTGACAAGGACCATACACGAGTCGGCAGTGATTGGCGGCGACGACAAAACCCTATATGAAGTTGGACCAGCACGCCACTTAGACGGCAATACGCCTTACCATAATCTCGGCGGCTCGCCCTGGGGCACATCGAACGTGATGGCGAAGGTATCGGGGATAGTGAAGACCAACAATACCGTATATCGGGAGAAACGCGGAGGCGGATATTGCGCTCGTCTGGAGACACATATTGAAAGAGTGAAGGTGCTGGGACTGGTGAATATTAACGTGCTTGCAGCTGGCTCGCTCTTCCTCGGCGACATGACCGAACCTATTACGGGGACAAAGAACGGCGAGAAATATCAGAATTGGGGCGTTCCTTTCACCTCGCACCCGAAGGCCTTGCGCTTTGATTATAGGTTCAAGGCGAGCGGTGAGCCTGACAGAATAAAGCTTACGGGATTCGGAGGTAGCAGTAAGGTGAAGGGCAAGGACAAGGCTATCGTGATCTTCCTGTTGCAGAGACGTACAGAGGATGCCGCGGGCAACATCACGGCAAAGAGAGTGGGGACGATGGTGGTGACATACGACACCTCGACCGAAGGATGGCGTAATGGTGCAACATACGACATCCTCTATGGCGACATACGGCATAATCCTAAATACAATCCCGAGACAATGCATCTGCGCTCTGTGGATTACGCAAGGAACTCAAAGGGAAAGAATGTGTTGGTGAAAGAGACGGGATGGGCTTCGTCAGACGAAATACCAACACACATGCTTCTGCAGTTTACGTCGAGCCATGGTGGCGCATATATAGGTTCGCCGGGCAACACGTTGTGGGTGGATAATGTAAAGTTGGTATATTGAATCTGTATATGAAAAAGTTAGTAATGGTCATACTCGTTTGCTTCAGCACCTACGGTATCGCTTGGGCGCAGGACTCATGCCACAGCTTACACTGCACCACTTGGGAGCAGGAAAGTGCTGGAGGAGCGGCGGCAAGCGATACTGTCGTGGCGATGAAGAAGAAGTCGTGGATCGATAAGCTGCTTGACTACTTCAACGACGCCAATAAGGAGAAAATCAACAAGAAATTTGACTTTAGCATCATAGGCGGACCACACTACAGTACCGACACGAAACTTGGATTGGGACTCGTGGCTGCAGGACTTTACCGCACCTCGGCTGCCGATTCGTTGATGCAACCTTCAAACGTGTCGCTCTACGGTGACGTGTCGTCGGTGGGATTCTACCTGCTCGGAGTGAGAGGAAGTCATATCATGCCTGAGGCGAGGCAGAGAATAGACTATAAGGTTTATTTCTATTCGTTTCCAAGCAAGTTCTGGGGCATCGGGTACGACAACGGAAAGATCGATGACAACGAGAGCGACTTCGACAGATGGCAGACGAGGATAGACGCAAGCTACCTCTTCCGCGTGGCAAAGGACTTCTACGTGGGACCGACCGTGCAGTTTGACTATGTGAAAGCTACAGATGTGGAAAGGCCAGAACTGCTGGAAGGACAGGACAGAACGACGCACAACTTAGGTATTGGATTGTCGCTTGTGTATGACTCGCGCGACGTGATGACCAATGCCAGACGGGGATGCTATATAGACGTGAAACAATGTTTCAGACCAAAATTCATGAGCAACGACTACGCCTTCTCAACAACGTCCGTAACCGCCTCAGGCTACAGAAAGGCATGGAAAGGGGCAGTGATAGCGGCTGACATTAGAGGAGAACTTAATTTCGGTAATCCGTCGTGGGCGATGATGGCAAAATTGGGAAGCGGACAGTCGATGAGAGGATATTACGAGGGACGATACCGCGACAAACATAAGATTGAGACTCAACTCGAACTGAGACAACATGTCTGGAAACGAAATGGAGTGGTGCTCTTTGTGGGAGCAGGAACGGTATTCCCTGACTTCAACAAACTGACTATCAGTCGTGTACTGCCTAACTGGGGCTTCGGCTACAGATGGGAGTTTAAGAAAAACGTTAACGTAAGACTCGACTACGGCTTCGGAAAAAACGGCGAGTCGGGCTTCTTGTTTAATATCAACGAGGCATTTTGAAAAAGCTATCCTTTTACTTCATTGTGGCGATGATGATACCGAATGTGGTACTCGTTGTCACTGCCCGCCAACACTTCTTGGTGGCTATGGCTAACGTGTTGCTGCCGCTGGGCATATATATGTCCGTGGCCACGGCAAGGCGAACGGCTCTTGCCATTTGGCTGATGCTGCCAGTCATGGTACTCAGCGCCTTCCAGATTGTGCTAACCATGCTGTTTGGTGAGTCGATAATAGGGGTGGATATGTTTATCAATGTGGTGACGACCAATACCACTGAGATTACCGAACTATTGGGTAACCTCATACCAGCAGTGGTCACGGTGGTGGTGATATACGTGCCGCTACTGACGATGGCGGCTGTGGTGATGGCGAGAGATAAAGTAAGGCATGACGGGGCGGCGAGAGTAAGAGGACGGCAGAACACTTCGGCAACGATAGGGCATACGCGTCGTAAGGGGCGACGCGCGGCAGTTGCGGTGACAATGGCTGGACTTCTCTCTGCCTTGGTCGCCATAGGCAACCGAGGTGTGGCGCTCTTCACCGACGACGTGTTTCCGGCTAATGTGATATATAACCTTACGCTCGCGGTGGAGAGATATAGGGCGACCTCCAGCTATGCCGACAACGTACGCGGATTCACATTTCATGCCAGCAAGAAAGACACTGGTAATGATGAAGGACGGGAGGTGACTGTAGTGGTAATAGGCGAGACGGCACGAGCCGAAAACTTTGGCATTCTTGGCTATAGACGGCCCACCACTCCACGCTTGCAACAGACACAGGGGCTGACGGCGTTTCGGGACGCATGGAGCGAGTCGAACACTACACACAAGAGTGTGCCGATGCTGCTCTCGGCAGTAGATGCATCGACTTTCGACAGTATCTATGGTCAGCGAAGCCTTATCACGGCGTTTAAGGAGGCAGGATACAAGACGGTGTGGCTCTCAAACCAAAGGCGAAACGGCTCGTTTATAGATTTCTTCGGCGAGGAGGCTGACGTGTGTCGGTTTATTAAGGATGACTTTGGCGAGGGAGTTAACGTGACCGACGGACGATTGCTCGACTATATGATAAAGGAGATGAGCGACAGCTGCAGGCGACTGCTGATAGTGTTGCATTGTTATGGCTCGCACTTCAACTATCGCGAACGCTATGGGAAGCGTTTCTCTCGATTCCGACCTGACGACAATACTGAGGCGAAGGCCGAAAACAGACGCGACCTCGTGAATGCATACGACAACACTATATATTATACCGATTACCTGCTCGCTTCGATCATAGATATGCTGAAGGAGAGGGGCGGCGACGCGTTGATGGTATATACTTCTGATCATGGCGAGGACCTTTACGACGACGGGAAGAGATTTCTGCACGCATCGATTAGGCCCACCGACCATCAGCTTCATGTGCCGCTGCTGGTGTGGACATCTCAGAGTTATGCCGCACGACATACAGAGATGGCGGAGGCTCTGGAAATAAATAAAGGGAAGATGATATCGACAAGTCGCTCACTGTTTCACACCGTGCTACAACTGTCGGGGATAGAAACACCATGGTTGAGAAGGCAACACTCGCTTGCCGACACACTTTACAGACCTCAGTCACGATTGTATCTCAACGACCGGAACGATGCTGAGAAAGTGGATGAGTGAATGAATGTTTCTTAACGTCCGGAACGAGGTTCAGAAGACTGGATGAGGAGACGAAGGGAGGCGGCATCGAACGTGATGGCTGGACTATCGAAAAATGCAGACAGACTGCCGTCGGCGGCAAGTTGGCGAGGACTGCCCGAGAGGATGGGCTTACCTGGTTGCATAAGCCAAAGACTGTCGGCAAGCTGAAGGGCGAGTTCTACGTCGTGGGTGGAAAGGAAGATGGTCTTGCCCGTGTTGTGAGCAAGGGAACTGAGAAGCTGTAGCATCTCTACCTTGCTCGGAAAGTCGAGAAACGACGTAGGCTCGTCGAGACAGATAAACGGAGTGTGCTGGGCAAGGGCCTTGGCTATCATTGCCCGTTGGCGCTCGCCGTCGCTGAGTGTGTCGATGCTGCGGTGGGCAAGACGCTGAATGCCTGCGAGAGTCATTGCCTCGTTGACGATGTCTTCGTCGTCGGAGGAGAGACGTCCCCAAAATCCGGTATATGGGCTGCGCCCGAGGGCGACAAGTTCGCTGACGGTCATGTTCTGTACCGATGTGCGCTCGGTGAGGACAACACCAATTTTCCGTGCGAGTTGACGTTCGCTGTAGCTATCGATGTCTTTCCCGTCGAGGAGTATCTCTCCGGCGAGCTTGGGCTGGAAGGCGGTGAGTGTCTTGAGCAACGTCGATTTACCTACACCATTGGGTCCCAACAGACAGGTGAGCTGTCTGTCGGGAATGGTGGCGTTGATATGATCAGCTATTACCGTGACAGACTGGTGTCGTCCGGCATAACCTATGGATAAGTCTTTGAGTTTTATCATCTAAAATAGCTTTGCATGTCAGAAACAAGCTGAAATTTCATTTGTTATCAACAAACTGTAAGCGCATTTGTCAGCGACAAGCCGTAAGTATCTTTATCTTAGTATGCCTTTGCAAGAATTACCTTAGCACGCTCGAGGGCGAGGTTGATATGGCTGCAGATGTCCTCTTCGGGCACGTGGCGATAGAAGCCAGCGTGGGCGAGGGTCTGGTGAACCTTTGGTGTAACGCCCGAGAGCACGACCTCGATGCCTTCCTTCTTGCTCATCTCACAGAGGTTGGTGAGGTTGTGGATACCGGTGGAATCGACAAACGGTACCTTACGCATTCGGATGATACGCACCTTGGGACGATCGCCGAAGACAGCCATAACTTCTTCAAACTTATTTCCTGCACCGAAGAAGTAAGGACCGTTGATCTCATAAACCTCCACACCCTCAGGGATAGTGAGATGTTCGAGGTTGCCAGAGCTAAGCTCACTCTCCTGGTTGGGGTCGATCTCGTCGAGGATAACCTTCACGTCTGTGGTCTCAGACATGCGTCGCATGAAGAGCAGACAGGCAATGATGAGTCCTACCTCGATGGCAATGGTGAGGTCGAAGATGATGGTAAGGAAGAAGGTGATGAGCAATACGGTGACGTCGCTCTTGGGATTTTTTGTAAGGGCAAGGAACGAGCGCCAGCCGCTCATGCCGTAGCTCACGATGACGAGCACACCGGCAAGACATGCCATGGGGATGTACTGTGCCAGTGGCATGAGGAAGAGGAATATGAGCAGCAACACCATGGCGTGGATGACACCCGCGATGGGCGAGCGGCCTCCATTGTTGATGTTAGTCATAGTGCGCGCAATGGCTCCCGTAGCGGGTATTCCGCCGAAGAGTGGAGAGGCGAGATTGGCTACGCCCTGGGCGATGAGCTCGGTGTTGGAGTCATGATGGTCGCCGATGACACCGTCAGCCACAGTGGCTGAGAGCAACGACTCGATGGCTCCGAGGATGGCTATGGTGAGCGCTGGCGAGACGAGGCTCTTGATGGTCTCCCAATTCATCTCGGGTACCTGCGCCGAGGGCAGTTCGTTGCTGATGGCAAAGCGGTCGCCGATAGTCTCAATGGTAGTGACGCCGGCAAACTGCTTGAGTAGCAATGCAACGACGGTCATGATGATGATGGCTACGAGTGATCCAGGAATCTTTTTGCTGAAGCGCGGCGTGATGGCTATGACCACGACGCTGAAGATGCCTATCATGGCGCACCATGGGTCGAGCGACGAGAAATTGGTGATATAAACCCACCACTTCTCGATGAAGTCAGAAGGGACCTCGGCAAGCGAGAGGCCGAAAAGGTCTTTAATCTGAGTGGTGAAGATAGTGACGGCGATACCGCTGGTGAAACCCACGATGATGGGGTAGGGTATATACTTGATGATGGTGCCGAGATGCAGCACACCGAAGAGGACGAGAAACGCGCCTGCCATGAGTGTGGCGATGGTGAGTCCTTCGATGCCATACTGTTGGATGATGCCGTAGATAATGATGATAAATGCACCCGTAGGACCGCCTATCTGCACCTTGCTGCCTCCGAAGAGGGAGATGATGAGGCCTGCCACGATGGCTGTGATTATACCTTTCTCGGGTGTCACGCCCGAGGCGATGCCGAAGGCGATGGCAAGTGGAAGGGCTACGATGCCCACGATGATACCTGCCATGAGGTCAGACATGAAGGTCTGACGGTTGTAGTTCTTAACGGTCTCCAACAGTTTGGGTCGAAAGACCTGTGCGTCGATTGTCTTCATATTGTTCAAATCTTTTTTTAATAATAAAGTTGACAGGTTGACAACATGTCAACTTATTGGCCTGAATACTATATAAATGTTTGGTGGATGGTTCAGAAGTTGACTCCTATATTGAGGTTGAATGTGCCGTTATGAGCCTGGGCAAAGTCGTCGTGTGAGATGTTGGCAAGGCCGAGTTCGTAGTTGATTTCGGCATAGAGTACGTCGTAGCTCACGCCGCATCCGAAGATGAGTCCGCCGTCGAAGTGACGGAAGTTGCTCTTGCAGAATGCCGACCACGACTCGCGGGTGTTATAGTCCTTGATCTTTCCGCTAATGCCATGTGCGAGATAACCGCCCAGATGTGGGACGACGGAGATGTCGTAGTCGAGTTCGATGGCATACTTCACAACGATGGGCACCTTGAGGTAGTTGAGGTTGTACTTCAAATCGCAATTGTTGCGAGTATATTTGCCGCCTTTCTCAGAGTAGAACAGTCCGGATTCGAGATAGACGGGGGTGCCTGGCGACAGTTGCAAGCCAGCCACGGCACCGAGGTTCAGACCTGAACGGGAGCCTGGTGCGTCGAGAAGTGCGTCGTCGCTGTTGACAGTGGAGATGCCCAGGCCGAGACGGAGACCGTAGTAGAAATCGTTGTAGCCTTTGCTGCTGCTGCGGCTGTCGCGTCCCTGTGTACGCCACGATTGTGCCGAAGCTGTTGCTGCGAATAGGATGGCAGTGAGGAGGGATAATACAATCTTTTTCATATTTGTTTTTTTTTAGTTGACAAGTTGACGAGTTGACAAGTTGACAGTTCTAATGAATAGACTAATCAAACACCTTAAACTCGTAGCCTTCTGCCTTAAGCCATTTGATTGCTTCGGGCAGGGCGTAGTGGAGTTTATCGATACTCTTGAGAGAGTCGTGGAAGGTGATGATGGATCCGTTGCGAGTGTAGCGTTTCACATTGTTGAGCACGTCTTCGGCAGTCATCCATTTCGAATAGTCGCGTGTGACAAGATCCCACATGACGATGCGATACTTACGTCTCAGCCATATATACTGATCCCATCGCATCCACCCATGAGGCGGGCGGAAGAGGTCGGTATGCAACAGTTGGTCGGCCTTGTCGGCATTAGCCTTATAGGTGGTGATGGTGTGTCGGAATCCGCCTATATGGTTGAAGGTGTGGTTGCCGATGCGATGACCGGCAGCCACCACCTTATTATATAGTTCAGGATATTTCCTCACGTTGTCGCCCACCATGAAGAACGTTGCCTTGATGCCGTATTGGCTGAGAGTGTCGAGGATGAATGGCGTGGCTTCGGGGATTGGGCCGTCGTCGAAGGTGAGATAAACTGCCTTCTCGTTGCGGTCCATCCGCCATGTTGCCCTTGGGTAGAGCCAGCGTAGCCATATTGCCGGTTGCTCGATGATCATAAGTTGCGCTGTTACTGGGTGTTACTCTTCCACTTCTTCGTCGTAATACTCTTCTTCCTCGTTGGTTGAGCTAAGCTTGCCGCCCTTGTCCTGATAGAACCTCACGAGAGAATTGAATCGTGGCGTATGGCTTTCGCTCCATTTTTTGTCGAGAGTGTCAGTGTCAAGCAGCGTCTGCTGGAGGACATAGATGTTGATCATACACTCGCGCTGTGAGCTAAGGAAACGCATGCCGTCGAGCGAGCAATACCATTTCAGATACTGTTCTGACTTGATCCAGAGGCGGTTGTATAGATCCATGGCCTTCTTTTTTTGGCCGATGGCGGCATAGGCGCGAGCCTCGTCGAAGGATCCTGACATGTAGCTGATGGGCACGTTGTAGTCGGGGATGTGCTTGTCGAGATGGGCGAGCACCTTGGCTGCCTTGTCGTCCTTGCCTTCAGCAATGAGATGTGATGCGAGCTGGACGAAAATGCGGCGGTGAGTGTAGCACATGCGCATCACGGTCTCGTCGAGATAGATGCCTGGCTTTTCGAGTCCTCCGAACTTAAACTTATTCATCAGGATGTCGTAAGTCTTCTCTGTGTCGAAGTTCTTGGTAAGGCCTTTATTGGTGGTGAACGGCGTGATGCGGTTGACGAGACCTTCTTGAACGAAGTTGTCGCCGAGGTTCATATAGTTATCCTCGCTAACAGTCATCGCCACATAGATTGGGCGTGTCCAATTGCACTGTGCGATAATCTCGAGCATCATGAGGTCGCCTTTGTAGAGCGCGTTCTTTCCTTGCAGCGAGATGGCCATGCGGTCGGGGATGGAGTCAGCCGCCATGAGCATGCCGCTCTTACGCACAGCTTCTTTGTCGATGGTGAGGTAGAGCGTGTCTGTGGGGATGACGTGTGTGTCGCCACGCGAACCAGAGAGGATCTTCATCACCTCTCGCTTCTCAGGACTCACCTCGCCACGCACCCAGTCGCGGAGCACGTTGCTGAGTTCGAAGGGGTTGTCGCCCAGTGTGGCTCGAGCCGTCTCAGGGTCTTCCTTATACCACTGCTGGATGAGCTGCTTTATAGACGGGTCGATGATGACATACTCGTTTGTTCCGGCGCAGTACTGCAGTCGATTCCATGAGATGGGCAGCTTTGGCGAGTCGTATGCCGGGCGGCACATCTGGTCAATATACCAGTCGGTCTGTAAATAAGAGAGGTTGCATACGCGCGTATCGGTACGGAAGTTCTCCACGTCTTGGTTGTACCAGAGTGGGAAGGTGTCGTTGTCGCCGTTGGTGAAGATGATGGGGTTGCCATTCTCTTGCAGCGACATGAGATAGTTCTGGCCGAAGTCGCGGCAGGTGTAACGTCCGCTGCGGTCGTGGTCGTCCCATGTCTGTGATGCCATCTGCACTGGAACGAAGAGGCAAGCCACGCCTACGATGGCGGCGATGGCGAGATGCTGGCGCTTGAGACGCTCGGTGAGCATCTCGATGATGGCAGCCACGCCCATACCACACCAGATGGCGAAGGCATAGAACGAGCCAGCGTAAGCGTAGTCGCGCTCTCGAGGCTGCATCGGAGTCTGGTTGAGATAGATGACGATAGCGAGACCTGTCATGAAGAATAGGAAGAACACAACCCAGAATTGGCGTATTCCCTTTTGTCCTTTCTTTAGCGACTGCCAGAAGAGTCCGATGAGACCGAGGATGAGCGGCAGACAATAGAAGACGTTATGTCCTTTGTTTTCTTTGAGTTCGTCAGGCAGCAGCGACTGGTCGCCGAGTCGCCAGTTGTCGAACCAGTCGAATCCGGTTATCCAGTTGCCGTGTTCGAGTTCGCCGTTGCCCTGAAGATCGTTCTGACGTCCGGCGAAGTTCCACATAAAGTAGCGCCAGTACATGAAGTTGCACTGATAGGAGAGGAAGAAACGGATGTTTTCAAACTGTGTTGGCACCTTAACGGGAATGTACTCGCCGCATCGGTCGTACATCTCCTCGTTGCCTTCTACACCTCCCATCCAACTCTCGTAGGCTCCGGCATGCGCCGAGCTGTACATACGAGGGAAGAGCATGTTCTGAGCATACTCGTAGTCGTCTTTTGTGCGGACGACGAAGTAAGAGTCTTTCTCTTCTTTCGACGCTTTCTCCTTGCGCTGATAAACGGGAGCGCCTTTCTTAGCCACTGGTCGGCACATGTCGCCCTCTTTACTGAGAGCCACCTGCGAGGTGTATGCCTGTCCGTAGAGAAGCGGACGTGAGCCGTATTGTTCGCGGCTGAGGTATTCGCCGAGGGTGAAGATGTCCTCTGGCGAGTTCTGGTCCATCGGCGGGTTGGCCGATGATCGTATGACGATGAGTGCATAGCTCGAATAGCCGATCATGAGCATGAGCATGCAGAGCAGCGACGTGTTCTTGATGCGTGCAGAGACGAGTGCGATACCTTTCTTATTCTTTATCTTCAGCACAAGCCACAAGATGGCGAGCACCACGATACCGATGACAATCGAGCTCCAGCCGTAGCCGTAGAACGGGATGCCGAGCATGGCAATGGAAGCGAGGAAGGCGATGTTCTGCCGCTTCATGTTGGTGTCGGAATAGGTCTCGCGTATGGCCCAGATGATGGTGGCGATAAGGAGGAAGATATAAACTATCTCGCCGGTGTTGAACGGACAGCCAAGAGTGTTGACAAAGAACAGTTCGAACCAGCCTCCCACGCGGACGATGCCTGGTACGACGCCGTAGAGGACGGCGGCGAGGATAACTACCGAGATGCCCAATGCGATGAGCGAGCCCTTGAGGTCGCCCTTGCCGTCTGGCTTGGGATATTTGCGGTAGTAGTAAACCAGCACTATGGCCGGCACGCAGAGCAGGTTGAGCAGGTGGACTCCGATGCTGAGTCCCGTCATATACATGATGAGTATGAGCCAGCGGTCGCTATGCGGCTCGTCGGCATGCTCTTCCCACTTGAGTATGAGCCAGAACACTACGGCCGTGAATGCGGATGAGTAGGCATATACCTCACCCTCGACGGCACTGAACCAGAAGGTGTCGCTGAACGTGTATATGAGCGCGCCGACAAGACCCGATGCTTCGATGGCTATCAGCTTTGCCGGTGTGATGTCGTTCCAGCTGTCGGTGATGAGCTTGCGTGTGAGATGTGTGATGCTCCAGAAGAGGAAGAGGATGGTGGCAGCTGACAGCAGCGCACTCATGATATTGACCATGCGTGCCACTTGCGACGGGTCGCTTGTAAACTGCGAGAACAAGTTGGCTGTGAGCATGAAGAACGGTGCGCCTGGCGGGTGACCTATTTCCAACTTGTATCCTGTAGAAATAAACTCAGGACAGTCCCAGAAACTGGCTGTCGGTTCGATCGTAGAGCAATATACAACGGCTGCTATGATGAATGCAATCCATCCCGTGATATTGTCCACCAACTTAAACTGTTTCATTCTTTATTAATTGTTTATTATGTTTTCTTGCATTTGAAGGTGCAAAGTTACTGAAAAAGGAATGAAAAGAAGAAAAAAACGCCGATTTTTTACTTTTTTTGTGTAACATCTTGTGCAAAAGCAAGTGATGAGGGCGATAAGGTATGCCGATAACTGTTTTTTAATGTGGGAGCAACGTCACTCGCTCGTTAACTTCGACGATGGTGGAAGCCATGTCGCGAAGATGTTCGGTGTCGTGACTGACCATGATGATGGCACAGCTTGATGAGAGCTGGCGGATGTGGCTCATCATAAGTTCTTGAGATGTTTGGTCGATATATGTGTTGGGCTCGTCGAGCACGAGGACGTCGGGATGGCTGACGATGGCGCGTGCCAGGAGCACACGCTGTAGTTGGCCGCCGCTGAGGGCTTTGATGGGTCGGCGTGCGAGGTCGGCTACTTCGAGACTTTCGAGAGCCTTGACGGCGAGTTGGCGGTGATGTGTGGTGAAGCGGGAGAATAACGGCTTGCGACTGTTGAGTCCTTGCATCACGGTGTCGAGGACGTAGATGGGAAAGTCGCGGTCGATATTGCTGAACTGCGGCAGATAACCAATGGCGATGCGTTCGGCGGGAGTTCCGTTGCACCAGTATTCCACCTTCCCCGACATGGTGGGAATGAGCTTGAGCAGCACCTTAAGCAGTGTGGTTTTGCCGCCGCCGTTAGGTCCGACGATGCCGATGAAGTCGCCCTTGTTGACGGCGAGCGTTACGCCGCTGATTTGCGGTCTTCCTTCGTAGCCTGCCGTGACATCGGTGAGTGTAATTAGCTTTTTCATGTTTTATATTGAAGAGTGGAGAATGAAGAGTGGAGAATGAAGAGTGGAGAATTAGGAGTGGAGAACTAAGAGTGAGGAATGAAGAGTGAGGAATTGTGGATTAATTCTGCGACATGTTGCTTAGGGTGGAGGCTATGAGCGTCATCTGCTGTTCCCAGTTGTAGTCGAGCGGATTGATTTCCACCACTTGTGCCTTTGTCTCCTTCACCACGGTCTCGGTGTTTTGGCTGTCAAACTCTTTCTGCACGAACATGATTTTCGTGGCGTTTCTCTTTGCCTCTCTGATCACCTCGGCAAGGGATGCGACAGATGGTTCGCGGCCTTCTTCCTCAATGGCAATCTGTCGGAATCCGTATTCGTTGGCGAAATAGGTGAGGGCAGGATGATAGATGAGGAACGAGTGGTTGGGCGCGGCGAGGAGAGCTTTTCGTATGGAAAGGTCGAGGCGTGTGATGCGTGAGACGAGCGCATCGTAGCGCTGCTTGTAGTAGAGTGTGTTCTGACTGTCGGTGCGGACGAGTGCGTTGTAAATGTTTTTTGCAATGATAAGGGCGTTGGCAGTTGACATCCACGTGTGCTGGTCGATGATGCCCGATGCCGACGAGCAGATGAAGCTTACTCCAGCAGACGAGTCGATGATGGCGAGATGGTCGGAATACGACTCAATCTTCTTTCCCCATGTACGTTCGAATCCAAGGCTGCCTACCTTGATATACATGGTGCTCTTGCTGAGGTCGATAACCTGCTGTGCTGTAGGTTCGTAGGTCTCGGGCGAGCTCTCTTTTGGTACGAGCGTTACCACCTCTGCCTTGTCGCCTACGATCTGTTCGACGAAGTAGCGCAGCGGTTCGATGCTGACGGTGATTACTGCCTTGTCTTTCTTTACGCCTCCGCAACTACAGATGGCGAAGGTCGTGATGAAGAGAAGTAATGTCTTTATTGTTTTCATCAATTTCTTTTATCGATATAATGTTTGTATATTCAAGGTCTTGCATTCAGTTCCCTTTATACTTATTCTTTGGTTATAGAATGAAACTGGCGCCATAGACGAGAATGACGTAGCGGAAGAGTTTGCTGATGGTGATGCTGATGACGACGATGGGCAGATTGGCTCGCATCAATCCGAGCATGATGGCGATGGCGCTGCCGAGGATGGGCAAGAAGGTCAAGAGTCCCGACCATGCTCCTTTCCCAGCCATGAAGCGTTGTGCCTTGTCGAGGTCGGCCTTTTTCACTCTCAGGTATTTTTCTATCCATTCCATCTTTCCCATTCGTCCGATGGTGTAGTTGAACATCGAGCCGAGCACGTTGCCGATGGTGCCGTAGATGATGAGCATCACGGGATCGAGTCCGGCGGCTTGAAGTCCCACCATGATCGCCTCGCTGCTGAATGGGAAGAAGCTGCCGGCGATGAACGATGCGACGAGCATGCCGACATATCCGTAACTGAGCAGTAAATTTAATATGATATCCATTTCTGTGTTTCTTTTACAATCTTTCTGTGATTCTTTATCAATCTTTCTGTATTTCTTTCTTTATTAAGCTTTCTGTTTTACTAACTACGTCGTCGCCTTGAGTGGCATCAGGATATTGAACACGATCAGCGCGAGGGCGAGGGCAAGGATGGCGATGAACGTGATGTTGGTGATGCGCTTATGGGTGTGGGTGACGAAATGAGCTATGACGGGGCTGGTGCATACGATGAGCACCGTGAGCAGCAGGTCGAAATATTGCGGCTGGAGGACGGCGAAGACGATGGCTGCGATGCCGTTGAGGATAAACACATCGTAATACATGCGGGTGTTGACACGGTCGAGAAATTTCGTGCGCCAGTGGTGGACGGAGCCGATGGTAAAGAGCGTGACGATGAAAAGGAACGACGCAACGCGCTGAAAACCAAAGGTGTTCCAGAATGTTCGCGTGGCGGCTGGCTCGCTGATGGCGAAGATAGGCGAGAAGTCGGCCATTGAGGCGAAATGCTGCATCGGCGTCTCCCAGTCTTCGGCATAGATGAAATAGAGCATCACAAACCAGTAAGGTGCTATGATGCCTAATATCGAAGCGAAGAACGTGCGCCACGACATAGACCTGAGACAGAACACCATGAGCATCCACTCTACGGGCAGGAAGAAGAGCACCTGCTGCCACACAAGACTTGCGATGCCGATGGGCAGGAAGGCGTAGAACGTCCATCCCGTGGAGAGCCGGTCTTGGTAAGAATGGAAAAACGGCATTAGCGACGCCGCATAGCACAGGGCGAGAATGCCGCAGTCTGCTCGAGGGAAGAGGAAGGCGGAACAACAATAGAGCATGATGAATGCGCAGGACACCATACGGCTGTATGTGCGGAGCAATACAAAGGTTGTGTTCAGCTCTACCATGATGTAAGAGCTGAACACAAAGCATGCGAACTGCAGCCATAACCACTGTGAGATAGCTCCGGCAAGCATCCATACCGCCACGCCAACAATGGCCATGGTGGGTAATGACAATCTGCTTCCGGCAATCTTGTTCTGTAATCTCTTCAATGTCTTCTTTTTATATTAATTATGTGTGTTTGATACATTGTCTGCGGGCGTTGAAATGCAGGGCGGCAACGGGAGTGGGAGCTGCTGCGGCAGGAGGAGCGGACGCTTCTGTTGAGCGGACGCTTCTGTTGAGGGGCGGGAACTGCTCCGGTTGAGGGATCGGGCACTCCGGTTGAGGGAGCGGGGCGGGTGTTGAGCGCGGGCGGATGGGATTATAAGTCTTTTCCGATGTCGCGGCGGAAATACTTGTCGGTGAAAGTGATTTTCTGAGCTTCCTCGAACGACTTCTGCAGGGCTTCTTCCTTGTTGGCGCCGTAAGAGCTGACGGCGATGACTCGTCCGCCATTGGTCACTACGTTGCCATCGTTGAGTGCGGTGCCGGCATGGAAGACGATGCTTCCCTCCACCTTGTCGATGCCCGAGATGGGATAACCCTTTTTGTATTCTTGCGGATAGCCGCCGCTGACGAGCATCACGCAGACGGCTGCACGTTCGTCGAACTCGATGGCTCGCTGGTCGAGGTTGCCTTCAGCCACGCCTTGGAAGAGATCGACGATGTCGCTTTTGAGTCGGAGCATGACGCTCTCGGTCTCAGGGTCGCCCATGCGGCAGTTGTATTCTATCACCATAGGTTCGCCATTGACGTTGATGAGTCCGAAGAAGATGAAGCCTTTGTAGATGATGCCTTCCTCGGCGAGTCCATCGACGGTGGGTCGGATGATGCGGTCTTCTACCTTTTTCATCCATTCCTTTGTGGCGAAAGGCACTGGAGTGACGCTTCCCATGCCGCCTGTGTTGAGTCCGGTATCGCCTTCACCGATGCGTTTGTAGTCTTTAGCTTCGGGGAGGATCTTATAGTTTTTGCCGTCGGTGAGCACGAATACTGAGCACTCGATGCCGCTGAGGAACTCTTCTATCACGACCTGAGCCGATGCGTTGCCGAACATGCCGCCGAGCATTTCCTTGAGTTCGCGCTTTGCCTCGTCGAGAGTGGGCAGGATGAGCACTCCTTTTCCGGCGCAAAGTCCGTCGGCCTTGAGCACGTAAGGTGCGCTGAGAGTCTCAAGGAACTTGAGTCCTTCCTCTACTGTTGTTCCGTCGAAAGTCTGATAGCGAGCTGTCGGGATGTTGTGTCGCTGCATGAACGCCTTGGCGAAGTCTTTCGAGCCTTCGAGCACGGCTCCCGCCTTTGACGGACCGATGACTGGGATGTTGCAAGTGAGGGGGTCGTTGGCGAAGTTGTCGTAGATGCCCTTCACGAGTGGGTCTTCTGGTCCGACGACGACCATGTCGATATGGTTTGTATAGACGAATTTCTTCAGTTCCTCGAAGTCGTTGACCCCGATGTTTACGTTCTCGCCGCAGTTGCCTGTTCCGGCATTTCCTGGTGCGATATACAGTTTCTCTACTTGTTTGCTTTGAGCTATTTTCCAGGCGAGTGCATGTTCGCGACCGCCGCTTCCTAAAAGTAATATTTTCATAAATAGATATTTTTTTTTATTTGTAGTTGGCTCGTTATAACTTCTTGTATAGCTTCACCTTATGTCTTTCGCAAATGTCTTTTGCAAATGTCTTTTGCAAATATTTTTCGCAAATGTCTTTTGCAAATATTTTTCGCAAATGTCTTTCCTTTATTTCAGATAATCCTCAAAATACTGAGTGATGCGTTCGTGTAGATGGACGCTGGCGTGACCTGCCATGTTGTGTCCCTCGCCAGGATAGACGAAGAAGTCGGGCTGTGTGCCGGCTTTGACGCATGCATCGAGGAACTGTAGCGCGTGTTGCGGCACGACAGTCGGGTCGTTCATTCCGATGATGATCTGCAGTTTGCCCTTAAGGTTTTTCGCTTTGTCGATGAGCGAAGTCTTGGCGTAGCCTTCGGGGTTAGTCTCGGGCGTGTCCATGTATCTTTCGCCGTACATCACCTCGTACCATTTCCAGTCGATGACTGGTCCTCCAGCCACTCCGACCTTGAAGACGTCGGGATAGTTGGTCATGAGCGAGATGGTCATATATCCGCCGAAGCTCCATCCGTGTACGCCGAGTCGGTCCTTGTCAACGTAAGGCAGCGAGAGTAGATAATCGATGCCTTTCATCTGGTCGGCCATTTCCACCTGTCCGAGCTGTCGGAAGGTGGCTTGTTCGAAGTCGCGTCCACGACATTCGCTGCCTCTGTTGTCGAGGATGAAGAGCAGATAGCCTTTCTGTGCCATGTATGTCTCCCACGAGCGGCTGCCGTAGTGCCAGGAAGCCTCTATGTTGTGTGCGTGTGGTCCGCCATAGACATAGACTACGGTAGGATATTTTTTTGTGGGGTCGAATCCCACGGGTTTCACCATTCGGTAGTAAAGGTCGGTGACGCCGTCGGCTGCCTTGATTGTTCCCGATGAATATTCGGGGATGTTGTATCCCTTCCATGGGTTGTCGGCGGTGTGGAGGCGCAGCGCCTTGGCGTTGGCGGTGTTGACGAGGTCGATATTGAGTGGCACGTCTGGCTCGGTGTATTTATCGACGAGATAAGTGCCTGATTCAGAGAGTGCCACGCGGTGAGAGCCGCGTCCGTTGTCGAGTGGCGAGAGTTTTCCGCTTTTCAGATCCACGGCGTAGATGTTACGCTGTATGGGCGAGGCGGCGTTGGCTCTGACGATGGCTGTTTTCTGCTTGATGTTGAAGCCGAGCAGCTGTTCGATGACGAAGTTTCCGTTTGTAACTTGCGTGAATGTCTTCTTCTTTAAGTCGAAGAGATAGAGATGGTTATATCCGTCTTTTTGACTTTGGAAGATGAACTTTGTGTTGTCCCACGGCAAGAAGCGTATGGGGTTGAGCGGTTCGACATATTTCTCGCTTGTCTCGCGGTAGAGCTCTTCTTTCTTTTCTCCGCTGATGGCGTCGTAAGCCACGAGGCGACAGTCGTTTTGGTCGCGGTTGAGTTCGAACATATAGACCGTGGCGGCGTCGGGGCTCCACGCTATGTTGGTGAAATATCGGTCGGTGGCGTCTCCGGTGTTGAGATAAATGGTTTGCTTGGTGTTGATGTCGTAGATGCCCACGCTGACCTTATGGCTTGTCATTCCCGCCATGGGATATTTGTCGGGTTCGAGAGTTGCCACGCGTTCGAAGGTGTTGACCTGTGGATAGTCGGTGACCATTGTCTGGTCCATGCGGTAGAATGCGAGACGGCTGCCGTTGGGACTCCAGAAGAGTCCGCTCTCGATGCCAAACTCGTTGCGGTGAACGGCCTGTCCATAGACTATTTCTCGGCTGCCGTCGGAGGTGATGCGGCAGAGTTGGTTGTCGGCGAGTCTGACGCAGAGTTGGTTGTCGGCATCGACATAGGCCACTGCTTTCGTCTTTTTGTTCCAGTCGGGATATTGTTCGCCTTTGCAGTCCTGTCGCCACACGATGGTGTTTTGTTTCCAGTCGTAGAGCAGACGGATATTGCTGTTGGAGAGCATCACCTCTGTCTTGTCAGCATAGGGACAGAAGGCGTAGAAAGCCGAATGTATTTTCTCGCCGTCGAGCAGTGCGTTGACGTCCTTTATATTAAATAAGGTGTCGCGGCTACCGTTTTTCATGTTGATGGCCACAGAATAGTCGAGGTCTTGCGTCATGAGTCTGTCGCCCCACCACGAGAAGAACATGTTCCGCGGCTGCATGTTGCGGTAGTTGTTGCCGCCGTAGTTGAGGTCTTCGAGTGTGAACTGCTTGAGCTGTTGTGCAGCGGCAGCTATGCTTGCTGTAGCCATGATAGCAGTAGCCATTGTCTTGAGTTTATTCGTCATAGTCGTCAAAATTATTAAAATTTCTTCCGCCCTTAGAGAAATTTTTTCCAGCTTTTCCGAAACTTTTTCCGAAGCCTTTTCCGCCTTTGCGGTCGTTTTTCCAGTCGCCTTTGCGGTCGTTCTTTCGGTCTGAGCGTCGGTCTGAGCGTCGGTCTGAGGTGTTGTCGTCGTCGTTGCGTCGTCGCTTGTTGTCGAAGCGGTCGAGGTCGTAGCGGTGGAACTTGAATGTGCGGATGTCGCCCTCTTCGTTTTCTTCGTTTTCGTCGATACGCTTTTTGAACTCTCGGTTTTTCTTGAAGCGGTGTTTCTCGGCCATCGACTTTTTCTCCTCGTCGGTTTTCACTATTCCTCCTTCTTCGCGGAAGTTTCTCAGTCGGCCGTCGAAGATCTGGTATTTGCGTAGTTCACATTCGAGCGATCCGTTGTAGAGCGGATATTTGATGGATGGTTTCAGTCCTATCTGGTCGAAACATTCCTGTCTGTAGCTGAGCACCCAAGCGTCGTTGTCGAGGAACTGGTGTTTGAGTCGTTCGCCAATCATCTTGTATGTGCCGAGGAGGTCGGGTGTTGAGATGCGCTCGCCGTATGGCGGATTGGTGATCATGATGCTCTTCTCTTTTGGCTGTGTGAAGTTTTTGAAGTCAGCCTGTTCGACGGTGATCACGTTTGATAGTCCTGCTGCCTTGACGTTGAGTCGGGCAGTGTTGACGGCCTTCATGTCGATGTCGTAGGCGTAGATGTGGTGATTATACTCTCGTTCTTCGGAGTCGTCGTTGTAGATGGTGTCGAAGAGGTCGGCGTCGAAGTCTGCCCATTTCTCGAAGGCGAATTCTTTTCGGAAGATGCCTGGTGCCATGTTTTTGGCTATGAGTGCGGCCTCGATGGCTATTGTTCCCGAGCCGCACATGGGGTCGATGAAGTCGGTGTCGGCGTTCCATCCTGTCATGAGTATGATGCCGGCAGCGAGCACTTCGTTGAGTGGAGCCTCGACGCTCTCCTGTCGGTAGCCGCGTCGGTGTAGGCTTTCGCCGCTGGAGTCGAGCGAGAGTGTGCATTTGTCCTCTGCGATGTGTATGTTGAGTCTGAGGTCGGGGTTGGCGACGCTGATGTTAGGTCTTGTGCCGGTTTTTTCGCGGAACTGGTCAACGATGGCGTCTTTCACCTTGTAAGCCACGAATTTAGAGTGCTTGAACTCCTCGGAGAACACTACGGAGTCAACGGCAAACGTTTTGTTGAGGTCGAGATACTGTGTCCAGTCTATTTTCTTTACGCCTTCATACACTTCGTCGGGGTTGAGTGCCTTGAAGTGTGATATGGGCTTGAGGATGCGGATGGCTGTGCGGAGCTGGAAGTTGGCACGGTAGAGCATTTCTTTGTTGCCGGTGAACGACACCATGCGTCGTCCTATCTCCACGTTGTTTGCGCCGAGATGAGTGAGTTCTTTTGCCAAGACGGGTTCGAGTCCCATGAATGTCTTGGCGATCATTTCAAATTCTTGTTCCATTTATTTTTTTATGTATTATTCTTTTCTGTATTTCTTACTGTTGGGTTGCATGCTTTCTGTCACCCAGATGTTTGCCCCGACGACGCTTCCTCGTCCTATGGTGATGCGTCCGAGGATGGTGGCGTTTGAATATACCACGACATCGTCTTCGAGTATGGGGTGGCGCGGGATGCCCTTGATGGGGTTGCCGTCGGCGTCGAGCGGGAAGCTCTTGGCTCCGAGCGTGACGCCTTGATAGAGCTTGACGTTGTTGCCGATGACGCATGTGGCACCGATGACTACGCCTGTGCCGTGGTCGATGGTGAAGTGATGGCCTATGGTGGCTGCGGGGTGGATGTCGATGCCGGTCTCGGAGTGGGCCATCTCGCTGATGATGCGCGGTATGAGCGGCACGCCGAGCTGGTGTAGCTCGTGGGCTATGCGGTAGTTGGTGAGTGCCTTGATGACGGGATAGCATGAGATGATCTCGCCGCGGTTGTCGGCAGCTGGG
>SAMEA3663112__coassemble_84_pt1 | contig 27782 bp, 16 predicted proteins | sample SAMEA3663112__metabat2_high_PE_013 | metagenome-assembled genome bin SAMEA3663112 (sample SAMEA3663112) | pig gut metagenome | biome: pig gut; feature: pig-associated habitat; material: faeces | place: Denmark | collected 2012
CCCTTGCAAGCCGTTGTTCCCGCAAGCGCTTGAATTGAGCTAAGCACTCCTCCAGAGATCTCGGCTGCATCTTCCAATATGCTATTGACCTTTTCATCTCTTCGTTCACTTTTTTGTGATAATCTGTCAGCTGTATTTCCATCCATTCTTGTCTTTTAATAGTTATACAAAACTTATTTTGCACCGCAAAGATACGAATTAATTCTGAAATGACAAAGGAAATGAGGGATATTTTGTTTTTTTGTAATGGGGGTTAATTAAGGAAGGAGGTAGTGAGAGTAGTCAACCTAAATAGTTAACTACACAACATAAAGAGTTAAACTACGGACGACAACTGATTACTCGTGTGACACGGTCGTTCCACAGTTATGGTACGGTCGTGACACTAACTATGGTACAGTCGTGTCACTAGCTATGGTACAGTCGTGTTACTAACTGTTGAGAAAGCATAATGCAGCTTATGTGTTTGTCAGCATGACTGCGCGGCTGACCATACTAAATAAGTCGGTGAAATGAAACAAACTTGCGGTGACAGACGATTTCGTCTGTCACCCCTCTGTCACCATACCTAAGACACTATATATTAAACACTTACAAGCTCATAATGACAGATGACAGATAAATTTAAAAACTTTTTCCTGTATATATAGATGAATTAAGTTCTTTATCTGTCATAAGAATGCGAATTATGCGGCAAAGACATGGCTCTTCTTTAATAATTCCAAATGTTTCGGGGAAAATAATTTATGTTAAGTGGACCTATGCGTGGTGATTACCACGCATAGGTGAGACGCTTCCATATACCTTCTAACGGGCCGTGGCTATGACTTCTCATCCACCAGCGGCAGAACAGGATTTGGGCAGTGAGGATGACGATGCCGAGAGCTATGCTCTGCGTGTCGCATGGATTGAGATGCAGTCCCCAATGATAATAGATGGCTGCACCTATAATGCTCTGTGTGATATAGTTAGTGAGACTCATGCGGCCATAGGGCATGATGAAACGCATGGGGCGGGCAAGACGTGTGGTGTAGAACGCAAAGAGGAGCGAGGTGACGATGATGAGCATGAAGCAGAACTTATGGAGCGAGGTGATGATGAGCATCAGCGACGACATGAACGGAGCAGACGCCATGGCCCAGAGCGAGCTGTCGGCGAGCGTTGCGGCAGGCACAGACTCGACAAAGTCGGGGATGAGAGAGCTCAGTCCGTAGAGAGGGAAGAACAGGGCGAGAGCCACGGCAAAGGTACGCGCCCATAGACGGCGGTTGTCGGCTGTGTCGGCAAACCATTGCATGCGTCCTGCCACGAGTCCGAGGATGAAGAGCGAGGCAGTCTGGAAGAAGCGTCCTGCTCCCCATGCCCAGGCGAGGCTGAAGAGTTGTCCTTCCCAGAGGTTGGTCTTCACGGTGTCGATAAATCCGCCTTCGGAGAGCATCTTCATCGATGCGTCCCAGTACTCGCCACAGTCGAAGACGAGGATCTGTGCCGAGCCATCGACGAAGGCGGCATAGAGAGCCTTTATCCACTCAACGGGTTGCGCCATGCACACGGCGGCGACGACGAGCAGTGTGCGTGTCTTCAATCGGCATACGGCAGGAAGCACAAGTCCTACGATGCTGTAGAGCACGAGCACCTCGCCACAGAAGAACGACCCATTGAGACAGCCAAAACAGAACAAGAGGAACATTCGCCAACAGAAACGCAGACGGAAGTCTTCGCTACGCCTGGCGGCATTGCGGTCCATGATATAGAAGCTGAAGCCGAAGAGGAGGGCGAAGATGGCGTATGCCTTGCCGCCCACCATAAACCACAGTCCGTCCCACACCATCTGGTCGATAAACTGCAGGAGTGGCGAGGCTGGCTCCACCTGGTTGTAGAGATTGAAATGCTCGATGCTGTGGAGCATAAGAATCATTGCCACGGCAATGCCGCGGATGGCGTCAACGACTTCGACGCGTGGTTGTTTTTGAAGTTCTCTCATTGTATAATGTTTTTTAGTTGACGAGTTGATGAGTTGACGAGTTTATTCTCTACATCAATTTCTTCATTATTATTTCTCCGTCTGCACTTTCTTTGCCCTTACATACATGCCCGGCCGGAAGGAGGCGTCGGCATCTTTCACGCGGGCATAAACCTTGATAGAATAGTCTTTCTCGTCAACGGATTGATCTACAGAGACAACCGTGGCGGCAAACGACTTCTTTCCCATGCCATTGACGCGGAAGAGAAGGGCATCGCCAGTCTTCATGAGATGGATGTCTTTCTCATATACGGTGAGTTGGATGATGGGATGCGACTTGTTGATGATGTCGCAGATGGCGCTGCCGGCTTCGACATACTTGCCGAGGTTGGCGTCGAGACTGGTGACGAAGCCCGTGATGGGAGCAGTGATGGGGAGGAAAGCCTTGATGCCATGATCGACGATGGCCTTTGTGCTCACGCCGAGAGCCTGCAACTTAGTGGCGGCAGCGTCGCGGCGACTCTTCATGGAGAGAAACTCCGCCTTGCTCTCCTCCACCCTTTTCTTCGACGCGGCATCGCCTGAGAGCGAGCGCTGACGGGCATATTCCTTCTCAAGATACTCTAACTGGGCGGCACTTTCGAGATAAGCCTGCTGCAGTTCGATGAACTCAGGATTGTCGAGCGTGGCTATCACCTGTCCACGACCGACAGCCTTTCCCGGCATGACGTTAAGGCTGTGAATGCGTCCGCCCATAGTGACCGAGACGGTAGCCTGCTGGTCGGGAGCCACCATGATAAGCCCATTGAACGTGGGGCTGTTTGCCACATTGGTGGCACTCGACACTGCATCCACATCTACGGCAGCCGTGTCGGTCACAGCCTCGCCATTGGCTGCGCTGTCAGCCACAGCGGCAGTGTCATCACCACTCTTCACGTCGCCCTTTCCACCACAAGCCACAAGCGTTGCGATGGTCATAACAATTAAGAATATCTTTTTCATCTCTTAAATCTCCTTTTTATTATTGGGAATAAACTTACTACACGATAGAATGCCGGAACTATGACGAGCGTGAGAACCGTAGAAACGATGAGTCCGCCGATGACCACCGTAGCCAACGGACGCTGCACCTCGGCGCCAGCCGACTGCGCCAAAGCCATAGGCACGAAGCCTAACGAAGCCACAAGACCAGTAAGGAAGACGGGACGCAGCAGATGACGGCAACCGCGCGTGATGATGCGGCTCGTGGAGAGTGCGTATTTGCCTTCCGAGGCGAGGGCATTGAAGTGGTTGATCATCAGGATGCCATTGAGCACAGCCACACCGAAGAGAGCGATGAAGCCCACTCCAGCCGATATGCTGAACGGAAGACCGCGCAGCCAGAGGGCGACGATGCCTCCGATGAGCGACAATGGGACGGTGGTGAACACCACGAGCGAATAGGTGACGCTGCGGAATGCTGAGAACAGCAGCAACAGTATAAGCAGCAAGGCTATAGGAATGACGACGAGCAGCGTGTTGATGGCGTTCTGCAGATTTTCAAACTGTCCGCCATACTCGAAGTAATATCCTGGTTTGAGCTTGATATTCTTGTCAAGCACCTCGCTGATATTATCTACCACCTGCTGTATGTCGCCATCGCGCACGTTGACACCGATGACGATGCGGCGTTTGGCAGCGTCGCGGTTTATCTGTAGCGGACCGTTGACAAGACTTATCGTAGCCACCTCGCTGACAGGCACTTGAAAGCCTGCAGCGGTGCGCACGTGGAGGCGGTTGAGGTCGAGGTCTTTCACAATGTCGTCGTCAAGGCGCACCACGAGGTCGAAGCGTCGCTCGTTTTCAAACACCACGCCAGCCGTCTCTCCGGCATAGGCCGTGCGGATGATGGTGTTGAGGTCGCGTATGTCGATGCCATAGCGTGCTATGCGAGTGCGGTCGTAGTTCACCACGAGCTGCGGCAGGCCAATGGCCTGTTCGACGATGACGTCGGCGGCGCCAGGCACCTTTTCCACATACTGTGCCGCCTCTTTTGCCTTGGCGTACAGCTCGTCCATATCCTCGCCGTAGAGTTTGATGGCGATGTCGGCCTTTGCGCCGGTCATGAGTTCGTTGAAGCGCAGCTGAATGGGCTGGCTGAAGTTAAACTCCGCTCCCTTCACCTTTTCCAGTGCCGCCTTCATCTTCTCCACCATCTCGGCGCGGCTCGACGCCGATGTCCACTCCTTGAATGGTTTCATCACGATCATCACGTCGGCGTCCTCCACCGACATAGGGTCGGTGGGCACCTCAGCCGTACCGATCTTCGCCACGACATGTCTCACCTCTGGGAACTGCTCTTTCAGCACCTTCTCGGCCTCCTCTGATAACTCTATGCTCCTCGTCAGCGAGCTACCGGCAGGCAGTGTCATCTGCATGGCGAAGTCGCCCTCGTCGAGTGTCGGTATAAACTCCGCTCCCAGACGGGTGAAGATGAAGAGCGACAGGGCGAGAAGTGCGAAGGCGCTGACAATGGTGAGTGTGAGCCGTCGCATCGACGCTGCCAACACCTTATTGTATATACCCGTGAGCCATCCGAAGAAGCGGTCGGCGAAGGTCGGTTTGAGGTCGATGCCACGTTTCAGGAACAGCGAGGCCATCATCGGCACGTAGGTGAGCGAGAGTATGAGTGCGCCGATGATACAGAACACGAGCGTCTTTGCCATCGGCGTGAAGTATTTTCCTTCTATGCCGCCAAGAGTGAGTATGGGGAAGAAGACGATGAGGATGATGAGTACGGCGAAGGCGGAGCTCTTCACCACCTTTGCCGCGCCAGCCTCCACCTCGGCGTTCATCTCGTCCTCAGTGAGATGCTTGCCCGCGAGGCGTTTGGTATAGATATGTGCGAGTATGCCCTCGATGATCACTATCGAGCCATCGACGACGATACCGAAGTCGATAGCGCCGAGACTCATGAGGTTTGCCGACACGCCGAATATCCTCATCAGAATAAATCCGAAGAGCATTGCCATCGGTATCACCGACGCCACGATGACGCTCGCCCTGACATTTCCGAGGAAGAGCATCAGCACGACGAAGACGATGAGCGCGCCCTCGATGAGGTTGCTTATCACGGTGGAAATGTTGCGGTTGACGAGTTCGGAGCGGTTGAGATAAGGTTCGATGGTGACTCCTTCGGGCAGCATCTTCTGCACTTTCTCTATGCGGCGCTCCAGTTCTTTGGTCACCACATTGGCGTTAGCACCCTTGAGCATCATGGCTATACCGCCCACACACTCGCCCTCGCCGTCCATGGTCATGGCACCGAAGCGTTTTGGCGCGCCGAAATCCACCCGCCCTATGTCGCTGATATGCACAGGCATGCCATTGCGGTTAGCCACCACAATCTTCTCTATATCCTTTGTCTTGGTAATCATTCCCTCCGACCTGATATAATATGCGCGTCCTTTCTTTTCTATATAGCTCGCGCCGGTGTTCTGATTGTTGTTGCTGAGAGCCTCAAACACGTCGCCGATGGTAATCTGCAAGGCGGAGATCACCTCGGGGTCGATGGCTATCTCATACTGCTTCAGGTAGCCGCCGAAGCTGTTTATCTCCACTATGCCCGGTATGCCCGACAGTTGGCGTCGCACTATCCAGTCCTGTATGGTGCGCAGTTCCATGGCGTCGTAGTCTTTCTCGTGTTTCTTGTCCACCTTCAGCACATACTGGTATATCTCTCCGAGTCCCGTGGTGATGGGCATCATCTCCGGTGTGCCAAGTTCTTCAGGAATCTCGCCCGCCACGCTCTGTATCTGTTCGTTGATGAGCTGCCTTGCCTCCAGTGTAGGCACGCTCTCTTTGAACACGACGGTGACGAGCGACAGTCCGAATCGCGACACCGAACGTATCTCTTCCACGTTCATGATGTTGCTCATCGACGTCTCTATGGGAATGGTTATCAGCTGTTCCACCTCTTGTGGCGCCAAGGTGGGCGACACGGTGACTACTTGTACTTGATTGTTGGTGATGTCGGGCACGGCATCGACAGGCAGAGTAAGCATTGCGTATATTCCACCAATAAGAAGAAACAGTGAGGAAAGAGCCACAAACAGTTTCTTACGAACCGAGAATTTTACTATCGCGTTTATCATATCCATTCAAGTATCGCATGGGTTAAAAATCTCAGGAAAAGAGGGCGTTGTTTCAGGAGTGAAGGAAGTAATGGAAGTGAAGGAGTGAAAGAAGTGAAGGAAGTAAAGGAAGTGAAGGAAGTAAAGGAAGTAAACTTCCCTTTCTTCCCTCACTTATGCAAGTTGAGCATTATTCTTCTATCCCGTCAACCACCTTGCACACGTCAGCAAAGATGACCTCGAGTTCGCCGTAGCTCTTCACGTAGTGGTGCAGACCCTCAGCCTTATACCAGTCGATGAGCGGGGCGGTCTGTGTGTTATACACGGCGAGACGCTTCTTTATCGTCTCCTCGTTGTCGTCAGAGCGTCCTTGTTCCTTACCGCGGTTGAGCAGTCGTGCCATGAGTATATCCTCTGGTGCGTAGAGCTCAATCATGGCGGCAACAGAGTGTCCGCGCTCGGCGAGCATCTTCTTCAGAGCCTCAGCCTGTGGGATGGTGCGTGGGAATCCGTCAAATATCACGCCCTTATGCTCCTTGCCAAAGCTGTCGTAAACGCTGGCAAGTATGTCTATCATCAGTTCGTCGGGGATGAGTTGTCCCTTGTCGATGAATGCCTTAGCCGTCTTGCCCAGTTCAGTACCGTTTTTGATTTCGCTGCGGAGCACGTCGCCTGTAGAGATATGACCGAAGCCATACTTCTTAATCATCAGTTCGCTCTGTGTTCCCTTGCCGGAGCCTGGCGCTCCGAAAATTACTATATTCTTCATGTCTTTTATGTTGTAAATGGTTTTTCTCTCTCTATTACGATTGTCCTTTCTTATTCCTCCTTCTTCAGGACGTAGATGTCCTTGAGGTTTCGTGCCTGCTGGTCGTAGTCGAGCCCATAGCCGACGATGAAGTCGTTGGGGATGCTGAATGCCGCATACTCGATGTCGAGGTCAACCTTCAGGCAGTCGGGCTTGAGAAGCAGCGTGCAGATATGCACCGACGCGGGATTGCGAGTGCCGAGGCTCTCTATCATGCGCTTCATGGTAAGTCCGCTCTCCACGATATCCTCTACGATAATCACCGTGCGTCCGCTGAGGTTTTCGTTGATGCCGATCACCTCCTTCACCGTTCCCGTTGATGTGGTGCCCTGGTAACTGGCTAACTTCACAAACGAGATCTCGCTCTCTATCGTGATCTCGCGCATGAGGTCGGCGGCAAAGACAAACGAGCCATTGAGCACTGCAAGAAGCAGCGGATTCTTGCCCGCCATATCCTTGCTTATCTGAGCTGCCAGCTCCTTCACCCGTCGTTTGATTTCCTCCTCAGAAATCATCGGAACGAACTCTTTATCCTTGATTTTTACTGTCTTCATACTAAGTTTTTATAAATTTTGGGGCAAAATTACTAAAAATCTGCCAAAACAGAGCATTGTTTAGCAATAATTTTGTATTTTTGCACGTATGAAAATATTCTCAAGCACTCAAATACACGAGTTAGACAAATATACGATAGATCACGAGCCCATAAAATCCATCGACCTGATGGAACGGGCCGCCTCTCGGATAGTGGCTGAGATACGCCATCTCTGCACTGCATACAACACCATCGTCGTCTTTGCCGGTCCAGGCAACAACGGTGGCGACGCTCTCGCCGTGGCACGTATCCTCGCCTCTGAGGGGCTGAAGGTGAAGGCGTGGCTCTTCAACACCACGGGACGACTGTCGGCCGACTGCAAGACCAACCGCGACCGGCTGACGGGTATGAAGGAGCTTGACAGTTTCACCATGGTGATCGACGAGTTCGACCCGCCCACGCTCGATGCCTCCACACTGGTCATCGACGGACTCTTCGGTGTGGGTCTCAACAAACCGCTGACGGGCGGCTACGCCTCGTTAGTGAAGTATATCAACGCATCGCCCTCCAAGGTGGTGAGCATCGACATGCCTTCGGGACTGATGAGCGAGAGCAACGAGTATAACGTTCGCTCAAACATCATCCGCGCCGATGTCACCGTCACCATCCAGCAGCCTAAGTTGTCGTTTCTCTTTGCCGAAAACCAGCAGTTCATCGGCGAACTGAAGGTGGTGGACATCAATATCAGCAAGGAGGGCATGGCACAGGTTGACGCTCACGTCACCATACTCGAAGAGGACGACGTGCGCTGCCGCATGCGGCAACGCGACGACTTCGCCCACAAGGGCACCATGGGTCATGCGCTCATCATTGCCGGCTCAAGAGGAATGGCGGGAGCGGCCATGCTCGCCACGAAGGCCTGTCTGAGGTCGGGAGTGGGAAAGGTCACCGTCCACACGCCTGCCGCCAACATCATCCCCCTACAGATTGGCGTGCCAGAGGCTATACTCGACATCGACCCCGACAACTGCTTCTTCACCGAGGCCGTGAGCACCGACCGCTTCCAGGCCATGGGCATCGGACCGGGATTAGGCAACAACGAGAACTCGGCCATCACCATGATAGGACAGTTGCGCAGGGCTCAGTGCCCCATAGTGATCGACGCCGACGCCATCAATATCCTCGCCACACACAAGGCATGGATGCAACAGCTGCCTGCCGGATGCATACTCACTCCGCACATAGGCGAGTTTGAACGCCTCGAAGGCGCATCGTCCGACAGCTACGACCGCCTCTCAAAGGCCATCATCCTCGCCGACCGCCAACAGGCCTATATCGTGCTCAAGGGCCACAACACCGCCATCGTCACGCCCGGCGGACGCATCATGTTCTGCCCCACAGGCAACTCGGGCATGGCAACAGCTGGCAGCGGCGACGTGCTGACGGGTGTCATCACCGCCCTACTCGCCCGCGGCTACGCTCAGGCTGACGCATGTCTCGTCGGCACTTACCTGCATGGCCTCGCCGGCGACATCGCTGCAAAGAAGTTTGGCAAGGAGAGTCTCATGGCAAGCGACATCATCGACGCTCTGCCCGAGGCGTTTATGAGAGTAATGAGTTAGGAAGGAGAGGAAGTTAACTTCTTTAACTTCTAAAATAAAACATATAAGCAAAGTAATTATACCGCAATGAAAAAGATACTGATACTTAGCCTCATCATGGCTGCAACAGTCAGGATGGCAATTGCACAAATCAGCGACTACCGCCCCGGTGTTACCACCGACGGCGCCGTCTATTTCCTTCCAAAGACTGCCATCCGTGTGGCGGTGAAGGTAGAGAAGACACAATATACACCAGGCGACTTCTGCAAGTATGCCAGACGTTACCTCCGTCTGGACAATGTCAACGAAAGTCCCGCCACATCCCACCGCATACTGAGCTGCGACATCAGCTCTTATGGCGAAGCAGACAAAGACAAGGTGTTTGCCGTGAAGTTTAACCCTAAGAGCGCGACGGCAAACATCAGACTCGCTGACGACGGACGACTGACCGCCGTCAATGCCGAACCTTTAGCCGAACGGCAGTTCACGCCTTACAAGCCATCGCCACGTCAGCCACAGGCCAACCCGCGCGACTATATGAGCGAGGAGATTCTCGCCGCCGGTAGCACACCGAAGATGGCTGAGCTCACGGCGCGTGAGATATACGACATACGCGACAGCAAAAACGCACTTAACCGTGGCGAGGCTGACTTCATGCCGAAAGACGGCGAACAGCTGCGTATCATGCTCGACAACCTCAACACACAAGACCGTCTGCTGTCGAGCCTCTTCTGCGGCACCACGGTAAAAGACACCGCCGAGGTGGTGTTCACCCTTTGTCCTGAGAAGGAGGTGGAACACCAGGTGCTCTTCCGCCTGTCAAAGCAGTTGGGCGTGGTGGATGCCGACGACCTCGCCGGTACACCTTATTATATTAATATAAGAGACCTGAAGACGGTGCCCGCCGAGGAACCCGTGGAGGGGAAGAAAAAGAAAGAGAAGGAAGACGGCATCTATGTCAATGTGCCGAGCAAGATTGCCGTCAGCGTGAGCCAGGGCAATGAGGAGATTGCCAACGCCGAGTTCCCCGCCGGACAGTTCGGACACGTTGAACTGCTCAGCGGCGACCTCTTCAACAAGCGCTTCACCACCCATCTGCGCCTCAACCCCGTCACCGGCGCCGTTGACAAGCTCGAGGCAGAACAGCCTAAGTAGCAGCAGTGGTCGTGGCGGAGAGCTCTTCCTGCATCGTCTGCATCATCACCATCATGTTTTCCTCGCCGCGACACACGGTGAGGAAAGCCTCCGTGAGGTCGGTCTCGTCGCTCATATCCACTGGAGCGGTGTGCAACAGGCATTGCATCGTGTCGAGCAGCAGACGATAGAGGCATATCTGGTTGCTGCCGCCCATGCCCTCAGCCGCCGCCACCTTGCGTCCAGCGAAGAACGAGCGCACCACGACCTGCGTCAGCACCCTTATCTCGCGTGTGTAATCCGCTCCGCCTTCTTCAAGATAGCCTTCGGGAAAGCCGTCGAAGAAGTCGTCGAGCGTCATCACACGTCCGCCAAGCAGCGCGGAGAAGTTGCGGCGGTATTCTGTCACCATATCCTCGTGTGCCTCCTCCGTCCTGCATACATGGAGGAAGAGGTCTTCGCGAGCCTTCAGCGTCGGCGCCACCTCGGGCGAACGCAATATGTCGATGAGCTCCTCCGCCGTGTCGTAATGCAACAGCGCGAGGGGATAAAACATTATGTCGAAAAAGTGGTGCGATATCTCTTCGTAATGGTTGAGCATGACCTGCTTCACGCTCTGTGGCGTCATCTCCACCTCGCCTCCCATGCGCTCCGCCTCAGCTGAGAGTATTCCCTCGGCGAAGGAGGCAAAGAAGGCGCGCACCAATGCTGGTTGTGCATTTCTTGTCATCTTTTCGTTGCTTTTTTTATTATCTTTGTGCAAAAGTAACGGAAATTTCGCAAACAGCCAATTAATCTTGCAAAAAAGAAACATAGCATAATGTTTATGGTACAAAATTTGGGGTGATTTCACCTTTTTATTACTAACTTTGCAGCCAAATTGCAGGAATATACGTAATAAAAACAAATAACATGAAACGAATTATTATCGGAATGATGACTCTCATGGCCACCTACATGGGAGAAGCGCAAGACAAAAACTTCCATATCTATCTCTGTCTCGGACAGTCAAACATGGAGGGAAATGCACGCATCGAGCCACAAGACCGCGAAGGCGTCAGCCAGCGGTTTCTCTCCATGGCTTCGATGGACAGCGAACAGTTGGGATGGAAACGAGGCGAATGGCACCGCGCCGTGCCGCCACTCTGTCGTCCTTATACCGGACTGACTCCCGCCGACTACTTCGGTCGCGCCATGGTCAGCCGCACGCCTGACAGCATCCGCATCGGCGTCATCAACGTCGCCATCGGCGGATGCGGCATCGACCTCTTCGACAAAGACCATTTCAGGGAGTATCTCGACAAGCAGCCGGGATGGATGAAAAACATGACCAAAGACTACGACGACGACCCTTATGCGCGTCTCGTCGAACTGGCAAAGAAGGCTCAGAAGGATGGCGTCATCAAAGGCATCCTGCTCCATCAGGGCGAGACCAACACCGCACAGCAAGACTGGCCCATGAAGGTGAAGAAGGTGTATGAGAGCCTCCTCGCCGACCTTAACCTCAACGCCGCCGACGTGCCTCTCGTAGCTGGCGAGGTGGTGGGCGAAGACGTGGGCGGACGCTGTGCCGCACACAATCCCGTGGTGCGCCGCCTGCCCGAGGTGATTCCCACAGCCCATGTGGTGTCGTCGAAGGGCTGTCCCTGCGCCAAAGACTCGCTCCATTTCACCGCCGAAGGCTACCGCATCATCGGCCGCCGATATGCCGAGAAGGTGATGGAGATAGAAGACTCGTTTCAGAACCCTATGCTTTGGGCCGACGTGCCCGACCCCGACGTGATTCGCGTGGGCGACGACTACTGGCTCGTGTCCACCACCATGCACCTCATGCCCGGCGCACCGGTGATGCACTCCAAGGACCTCGTCAACTGGCGCGTGGCAAGCTACGTGTTCCCGTCGCTCCACGACAGTCCTAAGTACGACCTCAAGGAAGGCACCGTATATGGACGCGGACAGTGGGCTACGTCCATCAGATACAAGGACGGGACATACTATCTATACTTCTCGCCCAACGAAGACCCTTGGCAGGGATATGTATATACCACCAAAGACCCACGCGAGGGATGGACACTCGCCCACCGCACTCCTCACTTCCACGACGCCTCGCTCTTCTTCGACGACGACGGCCGCGCCTACGTGTTCTATGGTACCGGCGAGATGAAAGAGCTCAACCCCGACCTCAGCGGCGTGAAGGAAGGCGGACTTGCCGGACGTGTGTTCGAGCGCGACTCCACCGAGACGGGCCTGCTCGAAGGCAGCCGTTTCATAAAGCACAACGGCAAATACTATCTCATCATGATATCATGGCCCAGCGGCGGCGCACGCCGACAGGTATGCTATCGTGCCGACAACATCATGGGTCCATACGAGAAGAAGGTCATACTGCTGTCGAAGTTCGGCGGCTTCCCCTATGCCGGACAGGGAACGATAGTCGATGACGGCAAGGGCAACTGGTATGGCGTCATCTTCCAGGACCGTGGCGGATGCGGACGCGTGCTCACTCTCATGCCTTGCACCTGGAAAGACGGATGGCCCATGCTCGGCGACGAAAACGGACTCATCCCCTCCACCATGGGCAAGCCTATGGCAGGATACTCGGGAGGCGAGATAGTGTCAAGCGACGAGTTCGACTCCGGCAAGCTCAACATCAACTGGCAGTGGAACCACAACCCCGTGGCTGAGGGATGGTCACTCACCGACCGCCCTGGCTTCATGCGCCTGAAGACCACACGCGTGGTTGACAACCTCTACCTCGCACCCAACACCTTGACCCAGCGCATGGAAGGACCTGAATGTACGGCAAGCGTGAAACTCGACATTGCGAAGATGAAAGACGGCGACGTCTGCGGATTCTCTGCCTTCAACGGCGACGCTGGTGTGGTAAAAGTGGTGAAAGAGGGTAAGAAGGCCTTCGTCGTGGCTGACAGCGAGAGCGTGAAGCTGACCGACAAGGAGAAAAAAGTCACCGACGTGACCATCAAGGAGGCCTTCCGTCAGGAACTGAAGAGGGGCACGAAGAGCGTCTATTTCCGCATCGACGCCAACTTCCGTCCGGGCACCGACCTCGCCACCTTATATTATAGTGCCGACGGCAACACCTGGACTCCTCTCATCAAAGACTACAAGATGATCTTCGACTATCGCCGCTTCTTCATGGGCTCCAAGTTCGCCATCTTCAACTATGCCACAAAGCAGACTGGAGGATATGTCGATGTAGATTGGTTTAGATACCAGAAGAAATAAGGTGTTCAGTTGACGAGTTCAGTTGACGAGTTCAGTTGACGAGTTCAGTTGACGAGTTGATACCACCAATACCCGCCGCTAATCTCCGTTGTAGGGTCTTTACTTTATGTAAGACCGCCCGCCGCAACCCGCCGGAACCACCGGAGACACTGGAGACACCGGAACCACCGGAGACACCGGAGACGCTGCCCCCCGGAAAACCCGGAAAGCCCCGCAACCCCCAACAAAATGAAATATTAATAAAATAAAATATTATGAAGAAAAAAGTCATTATGGCAGCCTTTGCAATGATTGCCACTCTGGCTACAGCCCAGAACCCCTACTTGCCCCTCTGGGAACATCTCCCTGACGGCGAGCCACGTGTGTTTGAAGATCCTGACAATCCAGGAAAGATGAGAGCATACATCATCGGCTCTCACGACCTAACCTACACCGCCTACTGCGGACCCGACATCCGCATGTGGTCGGCACCGGTAGAAGACCTCACACAATGGCGCGACGAAGGCCCTATCTTCACCTACTTCGTCAACGGACAGTGGGACACGATGTTTGCTCCCGACCTCGTCGAGACCGTTGACAAGGCCACAGGCAAGAAGACCTACTGGCTCTATCCTCACTCTCGCGGATGGCGCCGCGTGCCAATGGTGTGCAAGGGCGACCGCCCCGACGGACCTTTCACTCCCGTCAACCTCAATGCCGACGGCACCGCATGCGTCGATGGCTCGCTCATCGACTTCGACCCATCGGTATTTGTCGAGAACATCACCAACAAGAAAGACCCTGACTATGCCAAGGGTTTCCGTGCCTACGTCTTCTATGGCTTCCGCCATTCCACAGCCTACGAGCTCGACCAAGACAATATGTACGGCGTACGCCCAGGAACACAGGTGCGCGACTATTTCATCCCTGCCTCTGAGCGCTACGGCGTCATCCGCGACCCCGAAGGCACCCAATATCCTGCCCTCTACAAGGGACAGAATCCCGGCGACTTCAACTTCTTCGAGGCGTCGAGCATCCGTCAGGTGGGCAACAAGTATGTCATGGTGTTCTCGGGATATAGCGGACCAGAATACGGACAGGGCTCTACCAACTCTGCCTTGCGCTATGCCTACGGCGACACACCCCTCGGCCCATGGCGTGCCGGCGGCGTACTCGTCGATTCGCGCGGCATCGTCCCCAACGAGGACGGCTCGCATCTCGTAGGCATGAACGCCGCCCACAACACCCACGGCTCCATACAGGAGATCAACGGCCAGTGGTATGTGTTCTACCATCGTCCTCCACGCGGCTTCGGCTTCGCGCGTCAGGCCATGGTGGCTCCTATAAAGATAGAGTGGGACAAGAAGCCCGTGGCTAAGGGCGGCAAGGTGCGCATAGTAGCTTACGACCCCTACGCCAAGAACAACGAGTGGACGGCAAAGGCCTCCGATGGCATGGAATATACCGGTGCGGAAGTAACCAGCGAGGGTTTCCATATCTTCGGTCTGCCTCCTTACTCCTTCTATTCTGCCGGCTACGCCTGCTACATGAGCGACCAGCGCTGGCTGCAAGACAACTTCGATGTGTGGAACAACGGCATGATCCTCGCCGGCGTGCCTAATGGCGGCGTGGTGGGATTCAAGTATTTCGGCTTCGGCGGTCTCGCCCAGGACACCAAGGGCATCAAGGCCTTCGCCGGCACACAGAATGGCGACGGCACACAGCTCTTCATCGCTCTCGCGTCTAAGGGCAAGGGAGCGGCACGCATCCGTGTGATGCTCGACGGTCCGTATGCCAACAGCACATGGAACGGCAAGGAGATTGCCGTGATCGATGTGGATGCCAATGCCTCGAAAGAAGTGCGTTACTACAACGTGAAGGTGCCAGCCGTGGAAGGTCTCACTGGCAAGCATGCCATCTACCTCAAGGTCGAGGGCGAAGGCAACGAAGGACTGGTTGACATCTACGGTCTTGGCTTTGCCAAGAGCGACAAGAAGTTCCCTGACAACACCCCGATGCTTCTCCCCGAGGTTAAGATCACCGTCGATGGCAAAGAGATAGCCATACCTAAGATGCCTGTCTTCTCCACCAACAAGAACGGCTACACCGACCTCTGCCATTATCAGACCTACGCTCCGCTCACCGACAAGTCTGTGATCAAGGTCAACGTAAAGGGTCCTGTAAAGTACGAGGTGGGCAAGATCACCGACGGTCGTGCCACTGTGAAATGCACGCATCTTATCCTTGGCAAGGAAAAGATCTTCCTCATCAACTGACGATCCTTTCATAAAAATCAATACAAAACATCAAAGTCCCTTCCGTCACAAAGCCGGAAGGGACTTTTTTCAATGACAATCTTTATATCTATTCATAGTACAATAATCGTCTCCGGCCGGCAAAAGTCACGCAAACACTCTTTTTCGGTATATTTACCTCTATACTGAAACATAATCCAAAGAATATGTTACAAATGTCAGCTTCTTTTAGCGGGAAAAAGCGTAACTTTGCAGCCACAATATCGTATTCACGACATACATTCGCTCGACAATAACCTTTTATATGTAAAAATATGAAGAAAATCCTCCTTACGCTGGTCGTAGCCCTCATCGCCGCCACTGCCAGCGCACTCGACTCCAAGACCATCAAAGTGAATGGTACTACACGCAAGTACCTGCAGTATGTGCCGAAAGGTGTTGGCAAAAATGCTCCGTTGCTCATATCATGCCATGGTATGAACCAAGACGCCAACTATCAAAGCGGAATGTTGAAAATCGAGAGTGTGGCTGATACTGCCCTGTTTATAACAGTCTTCCCGCAAGGAGAAGGTAACTCGTGGGACATATCTGGCACTAAAGACATAAACTTCATACTCGCCCTCATCGACAAGATGCACGACGACTATGGCATCGACCGCGGAAGGGTCTATCTCTCGGGATTCTCCATGGGCGGCATGTTCACATACCATGCCATGACGAAAATTGCAGACAAGATAGCAGCATTCGCTCCAATCAGCGGATATCCAATGGGAGGGATGTCTTTCACAAGTTCACGCCCCATTCCTATCATTCACACTCACGGAACAAGTGACTCTGTAGTTCCTTTTGACCGGGCGCAGAGCTTTATCGACGGATGGGTGAAACGCAACCATTGCCCGACCACTCCTACTGTGACAACGAATTATCGCGGGGCAAGTCATATCACGAGGTATGAGTATGGGCCCGGCGACGATGGAGTAAAGGTGGTGCTGATGAAACTCGCAGGTAAGGACCATTTCATTTCAAACGACAAGGGCGTGCTCACCGGCGACGAGATATGGAAGTTCTGCAAGCAGTATTCCATCGACATGAGCGCCCCGTCGGTAGAGCTCGTCACCCCCGCCGCCAACCAGCGCACCTTCCTCTTCAATGCCGGAGAAGGTAAGGCAAAGCTCGACGTGGCAGCCAAGGCGTCGGCCAACAAGGGCGAGATAAAGGCCGTGAGCCTCTATGCCAACGACGTCCTCGTTGACACGAAGACCGCCGCACCATACGAGTGGACCGTAGAGAACCTCGCCGCAGGCACAGTAGATATAGAGATCGTTACCGAGGACACCGAGGGCAACAAGAAGTCGGTGTCGAGAAAGGTTAATATAGAAACTGTAGACAATGTATTGCGCCTCGACTACGACTTTAAGCAAGAAGGCTATATGCCAGCGGGATGGTCGAGTTGGGACGGCGACGAACTGCGCCACGGTCCCTCAGGCGGCTACGGCCTCGGTTCACGACTCTTTAAGATGACAGGTGCAAAGCGCGACTTCGACATGGGATTCTACGGCCGCAACAAGACCGGCAAGAAAGGTGACGGATGGGTTCGCTTCGGCGACGCCGAGTCGTCGGCCGCCGTGTTCATGGGTAAGGGCGACTATGAGTTCCATACCCTCGCCGCCAACTGGTCTAACGACGGACCTATCATCTTCCGAGTACTGGATGCCGGGAATGGAGATGTAATTGCCGAGCAAATCGTCAACCCGACATGCAATATCGGCAACAAGGCAAGCAACTCCTTCAGCGGTTCTTCGCATGTAGTGATACCTTTCACCATCAAAGCTCCAACAAGAGTGATTATCGATATCATACCCAACGTGGCTGTATATGGCGACATGATGCTTAGTAACATGAGCATAAAGCTAACCCATGACACCGCTATCGACGCCATCCTCCCCACCCCATCCGCCGACACCCGCTACTACGACCTCGGCGGAAAGAAGACCACAGCCACTCACAAAGGCGTGTATATCCATCAGGGAAAGAAATACACGAGATAAAGCATATTCCTCCGTATTTATTATAGTGATTACGGAATAGTTTTATTCTGATTACGGATTTTTCTGATTATGCTGATTTCAGTTTTATCAGATAAATCCGTAATCATATTTTTATCGCCATAAATCAGGGTTTCTAAAACCGGAGGAGGCAGTTTTTCTTCTTTAGGTAGCGCTGACCGTCACGCTTCTTTTCCCTTATGCCTCCGAGGGAGTATGCCGGCAGTGGCGCCGTGATGTCGAGGGCGGGAGGTGTGACGGCGGCTGACTGCTGCTGGGCAATGACAATCTTTGTCAGCCTAACGCCATAGCCCTGGATGATCATGCCCTGACGCTTGAACGACTGCAGGGCGGCGTCGTCGAAAGTGAAGGGAGTGATAAGGCTGCCTGTGGTCACGCCGTAGTAGCCACGAGGGTTGAAGTCGCCTTGCACCGAGGTCTCGCCGACCTTGAACGAAGCCTTGCTCCAGTCTTTGTAACACATCTGTATGTCGGTGTATTCGGCGGTGGCGACGGGCTCATAATAGAGCACGAGCGTGACCTCGTCGGTGGCGTCGGCGAAGGCTGCCGCGGCGAGGCTAATCATGCCGCTGGAGCCCCATGCCAAGGTCTTGTCGCCGCTCCATATCTCCTTGCCGTCCTTACCCACGTCTTCCTTCCCTTCCTCGACGATCTCGTCGGAGAAGGTGGTGGCAGAGCCTTCGACGATGCCTTCGAGGAAGTGGGGCGTGTCGATGCGCATACTGTGGTTGCGGTTGAAGATGCCGAAGGTCTCGCTGCCGTTGCCAAAGACGTTGTTGTCCCAGACAAAGGCGGCGAAGCCGTTCTTGCGGGCTTCGCTCACCACGCTCTTGAGGTAGTAGCGTGCGTTGGCGTCCTGATCGTCGCGGTGGGCGGCGTCAGAGTAGTGGCGCGACACGCCATACTCGCCGAGCACCACACCCAGTCCGCGCTCGTACCACGCCTTGCGTATCTGCGTGAAGAGGTTGTGCAGTGCGCGTTCGTTGCCGTCGGGGGTGACGGTTCCCTTGCCGGCGAAGGCCTCGCCCCAGTAGTAATAGCAGCCGTCGGTGCCGCTACAGTATGAGTATGGTGAGTAATAGTGGAACTCCACCGAGAGACGGTCTTCCACCACGTCGTCGGGCAGCTGGAATCCCGCCAGTCCGTAGCCTGGGTCGGTGGCGTAAGTCTGCACGATGAGTTGACGATAGTAGTTCTTACCGCCCGTGGCGCGTACGGCATCGACAAAGGCCTGATTGTAAGAGTTTTGCACGGCGAGATTCTCTGCCGACGGAGCTGCCCAGCTGACGGTCACCTCGTTGGTGCCCGAGAAGGCGAGTCTCGAGTCGTAGTCGCGGAATGTAGTGGCGATGTTGGTCCACAGTGCTTTCAGTCTGCGCAGCAACTCGGCCTGCTGGCTATAGAAGGGATGACTCTCGAGCCACAGCTCGTGATGGGTGTTGATGACGACTGTCAATCCCTCGTCGAGACACCAGTCAACGACCTCCTTCACACGTGCCATCCACACGGGATCGACGGTCATCGTGGTGTAGTCGGTGATGTGCGGCACCCATCTCACGGGCACCCTGATGGCGTCGAAGCCCGCTTCTCTCACTGCCTTTATCATCTGTCGTGTGGTCTTAGGGTTGCCCCATCCCGTCTCCCACTGGTTATAGTCGGTGAGCCACGGGTTTTTCCATGTGCCAGTGGCGTCGTCCCATGTGGCGCCTGCGCTTTCGAGGGCGTTGCCGAGGTTCCACCCCATCTTCACGTCCTTGGTCCACTGTCGGGCGTCGATGTCCATTCCCGTTGCATCGGGCGGCGTGGTTTGTGCCACTGTGCGTAACGTGGCTACTAAGAGCAGCATCATTATAAATGTCGTTTTTCTCTTCTTCATAATGTTTTTTTCGATTTGTCTATTGAAAAAAGGCCTCATCCCGACATGAGGTGTAGGCCAAGGGAATCGGTTATCGGCTGCGAAGATACTACATTTTTTTCGACAAACCAAAGAAAAGCGGGAGTTTTTTTGAGTAAAGATATAGTGCTAAGAGTTTTTTCACCGTCACAAAACGAGTGGATTTATTGTGGGCGGGAAAGCGTCGGGGGAGAAATAACGGTGGAAAAGGGGAAAAACATTAGAAAATGTTTGGCAGATTGGAGGAAAGGGATTACCTTTGTGGCTGAAATTTTACCTATTATACAATAATATGAACCAAAAGAAATGTTTTTGCATGCGGAAATCGAGGCTGGCACTGTTTGCAGCCAAGACCGCGATGATCATTAGCTCAACTCTGTTTCTAACCAATTGTAACAACATGACTATCGACCAAAGGGTGGATGCGCTCTACGACAAGATGTCGCAGGAGGAAAGGATAGCGCAACTGAAAAGTATGTATATGGACCAGCTGTTTGACGACAAAGGACAGCTCGACACCGCCGTGTGCAGGAAGATGATACCCAACGGCATTGGACACTTCTCGCAGTATGCAAGCCAGAAACCTACCGACGCCAATACGCTGCGCGACCGCGTGAAGGCGGTGCAGCGATGGCTGATAGACAACACACCCAACGGCATACCGGCTCTCTTTCACGAGGAGGTGCTCTCGGGCATCAACACCAAGGACGCGACGATATACCCGCAACAGATAGGACAGGCTTGCTCGTTTAACGACGTGCTGGCCGAGAAGAAGACACGACAGACGGCCACGAGCTTGAGGAAGATGGGCGGCGTGCTGTCGCTATCGCCAATGGTGGATGTGGTGAAGAACCCGGGGTTTAACAGGCTCGAGGAGTCGTATGGCGAGGACGCCTATCTCTCGGCGGTGATGGGAACGGCCTTCGTCAGAGGTCTGCAACAGGGCGACCTGAAGAAGGGCGTGGGAGCGTGCGCCAAGCACTACTTGGGATATGGTGGTGGCGGCAACGCTGACGAGAAGGAACTGATGGAGGAGATCCTGCTGCCTCACGAGACGATGATAAGGCTGGAGGGATGCCGCGCGCTGATGCCCGGATACCACGCCGTGAGAGACACCAACTGTGTGGCTAACAGCTGGATACTGACCGAGATACTGCGAGGTTACCTCGGCTTTGACGGAATGGTGGTGAGCGATTATACCGCCATCGACCAGATTCCTGGACTGACGACGCCCACGGAGAAGGCTGCCGCTGCCATCAATGCGGGCAACGACGTGGACTTCCCACACGGCGACAACTACAAGTATCTGCAGGAAGGTCTCGACAGCAGACTGGTGAGACAGGAGGCGTTTGAGCGTGCGGTGAAGGACGTGCTGAAATATAAGATACGTGCGGGACTGTTTGACAACGACGCTTATCTCTACAGCGACGAGAAGATCGTGCTCGACGGCAAGGAGGAACGGCAGACGGCATACGAGATTGCTACCCAGTCGGTTGTGATGCTCGAAAACGACGGCATACTGCCCTTGAAGGGCAGAAAGAAGGTCTTCGTCACTGGCCCTAATGCCAACTCGATGTGGGCTATGTGTGGCGACTACAGCTTCCCCGCGATGTCATACTTCTGGAAAGGCATCACCGACGACCTCGACCATCCACACATAGTGAGACTGCTCGAGGCCATGCGACAGAGGATGCCGCAGGGAATGACGGTGGAATACTCGCGAGGATGCGACTGGACGGAGGAGATTGAGACGAAATATGCCGAGAACGGCGACCAGAGGGCATGGGAATACAAGCTGCTGCACCGCAAGGTGGATTCGGGCGAGAAAGCCGACCGCGAGGAGGCGCTGAGGATGGCTAAGGAGGCTGACGTGATAGTGGCTGCCATGGGCGAGAACGTGATGCTCTGCGGCGAAAACCGCGACCGCAAGGGTCTGCGCCTGCCTGGCAGTCAGGAGCGATATGTGGAGGAGCTCATCTCCACTGGCAAGCCCGTGGTGCTGGTGATGTTTGGCGGAAGGGCACAGGTGATTTCGGCCATCGCCGACCGCTGCGCCGCCATTCTGCAGGCTTGGTATCCAGGCGAGGAGGGCGGCAACGCCGTGGCTGACATCCTCTACGGCAAGGTGTCGCCGTCGGCAAAGCTGTCGGTGAGCTATCCTAACGTGGAACTGTATGAGCCTATCTGCTACAGTGCCTCGACCATGAAGGACAACCGCGTGGCATGGCCTTTCGGCTACGGACTGAGCTACACAAAGTTTGAATACGGCAACCTGAGGATGGCCAATGAGGTGGCTATCGCCGACGAGGCTTTCACGCTGACCTTTGACGTGAAGAACACGGGCAACATGGACGCTGACGAGATAGCGCAGATCTACCTCTCGCCGGCGAACCTCGGACAGAACCTTAGACCGATGGCGCTGCAGGGCTTCGCCCGCGTGTCGCTGAAGGCGGGGGAGAAGAAGACCGTGAAGGTGACGATGCATACCGAACAGATGGGATTTTTCTCTCACGACGGCGAAAGACAGTGGAACATCGTGCCGGGACGCTTTGTAGTGAAGGTGGCTGCCTCATCGCAGGACATACGTCTCTCGCACACCATAGTGCTGAAGGGCGAGAAGGTGGTGAAACCCATCAGGGAGCATTACTTCTCAACATCGGAAGTGACGGGAGAGTGATGATACTCCTCGAAGGCAATGTCCTGTTCACGCAGATATGTCAACACTGTCTCCTCCCTTAGATTATCGTTTCTTTCCATTTTCGTTTTCGTTTTAATGTTTAAATGTTGAGATATCCGCCGACAAATCGGGCCATCGGTCTGCCGTAGGGTCTTTACTTTATGTAAGACCCTACGGAGATTAGCGGCGGTTGCGACCATAGACAGTATCAACTTGTCAACTGAACATTCAACTCGTTTTCCTCGCAAAATCATCTTTTTTTTCGAGAATCGCCCTGCGCGATATATCAAAACGTGCGTTGCAACATTTATTAACAATAGAAAACTGTCCACTACCCTATTTTGAAACAAAATCAAATGTTTTTTGACTGTTTTTCTTCCTTTATTATAAATAAAAGTATTATCTTTGCACTCGAAACAACAAAATAATGACTACAGAATGAAAAGAAACCTACTACATTTACTATTATTCATGCTGTCGATAACCACAGCATCGGCACAGTCGTGGACAGCCGACAACGGCAACGGAACATATACTAACCCGCTGTTCTACGACGAATTTTCCGACCCAGACATCATTCGCGTCGGCGACGACTACTATCTTGCCGGCACCACTATGCACTGTCTGCCCGGAGTGGTGATACTACACTCGAAAGACCTCGTCAACTGGCGCTTCTGCAGTTATGCGATGGACGACTTCTTCGGTCTCGGCGACGAGTTCCGCCTGGAGAATGGCAAGGAGGCTTACGGACAGGGCATCTGGGCTCCGTGCATACGCTATCACAACGGCAAGTTCTACGTGTTCAGCAACATCAACGGACACGGCATGCAGGTGTTTATAGCCGACAAGGCCGAAGGACCGTGGACACACATCAACATGAAAGGCGACATCTACGACCTCTCGGTGCTCTTCGACGACGACGGGAAGGTGTATGCCATACATAAATACGGCGAGGTACACTGCACGGAGATAAAGCCCGACTTCAGCGGCTTTGTGGAAGGCAGCGACCGCGTCATCATTCCTCACGGCAACGCCATGGGCGAAGGTCATCACGCATACAAGATAAACGGAAAGTATTACATCATATCTACCGACTACTCGCCCATGGGACGACAGCAGTGTGCCGTGGCCGACAATATCTACGGGCCCTACGAGACGCGCACCATAACGATGATGGAGACGCTCGGCACTCCCGTCAGCAAGTCGGTACGCAACGTGGGACTCGGCTCGAAAGTGCCCGAAGCGGGATTTAAGTTCGACATCTCAATGGGCGGCGGCAACTATATGGGCTGCGCCACCATCCACCAGGGCGGCATCGTACAGACTCAGGGAGGCGACTGGTGGGCGGTGTCGATGGTCGATTTTCTGTCGGTGGGCCGCACCGTATGCCTCGTGCCTGTGACATGGAAAGACGGATACCCATATTTCGGACTTCCAGGCAACCTCGGACGCGCACCACGCACATGGTTTAAGCCGAACATCGATAGTCATTCCACTGCATCAAACACCAACCTCTCCATTAGGCGTCAGAAGGCCTTCGCTCCTTACGACCGCTGCGACGACTTCAGCGGGAAGGCATTGAAGCCGATATGGCAGTGGAACCACGAACCGATGAAGGGCAAATGGGCACTCAAGGGCGGACGCCTCAACATCTCTGCCATGCCGGCAAAAGACTTCCTTTGGGCACGTAACACCCTCACTCAGCGTGGCATAGGTCCGGTATCGACCACCACCGTCAGCCTCGACGTATCGCGACTGAAAGACGGCGACGTGGCTGGCCTCGGACTGCTCAACATGCCTTTCGCATGGATTGCCGTGGTGAACGACGGGGGAAAATGCGAGATGAGATGGTATGACCAAAACGGCGACAAGTCCGTCGCGGCTCCCCTTGCCACAAAGAAAGTATATCTGCGCATGGAGGGCGACTTCGACAATGGCGTCGCCACCTTATCTTATAGTACAGACAACACGACATACGTGAAGATGGGCGGCGAGATACTCATGCCCTATCAGCTGAAGACGTTCCAAGGCACACGACTGGCACTCTTCGCCTACAACAGCAAAGGCAAGACGGGCGGAGTGGCGGCTTTCGACGACTACCACGTAGATGAGCCAATGGCCGACCGTAAGGCTAACCTGCCGATAGGCAAGGTGATACGCCTACGCAACCTCGCGGACGACAGCTATGCCTTCGCTCACAAACAGGGCATGATGCACATGTGTGGCAAGGGCTCTGCCGACTATGACAGCAAGGCCAGCCAGTTCCGCATTCATGACCGTGGCAACGGCAAGGTGGTGCTGGAGGCAATGAACGGCGCTGGCTATCTCACCGTGGTGGGCGAAGGACTGTCGGCCGACGTGCGTTTCCTCCCCCAAGAGAGCGAGGGCAGCCTCGTGATGTGGCAAGACATGCTCCGAGGCGACTGTATGCTCCTCTCGCTCCACACTCAGCGCATGATTGGCCTCTATCCTGGCACGGGCGCGCCCTATGGCGCTGACATCCGCGGCGCTGACCCTAACCGCAAGAACGGTCCCGTATTCCACTGGGAAGAGGTGAGATAAACAGAAAAAATAATGAACTAAATAAAAAAAGAATCAAAGTATTATGAAAAAAATCTTTCTTTCACTATTATGCTTGGTGATGGCACTTGGCTCCAATGCCAAGGATCATGAGGGCATCGTGACTGAATACATCACTCCAGACGGGTTTGCCCTGATTGTGAAATCGAAGCCACTGCCCATAGTCGTTGCCGACAACGACAAGAAGGGCGTGCTCATCGCCGCACGTAACCTACAGAACGACTTCGAACGCGTGTGTGGCAAAAAAGCTGAACTGCTCGCCGCACCTAACGAGGCTTCACGACGATGCATCATAGCAGGAAGCATCGAAAGCCCTTACATCAAACAGATGATTAAGGCTAAGAAAATCAACGAGAAAGAGCTGAAAGGAAAGGTGGAGAAATATCTGATGACCGTGATCAGCAATCCGATACCGGGCATCGACGAGGCTCTCGTCATAGCAGGAAGCGACATGCGAGGCACCATATACGGCATCTACGAACTGTCTGAGCAGATCGGCGTGTCGCCATGGTACGACTGGATGGACGTGCCTGCAGTGAAGCACGAGAACCTCGCCATAGCAAAAGGCACATACACCGCCGGCGAACCGGCAGTGCGCTACCGCGGCCTCTTCCTCAACGACGAGGCACCATGTCTCACCACATGGGTGAAAAACACCTTCGGCACCAACTACGGCGGACATGAGTTCTACGCCCGCGTGTTTGAACTCATACTGCGACTCAGGGGCAACTACCTCTGGCCTGCCATGTGGATGTGGACTTTCTACGGCGACGATCCACTCAACTCGCCCACCGCAAACGACATAGGCGTGATAATGGGAACATCACACCACGAACCCATGGCTCGCAACCACCAGGAATGGGCTCGCCACCGCAAGGAATACGGCGAATGGAACTACGTGACCAACCAGAAGGTGATAGACGACTTCTTCCGCGAGGGCATACGCCGCTCGAAAGATAACGAGGACATCGTCACCATCGGTATGCGTGGCGACGGCGACACCGCCATGGGCGCAAAGGAAGGACACGACGACGAGTTTGTGCCCGACGACGCCGCTACCATCAAGCTGTTGGAGAAAATCATCAAAAACCAGCGCGACATCATCGCAAAAGAGACTGGACGCCCTGCCAAGGAGCGCACACAGCTCTGGGCGCTATATAAAGAGGTACAGAGATATTACGACAAGGGACTCAAGGTGCCCGACGACGTGATCATCCTCTTCAGCGACGACAACTGGGGCGACATTCGACGTCTGCCCACCGCCGAGGAGCGTAAGCACAAGGGCGGCTTCGGCATGTACTACCACGTGGACTACGTGGGCGCGCCACGCAACAGCAAGTGGCTGAACGTCACTCCTATACAGCATATCTGGGACCAGCTGACGCTGACTTATCAGTATGGCGTTGACAAGCTTTGGGTGCTGAACGTGGGCGACCTCAAGCCAATGGAATATCCCATCACCTTCTTCATGGACTTCGCATGGAACCCTAAACGCTACAACGCCTCCAACCTGCTCGACCACCCAAAGAAATTCTGCGCACAGCAGTTTGGCGAGTCGCAGGCCGACGAGGCTGCACGCATCCTCAACCTCTACAGCCAGTATGCTGGCCGCGTGACGGCTGAGATGCTCGACGCTTCTACATACAACATCGAGACAGGCGAGTGGCGACAGGTATGCGACGAGTTTGCACGTCTTGAGGGCGACGCTCTCAGACAGTTCATCACACTCCCGAAAGAGATGCACGACGCTTACCGCCAGCTGCTGCTCTTCCCCATCCAGGCTCTCGGCAACGTCTATGAGATGTACTACGCACAGGCCATGAACCACAAGCTCTATGCCGAGGGCAACCCCGAAGCTAACGTATGGGCCGACCGCGTGGAGCAGTGTTTCAAGCGCGACTCGCTGCTTTGCAGTAGCTACAACAAGGATATCGCCGGCGGCAAATGGGACGGCATGATGATACAGAAACACATCGGCTACGTGACATGGAACGACAACTTCCCAAAGGACATCTGCCCGAAGGTGAAGCGTTTCGACAATGCAGACGAGATGAAGGGCGGATATACCTTCGTGCCCTCTGACGGCTACGTGGCCATGGACGCACAGCACTACTACAGCCTGACAAACCCAGCCGAGGCACAGTGGACTGAGATTCCTTACATGGGACGCACACGCGGCGGCATCTCGCTACAGCCTTATTCTGCCGACGTAGCTGGTGGCAGCATTGCCTACCGATTCGAGGTGCCTGAGGGCGTTGACGAGGTTGACGTACACGTCATCACCGCCTCTACCCTGGCGTTCCAGCGCAGGGAAGGACACCGCTATACCGTAAGCTTCGAGGGTGAGGAGCCGGTAGAGGTGAACTTCAACGGTGAACTCAACGAGGATCCCGAGAACGTCTATCGCATCATGTATCCTACCGTAGCACGACGCCTCATCGACAAGAACGTGAAACTGAAGACAAAGGCTGGCGTAAAGACGCTCGTCATCAGTCCGCTCGACCCAGGCGTGGTACTGCAGAAGATTGTCATTGACATGGGCGGCTACAAAGAGTCGTACCTCTTCGGCAAGGAGTCGGAATGTAGGAGGAAATAAGGATTTAAGTAGGTTAATGACGCATGTTCGATTTTGGGAAAATCTATGACGTTAAGGAAATTATAGAAGATGTTTCCTTGAGCGAAGCGAAAAAAAGTATTTTACAATAAACAAATCCCTAATATTTATAATCACAGGTCTGCTGCTCGCGAATGTCGCGCGGGCAACAGACCGTTTTTTTGTGTCAACATCTAATCCACACACTTTTACGGGCGACCCGAAAAACATTTCATTTCACCTGAGAAAACAATACCGCCATATCCCGCCGACGGGTTATTATGTTAGGGAGTGTCGTTAAATTTTAAGATTATTTATAACTATCTATTACTCAATGTG
>SAMEA3663112__coassemble_89_pt1 | contig 27112 bp, 21 predicted proteins | sample SAMEA3663112__metabat2_high_PE_013 | metagenome-assembled genome bin SAMEA3663112 (sample SAMEA3663112) | pig gut metagenome | biome: pig gut; feature: pig-associated habitat; material: faeces | place: Denmark | collected 2012
AAGAGGTTCATTAGTTTCAAAGAACAATTATCGGTACGACTTCATGTCGCAATTACAGTGCAAAGATACTACATTTTTCTAAAACATAGGCAACTTTTACTGAAAATCTTTCTAAAACATAGGCAACTATGTCTTTTTGATAGATGAAATGGAATGTTAATTATTCGCATTTTATATTTAAAATGTGGCGTAGCTTTTGATATTCGGAATAATGTTCGTATCACGCTTATACCTTTTATATATAACTCAACTTTCGCAACCAGGGGAAGTTAAAGAAGGAGTTTCCTTGAGCAAAGCGAAAAAAAGACGTATGTTCTGGCCTCATAAACTCCTTGACGGGAGCTAAAAGACTATTGTCTTTAACTTCATTATGTAGTTACAACTGATTTCTGCAGTCGTCGGGTTATGTCCTCCCAAGTATCGTCTGCTTTCTTGCGATAGAGACGCTGGTTGGTGGTGGGTGAGTTGAGAGGACCGAGGTGACGGAGGTAAGGCCCGAGCTTGTAGTAGTCGAGATTGGATGGATTGACGAGAGGGGAGAGCTGTGCGCGTCCGCTATACCATGCCGTCTTCATGGTGGGGTACGTCTGGTGGATGTATGCTGAATGCATGTCTATTGTTTCCGGCTCGGCATCGCCTCCCATGAATGCTATGCATGTGATGTCGCTGCCATACTCCTCCATGAAGCTGTCGATGGTGTCTGTCGTGAGCGCGCTGCCCGTGTCAGTCCAAAGGTAAGGGCTGTGGCAACCGGGACAGCGGCAAGGACAGTTGGATATGTTGATGGCGAGGGTCACCTCGTCAGGTATCTCTTGAAAAACTATTGAGGAGTTGACGTATTTCATGCTTTTACATTTTTCCCTGAGCGTAGTAACGTCTTGATGCCTCGTGGCTTTGAGAAGTTGCTCACGCGCTTGAGGTAGCCGATGATGCGTGTCATATAGTCTATATTCTTGGAGTGGCAGTGCGGGCACTCCTTGAGATAACGCTTGTCGATGTGTCCACAGTCGTTGCAGACGGTGTTGGGGATGTTGAACGTGAAGTAGTTGCATCCTTCCTTGGCTGCCACACGGAGAAGCTGTGCATACTGTTGCTTGCTCAGGTGCTCTTCGAGGTTCATGTGGAGGGCTGAGCCGCCAGTGAGGTGCTCGATGTATGGGGCGCCATGGAGCTTGAACTTGTCGATGACAGTGAGTGAATCGTCCTCAACGATGTAGAAGTATGAGTTGTAACAGTCGCGTGGAACGAAGTAGCCGTCTTCGCGGTCCCACTTGGCGTGCTTCACGCCTACGTTCTCGGCTGGAATCATTTCGCAGTTGAACATCACTTCCTTCGTGCGGTATTTCTTGTTGTATTTCTCTATGATGCCGAGGATACCCTGGACGAAGTTCTTGTAGTCATCGTTAGGAGTTATCTTGAGTCCCATGAACTCTGCAGCTTCTACCAAGCCGTTGATGCCTATGGTGAGGTACTGTCGGGAGATGTTGATGTAGCCGGCGTCGAAGAGTGGGAGCATGCCGTGCGACTGGAGTTCCTTGAGGTTCTCGTTGTATGCGAGCTGCACTTTGTGACAGAGATCTACCATTTGCTCAAGATACTCATGGTAGTCTATGTTGTTGTTTACGGCATACTGGATGCATCGGTTGAGGTTGATGGTCAGCACGCTCTTCGATCCTGTTGACACACCTCCGGCTCCGAGTGTGTAGCTGAATCCGTTGTCTGTTATCTCGTTGCGCAGGCGGCAGCATGATGAGAGGGAGTCGGCGTTGTCGCTCATGTATGTGAAGAAGGAGTGGCCTTCTGAATACATCTCGGCTGTGAAGTCGCCCCACTCCTCGTCCATAGGCTCGCCTTCGGGAGTGGTGAGCAGTGCCATTGTCTCTACCGGGAAGGTGAGCATGGTGCGTGTGCGCTCTTTGTTGAACCATTTCATAAAGCGTTTCTGTAGCCATGACAGTCCTTCCCAATCGGGCTTTGAACCGTCGGGGAAGTAGAAGTCGCCAAAGATGCTCTCGAAGTAGTAGCGGTCGTAGTAGGCTATGTTCCAGAAGACTGCCTGGTAGTTGCGCGCACCTGTTGGTTGGTTGAGTGAATATACAATCTGCTCGAAGTAGTCGGTGATAACCTTATCGAGCGTGCGCTTCTTAAGGCTGAGGTCAACCTGCTCGTCAGCATGCTGCCAATAGTCTTTTCCATACTCTAAGCCTATGAAATAGTTCATATACATGAGGAACTCAGGTGTGGCGCAGGCTCCAGAAAGCATACTTGACACCATGAAGACCATGTTGACAAAGCCGCCGCAGAAACTCTTTAGATTAGAGGGAGCTGTAGAGTTGCCTCCTATGGCTATGGTGCCTCCGATGAGCCATGGATACATGGTGATGCTGGCACAGTAGTTGGCAAGACTTGTCTCGTCGTTCTTGTATATGAAGTGGTGAGTGAGTTTATCAATATACTCGTTGGCCAAATCCTTGCCATACATTCGCTTGATGCGGTCGGTGAGCAGGCGGCGGTTGAGGCGGATGAAGTTTGACTTTGGCAGTTCTCCTATTAGGGTGGCTATGTTCTTATGCTCTACGTTGGCATTGGCGTCGTATTTAGAACCGGTGGCAGCGTTGACAGATTCGCAGTAGTCGGAGAGGAACTGCAACTTGGAGAGTGTCTCGCGATCCTCGGTATGTGCCTGGCGATAGAGCATAAATGACTTGGCCACAGCGTAGTGCCCCTCTTTCATGAGTGCCACTTCCACTTGGTTTTGGATGTCTTCCACCGTGATGTCGTCATGCATCTTCAGCTGGCAAAGAATCTTCGAGATTGTGCCGAGGTCAGCAGGTTGGTTTACACTTTCGAACGCTTTTGCTATCGCGCTCATAATCTTGTCCAAGGAGAAGACAGCCTTTGAGCCGTCTCTTTTCGTAATTGTAAAATTATTCATGTTTTCAGTTATTTGCGTGTCCGTAATCCCGCAGACACATGTTACTACTGGCAAATGGCAGGTCTTCTGACTTATCCTCAACGACACGGTCTTCCCGGACATCTGCAAAACTCTGGTGTTTTGCTATCCAGTGACATTATTGGTCGGTTTCAAAAAAGGACTTACAGCATCGGGTAATGTCGCAGATTCTCACTGCGTTCCCATCTTAGCTCCGTAGCCTCAGAAATATCATCTCTGAGGGGGAGAACCAAATGCGGTTGCAAAATTATATGATTTTCTTGAAAAAGAAGAAGAAAAGAAGAAAAAAAGTACAAAAACATGCTTTTTTGCAATCTAAACTGCTTCTCGCAAGAAGGGTATAACCCCATCTATGTATCTTTAGATAAGATAGGCTGCATCTCAACAAAAAAGTTAAATATGGTTGCAATTTGCAATTCTTATCTTTGCAAATTGTGTTTTTTCATCGATTTAAATAAAAATCTTACGCTCAAAAAAGATAATTTATTCTCTTTTTCTTCGCTAAATCGATTTTTTGCACTATCTTTGCTCCCGAATTGTGGGCATATCACTCCTGCAACAGTCAGAAAAACATGGGTACATATATAAACAAAGGTAATAAAGCTTTCAGAGACATCGTGTCTCACGAATATGTTGACAAGACATCGTTGATACCGCTGATAAATGCTAATCTAAACTCCGAGAGCCGGTACAGTTGTGTCACCCGCTGCCGTCGATTTGGCAAGTCGATGGCGGCAAAGATGCTGTGTGCCTATTACGACAAGTCGTGCGACTCGCGCGAACTGTTTCGCGGATTAAAGGCCGAGCAGGACAAGACATTCGAGACATATCTCAACAAATACAACGTGCTCTATCTCGACGTGACATCATTCACAGCACGGCCGGAAGTCAGGAAAAACATCGTGAGAGTTATCCAGGAAGAGATAATAAATGAACTTAAAGAGGCTTTTCCCGATGTAAAATACAAAGACAATTCCGACCTTATGGATGTTCTTTCTTCCATCCACCAAGCCACAGAAGAAAAATTCTTCTTTATCATTGACGAGTGGGACGCCATCTGCCGCGAGTTCCCCGAGCGACAGAAGATGAAGGGTGATCCTGATACTGTCACACCCACCATACTCGATGAATATGTCATGCTACTCCGCCGTCTGTTCAAAACACAGGATTCCGACGAGGTATTCGCCGGGGCATATCTCACAGGCATCCTGCCCATAAAGAAATACAACACCGAGTCGGCACTGAACAATTTCTGCGAGTATTCAATGATCGACCCAGCTTTCCTTGCCGCTTGCTATGGATTTACTGAAGACGAGGTTAAGATGTTGGCAGAGAGACACAACGCATCTATGGACAACCTTAAGATGTGGTACGACGGATATAACATCGGCAGGGAGAAATCCATCTACAACCCTTATTCCGTGATGAAAGCCATTCAACGAGGCTCATGCCGAAGCTACTGGACTACAACGGGAGCCTACGACTCGGTCATCACATATATACAGATGAACTTCGACGGGCTCAAGGACGACATCATCCGTATGCTGGCGGGAGAACGCGTGTATGTCAACACCTCAAAATTTCAGAACGACATGAACATTGTCAGGAGTAAGAACGATGTTCTCACAGTGCTCATACACCTTGGTTACTTGGCATACGACGATGAAAAACAGCAGTGCTACGTGCCCAACAAGGAGGTAACCGACGAGCTCTTGAATGCAGTGGAAGACACCTCCTGGAAAAGACTTGCAGATGCAATAACCGCTTCGCGCAACCTTCTCGACGCCACCATCGCGGGCAACGAGAATGCTGTAGCCCAGGCCATCGAAATCGCACACGATGAGAACACGAGCATCCTCGCCTACAACGATGAGAACTCCTTGGCTTGTGTGCTCACAGTAGCATATATATGGGCAAGGAATGAATACGTTATCCATCGCGAGTATGCCACTGGTAAGGGATATGCCGACCTTGTGATGATTCCGCGTCGCAACGTCAGCAAACCCGCCCTCGTCATCGAACTCAAGTTCAACAACATGGCCGACACTGCCATCGACCAGATAAAGCGCAAGCAATATCCCGCAAAGATTGCAGAATACACCGGCGACATACTACTCGTGGGAATCAATTACGACAGAGAAACAAAGCTGCACACTTGCAAAATTGAGAATTGTAAAGTATCTTAACATTAGGCTTGGCTTATTAAGGAATTATCTTTAACCTTGCATACTACTTAAATAATATAAATGTATGAAACAGATAATTGAATCGATTCTTATGACATTACTCTTGGCTTGCGCCTTGCCTGATAAGGCGATGGCGGCTGAGAGGGAGACTTTCGCTATAGGCAAGAACACGTTTTTACTTAATGACAAACCCTTTGTGGTGAAGGCTGCCGAGGTGCATTATCCCCGCATTCCGCGCCCTTATTGGGAGCATCGCATCAAGATGTGCAAGGCTCTGGGCATGAACACACTCTGCCTGTATGTCTTCTGGAATATACACGAACAAAAGGAGGGCGTGTACGACTTCTCAGGGCAGAATGATGTGGCTGAGTTCTGTCGCTTGGCACAAAAGAATGGGATGTATGTCATCGTGCGCCCCGGACCCTATGTGTGTGCCGAATGGGAGATGGGTGGATTGCCTTGGTGGCTGTTGAAGAAGAAGGATATCCGCCTGCGCGAGCGCGACCCGTATTTCTTGGAGCGTGTGCGCCTGTTTGAGAAGGAGGTGGGCAAGCAACTTGCCCCGCTCACAATCGAGAATGGCGGACCGATTATTATGGTGCAGGTGGAGAATGAATATGGTTCTTATGGCGAAGACAAACCCTATGTGTCGGAGATACGCGATATAGTGCGCCAGTCAGGATTCGACAAGGTTGCCTTGTTCCAATGCGACTGGGCAAGCAATTTCACCCGCAACGGTCTCGACGACTTGATATGGACAATGAACTTCGGCACTGGTGCAAATATCGACAATCAGTTCCGCCGTCTCAAGGAGTTGCGCCCCGAGTCGCCCTTGATGTGCTCAGAGTTCTGGAGCGGTTGGTTTGACAAGTGGGGAGCACGTCATGAAACCCGCCCTGCCGACGACATGGTTGCCGGCATCGACGAGATGCTCTCCAAGGGTATCAGTTTTTCGCTCTATATGACTCACGGAGGAACATCATTCGGCCATTGGGCAGGAGCCAATAGTCCAGGATTTGCCCCCGACGTAACATCCTACGACTATGATGCGCCTATCAACGAGTGGGGACTTCCCACCGAAAAGTATTGGACACTCCGACGCACTATGCAGAAGTATGCCGATGGAGGCAAACTACCCAATGTGCCTAAGGCTCCAATGCCAATAATCTCTGTGCCTAAGTTTATGTTTACGGAGTTTGTTCCTATTACAAGTGGTATCGACACAACAATAGAGTCGCGCGATGTGAAGACCATGGAAGAGCTCGACATGGGGTGGGGCAGTATGATATACGAGACAACATTACCCACAGTCGCCTCATCGTCGCTCTTGACGCTGAACGACTGTCACGACTACGCTCAGGTGTTTATCGACGGCAAGTATATTGGCAAGATTGATCGTGTGAAAAACGAGAAAAGTCTTATGATTCCAGCAGTCGCGAGCGGGCAGAGACTCACCATCCTCATCGAGGCGATGGGTCGCATCAACTTCGGGCGTGCCATCAAGGACTTCAAGGGAATCACCGAGCGTGTCACTCTCACCGCTGAATGTGAAGGACACCAACTCACCTTCGACCTTAAGAACTGGCAAATAGCCACCATCCCCAGCGACTATCAAACCGCAGTAAAAGCATTCACTTCGGCTAAGCCTCATAGGTTTTCCCTTCAGTCGCCTAACGTTGTTTCTTCATCTAATAAAGGTTACTATCGTGCCAGCTTCACTCTGAAGAAGGTTGGCGACACCTTTATCAATATGGAGGCATTTGGCAAGGGAATGGTGTATGTCAATGGACATGCCTTAGGTAGGTTCTGGAACATCGGTCCACAGCAGACACTATATGTTCCCGGTTGCTGGTTGAAGAAGGGCAATAACGAGGTTGTGGTGCTCGACATCGTAGGTCCTAAGGAGGAGCCTGTGGCATATTGTCAGGACAAGCCTGAGCTCGACAAACTCAATCTTGAGAAGAGCAACAAACACAATAATCCAGACGACCGTCCCGACCTCAACTCCGCCGCTCCAGTTGTCGATACTAATCTCAAAGCCGGCAACGGATGGCAGACTATTTCGTTTACCGCTCCCGTAAAGGGCAGATATGTGGCAATGGAGTGCCGTTCCACTCATGCCTCCGATCAAGTGGCAGTGGCAGAGCTATATCTTCAGGATAACAATGGCAAGCGTCTCAGCCGCGAACCATGGACAGTGAAGTATGCCGACAGTGAGAACGAGGCGGGCAATCATACCGGCGACAAGGTGTTCGACCTTCAGGAGTCAACCTATTGGCAGACGCAGCGCGGTACCGACTTCCCTCATCTGCTGGTCATCGACCTGGGCAGTGAGCAGACCATCAAGGCTCTCGACTATCTGCCACGAGCCGAACAAGGAGCTCCTGGCAGTGTAAAGCAAATGCGGGTATTCGTATATTAATAAAAGAGGTGTTGTGGAAATATACTTCCTTTCTTACTTGCGATTCATCCACTTCAGATTAGACGATTTCAAACATCTTGTCAAACCCGGTCATCTTGAAAACTTTTTCCACAATATCGTTCAAACCCTTGAGGGTGACCGTCTGCCCGTTGGCATTTGCAGTCTTCTTGATAATCATAAAAATGCGCAGACCGGTGGATGAGATATAGTTTAGACGTGTAACGTCGATGTGTATCGGCTTTACCATGTCCTTTTGCAGTGACTCAATCTCTTCTTGCAGATCTTGGGCTGCCACGGTGTTTAATTCTCCGTTCATCTCCATTGCAAGGATTTCGGGAGAGTTTTGTGTTACTGTAAATTTAAACATATTTTTTCTTGTTTTGTTCGTATTAAAATGGTAAGATTTTGCAGAAACGTCATTCTTTGGTCACAAAGGTAGTAATATTCTTGAAATATCAACAGAGAAATTTCAAAACATCTTAATATTTAACATTAATTGGCAAAACCTACAAGGTGCTGAGTAGTTACTATCCGTTGATAAGCGATATGCAACCTTCTCAGCGGTTTGCATTCCTACGCATTAAAAACCTCAGTCATAGGGCAATATTATTTAAAGAAATAGTTGGTCGTTACAGAATTATTTAGTAATTTTGCCCCCGAATGCTGAGGAAATGTGTCTGAAAAAGATATATTTCCTCAGTGCTCGGGGGTATTTTCATAATAAATATGAATCTATTTTCGAATTATTTAGGTATTAATATATGGTTGATAACATTAATGTATAAAAATAAACGATTATGAAAGGGAATTTTGGAAAGATTGTATTAATGGGTTTTATGGCGGTAGCCATGTGCTTTGCCGCTTGTTCTTCGGATGACGACAATGTAGAGACACCACCAGAGAATAACGGTAATGAAGAGGTGACCGACTCTACACTGACGGAGACGGAATGGGTTGTTGACAGTGCCGAGGTGTGGAGCGAGCGCGAGGGGAACAAGATTTTTGGCATGATGTATCACAATCCTGCCACGACGAAGAAACAGCCGGCGGTGATACTCTCACACAGCAGTTCGCTCACTCATGAGGCAATGTCGGGCTACGCCAATGAGATAGCCAAGATAGGTTATGCTGCATATTGCTTTGACTTCTGTGGAGGTAGCGACAAGAGCAAGAGTGACGGGAAAACCGATGAAATGACTGTTTTCACCGAGGTGGAAGACCTGCGAGCTGTTGTTAAGACAGTGAAATCATTGGATTATATCGATCCTTCTCGTGTATATCTGCTTGGCAGCAGCCAGGGCGGATTAGTGTCGGCTTTGCTTGCTGACGAGTGTCCCGATGACTTTGCCGGAATGATACTTTTCTATCCTGCGTTTAACATACCTGAAATGGTTAAGATGTTCAGCGGATTTGGCGACTTGGGTAATTTCGGCGATTTCGGAGACTTTGGGGGTTTTGGCGACTGGGGAGATTTCGGTGACTTTGGCGATATGATGTCGATGAGCGAGGCATATATCAACAGTATAAAGGACTTCGATGTATGGTCACATATCGGTAAGTTTCCGAAGCCAGTGTGCATTGTCCATGGCACTCAGGATATGATCGTTCCCATCTCCAATTCCGAGAAAGCCGTGGAACTCTATCCCACTGCAACCCTCAACAAAATAGAAGGAGCTAATCACGGATTCAACACAGCTAACCTTGGCAGTATGGGTAGCTTGATGGGTGGTTCCGCCGACTACGACTCTGTAGTAATGCCAATAGTGGAAAGTTTCCTGAAATCAGGCAAATAATAATGAAAGAAACAGTGAAGGGGATGAGTGCATGGATGGCTTCACACTCATCGACATACGTAATAGCCGCAGCCGTTTTGGCTTTTCTGTTGCCCGACGTGTTCGGGTGGGTGAGGGGAGACGTGTCGAGCGTCATCCTCGGAGTGATAATGCTGACGATGGGACTGACCCTCTCGACTGAGGACTTCCGCATACTGTTCAGCCGTCCGTGGGACATCTTTATCGGTGCCTGTGCGCAGTTTACGCTGATGCCCCTGTTGGCCTATATACTCACCCAGGTGTTCGGGCTCAATCCCTATCTCTCCATCGGCATCATACTCGTGGGTTGCTGCCCTGGCGGAGTGTCGAGCAATATCATGTCGTTCCTGTGCCGGGGCGACGTGGCGTTCTCTGTGGGCATGACCACCGCCTCCACCCTGTTGGCGCCTTTTATGACTCCGCTATTAGTGTGGTGGCTTGCCGACACAAGGATAGAGGTGGATACCCTCGGCATGTTCCGCGGCATATTGCTCATCACGATCATTCCCGTGGGCATTGGTTTCTTGGTCAACCAATATGCCAGTCGCCACAAGTGGTATGAGGATGTAAGACAGATGATGCCGGGAGTGAGTGTCACGTGTCTTGCCTTGATAGTGGGTGGAGTGGTGTCGCAGGTAAAACCCCAACTGATGATTCACGGTATGGGATTGTTCTTGCTTATGCTTGCCGTGGTGTTCTGTCATAACACCCTCGGCTATTTGCTCGGCTATAACGTAGGCCGCCTTTTCCGTTTCTCGCTTGCCAAGAAGCGCACCATATCCATCGAGGTGGGAATGCAGAATGCCGGTATGGCCACTGTTCTTGCCACCGCCTTCTTTGCCAACGACGACATCCTCGCCCGCAATCCCGAGGCCATTCTCTGCGTGGTGCCCTGCGCCATCAGCTGTGCCTATCACTCCATCTCGGGCACTGTGCTCGCCGGGATATACGTGAAGTATGACGAGAGGAAGAAGTCTTAGTGAAAGAATTGCGCATTTTGGATATTTTGGCGAAAAGTTGCAATAACCAAGGCTGAATACACAAGAGAAGTGGTATTCAGCCTTAGTGTTTGATAAGGTGGGAATAATTTGCTCCCACCTTATTTAATATTATGTAGCGGATTACTCCTTTACATCTATTACTTTCCATATTCCGGCAGCAAGAGCGGTACCGATGAATGGACCAACGATAAAGATCCAGAGGTTAGCGATGGCGGATTATAATGAGCAGAAGAAGGTGACGAGGAAGGGGACGGAGAAATCGACACAGAAGCCATGGAAGATGGAGACCACGACATAAGTCTGGCCAGAGGCTCTGGTGATGATGGGGAGCGTGGTGTCCATGGTGGTGGCTCCACCGAGGGTGATGGGGGCGAGCTTGCCAAACCATCTTGCAAGTAGCGGGGCAAGGAGGAGGGTGAGAATCTCGCGCATGATGTTGGCAAGGAGGGCAATGGTGCCGAGCTCTGGGCCGCGCATCTCGGTGATGAAGATAGAGGAGAGAGAGTAATAGCCGAATCCAGAGCCAATTGCCAAACAGTCGGTCAGCTGTCTGTCGGCAAGCAATGCCGATGCCGCCGTTGTGCCGGCAAGAGTGCCTACGATGGTCATTACGGGCAGAAGCATCAGCCGCGGATTGACACGCTTGAAGCTACGGAGAATCTCCGCATCGCATCCTATGCTTATGCCTACGCAGAACATCAGTGCGCAAAGGGCGTAGTAGGAGAAGGAAGAGTGGGTGACGAGGTGAGTGAACTCGGCAAGTCCCGCATTCGAGGCAGAGAAAAGGGCGAAGACGATGCCGAGGGCAAAGAATGTCACGATGATAAGACTGCCTTTCATGCCTTGCCTCCTTTCGATACCTGTTTCCACAATAGCCATGCGGCAAACACGCTGCCTATGGAGCCGCCGATGGTGAGGATGAGAGCCTCAAGGCCGAGAGTCTGAAGTCCGGAAATGATTTTCGGGTTTGCTCCCACTTCCACTCCAAGCAAGAAGAGCAGTGCCCAGATGAGCACTGTGATGATATGGGAAACAAATCCCGTTTGCCGTCCCCTCAGCAAACGCCCTACAGCGATGCCGCAAAGCATGATACATACGATTATGAGCATTGTTTGAACAGATGAAGTTGATGAAAAAGCGGCCTGCCATGCGCAAGTCTATATAAACAAACGCAGGCAGGCCGTAATTATTGTAATTTATGGGTGTTTTTCAGCAATGGTCAGAGAGTTCCCTTATCCCAGTCGCGGTTGTCAATCTTCTTTTCTACATTCTTTTGCTTGCCCGAGAAGATGTTGTAACTTACAGAGAGACAAACCATCGAGCGCTGGTCGGGTATCTCGTTCCAGTGGCGGAATTGGAGGATGTCGTTGGGTAGTGTCTCTGACTCATAGTGCGGTGTGCGCAGGAAGAAGACACTCGTGAGCTGTACCCTAAGCTCCTTGTGCTGGTAGAATGCGGAGAGCTCGCTGTTGTTCTCACACTTATGCAGGAATGGGCCGTTGATGCTTTTCGTCACGGTGTTGTAATACCACGACGCTCCGAAGCGTCCCTTGCGGAAACCTATCTCCCAGTTGACGGGAAGTCGGAAGTGAGACTGGCGGCCTACAATGTCGCTCTTGTATGTGTCGTTCCATGCTCCAACATATACTCCGATGGTGAAAAGCTCCGATTTGAACGGTTTCAGCTTGCCCCACACCATGCCGCCATACTGCAGTTCGTAGTTGCCGTTGAGCGGCGACATGACGATACAGCGGTCGTCGCCCACCTTGTCCCACTTGAAACTGCTGCAAATGGGGTTGGAGATATAATCCACGAGAGCCTGAGTGTAGAGTTCGAAATACGGATGCGAGAGATTGAGCGAGAGTATGGCGCAGTTGTCGTTGCCCGACTCGAGATATGGATTTCCGGTCTCGATGAGTCCGGGGATGTATATTTTCGCGCTGTTGCTGAGTTGGGAGATTGACGGCAAGACGGGGTTTGACCTTACCTCCAGTTGCACCTGTCCGTTCTTGATGGGATAGGACAGCACGAGCTTTGGCGTGAAGTAGAACTTGGAGTAGTCGGTGACATCGTTGTCGGTGTTGACGTATGTTCCTCCCACACCGAGGCGATAGGACAGTTTTTTGAGTTTTCCGCCGATTTCACCGTAGAAATAGTGGTTGTCGTTATGAGACGTGTAGGCATACTCGTCGTAGTTGGAGAGCATGTTGCGTATCTTGTAGTCAGACTTGGCGAGAGTGGCCTTGTAGCCGAGCGAGAGATTAGTCGTGCCCCACGACTTGGCGTAGGCGAGTTCGCCGATGACAGAATACTTGTTGTTCTTGGCACGCATATCGTCGTCGATCAGCACCTCATTAACATTCTCAGTCCACTGGCGGTTGTGGTCGTTCTGCGAGTTGTGGTAGTAAGTGCCGACAACATCCACGGTCAGTTCCTGGTTGTTTTTCATCTTCTTGTTGAGATAGAGGTCGAGTGAAGGGCCGAAGCTGCGCACTTTCCTCTCTTGTCTGCCTGTGCCGTCTTGCCAGAGTGGGTTGTTGTGAGCCTCGATGTCGTTGTCGGTGCGCCAGAATTGTGTGAACAAGTTTGGCGTGAACTTAGCCTGGAAGGTGATGTCGTCCTCTTTGGTGAAGGCGTACTTGAGGTTGAAGTCCTGAGTGCAGTAGCCGAAGTGGTAGTTGCCACGGTAGAGATAATCAGAAACTGCGGTTCCATCGGTGAAAATATACGAATCCTCGCTCTCGCAATTGGCATTGTTGCGATACTGCATGCTATAGTCGAAGGCAATCTGGTGGTTGCCCTTGTTGTAGCGCACGTAAAGGTTAGAGTTGTTGAACGCCACCCATGCGGCCTGCATCACGTCGAATCCGGCAGCATATCCAGCGTCGAGCGGTTGCGTCTTGATGTTGATGAGTGTGCCCACATCGGCATATCGTGCCGGTGGAATGGTGAAATATTCCACATTCTTTATCTTATCTACGGGAATAGACTTGAGGTCGTTATCGGTAGCCTCGACACCATTGACAAGTATCTTTAGCGACTTGCCTGTCATGGTGTTGAGCTTGCCGCTGAGTGCGTCGAATCGCAGTCCGGGCAGTGAGGTGAGTATCTCCTGTGTCTGTCTTGCGTTCTTCTTCTGTTCGTCGGTGAAGGTGAAGATTGAGCGATCGACCTTATCCACGCGATGATGTCCTTTCACCACGATGCCGTTGATGGCATATTGGTCGCCCGTCATCTTTATTGTGCCTATCTCAGAGATATTCACGTTGCGTTCAATGGTTTTGTATCCAATGCAGGTGATGCGCATGATGGCCGTATTAGTGCTGCACGGAATGACGAAATGCCCGTTTTCGTTGCTCACGCCTCCGGTGATGAATGTGGAGTCGGCGATAGAGAAGAGCTGAATGTTGGCGAATGTCACTGGGCGGTTAGCTTCGTCGGTGAGTTGTCCGATGAGTCGTCGGTCAGTCTTGTTGATACATTCGACGGTGATGAGGCTGTCGCCTATGTGCATGGCTATGGGGTAATAGCCAATGACGTCGCGCAAGGCGTCCACCACTGGGCGGTCGTCAATCTGTTTTGTCACGATGAAGTCTTCCAGTTCGTTGTATATGAAGCTGACGTGATAGAACGACGAAGCACGGTCGAGGTCGATCAGCACCTTCGACATTGATTGGTCGTTATATGAGCGAGAAATGCGCTGTGCTTCCGCCTTCGACGGGCAAAGGGCGAGGAGCAAGAATATGATGATAGATATAGTCATGATTTATTCCACTTCGAGAGTGTCTCCGTTAATTTTTATGTTTATTTTTTCAAAGCTGTTGAGCTCCTCTATGATTTTCTCCATTGGTTTGTTAGTGTCGAGTTTGTAGTACAGTCTCAGTTCTTTTGCCTTGTCTGAGAGATAAGTCACCTTTACGTCATACGCATTAGCCAAGTCGTTGACTATCTGGAAGAGAGAGGCGTTCTCGTAAGTCCTCACTGCGGGAGCCGATTCGATGTCACGTATTGCTGGCTGCATGTCGCGCGCTGGACGTTGGGTGTCGGCTGCAGATGTGGTTTCGGTCTGTTGCTGGCTTTGTTCAGCTGGTCTTACTATTCTTACGGTGGCGTAAGCCAAGCCCGAAATGAGGCATACGGCGATGGCTATGGCAGCCGCCTTATTCTGTATTAAAGAGAGAAGCGGCTTGTGTCGTCTCGGCTTGGCTTCGGCCTGCATGGCAGCGTTGAGATAGCATATAGTCTCATATGTGTCTCTGCCTTCAGCGTCGTCAATGAGCAGTGAGCGAAGTTCGTCTTCGCTGTATCGCTCAGGATGTTCTATCATATCGATAATTTTCTCTGTTTTGTCCATGATAAATGATGTTTTTTACAAATTGTTAAATTCCATTCTCAGTTTTCTTATTCCCTGTGCCAGATGTTTATACACTGCCGTTTCGCTGATGCCGAGCATAGTGGCAATCTCCCGGTATTTCAGTTTCTGCTGGTAGTGCATTCTTATTATCCGTGCGGTCTGTGGAGTGAGTTTAGAGCTGATGAAGTGGGAGATCTTCTCCAACTTGTCGTCGGTATCTTCTGGAGGCTGATAGTCGATGGTGTCGTCAAGTCTCGCGAGTTGCTTGACGCGTTGGGCGATGGTCTTTCGTCGTAGTATGTTGTAACACTTGTTACGCAAACAAGTCATGAGCATGGCCTCGGCATTGTCGTCGGGCAGACGTATCTTGCCGCTTGCCACATCGGCAAACACGTCGCCTACGACATCCTCAGCCTCAGTCGCATCTCCCACGATGAGGCGTGCGACGATGTTCATTTTTGCTGCATACGTTATAAACAGCTCTCCGGAATCAATATTGATATTCATACTTTGTTTCACTCTTTTTTGTCATTATAACAATCGAGAACCGAAAAACCTAACCCCTTTCAGAGGCAAAAATACATCTTTTTTCGAAAAAAAGCAGTGTTTTATTAAAAAAAGTGTGAAATATGTGTAGTTTTTGGTGCGTTTGTTACGTCAAACGGATAGAATTACAGTTTTGGAATTGTATAACATTATTTATTATATAAAGAAAAAATGGAAGAAAAGAAAGAATTTGCCTTCAGTGGCATTACGCTTAATGGTTTTTTGATGCTCTTTGTATCTTTGTTGTTGACTTTCGGGTCGATAGGAATAGCCATATGGGCAGGTATTGAAGAATTGTTTGCTATACTGACGTTTGCTATCATCCTTTTTGTGATAAGCATAATAGTGTGGTGTGGTTTCCTTCAGCTCGAACCCAATGAAGCCCGCGTACTGCTCTTCTTCGGAAAGTATCGTGGCACGTTCACCCGCACGGGCTATTACTGGGTAAACCCGTTCCTCACGGTGAAGAAGCTTTCGCTTCGTGCCCGTAACCTCGACGCCGAACCCATCAAGGTGAACGACAAGACCGGAAATCCCGTGATGATAGGTTTGATGCTCGTATGGAAGCTCTGCGACACATATAAGGCAATGTTTGAAATCGACTCGCAGACTATAGCTGGCGATCCCACAAAGAACGCCAATGCCCTTGGCGCCAGCGTGGCTGGAGTGATGCAGGCATTTGAGAATTTCGTCAAGATACAGAGCGATGCAGCCTTGCGCGAGGTGGCAGGCCAGTATGCTTACGACGAGGAGAACGACTCAGAGGCCATCACCCTCCGTGACGGTGGCGACGAGATCAACCGCCAGTTGGAGGCCAAGCTCGACGAACGTCTGTCGATGGCGGGTATTGAGGTGGTCGAAGCCCGCATCAACTATCTTGCTTATGCGCCAGAGATAGCCGCCGTGATGCTGCGTCGTCAGCAGGCCAGCGCCATCATCTCTGCTCGCGAGAAGATAGTAGAGGGAGCCGTGTCGATGGTGAAGATGGCCCTTGACAAACTTGCCGACGACAATGTGGTCACCCTCGACGACGATCGTAAGGCAGCCATGGTGAGCAATCTTATGGTAGTGCTTTGCGGCGACGACTCGGCACAGCCAGTAGTAAACACCGGAGCATAAGTAGGGTTTACGATATTCTGCATATTTTCAGTCCCATATCCTTCATAAGGCCGGATATGGGACTTTGTTTTTATCTTTTTTCTTAAAGGAACTTAAATTCTTTGTTTTTTATGCCCTCGTCTATTGCAAAATAATGATTATTTTCCGACCTTTGCATGAGACAACAGAGAAATCAACTCGTTTAATCGTAACTTGTCAACTTGTTAACTCGTCAACTTGTTAACTTGTCAACTAACAAAATAATTATAATATATGAGACTTGATGGAAGAAGAATGAGCGACAACGTCAACGACCGTCGCGGAGAAGGAGGAATGAATATGGCCGGTGGCGGATTGGGACTGCTGAGACTGCTCTCAATATTGCCAGGAGGCATAAAGACCAAACTGATAGGCATAGGAGTGGTGATAGCCGTGGTGATGGCTACGCAGGGAACTTCGGGCCTGAGCAATATGCTCGGTCTGAGCACACCACAACAGGAGAATGCCGAATATGTGGGTACTGCCGAGGAGCAGGAATTGTATAAGTTTTCTGCACAGATCCTCGCTGGTACAGAAGACGTATGGACCGAACTGTTCAGACAGATGGGCAAACGGTATGTACCGCCAAAGTTGGTAATCTTTAAGGATGCCGTGAGGTCGGGATGCGGAAATGCCACATCGAGCACTGGACCCTTCTATTGTTCAGCCGACCAAACAGTGTATATCGACCTCTCGTTTTTTATGAACATGAAAAGACAACTCGGTGCCGATGGCGACTTCGCTTACGCTTATGTCATTGCCCACGAGGTAGGACATCATGTGCAGTATCTGCTTGGCGATCTCGACCGAATGCACGAGCAGATGGCATCAAGCAGCGAGGCGGAGAGCAACAGGCTCAGTGTGCGCCTTGAGCTCCAGGCCGACTTCTACGCTGGAGTGTGGGCTTACCACGACAATAAGATGTTCTCCAGTCTTGAAGACGGAGACATCGACGAGGGACTTGACGCAGCCCGAAAAATAGGCGACGACTATCTGCAAAAGAAAGCACGCGGATATACCGTGCCAGAGTCGTTCAATCATGGCACGTCGGAACAGCGCAGCCGATGGCTCAAACTCGGAGCGCATACCGGCGACCTGTCGCGACGCGACACCTTCACGCCTGCCTACGACAAATTATAACGACATGGACACGCCACTTGCCAAACATAGAATGATGAACAGGCTTATTGTCGTCTCGTTGCTTCTTATGTCGGCACTCATGCCAGCTAATGCCGACAAGCTGATGGACAACGTCAGACGCAACCTCGACGCTGTGCCACAAGTGAGGGACAGCTATATACGCTACGGCTCGCAATATGCAGGACAGAGATGGACCTCGCCCAGCGCACATATGTTTGCCGAATTTAAGACCAATGGCAATCGCACCCGCTACGAGGCAGCCACATTCGCCAAACGCCGACAGTTAGCGGCACTTGTCATGGCGGAGATAGCGGAAGACAAAGGACGGTTTATGGGCGACATCATCGATGGCCTGCAGAGTACACTCGAAGAGACGTGGTGGGGAATACCAGCCCACTATCCGACAAAGATGATGAGGCGAGAGGACCAGAACGTCGATCTCTTCAATGCCGAGACAGCAGGACTCGTGGCGTGGACAAAGCGCGCACTGAAGGAGAAGATAGACAGCTTTTCGCCGATGATGACAAAATGGATAGACGATGAGATAGCACGCCGTATGCTCGCGCCCGCTCTTGCCACCGACTACTGGTGGAAGAAAGCAGGCATGAACTGGAATCCCTGGATCTGTTCTAACTGGCTCGCCTGCGTGATGTTTTGCGAACGCGACTCCGTGCGTCGTCAGCAAGCCATTGAGCAGATAGACAAAGCCATGCAATGCTTCTACAATGCCTATCCCGATGATGGAGGATGCGACGAGGGACCTACCTATTGGGATCGTGCGGCGGCATCGCTCTTCGACTGTCTCTACCTGAGAAACGATGGCAACAGCAGAGATTTTGCCGATGCTAAACTGGCGAGGATGGCAGCTTACTCTTATGCCACGTATATTGCCGACGGCTATTGTCTGAGCTTTGCTGATTCCCATGGCAACAGGATGGTTCAACAACCTAATGTGATGTATCCTTTTGCCGTGATGATAGGCGACAAGACTATGGCGCGCTTTGCTGCTTATGTGGCAAAGGAGAAAGCGTTTATGACCAATGCGGCGGCCATATTCCACCAGAGCGGCAATTATCCCACCCTCGGCAGGGAACTCGTCTTCTTGAGTATGCTCGATACGTTTGTCAACGAAGAAGCTGCAGAACCTCTGCTGGCCGACACATGGCTCCAACGCTTGCAGATAATGACTGCCCGACGCAATGGAGTGTTTCTTGCAATGAAGGGCGGACATAATGACGAGAGCCACAACCACAACGATGTGGGCAGTTTTGTGGTGTATGACGGAGGAATACCAGTGCTTGTCGATCCTGGAGTGGGAGAATACACGTCGATGACGTTCAGTAAGCGGCGGTATGATATATGGACCATGCAGTCGGCATACCACAACCTTCCACAGATAAATGGCTGCGATCAACAGGCAGGCAGGAAGTATGCCTCGCACGATGTGGAGTATCGTCTGGGAAGACTCAAGATGGATTTAGCGAAGACATATCCAGACAGTGCCGGCATCAACTGTTGGACACGCGTCGTGGACATTGACAAGCGTGGTGTCGTCACCCTGAGCGACGACTATGACTTGAGTCGTTGCAGCAGTCCTGTGCGGCTGATGTTTATTGCAGCCCACGAGCCAAGGGTGAAGGCGGGAGAGATAGAGATAGGAACAATGAAAATGAAATACGACACTACGATTCTCGACGTCGCCGTTGAACCTTTGGACGGGAAATTTGACCCGATGTTGAGGCAGATGTGGCAAGACGGTCTTTGGAGAATCGTAATGTCGGTAAAGGGAAACTCGAAGAGAGGTAAGGTGAAGATTACAGTCGCGAGAGGAACTTCTCCCTATCGACGATAAAGCGGAGATGTGTGCCCTCGCCAATGAGGGTGTCACCCTCGCGCGCTTCCACCTTAAAAAACAGCTTGCGGCCATCGATCTTCTCCAATGTCGCCGTGGCTTCTACTTCAGAGCCTACGGGAGTGGGCTTGAGGTGTGACGACTCTATATGTCCGCCCACGGTGGTGCGTCCCTCGGGAATCATCTCTTTTACAGCCAGCATGGCGGCGTTTTCCATCAGCGCCATCATTGCAGGAGTAGCCAATACAGGCATGTCGCCTGAACCAATCTTTATTGCAGTCACGTCGTCAGTGACCGTCATCTTCGATGTGTGTGTAAGTCCTATTTCCATAATGTAAATTAATAAAAAACGCTGCAAAGTTATTCATTTTTTCCCATTTCTTGTATATTGTCGCTGAAAAACATTAATTTTGCACACGAATTATTAATATATGACAGAAAAATGAGAATGAAAAAAATAATGATATTGGCTTTGTCGAGCCTTTGCTGCATCACCGCGTTGGCACAACGAGGGAAGTTTGCAAATATCGGTGTCGGCGTAAACCACACTACTGCTGATTCGCTCCTGATGAGCCATTTTAACGTGGCTCTCTTTGGCAATGTGGATACGCTCCATGGATTTCAGGGCAGCCTTTTCATGAGCGTAGTGAGGCAAGAGACGAAAGGAGTCAATGCCGGTGCGCTTTCTGCCATGACGCGAGGAAAGATGTATGGTGTGCAGATGGCAGGCTTTATCAATGGCATCGATGGTGAGGCACGTGGCGTGCAGATGGCTGGTGTGTCAAACATGGCTAAGAGCATCAATGGCATGCAGATGGCTGGTCTTACCAACGTCACCGTCAAACCTATGCGTGGCATACAGCTCGCGGGTATCACCAATGTGGCCATGGGTGTGGAGCGAGGAGTGCAGATGGCAGGTGTGGCAAATGTCAGTTCGTCATATATGCGCGGTCTTCAGTTTGGCATATATAACTATGCCGATACGCTCAACGGGTCGCAATTTGGTTTTATCAATATCGCCCGTAGTCATCCCCGTGGCGTGCAGGTGGGATTAGTCAATTACACACGCGACACCATTGCCCATAAGATAGGTCTCGTCAATATCAATCCAAAGACGCGCATCGATATGCTTGCCTATATTGGCTCGTCCACGAAGGGAAATATAGCATTGAGGTTCCGCAATCGCAGCACATATAATATAATAGGTGTAGGAACGCATTTCATGGGCATCGACGAGAAATTCTCGGGAGCCCTGTTCTACCGCATAGGACAGTATTTCCAGCTCTCGCCACGACTCAGTCTCAGCGGCGACCTCGGCTATTATCATGTGGAGACCTTTGCCGATGCGGGCGACACGAGGCCCGAACGCCTGTTCTCTCTTCAGGCACGTTTGAATATCGATTACCAGCTGAGTCCAGTGATAGGCGCCTTTGCCAGTGTGGGATATGGCGACACACGTTATTATCATCATGCCACCCACTATCGCTCACGGCCAATCGTAGAGGCGGGATTGTCGTTGAGATACATGAGAAGCAAGGAGAGAAGTGAGAGAAATGTGAATGCAGCGGAGTGCTACTCTTATGGTTGTCTCACTCCTCGTACTTCGTGTCTCGCCCAGCTATCCGACCACTCGTCACTCCTTGTCCCACCTTCCAAAAAGCGTCCTTGGCTTGCTGCCCTTGAAGTGTTTGGCATCAATGCTGGAGTATGGGCATTTGACAGTTATGTGATGGACGAGGAGTTTGCGAAGATTTCTATCCATACCGTGAAGCACAATATCGAGACCGGTTTCGTATGGGACAACGACCAGTTCTCGACCAATCTCTTTGCCCATCCTTACCATGGAGGACTCTATTTCAATTCAGCACGCAGCAACGGACTGACATTCTGGGAGTCAGCGCCTTATTCGTTCTGCGGAAGTCTGATGTGGGAGACGATCTGTGAGATAGAACCACCTGCCATCAACGACCTTATGGCCACCACTATGGGAGGAATATGTATAGGTGAGGTCACCTATCGTCTTTCCGACCTTATCCTCGATGATAGCCGTCGTGGCTTCCCGCGCTTTTGGCGTGAGTTCCTCGGCACTCTCGTTTGCCCTATAAAAGGTCTCAACCGCATCATCCATGGCGACGCATGGCGCGTGGATCATAAGCACTATAAGCATCATGACTACGACCGCATCCCCGTGCATCTCGCCCTTACCGTTGGCGATCGCTATCTTGCTGACAACGGCGAGTTGTTCCGTGGTGAACACACGCCTTCGGTCAACCTCGTACTGCAGTACGGCGATGCCTTCAACGAGGAAACCACCAAACCATACGACTATTTTACCGCCGACCTCACGTTCAACTTCACCGGCAACCAGCCACTCATCAGTGGTTTACACCTCCTCGGACGACTCTGGGGAGCGCCACTCTCCACTGGCGATAATATGCAGACCGAGCTTGGTATCTTCCAGCATTTCAACTATTTTGACTCGCAGCCAGTGAAAGACGGCAGCAACTTAGTGCCTTTCCGTATCTCAGAGGCGGCATCTGTTGGACCTGGTGTTATCTATCGATTCCCGCATGTGGGAAATCTTGACCGCCTTGAGCAGCACATCTTCCTTAGTGGCATCCTTCTCGGTGGTTCGCTCAGTGACTATTACAACGTCATCGACCGCGACTACAACCTTGGCAGCGGATATAGCGTAAAGGCAAATACGATACTCGACTTCGGTCGGTTTGCCAGCTTCTTGCTCAATGCCCACTATTACAAGATCTATACGTGGAAAGGATATGAAGGTAAAGACCTCTCTACCATCGACCCTATCTATCTCAACGCACAGGGCGACAAGGGACATGCTTCGCTCTTTGTCCTCAATCCGCGTATGATGATAAAACTCACCGACAAGATCAATGTCAATCTCTCAGGAGCATATTATCAGCGTCATACTTATTACAAGTATCACGACAATGTGAAGGCACATACCTTTGAGGTGGGCTTGGGACTGACATACGGAATATAAGCATCTTATGGCAAGCAAAGAGACACTTTACTTCATAAAGGAGCACCTCGACGACAACATACGTCAGCTGGCTCTCAAGGCATATGGCAAGGAGAATATCGACTTGCCATATGCCCTCGACCAGATAGCGGGATTTCAGACGGCACGCAGAAAGCTGCCTTCATGGGCTAAGGTAGAGGGCATTGTCTTCCCACCGCATATCTCCATGGAACAGTGTTCGAGCGAGGTGACAGCCCTCTATAAGTCTTCTCTGCTCGATACCGACTCGCGGTCCATGACCAAGGAAAAGCAACTCATCGACCTTACTGGAGGTTTTGGCGTCGATTTCTCTTTCCTTGCCAAGAGTTTCAGCAAGGCAACCTATGTGGAACGTCATAGTCATCTTTGCGACATCGCGAGGGAAAATTTTGCGCGTCTCGGACTTGGCAATACAGAGGTGGTATGTGCCGACTCTGTGGCTTTTCTCAATACCGTCAGTCATGTCAGTCTTATCTATCTCGACCCTGCACGTCGCGACAATCAAGGGGCACGCACCTTTGCCATTGCCGACTGCACCCCTGATGTGGTGAGTCTCCGTGACAAGCTCTTGGCAAAAGCCGATAAAGTGATGATAAAGCTATCGCCAATGCTCGATTGGCGTAAGGCAGTTGCCGATCTCGGTACAGCCAATGTAAGCCAAGTGCATATCGTCTCTGTTGATAATGAGTGTAAGGAACTCCTTGTGATAATGTCGGGCAGACAGACTGACGAGGTGGAGGTGTGTTGCGCAAATATTATCACTACCAGCCATCCACATTCTGCTCTTCCGTCAGAAGCCACTCCTCGACAACATTACCTCTATGAGCCCAATGCCTCGATAATGAAGGCAGGCTGCTATGCCCTTGTAGAAGAGCGTTATGGCATCGCTCAGATAGCGCCAAATAGCCATCTTTTTGTAGCCGACGCACTGGTTGACGACTTTCCCGGCAGGACGTTCGCCGTGGAGCGGGTAGCCACGATGAACAAACGTGAGTTAAGGTCTGCCCTCGAAGGTATCAGTAGTGCCAACATAGCTGTTCGCAACTTCCCCATGACAGCTGTGGAACTTGGTAAACGCCTCAAACTAAAGGAAGGAGGCGAATGGTATCTCTTTGCCACTACCGACCAAGAAGGTAAACACATACTCTATTTTTGTCGAAAAGTAGTACAAAAAGCAGAAAAAAGTTGCAAAAACAGGCAAATCTTTTTGTTTTCACAACAATTATGACTAACTTTGCACACGTAATATTACAAACCATAAGATATGTCTAACATTAAAATAGAAAAAATCAACGACAAGCGTGGACTGGAGAAGTTTATTCAGTTCCACTACGACTTGTATCGTGGCAACGAATACGACGTGCCAAACCTTCATAGTGACGAGATTAACACGCTGTCGGCAGATAAAAATCCCGCTTTCGATTTTTGCGAAGCACAATATTTCCTTGCATATAAAGACGGGAAGGTGGCAGGACGAGTAGCAGCCATCATCAATCATAAGGCAAACAACCGCTGGCAACAACAGCGTGTGCGCTTCGGATGGATCGACTTCATCGACGATATCGAAGTGTCGAAGGCTTTGCTTTCTGCCGTTGAGGCATGGGGCCGGGAAAAGGGTATGAAAGAAGTCGTCGGACCGCTTGGGTTTACCGATATGGATCCTGAGGGAATGCTCACATGGGGATTTGACCAGCTCGGTACACAAGCCACCATATACAACTATCCATACTATCCTCAACACATGGAGAAGATAGGAGGATGGGAGAAGGACAACGACTATGTGGAGTTTAAGATGTATGTGCCCGAGAAGGTTCCTGAGAAATACACCAAGGTAGCGCAGATGATAGAGAAACGCTACAACCTTCACGTAAAGAAACTCACGAGAAAGGAAGTGTTTGATGAAGGCTACGGACAGCGCATCTTCAGCATCATCAACGATACGTTTAAGGATCTATACGGATATTCCGAACTGTCGCAGAAGCAGATAGACCACTATGTGAAGATGTACCTGCCGATGGCCGACCTCAATCTCATCACACTTATAGAAGACTGGAACACGCCCGACAAAAAAGTCGTTGGCGTGGGCATCACCATACCGTCACTCTCACGCGCCTTCCAGAAATGTCGCAACGGCCGTCTCTTCCCATTTGGATGGTGGCATGTGCTACGCGCCTTGAAATACCAGAAGACCGAAGGTGTCGATCTGCTACTCATGGGCGTGCTGCCAGAATACAGGGCCAAAGGTGCTAACGCCCTTATGTTTGCCGACCTCATCCCATGGTACCAGAAATATGGTTATAAGTGGGGCGAGAGTCAGGTGGAGATGGAGACGAACGAAAACGTGCAGAGTCAGTGGGGACCGCTGAAGCCTGAGAATCACAAGCGCCGACGCTGCTATGTAAAGAGGTTGTGAGAAGTGAGCAAACAATAATTAAAACGAAATATGGACGAAATACTACAACCACAACAAACATCTACGGTGGAATATACCGACGACAATATCCGTCACTTGTCGGATATGGAACACGTACGTACCAGACCAGGTATGTATATCGGACGACTGGGTGATGGACAGTTGCCTGAAGACGGTATCTACGTGTTGTTGAAGGAGGTAATAGACAACTCTATCGACGAGTTTAAGATGCATGCCGGCGACCGCATAGAGATAACCGTTGATGAGCAACTGAGAGTATCTGTGCGCGACTACGGACGAGGCATACCTCAAGGAAAGATGATTGAGGCTGTCAGCGTACTCAATACCGGCGGTAAGTATGACTCAAAGGCATTTAAGAAAAGCGTAGGACTCAACGGTGTCGGCGTAAAGGCCGTTAACGCCCTCAGCTCACATTTCGAAGTGCGCTCCTATCGTGACGGCAACGTGAGAAAGGCTACGTTCGAGAAGGGAACAATCACCTCTGACGTCACCGAACCCACCGACGATGAAAATGGTACCTATATCTATTTCGAACCCGACAACACGCTGTTTCTCAACTATAAGTTCCATGACGACATCATCGAGACCATGCTCCGTAACTATACCTACCTCAATACGGGGCTTGCCATCATGTATAACGGACGTCGCATCCTCAGTCGTAATGGTCTGAAAGACTTGCTTAACGATACCATGACAGGCGACGGACTCTATCCTATCATCCATCTCAAGGGCGAAGACATAGAGATAGCCTTCACACACGCCAACCAGTATGGTGAGGAATACCACTCCTTCGTCAACGGACAGCATACCACTCAGGGAGGAACACACCAAAGCGCATTTAAGGAGCATATCGCAAAGACCATAAAGGAGTTTTTCAACAAGAATTTTGAATATACCGATATACGCAACGGACTTGTTGCAGCCATAGCCATCAACGTCGAGGAACCAATGTTTGAGAGTCAGACAAAGATAAAGTTAGGTTCGCTCACCATGACACCAGGGGGAGGCGTAAGTATCAACAAGTATGTCGGAGACTTCATAAAGACCGAGGTTGACAACTATCTGCATAAGAACCAAGACGTGTCTGACGTCATGCTGCAGAAGATACAAGAGAGCGAGAAAGAGCGAAAGGCAATGGCAGGAGTCACAAAGCTGGCTCGCGAGAGGGCTAAGAAAGCCAATCTGCACAACCGGAAGCTGCGCGACTGCCGTATTCACTTCAGCGACGTGAAAAACGAACGCAAGGAAGAGAGCTCAATCTTTATCACCGAGGGAGACTCTGCCAGCGGAAGCATCACCAAGAGCCGTGATGTCAACACACAGGCTGTATTCTCTCTTAGAGGAAAGCCTCTAAACTCATTCGGACTCACCAAGAAGGTTGTATATGAAAACGAGGAGTTTAATCTCCTCCAGGCTGCTCTTGACATTGAAGACGGTCTCGACACACTGCGATACAACAAGGTCATCGTGGCAACCGATGCCGATGTTGATGGCATGCATATACGTCTGCTCATCATCACCTTTTTCTTGCAGTTCTTCCCTGAGCTTATAAAGAAAGGACACGTATATGTACTGCAAACGCCTCTCTTTAGAGTGCGCAACAAGAAGACGAAGATAAAAAACAAACAGGTGGTGGCTGAGGCTCAGGCAAAAGACAAGAAAAAGAGCGATTTCGTCACAATCTACTGCTATAGTGAAGAAGAACGCGTCAACGCCATCGAACAGCTCGGTCCTGATCCTGAGATAACACGTTTCAAGGGTCTTGGAGAGATATCGCCAGAGGAATTTGTCAACTTCATTGGACCAGACATGCGTCTTGAGCAAGTCACACTCCACAAGACCGACCAGGTGCAGAAACTCCTTGAATACTATATGGGCAAAAACACCATGGAGCGTCAGAACTTCATCATCGACAATCTTGTCATTGAGGAAGACCGCCCCGAAGAAGAATAATCGTGGCTTACCTGCATAACTCTATAGGGGGTTATGCAGGTAAGCTGTTTTTTGTCATATCACTCATTTATGTTACCTTTAAAGAAGGTGTATTGCATTCGGATATGCCAAAAATAAAAAATGTGTATTTTTATTTTGTCATATCACTCATTTATGTTACCTTTGAAGAAGGTGTATTGCATTCGGATATGCCAAAAATAAAAAATGTGTATTTTTATTTTGTCATATCACTCATTTATGTTAGGGATTGTCGTTTAATTCTTTCAGTCGTGGAGGCATAGAGGTCATCTTGGTA
>SAMEA3663112__coassemble_90_pt1 | contig 26870 bp, 15 predicted proteins | sample SAMEA3663112__metabat2_high_PE_013 | metagenome-assembled genome bin SAMEA3663112 (sample SAMEA3663112) | pig gut metagenome | biome: pig gut; feature: pig-associated habitat; material: faeces | place: Denmark | collected 2012
ATAAAGTTGACGAGTAAATAAAGTTGACGAGTAAATAAAGTTGACGAGTAAACTCATTTACTCGTCAACTTACATAACAAATCTTATTATCGCCCCTTCTATTAGCATGGCGCGGGTGCGATGGTGTTTGCGGTTTTTCTTGTTATCTACATTCACCGCAACCACTTTGCCTCCATGAAGGGATGTGACCTCGGAGAAGATGGTGTGGCCAACGACGATGCGGTCAACATCATGACGACGGAGAACCATGGCGAGGGTATCAGGAGCTATGGGACTGTATTTCGGATCGTCGCGCACCATGCCACGATACCACAACGGACCTTTGGATGAAAGGAGAAACCACGTGAGAGGCGAGTCGGCACGGCGCTGCTGCTTGTTGAGCCAAAGACCATGGCTGACGTGCTCGTTGACCATGGGTAGCGACAGGCCGAGGTCGAGCATCTCACGACTCACACCAGCATGGACAAACAACGAGCGACCAACGACCTCCATCGTGTTTCGGGTGGAAAGCCAATAGCCCAACACCGACGAACGGGCAAGGAGGAACGGATATTCCACCATCAGGCGCTCGGCAAGCAAGCGGTATTTAGCCTCCGTATAGCGAAGGTCGTTCATAAGCACCATGGGTTCGTGGTTGCCCAACAGGAAATGTACCGAACCGCCTGATACGGCAGCTTCGTGTTCCAACTTATAGAGAAGCCAAAGGATCTGGGTGGCATCGTTGCCACGATCCATCACATCGCCTATGACCATGAGATGGTTGCGTCCATACGACCAGCGGTAGTCGCCGTCGATCACTCCCCACGACTTGAGCAGCGACACCATAGAGTCGAGATCGCCATGAGGGTCGGAAAGTACAAAGAGCTTGTCGGGTTGCGGACTGTGCCAGGCTGGTCGCTCAACGTGATGCAGCGAGACTGGAAAGCGGTGCTTCCCGTCGTGAGAGACGACCTCGAAGCTGTAGTCACGGGGAAGAGTGGCATAAGTGGTGTCGGATACATGCCCCTCGCCATTGACACTAATCACGCGTGCAGAGCCGTCTATAGAGTATAGTATATAAGGTCCGTCGGCAGTGAGAGAAGGCTCGTCATGGTGAGAATCCTTGTCATGGTGAGAAGCCTGCATGTCGGCAAAGACCGACACGCAGGCAACGAATAAAAGAGACCGATATAAAATGGAGTTCATCATAGTCTATTCATCTTCTTTTGCAGAGTCATAGACGGGATTCTGTACCATATTGCCGTTAGCGTCCATTTCAGCCTTTGGAATGGCAAGCACACACTTGTAGTAATCCCACGAGAACTTCATCTTCTCCGCTTTTGTAATATAATGTTTCGTTGAGCTGATCTTCGACTGTCCCTTGACGTCGTGACGATCCACCGAACCGCCATCGCGCAAGGCATCGAAGAAGCGGTGGCCCTCGCCGACGAGTTCCTTGCGGCGCTCGGTCATCACACGTGAGAGACTTACCGTCGAGCCATCGACGCTGTTGTCGGGATTGGCACGGCTGACGATGGCATTGAGATATTTTGCAGCCGACACGTTGTCGCCAGTCTTCACGGCAGCCTCAGCGGCGTTGAGATAAGCCTCGGAGAGACGTATAAGCGGTATATTGGCATCCATGATATCCTCGCCGTCTTGTGGCTGATACTTCTTGACGAAGGCACGCTTGCTGCTGTATTCGAGCAGTTGCAGGCGCACGTCGGCAGGATCCTCGTTAAGCAGGGCATAGAAGCTGGAAGTGAGACAGATGTCCTTGTAGCCACTTGGCGAATGAAGACGGCCGAGCGACTCCTTGCCAGGACTGTCGTCGGTGGTGTTCACGATTTCGAAGAGCACCTCGCCCTTGGTGCCGTTGCTGGCGTCGTTTGCCCAGGCGGTGGCATACTCGGCATTGGTCCAGAGCTTATATCCCTTAGCCTCAGCGCCCTTAATGGCCTTTTCAGCCATGGCGAGAGCCTCAGCATCGTCGCCATGATAGAGATAGACACGGCTGAGCAGAGTCTGTGCTCCGAAGAGACAGATGTGTCCCTTATGGAAAGCCTTTCCCTCGTCGTTGTCCATAGCCGCCACGGCAGCCTTCAGGTCGGCAATGACCTGCGCATAGCACTCAGCCACGGTGTTGCGCTTAGGCTTCGCCTCCTTGTCGAGCGGAGAGACTACGACGGGCACACCTAACGAGGCACCATTGTCTTTCTTGTATGGATAGCCGTAGAACTTCGTAAGGTCGAAGAGCAGCATGCCTCTCAGGGCGAGAGCTTGTCCCTTGTAATAGTCGCGCAAGTCTTCCTCTTTTGTATCTACATTGTCGATCTTCTCGAGGATGATGTTGCAGAGTCCGATCATCTCGTATGGATAAGACCAGAACGTGGATGGAGCAGTGTCTTTGGTGAAGTTGAACGTATAGTAGTTGCCGGTGCGTTTTGTAGAGCTATAAGCCATCATGTCGTCGCCACAGGCATCGCCGTAATAGACAAGTCGTCCGGAATAGGCGTAGGCATGTTGCATGGTGGTATAGATGCCGTTGAGCATGATATCCACATCAGAGAGGATATTTATTGATTTGTCAGTCTCTACAGCTGTCGTTGGCTCAACGTCGAGCCAACCGTCGGAACACGACACGGCTGTGAATGCCATTGTCCCGATAATGATATATGAAGCTATTGTTTTCATTGTTCCTTAAGATTAAATGCAGGGATTTAGAAATTGATGTTGATACCGAATGTCATGGTCTTCAGTGGCGGCGTACCCCAGATGGCGGAGCCAGCGCTGACAGCCTCGGGGTCGTACTGGTCGTAGCTTGCCCATGTCAGGATATTGTTGCCAGAGGCGTAGAGGCGCACGTTGTCGAGTCCCAAGCGTGAGGTCCATGCCTTGGGAAGGGTGAAGCCGAGGGTGATGTTTTTCAGTCGGATAAAGTCGCTGCTGTGCAGGCGGCGCGTGGTGGCATAGCTGCTCATGGGATAGTCGGGTTCTTCGATGAAGAGTTCGTAGTCGGTGACGTCGCCTGGCTGTTTCCACGAGTTGGCATAGTAGGCAGGGATGTTTGCCTCAAGGTCGTTGCCGCCATGCTCGGTCTTCTGCGCCCAGTTGTCGTAGTTATATCCGCCAAACTGGTAGGAGATGGTGAAGTTGAGGTCGAACCACTTGTAACGTAGTGTGTTGACGAAACCTCCAGTGAAGTTTGGCTCGGCATGTTTTGTAGGTATGCGGTTTGCCTCGTCAGCATTTTCCGTCACCTCTTTTATATAGTTTCCGTCAGCGTCCTTGGCATTGGTATAGAACTGCGGACGACCGTTGTCGGGATTGATGCCGGCAAACTCAATGAGATAGAACGTGCGGTAGGAGCTGCCCACCTGATGTATCTGCGAACCGCTGATGATCTCGGTCTGTGTGCCGTCGAGAGTGACGATCTTGTTTTTGTTGTGCGAGAGGTTGAACATAGTGGTCCAGCTGAAGTCCTTGGTCTCTATGTTGCGCGATGTGATCTCAAGTTCCACGCCCTGGTTCTTCACCTCTCCGATGTTAAGCAGATAGCTGCCGAAGCCCGTGGTCATGGATATGGGATAGTCCATGAGCAGGTTCTTGGTGCGTCGTGTGTAGTATTCCACGGTCACGTTTATCCTGTTCCAGAGGCTGAAATCGACACCGATGTTGAGGTTGTGGTTTGTCTCCCACGACAGCTTGTCGTTAGCTATCTGCGATAGTGTGTAAGCGGGATTGCCGATATAGCTGTCTGACACATCGAGAAGGCCATAGTAACCATAATAGTCGGAAGGCAACGTTCCGTTCACTCCGTAAGAGGCACGCAGCTTGAGGTCAGTAAGCCAGCCGTTGAGTGGTTTCATGAAGCTTTCCTCCATCATGCGCCATGCTGCCGACAGCGACCAGAACTTGCCCCAGCGGTTGCCCGAGGCGAGACGCGAACTGCCGTCGGTACGGAAGCTTCCGCCGAGATAGTATCGGTTTTTATAGTCGTAGTTCACACGTGTGAGATACGAGAGCAGGCGTGTGCGGGTGGATGAGCCTCCCGTGTCGCCGAGTGTGGCTCCGTTGCTGAGCGAGGGTTTGTTGTAGGTGGCGAAGTTCATGCGGTCGCCGCTCACGTAGTCGCGGTACTGGTCGTCAACCTCATAGCCTGCCAAGAGGTCGAGATGATGGTCGTCGGCAATGGTCGTGACATACGACAATTGGTTGGCCCAGACGAGTTTGCTACGCTCGTAGATGTTCTTATACATCTCGCCGTTGACATCGTCGCCATTAGAAGTGCGCGGGTCGTTCCAGCTCTCGCCCTTATTTATGTTATAGTCGTAGCTCAGTGTGGATTTGAGCTTGAGGTTTGGCAAGAACTCATATTCGCCATAAATGGTGTTGAAATATCGGGTGATGTATTCGCGACGCGAGTCGTAGGTCTGCGAGAGCAGCGGGTTGCGGTCGTCGTTGCGTATAAAGTCGCGGTTCCATGTGCCGTCTTCATTATACACGGGATCTGAGGGCACGACGCAGTTTCGCGAACTGTAGAAGGGCGACGTATAGCTCGTTCCCTCACCATACACGTCTTGGTTTACCTTCGAGAAGAGGATGTTGGCTCCGAGGGTGAGACGATTAGTCGCCTTATACTCAGCGTTGACCCTTCCGCTGACGCGCTCGAGACCGGAGTTGGCGGTGATACCTTCCTGGTTGAGGTAAGCCAATGAAGTGTAATACTTAAACCTGTCGGTACCTCCTGATACCGAAGCCTCGTAGTTCTGATGACTTCCTTTCTTGAAAAGGATGTCGTCCCAGTCAACATATCCGCACCATGGCACGGGCGCGTATGAGTCTATATTCTCGTCGGCATATTTTGTCGCCTCTTCTTCGGTGGCGTCGTTGTGTATCATCTGTCCTGCTTTCAGGCCGTTGTAAATATATTCACGTCGCTGCTCGCCGCTCATGACGGGGCGGTAGTCCATGGCGAAGTCTGAGAATCCCCAGTCAGACTTGAACGATACCGACGGTTTACCGATCTTTCCCTTCTTTGTGGTGATGAGGATCACACCGTTAGCCGCACGCGAACCGTAGAGCGACGCTGCAGCAGCGTCCTTGATGACTGTGATGTTTTCTATGTCAGAGGTGTTGATGGTGCTCATGATGTCCAGTCCGGCATCGGTACCAAGCGACGACACATTGCCCGACATAGTCGGAACACCGTCGATGACATAAAGAGGTGAGTTAGAAGCGTTGAAAGAGCCCATACCGCGGATGTTGATAGAGGTGGCGGCACCTGGCTGGCCTGAAGAGGAGCTTATCTGAATGCCTGGGGCGGCACCTTGCAGCAGTCCGGAAAACGACACTGCGGGCACGTCCTTCAGCTGGCTTGTCTTAACGGTAGAGGCAGAACCGGCATAGGCCGACTTCTTGTAGGTGCCATAGCCCGTCACCACCACTTCCTCAAGCAGTTGCTCGTTGGGCTTGAGCATGATGTTCAGTTCCTTGTTGCCTTCTGACACTACATCTTGAGACTGGAAGCCTATGTACGACACGGTGAGTATGACGCGCTTAAGGTCGGTGAGGAGATTGAAACAGCCGTCGATGTCGGTCACTGAACCGCTTCCTGTACCTTTCACCATCACGCTGGCGCCGATGATGGGTTCTCCGGCACTGTCAAGCACGCGTCCGGTAATCTTACGTTTCGAGGCGGCTTTTGTGTTTGACACTGCGGGCTCGGTGTCCTTGTCAAACACCACGACCGACTTGTCTGATACCACCCGATAGGCAAGGTTACGTTTCACGAATGCCTTGTCGAGTACCCTTTCCACTGGCACCTTCGTCATGTTGACCGTGACGTCTTTCCTGTTGTCGATAATTTCGTCGCGATAGGAGAAGTGATAGGTTGTCTGACTCTCGATGGCTGCAAAGAGTTGTTTCAAACTGGCGTTTTCCACTTTGACAGTCACCGTCTGTTTGTGTTGGGCATAGACATTACCACAACAAAATACTGCCATAAGCAGTAGCACGATGAAATGCTTCTTGTTTTTGTTTCTGTCCATTCTTTGTTGTTTTTTTAGGGTTAATAAAAATGGTGTCAATAATTCTCTCTACCATTATATACAACAAAATACGGACGATATACTATTCAGAAGGGATTTTTTTTAAGGAAGAAACTTCCTCACCGCAGTGTATATGTATTCCCCACCCTACTCACATTGATCTCAAACGAGAGGCAGAGCACTTCGAGAGCCTCGTTGATGTTTTTCGACGAGAGCGAACCTGAGAAGGTCTTGTCAAGCAGGCTCTTGTCTGCCACGTTGACGTTGCAGTCAAAATTAGACTCGATGGTCTTCACCACCTTCGACAGCGAGGTGCCGTCGAAAGCCAGGTAGCCTTGGGCTATGGTCAGCGGTTTGGCTGGCAGCCTTTCTACCTTTATCTCTCCAGTGGCATAGTCGATGGTTGCGCAGTCGTGAGGTTCCATCATTATCTCCTTGCCCGACAAGGGCGAATGTAGGCTGACACTACCTTCCTCAAGATATAGCTCCGCCCTTTGGTCAGTATGACGTGCGGCAAGGTTGAACACCGTTCCGAGCACGGTCACATCAAGATATTTGTTTGCAATGACAAACGGATGCTCTTTGTCCCGCTTCACCGAAAAATGCGCCTCGCCGTCGAAGTTCACCTCTCGCTCGTCCTTGTTGAACGACGACTGCTGATAGCCTAATCGCGACTCGTAGAAAAGCGTAACACACGAGCCGTCGGGCAGGCGCACCGTGGCACTCTCTCCCTTTCCCGTGACTACGACAGTCTCTTCTGTCAGCTGCGTCTGACTTTCCATGTAGAAAAAGACTGTGGATGCCATGAGCAGGGGAATGAGCAGCACAGCAGCATATTTCATTATCGACGTAACATTGTTATATAAGGTGTAATAGCGACCCTTGGCTTTCGTGGCGCGGGTCTCGTTGCTCAGTCGGTGCCTCACCGCCTCGAGCCTTGCCGGGTCGGCCAGTGTCAAGTCGGCATCGGCGTCCAGCCAGTCGTCTTCCATCAAGACGGCAAGCTGTTCGTCGTCGGTCTCCGCCATTTGCTGCCTTAGGTTCTTAAGGTCTTGTGGAGACAACGTGTTGGCGCGGTATTTCTTTATTAGCTTTTTCATTATCTGCTTTTAATTATATATACACCTTAGAAACGAGAATGTAATAGATATTGCACGTTATTTAATAAATAATAACATTATAATCATCATGGTTTCGGAGAGAAGCTCGCGCAGCTTTTTCAAACCCGTGGAGAGTTGGTTTCTCACAGTCTGTACGCTGATGCCGAGTCGGGAGGCTATCTCGGTCGGTGTAAGATCGTCAAACTTCGACATCTCGACTATCTGTTTCTGCTGTCGTGGCAGGATATTAAGGTTATGTCTCACCAGACTCACCACCTCTTCATATTCTATAGGCAAATAACTGTCTGACGGCCTTTTGTCTTTCAGCTCAATATATTCCTCAAACACGGGAGATGCCACCTTAGCCCTGAAAGCGTTGATAAGCCTGAATTTCGACATCTTGAAGAGTAGCGGGCGAAGCGAATCTACCTGTTTCAGCCGATGACGGTTGTTCCATAGACACAAGAACACGTCGTGTACTATCTCCTCTGCCTCTTCGCTCGACTTAGTGAATTGCAGCGAATAGGCATAGAGCTCGCGGGAATAGCGTTCAAACAGTGTTTCAAACGCTTTCTGCGAACCACGGCACATGGCCTCTATCAGATTTATGTCTGTTTGCTTATACATGTGTGCTAAGGAAGAGCAAAAGATGCAGCTTACGTTATGCAAAGGTAATACAAAATGAATACAACGCCAAACAAAAGGCGAAAAACTTTATATGGGAGGAGCGTGTTTCTGTAATTCTGACGTGAATAAGCGGGGATTGTGGCAAATCGTCAAGTCAAAAGGACAAATAAATAGTGTAAAGTTTTCTTTCATGCCGGGAGCTAATGACAAAACATTAAGCATTTTTGCCAAATATGCAAGGTCAGATAAAAAACTATTGAGTAATTTTGCAAGCGCATTTAAAATACAACTTATTAAAACAATGGTAAAGAAAAGGACTTTATTATCTATAGCAATAGCTGCTATGCTCCTGCAATCGCCTGTGTATGCACAGTCTGACAGGAAAGTGACCAACATCAACCGAGGATGGCTTTTCCGGCTGGGCGAATCCTCTTCGGCCATAACGACTGCAAAGGCTAAGGCTGAGGGATGGAAAGAGGTGAACCTGCCTCACGACTTCCAGATAGAACAGCCATGGGTGGCTCCTGCTGCCGACGAGAAAGCCAACACCAGCGACGCCGGGGCTAACATCAAAAGCCGTCTCTCTGCAAGAGGATTCAAGGAGATGGGCTCAGGATGGTACGTAAAGGCTTTCACACCATCTATTGAAGATAAAGGAAAACGTGTGTTGATTGACTTCCAGGGCATCATGTATCTCGGCGACGTGTATCTCAACGGAAACAAGATAGGCGGCACCGACTACGGATATGTGGGCTTTGAAATTGACATCACCGACAAACTGCGCTACGGCGAGGAAAACACAATAGCAGTGTATTCTAACACCGCAAACCCAAGAGACTCGCGCTGGTACACGGGAGGCGGACTGTTTCGCGATGTCAACATCGTATATACCGACCCTCAGCTCTACTTCAACCGCCATCCGCTAAATATCTCCACACGTGAAAACAAATTTGTCGATATGACTGTCGATGTGCAGTGCAAGACAAAGCAAAACACCATTGCCATACAGGTGACAATAACATCGCCCGACGGAACCGTGGTAAGCGACCGCAAACACGAACTGAAACGCGTGCGTAACTACAAGTTTGGACAGGAATTCGCCCTGCCCGCCGTTGAAATAGCAAACCCGCAACTATGGGACTGCGAGCATCCTAACCTCTACACCGCCACCGTCAAGCTCATACGCGAAGACGGCACAGTGAGCGACGAGACTTCAAAGCGGTTCGGCATACGCGACGTGGCTCTCGTGCCAGGCAAGGGACTGCTGCTCAACGGCAAGAAGGTGCTGCTCAAAGGCTATGCCAACCACCACACTCTCGGAGCACTCGGTGCAGCAGCCTACCCACGCGCCATGGAGAAGCGCATAAAGCTGATGAAGGATTACGGCATGAACCACATACGCACATCTCACAACCCCTACTCTGAGTCCTTCCTCGACCTCTGCGACGAAAACGGAATACTCGTTGTAGATGAACTCTACGACAAATGGAACGACCAGTATGTGGGCGGCGGAAGAGCACATTTCACAAACCTGTGGATGGACCATGTGGCAGAGTTCATCAAGCGCGACCGCTGCCATCCATGCGTGGTGCTATGGTCGATGGGCAACGAACTGCAGTCGTATAACGACACTCCGTTCAACGACTGGGGAGTGACGCAATACAAACTCATGAAGACCCTCATACAGAGATACGACACCACACGCAAGGTGACCGTAGCCATGCATCCACGCTATCGCAATTGGGAGACCGACTCTCTGCCTTGCGACCTTGCTAAGGTGACAGACATTCAGGCATATAATTATAGGTACATGTATTTCCCCGGCGACGGCAAGCGTTTTCCATGGATGAACTTCTACCAGAGCGAGGCCTCTGTGGCTGCCATGGGAGAAAACTTCTTTGCCATGGAACTCGACAAAGTCATCGGACTCGCCTACTGGGGAGCCATCGACTATCTCGGAGAAAGCCAGGGATGGCCTGCCAAGGGATGGGCACAGGGCGTGTTCGACATTGCTCTCGAACCCAAGCCAAAGGCATACTACATGCGTTCGTTCTTCAAGCCCGAAGAGCCTGTGGTGCATATTGCAGTCACCGAATCAACAGAGAGCGTAATGTGGAACGGAGTGCAGACCGGCAACGACGGACAGAGCGACCACTGGAACCGCACTCCCGGCACAAAGCTCTCACTCACCACATACACCAATGCCGACGAGGTGGAACTGCTCGTGAACGGAAAGAGCTACGGCACCAAGAAGAACGACAAGGGCAACGCCAAGATGCGCAACCAGATACGCTGGGAGAACGTTGTATATCAGAACGGATTCTGTGAAGCCATAGCACGCACCAACGGCAAGATAGTGGCTCGCCACAAGATTGAGACCACGGGCAAGGCAGTGGCCTTGAAGTTGTCTGCCGACAACGACGCATGGCTCGCCGACGGCATGGACCTCCAACACATACGCGTGACAGCCGTGGACAACAAGGGCAGACGCGTAAGCAATGCCGTGGCTGATGTCACAGTGAAGGTGGATGGAGAGGCAAGCGTTGTGGCCATGAGCAACGGCAACATCAAGTCAGACGAACTCAGCGTCACCAACCACCAGAAGCTCTTCAACGGCTCGTGTCTCGCCATACTCCGTTCGGGTCAGTCGCCGTCTCCTGTCACAGTCTCCGTTTCCGCCCCGGGCTTCAAGACGGCAAAGCTAAAGCTATCAACAAAATAAAGCGTTTCCTGTAAGGGAAGTTAAAGAAGAAGTTTCCTTGAGCGAAGCGAAAAAAAGGAAGTTAAGGAATTTAAATAAGAAGTTCCTTAACTTCCTTTTTCTGCGAAAATATTGCAACATATTCGGAAAATGTGATATCTGAGGGTAAAAACGCGCGGAAAATGTGATAAATGCTCGGTCTGGCAACTGCCAAGACCGAGCATGGTGACACCGCCGAACTATCCGGCGGCAAAGCAGGAGAACTCGACCGGGTGGCTAATGCCAAAGGATCGGTAAACCTGCGTATTGTGGAAATCGACGTGCTATAGTGATGATCAAAGTTCTATGGTCAGTCGTTGCAGGTCGCCAGTGCGTGAGCTGTTGCCCACAAAGATCTCATACTTACCAGGAACAACACGCATGGTGTTGGTCTGTGGATCAAAGAGGGTGAACGACTCTTCGTCGAGAGAAATGCTGACTGCCTTACTCTCGCCGGCTTTCAGTGTCACCCTCTCAAATGCCTTGAGACTCTTCAATGGACCGTCGGTATCATCACACCGGCGGATATAAACCTGTATGACCTCGGTGCCTTCGCGTCGGCCCGTATTCCTAAGCGAAAGACTCACCTTGCACTTCTCGCCATTCACCACTGCGGCATCGCCTTTCGAGCACTTCACACCGCTCATCTCAAATGTGGTGTAGCTCAATCCGTAACCGAAGGCGTAGAGAGGATCAGAGAAATAACGATAGGTGCGGCCCTTCATTGAGTAGTCCTCATAGGCAGGCAGCTGGCTGCTGTTCTTATAGAATGTGACGGGGAGCTTGCCCTGTGGGTTGTAATCGCCATAAAGAACGTCAGCTACAGCCGTACCGCCTTCCATACCGGGATACCATGCTTGGACGATGGCTGCGCAACGCTCTGCCTCAGGGGCAAGGGCGATGGCAGAACCGGAACAGTTGACATAGACAATCGTCTTGCCAGCCTCGGCGAGATGGCGTATGAACTCACGCTGCACTGCGGGCAGTTCGATGTGTGTGCGGTCGCCGCCTCTGAAGCCGTCGATTCTCACTGGCATCTCCTCGCCTTCGAGCTGCGACGATATGCCGCCGACAAACACTACGGTCTCTATGCCCTTAAGGCGATTGATGGTCTCTGCATAGTCGATGGGGTGTTCCTCGCCGATATTAAACTTCATATTGGCTCCCCATGTCTTCACGGTGTGATAGGTGAGTTCAACGGCATACTCCTCTCCCTTCTTCACGTCGAGTTCAAAACGCATGGGCTGGTCGCGCCATGTACTGTCGGAGGCGAGCACACGGTCGTTTACCTTAAGTGTAAAAGCGCCCGTATATTGCATGCGAATCACTGCCTTTCCGTTCTGCAGCGGAGCGAAGACGGTCTCGTACTTGGCAGAGAAGTCTTCCATACGCACGCCCTGTGCGAAGGTGTGCTGACCGCTTGTGGTGACGGCGATGGGATTGGTGTAATACTCTGTCACGACCGGTTTTCCTGAGCGAGACGTATTGTTCCAGAATGTGCCCTTCACGCCTTTCTTTCCGTTAGAAGAGCACTGTGGCAAAAGGCTCTTTACCACCACCTCTTCGGTGAGGTCGCAACCCTTGAGATATACCACATTTTTCTTTCCTGCCTTTGCTTTTATTCCGTCAAGAATGGTGACGGTGGAGTTTGGCGTTCCATTATAGTTTCCCCACATCATAGGGATATTGTCGGCATTGGGACCGATGACGGCAATCTTCTGTTTCTTGGAAAGTGGCAAAACCGGTGCTGGTGATGTCTCGTTCTTCAAAAGCACGATAGTCTGACGAGCCATATCGAGTGCCAACTGCCTGTGTTCCTTACAACTCAATACAGAGGCAGGAATCTTTGACCATTCGCAAAGGTTATGGTCGTCCATCTCACCAAGTTCGAAACGGCCTTCGAGAAGACGGATGACGTGCTTGTCTATCTCCTTCTCGGTGATGAGTCCCTTCTCTACAGCCTGTGGCAACTTGGCATAGGCATAGCCATAGCCGCACTCCACGTCGGTACCGGCGATGGTTCCCTTTGCGGCGGCATGGAGCTGTGTGGAAGACGACTTATGGGTAGTCCAGAAGTCGGCAATGGCACCACAATCGCTGACAACCATATACTTAAAGCCCCATTCATCGCGTAGTATCTGCTGTAACAGACGGGTGCTGCCGCAGCAAGGCTCATCGTCCCAACGCTGGTAGGCGCACATCACCTCGCGCACCTTGGCTTTCTGCACAAGGTCCTTGAATGCCGGCATGTATGTCTCCCAGAGGTCGCGTGGCGAGACATCGTTGATATTGGCATGATGACGTGTATATTCCGGTCCACTATGGATGGCATAGTGTTTGGCGCAGGCAAGGAGTTTGCGGTATTTCGCCTCCTCAGGACCTTGCAGGCCACGTACCACGGCCTGTCCCATGAGCGAGGTGAGATAAGGGTCCTCGCCGTATGTCTCCTGTCCACGTCCCCAGCGCGGGTCGCGGAAGATGTTCACGTTAGGGGTCCACACCGACAGACAATGGAAACGCGAGGAGCCTACACCGTTCTGATACTGCTCATTCCACTTTGCGCGAGTCTCGTCGCTCGTGACCGAAAACACTTGTTCTACGAGTGGCACATTGAACGACGAGGCCATGGCAATGGGTTCGGGAAAGACGGTGACATTGCCTTGGTTTGCCAAGCCGTGAAGAGCTTCGCTCCACCAGCTGAACGCCTTAATACCCAGACGAGGAATGGCTGGCGACTCGTCACACATCAGGAGAGCCTTCTCCTGAAGCGTGAGACGTGACGTGAGGTCAACTGCACGTTCATGAGCCGACAGGTTAGGATTCTGATATGGCAGCATCTGTGCCATCGCGCTACCACAAAAAGCCATTGCAGCAGCAAAAAGGATAAGTTTTTTCATATTGTTGGATTATGTATTAATTCCAAATAAAGCAGAGCCTTGTCATCACGACAAGGCTCTGAGGTAATAATAACTAACAAAAGTCTAAATTCTGCCTATAAGCATTATTACCAGCCTGGATTCTGCTCCAGGTTAGGATTCTTGTCCATTACCGTCTGTGGGAATGGGAACAATTCATGCTTGCCCTTCTTGAAACCTACATCGAAGCCTTTGTCCTTAGCTTCGCTTGAAGAAACGGTGTAGAAGCGGCTGTTAGCCTCTGATCCATTCTCCCATTTCACACTGCGGTCAGAGCTTGAAGGAGTGCGGAACAACTTGTCGAAGAGGTGAGGAACGTCAGTACCTACCTTCTCTAAGCGAGCCAGAGCAGTCTGGTCGTTCCAGCGCATGATGTCGAACCAGCGGCAGCTCTCAAGCCACAACTCGTAAGACTTCTCTCTCTTCAGCACTTCCATATCCACTGATGCGCTGATGGTCTTTGAACCTGCACGCTGCTGGATCTGGTTGATGACAGTCTTTGCCGTTGCAGCGTCACCTGTCTGGATACATGCCTCTGCATAGTTCAGCAGAACCTCTGCATAGCGCATGATGATATAGTTGTTGAGACGGATGTTGTCGCCATATACCTTGCCTCCGGTGTCAGCTGCGCGGATAACCTGCTTGAATGCCAGCCAGAAAGAGTTGCCATAGAGTCCCTGTGTCGGGTCGCTGATACCGATTTTCTTGCTTGCCTTCTTCTCTTCAAGAGACATGTTATTGATACTTTCGTCGATGTATTCCATGTTATATACAGCATCGTCGATGTGCTTCAGAGTAGCGTCGAAACGATAAGAGTGACCGTCGTTGGCGAAGAACTCGTCGCCGAACCACTGTGGTACACCAAGACCGCCCCATCCGTCGAGACCGCCGCAATAAACCTTGTTAGGAGAGGTCACGAAGTTACCGGCACGCCAGTTCCATGCGTTAGCCTCCATCCAAGAAGAACGCTGGATCATACCGCTCCATCCGCCCTTGCCTGCGTTGTACTCGAAGTTGATCTCAAACACTTTCTCCTCGTTACCGTCACCCTCAATGTGGAAGTTGTCCATGTAGCGGTCGCCAGGAACGAGAGCGTATTTGCCAGAGTCGATGACCTTCTTCAGGTTAGCCTTTGCCTGGTCGTACTTGCCAGCGAAGAGGTAAGCCTTACCAGCGAGAGCCCATGCGAAGCCCTTGGTCACGCGAACGGCACCGTCAACGTCGGCAGTGCTCTTGCGCTCGTCGAGGTCGGCAGCAGCCTCCTCACACTCTTTTGCCACCCAAAGGATGAGGTCTTCGTGAGAGATTGGGTTCTCAGGATCCTTGTCGCAGTTGTATGGCAGTGCGTCACCTGCGAGAACTGAGGTCACGAAAGGAGGTGTGCCCCAAAGGTTGGCGAGCAGGAAGTAGTCGAGAGCGCGGAGCACTCGAGCCTCAGCCACTACGCGCTTCTTAACAGGAGTGTCTGGGTCCTTGAAGTTGTCGGTGATGAGGTTACATGTATATACCGAGAGGTAGATACCAGAATACTGGAAGCGTGGCACCTCAGCTTCGGTGTCGTAACGGAACTCGTTAAGCATACCGCTGAACTCGTGGTCGCCATAGTTTCCGCTGGCGTAGAGCACGTCGTCGCCACACATATTGGTGATAATCTTATAAGGAGTATAGATACCAGGACCGCCCATGTCAGGCTGGCGTCCTACCACGTTGCACATGAAACCTTCGTAAGCGGCTGCCAAAGCTGCCTCAGCATCAACATCGGTCTTGTAGAATTTATCGGTGGTTGTAACACCCTTCTGTTCAATGTCGAGCTGGTCCTCGCACGATGTCAGCGCCATTGAGCCTACCGCAACAGCGAGGATTGTTGAATATAATGTTCTTTTCATTGTCATATTGTTTGAAATAATAATTAGAATGTTACGTTAATACCGAAGACTACCTTCTTAGATGTTGGATATGTACCATTGTCGAATCCGCGAGATGCACCAGCGTTCATAGAAGCGGTCTCTGGGTCAGCTCCAGGATAGTTGGTGATGGTGAAGAAGTCGTCGAGAGAAACATAGAGACGGAGGTCGTTTACGAGGAACGACTTGGTCAGCTTCGACGGGAGAGTGTAACCCAACTGGATCTGCTTGAACTTGAAGTAAGAACCGCTGAATACGGCTGCGTCTGAGCTGAAGAATGTCCAGTCTGTTGCCACACGCTTCATGTCAGGATACTTAGCAGAAGCGTTGTTTACGCTTGGATTGCCCCAAGAGTCCTTCCAATATGTGTCGATACCGTTGATTCTTGGACGGTCGGCTGATACCATGAGGTTGTAGATCTTGTTGCCTGCTGCACCTGTACCGAATACGGTGAAGTCGAAGCCCTTCCACTCGAGGTTGAGGGTGATACCGTATGTGAAGCTTGGGATACCGGCACCGATGTCCTGCTTGTCATCCTCTGTAGGAGCAGAGGTGATCTTGCCGTCCTTGTCAAGATACTGAGCTGAACCGTCCTCGGCTACACCTGCATACTTGTAACCACGGAAGTACCATACTTTGTGACCTGCCTCGAAGGTTGGCTTGAGCTGGTTGTTGAATCCGTCGATACCTATTTCTGTAATGCGGTTAACCATGGCAGACACTTCCTTAACCTCGTTCTTCAATGTAGAGAAGTTGGTGCTTACGCTATACTTAAGGTCGCCGATGTGGTCTTTCCATCCGATTTCTACGTCGAAACCAGTGTTGAGCACCTTACCAGAGTTGATGACCGACTTGCTGACACCGATTTCAGGCAGAGGAGCAATCTCGATGAGAAGGTCCTTGGTGGTCTTGCGGTACCAGTCGAGAGCGAAGGTCAGACGGTCGTTGAGGAAACGAGCATCGATACCGAGGTCAATCTGCTCTGATGTCTCCCAAGTAAGGTCAGGGTTAGCAAGACCTGTTGGCTTAGAACCGAGCGCGAGCTTACCGTCACCAGCTGATGGGGTGAACTGATAGAAGCTCTGGTTGATGGCGATAGAAGAGGTATAACGATAGTTGTTGAGGATGTTAACGTTACCGTTCTTACCCCATGAACCACGGAGTTTCAAGAATGAAACGGCGTCGCGGCTTACAGCGTCCTTGAAGAACTTCTCGTTGCTGATTGCCCAACCTGCAGAGATTGATGGGAAGTTACCCCAGCGTGCGTCCTTAGAGAGCTTCGAAGAGTCGAAAGCGTCGCGACGGAAGTTGAACTGCAGATAGTAGCGGTTGTCGTAGTTGTAAGACAGACGACCGAAGTAAGAGAGCTCTGTATTGTCGTTTGGAGCGTTGCTTACGCTCTTGGTAGCGTCAGAGAGCAGGTAGTTGATATAACGATAGTTGTAATCGTAGTTTGACAGAATGTCAGTACCTGTTGAAGAGATAGAACTGTTGTCTGTGTGATACTTCGTGAACGACATACCGACCATGGCGCCAACATTGTGCTTGCCAAAGTCCTTGTTGAAGTTAGCGAAGTTTTCCCACTGATAGTACAGACCGTTGTTGGTCTGTGCCTCGATGGTGTAGTTGTCGTTCTTTGCCATTGAGCTTAGGAAGAACGGAGTCTCATAGTTGTGATAGTTGCTCTGGCTGATGCGATAGCCAAGGCGAGATGTGATAACGAGACAGTCAACTGGCTTGAGGTTGGCAGCGATGGTTCCACGAACGTTAATACCATTACGATACTGGTCGCGGCGGTCGCGCTGATAGAGCGGGTTACCTGTTGCATCTTCAATATACTTTGATGTTCCATACCAGTCGTTGTTGTGGTCTGGGTCGGTAGGAACTGGCTGACCTGCATTGAGAGCGTCCTTCACGCCGATACCGAGGTCATCAACGTTGTTGACATAAGCTGGAGTCAGTGGGTCGATAGAAACAACAGAGTTGAGCAGTGAGCCGTAACCCTTTGTCACACCCTTTGTCTTCCACTTCTCAAAAGAGGTGTTAGAGCTGATGTTCAACCATGGAGTGATGTTGTAGTCGGCGTTGATCTGGCCGGTGAAACGCTTGTAAACGTCCTTGTTGCCCTTAACGATACCATTGTTGTCGAGGATGTTGAGGCTGGCAAGGAAGTGTCCGTGCTGGTTGCCACCCTGGACAGTGAGGTTGTGCTGATGAGCGAGTGAGTTCTCAAACACCTCGTCGTACCAGTTGGTGTTCTGTCCCTTGTAGTTGTTAGACTGAAGGAGAGCATCGTCGATGTCGCCGAGATACTTGTGGTAAGCGATGTACTCAGGAGCGTCGAAGATTTCGGCTCTCTTGCCAAGCGACTGGATGGTGAACTTACTGCTGTAAGAAATCTGCGCCTTGTTCCCGCCCTTAGCACCAGTCTTGGTGGTGATGAGAACAACACCATTACCAGCCTGAGCACCGTAGATGGCTGCAGATGCAGCGTCCTTCAGCACTTCCATAGACTCGATCATTGATGGGTCGAGATACTGGATGTTGTCAACCTTCAGACCGTCAACGATGAGCAACGGGCCGATGTTACCGCTGTTTGACGAATAACCGCGGATACGGATGTCGGCCGCTTCACCAGGACCACCAGGGTTGATGATCTGCACACCGGCTGCTTTACCCTGGAGGGCTGCACCGGCATCGGTGGTTGACAGACCCTTGATGTCGTCGGACTTGATTGAAGCCACGGCACCTGTAAGGTCGCTCTTCTTCTGGACACCGTAACCAACGACAACAACCTCGTCGATTACCTTTGAGTCTTCTTTAAGTGTGATGGTGATTTGCTTGCGTCCCTCGACATTCACGGTCTGTGTCTCATATCCTATATAAGATATGGTGAGCGACGCATTTGGAGCAGCAGAGATACTGAACTGACCATTGAGGTCGGTTATGGCACCACGCTGGGTTCCATTCACTTTTACCGTAGCGCCGATGATTGGTTCTCCGGCACTGTCGTTTACTGTTCCCTTTACGATGTTCTGAGCCCAAGCTCCCAATGGAAGCAAACAGAACAGGAACAATAGCACTAATGGCTTTTGTAAAGTTTTCACAATTCTCATAGATTGTAGCAAGTTTATTATTAAAATAGGTTACAATTAAATCCCACTAATTCGGTTTAAATCGCTGCAAAGGTACGATAAAATGTTAATACCATGGTCATAAATTTGTATCATAAACTTTATTTCATGTTACAAAGATTACATTTTGTACACATAAGATATAAAACAACGGTGTGTATGAGACAAAAAGAGGGTTTGGTTTTTATCTACCAAACCCTCTTCATTAAGATTTATTATTTAATTTCTATTTAAACAGATGAGGAACGAACTGGCGGAAGCAACGGCGCCATGTGAGCCACTCGTGATGTGTGCCTGGTGAGACGTAGAACTCCACGTCTATTCCCATCTGCTTCAGGTCAGAGGTCATCTTCTCTGTGCCGAAGTTCTCCTCGCTGCCGCAACCCATGAAGAAATACTTCACGTCGGAGTTGAATTTCTTCGCATCGGTAAACACGCCGTCGAAGCAAGTCTTCACATCGATGCCGAAGAGGGCTCCGCTGAAGGTGCCGAGATAGGCGAACTTGTCGAGATGAGGCAGGACGACATTGAACGTCTGGAATCCTCCCCACGACAGTCCTGCCATGGCACGGTTCTCACGACCGGTCTTGCAACGGAAGGTCTTCTCAACCATCGGTATCAGGTCGTTGAACATCACCTCGTAGAAAGAGGCACCATATTGCATGCGCTGCTGCTCTACATCCTTGCCGCGACGTGGGGCAAAGCCTACCTCTACGTCGCCACTCTCCATCACCACAATCATCGGCTCACACTCGCCAGAGGCAATAAGGTTGTCCATGATATGGTTCATGCGGCCTTGCGTGCTCCATCCTGTCTCGTCTTCAGCCATGCCATGCTGCAGATAGAGAACCGGATATTTCTTCTTCGACTTGTCGTAGTCGGCGGGCGTATAGACCATAGCCCTGCGCCACTGCTTCTGCGACTCGGCATAATACTCCACTGAACGCACCTGACCCTTTGCCACTCCCTGCTGTGGACGGTAGTAGTCGCCCTCAGCACCTTCAGCCACCTCTATCTGGCTTGCCATACGGCTGCATCCGAAGATGGTGTAGGTGTTTGGGTCAGACACACGGTAGCCGTCAACCTCAAGGAAGTAGTAGTGGTTGCCCACCACCAACGGATCAGTGACACATGTCCACAGTCCGTGGGCATCCTTCTCCATAGGGTATTTTTTCCCGCACACGTCAACGACGATGCGGCTGGTCTTGGGCGCATAGATGGAGAAGTGTGCACGATTCTCCATATCGAGAGATGGTGACTGGCTACCGGGGAGATTGGTTTCCGAGGGTATTAATCCTGCCTTGTTGGCTTTCATCTCAGAACCATCGGTAAACTGCCACCAATTGAAGTTCATCAGTTTCACACCTTTATCGCCCACGAAGACAAAATAGAGGTCGCGGGTGCCGCTGACAGTCTTCTCTACATTGGCCACGACAGTGGTCCAGTTGGTCCAACCGCCGGTATTGCCGATCTTCACTTCGGCAATCTTCTCTCCCTTGATACTATCGAGACGCACTTCCATCACACCGCCACGCATACCGCTGGCAACGCTTGCCTTGAAGAATCGGGGCTGCTTGTTGAAGTCCACCTCGCGTACTTTTATATAATCGCCATTGTGTGTCTCGGTAATAAACACGCCGTCGTCAACGTTCTGTTCAGATTTAACGCCACGAGAGAACGCCATGGTCTCAGCCTCCACACGCTGGAATGGACAGAGCTTGCCTATCGGGTCAACACCCTTGTCGGTGTGATGGATGATAGGAAACGAGCCGTCGGCATTGTACTTAAACTCCTCCACAGCACAGCTGCGGCCAAAGCCTCCGCCTCCTGGCAGCTTGCCTGTATGGTAGAAGAAGTAGCTGTGTCCCTTAAAGTCTTCCACGCCACAGTGGTTGGTAAACGACTTGGTGTCTTCGAGTGGCATTATCGGTCCAACATATTTCCAAGGACCTTCGGGTTTGTCGCTGACAGAATAAGCGATGTGCTCAGGCACTCCACCAGCCGCATACAGCAGCCAGTATTTTCCGTTGCGCTTGGTAATCCAAGGTCCTTCGGTATAGCAGTCCTTGTATTTCTTACCCTTCACACGTTCTCTCATCGTCGGTGCGCCAAAGCCTTCCTCTGTCATTTCCAGTTTCTTAACCTCGCCGTCGATAGACACCATGTCGTTGTTCAGACGTGCGAAGTAAATCTGAGGATTGCCCCAATAGATGTATGCCTGTCCGTCGTCGTCTATCATCACTGTCGGGTCGATATTATCCCACGAGCCATTGTCGAAGAGCGGTTTTCCCAAGGCATCCTTGAAAGGACCAGTAGGCGAGTCGGCCACTGCGACGCCTATTGCCATGCCGTTTGTGATTTTCGAATGGGCGCAGATGTACCAATAATATTTTCCGTTGCGCTTAATGGTTTGTGCCGCCCAAGCGCGGTCGTCAGCCCATGAGAAGGTGTCTAACGACATCAGTCCGCCGTGGTCAGTCCAGTTCACCATGTCTGCCGTAGAGTAGCAACGCCATTCGTACATCCAGAAGAAGTCGGCATTGTCCTCATCGTGTCCGGTGTACATATAAAGTCTGTCACCGTCAGCCAGAGGTGCAGGGTCAGAAGTAAACCACGTCTGCACTACCGGATTTTGTGCCTGAACAGTGGCAGCGGCTGATACAAGGCCAGCCAAAAGCATGTTTTTAATCCTCATAATTTTTATATGTTTTTCGTTTAGTTACTTAAACAACAGCGGAGCCATCTCGCGCAGAGAGCGACGCCATGTGAGGAACTCATGGGCGGTGCCTTCAGAGACGTAGCTATGAGCGTTGATGCCGGCGGCCTTCAGAGCTTCTACTGCTTTCGTCACGCCCTCTGGATTCTCCTTGCTTCCGCAGCTGATAAAGATGCCGCGCACTTGATCCTTGCTCTTTATGTCCTCAGGAGCGTAAGTGCCACCTGAGAGAAGGCCGTAATAGCCAAACACTTCGGGATATGCCAGTGTACACATCTTTGTCTCCATGCCGCCCATCGACAGACCGGCCATGGCACGATAGCGTTTCTCGGCCTTAGTCTTGAAGTTGGCGTCGATATATGGAATGAGGTCTTCAACGAGCACACGCTGGAACACAGTCCAGTCAAATTCATGCATGCGGCCCCACTTGCACTCGCTGGTCATGCCGTATGTGCAGACAACGATAAACGGCTCGCACTTGCCCTCGGCTATCATGTTGTCCATGATGAGGTTAGCACGTCCCTGGTTCATCCACGCGGTGTCGTCCTCTCCCCAGCCATGCTGCAGATAGAGCACTGGGAACTTCTTCTTGCCATCGTAAGTAGGTGGCAGATAGACAAATGCGCGAGGGCCAAACTCTGTCCAGTGGGCGAGGTCCTTGGGTGTGTTCTTTGACGGGAACAGTACCTGTACCACCTGTCCGTGTGGCACATCCTTCTGTGCGAAGAAGTCCTGATCGGCACATGGAATCTCTATTCCGCTCTCCCAACGCACCGAACCGTAATAGTTCTTTGCGCCCGGATCGTTAACCACGCCACCGTCGATGGTGAGATGATAATAGTGGAAGCCGGGATCCATCGGGCCTTCAGTGGTACCTGTCCATACCCCACCCTTGTCCTTGTGGAGCACAGTGCCGCCAGTACCGCCAAGACCGAGGCTTACGATAACCGACTTGGCATCGGGAGCCACCACGCGGAAGCGTGCATAACCCTGAGAGTTGACCATCGGATATTCCTGTCCGGGCTGGTTCAATGGCGACGGACGGAAGTCTTCCTTCACGACGGCATTGTCAAGAGCCGGATTGAAGTTCTTCAGAGCATAATATACCTTCTTGTACTTAAGGTTTGCGTCGATAGGCAGAGGATAGTTGTTTGCACCAATCCAAGAGTCGGCATCTGAGAGATTCCAGAAGGTGACGTTGGTAATCACATCCTTATGACGGCGCATCACACGGAAGAGGTTCTCATACTGAGCTTGATGCAATGTCTTTATGTATTCAGGCACTGCTCCCTCCTTACCACGGCTGAACTGCAGCTGACCGCCCATCTCCTCGTTGGTACGGATGTCGAGCTCGGTGATGTGAATCTCACCGACAATCTCCGAATACTTCTTTATGGCAGCCTCGAAGTCTTCCATCGAAGGACCGTAGATGTTGTAGTGACCCTGCATACCGATACCGTCGATAGGCGCACCCATCTCCTTCATCTTCTTCACCATATTATATATACGGTCGCGCTTGGCTGGCTGGGCAGCGTTATAGTCGTTGTAGAACAGCTTTACGTTGGGGTCGGCCTCGCGGGCAAACTGGAACACCTTGACGATAAACTCCTCGCCGCAGAGGTCGATCATCTTCGTCTTACGATAGGGGCTGGGTGCCTCTTTCATCCAAGGCGCACGACGTCCGTCGCCGTCGGCAATGGCTTCATTGAGCACGTCCCATGCATATACGATATCCTTGTAGCGGTTCACTACGGTATGTATATGCGAGCGCAGACGCTCGTAGAACACTTCCTTAGTCACTTCCTTGCCTTTCTTGTCGGTAAACATCCAGTTGGCAAACTGAGAGTGCCAAGCCAGACAGTGTCCGCGCATCTTCACACCGTTGGCACGGCACCAGTTAGCGATGCTGTCGGCTCCGGCGAAGTTCCACACGTCTTCCTTCGGATGAATCTCTCCCGGCTTCATGGCGTTTTCAGCCGTGACACTATTGAAGTTTTTCTTCACGATAGCCATCTGTTCTGGCGAGGCAACATTACGGAAGTTGAGTGCCACACCCACGGTGAAATAATCTTTGTAGGTGTCTTTGTAGCCTGTTGGCTCTTCTACTGGAAGCTGTCTTGGTCCCTGTGCCATGACAGTGCTTGCTCCCACCGACAACATCAGCGCGAGGCAAGTTTTTACAATAAATTGGTTACTTTTTAGCATAATGCAGATTGTTGAGTTAATTATGATTTTAATGTGGGTGCAAAGTTACGGAAAAAAGTTCAAGATGGCATTTGAAAATGTAACTAATACTCTTCTTTTTGTTTCATTTGCACGAAAAAAGAGCCTCGTCCAGGGCTTTTTATCCCAAGACGAAGCTCTCTGTCACATTTTCTTGTCGGTAATCGCGCCGACGATGTCTATAATGCCTTTGCCGACTTCACGGTTCCATTCTTATATGTCACTCGTTTTATCTTAAGCCCTTGGCAGTCGCCTTTCACCTTGCGGCCCATAGCGTCGAAATAGTCTGTTGACAGCACTTCGGACTCATTGGCCGCCACGCCATTCATGCCTGTGCTCTTCAGCAGTTCGAGCATGCACTCGGCATAACGCTTTCCTATGGTGCGGTAGCCCTCGGCAGTGAAGTGCAGTCCGTCGCCCTTCTGCGGACATCCTTTCGACGAGATGACATGGGCTGTAGGTATCACATTGGGCAGAGTGGCGATTATATTGTTAAAGCCACCGCAATAGCCACCTTGATCAGTCTGCACGGTCTCGCCGGCAAGCAGTGGCACATTGTCGGCAGAGAGATCCAGCTCGTCAAGCAGTCGCTCATAAACCTTCTTCACGTTCTGTGCCCAGTTGCCCATGCCGCCGTCGGTCTCGCCCTGATGCATGAGGATGCCGCGGATGATGCCATAATTCTGTGCACGTTTAGCTGTCTCAACAAGCCGGCGGAAAGGATTATTGTCGTAGCACGCCATGTAATTCTTAAACCAGTCGGCCTCGCCTGCCACATAGTCGGCCACATATTCTTCCATGAAACCCTTGATGCTTGTGCCGCCAACAGCCACGTTGATCACTCCCACCTTTACGTTGTCGGGCAGCTTCTCCACCATTGTACGTCCGAAATAGTCGGCTGGTGTAAGTCCTGTGCCTTGACGGCAAAGAGGCGGGATTGCGATATACCACTCGCCACGCTTTCTCACTGGATTGCTGAAGTCCACGGCAGCCATCATCTTAAAGCGTTCAGACACATTTTCGTAGTCTTGAGCCTCAGGAGTGGCGTTGCCCTCCATGTTTGACTGTCCGAAGCATAGATATATTTGGAAATTAGGGTCGGCGGATTCTGGTACACCAATCCATTGGGAGAGATTGGCTGTCGCTTTTTTCAGTTTCTCGGTCTCTGCAATATAGTCTTCATCATTCTCTGCCACAAAAGCCTCAGCCTCGGCAATCGCCTTCTTCAGTTCCTCGCGGGCGGCAACAGCCTCTTCACGTTTCAAATCGGCACATTCCTCAAGAGTTGCCTTGGCGTCCTTGATGGCCTGCAGGAGGTCGCCCTTATACGATGTGCTCACTACCTTAAAGCTCACTCCACCTTGCCATGAGATTTTTTCCCAGTTGGCGGTAAGAGTGCTCTCGAAGTCACCATTTACAATAAGCTCCTTGTCACTTCCCACTTCTTTCAATGTCACGTCGTCAAAGAAGATGCTTCCGCCATACTGTCCGAATACAAAGTCAAGTTCGTTGAGAGGAAAGCGTGCAGAGAAATTCCACGTAAAGGTCTTCCACGATGTGGTGAAGTCGTATGACGCCTCATACTGCACGTCATTGCTTCCACCCCACTGGTTAGTGTTGGAAGAAGCTGTGTCGATAGGCCATAGAGCCAGAGTACCGTTACCAGACCCCTTGATACGTGCCTTGAGTTCATACTTCTTGCCAACTGTCAACGGGGCATCGAGCTTATAGTGCATCTGCCAGTCCCATATATTTTGCTTGGCTTCGGCTGTAGTCACCTCGAGGGCATGGTTGATACCTTCTGACATACTTCTTGTTGTGCCATAATTGCCAATATCCTCCGACTTGGCATTGTCCTGTGAATGTATGCCCATCACGGCACAGAACAGGCTGATTGTTACTAATAATAGTTTTCGATTCATTGTAATTTTTTAGATAGATATTATATTCAGAGTTTTCGGGTGCAAAGTTACAAACATATCTCTTATCTCAACAAAACATTTGTAACATAAACATTTGGAAATGTTTCGTATTTTAGAAATACACTTATTTTTGCGCGAGAGTGTTAATAGGGTTTAAAATATATAGATACATTACATTAAAAAACAAAAAAAGTGTGGTATATATATTATCGGTAATCCAAAAAAAATGATTATATTTGCAAAACAATTAAGTAACTTAAATATCAAGAATTATGTCAAAAACAATTGAATTACAAATTGAAAAAAGTCGTGTGCTCATCGAGGGATTGAGCAAGAACATTGGTGCATTGACAAGCAAAGGTATCACTGATTCCAGTTTGGAGGCGATGACCAAAGACCTTGAAAAGTTAGCATTGGCAAATGAAGAGTGCTCTCGTGTGCGCGAGGAATTGTCAATCAAAGTTAAACACATGAATTCTATCCTGACAACTGTCAAGGAGGCTTTTGCTGACAAGAAGCGCATCATCAAGACAAACTACCCTCAAGAGCATTGGATAAAATACGGTGTGCAGGACAAACGCTGATAATGTCCTTTCATATATACATATTAGACCCGACGATAACAATTAGTTACGTCGGGCTTTGAACATCAATCTGGCGGAATTTAATATGTATATTCCGCCAAACCAATTCTTTTTTGTATCTTTGTGGCTAATCTTTTGGAATTTTTACATATTATCAATCTCCCAATCCAACAGGTCAGAATCGGAGGTTGAAGGATAACCATATTTTTCTATTAACTCTGGAATTGAGAAGCATTGTTTAAAACGTTGACCTAATAAATCGACCAGTATGTCATCAATAATTTCATTTGCCTCTATAAGTTTAATTCACTTACGAAAGTTAAGACCACTCAACTTTTCTAAATAGAATCATTATTACTGAAACCGCGGATTGGCGGCTATAACATCTTTTGCCGCAACGTGATATATCCTTCCGTTGTCGTCTTGATACACACACGTCTCTCCCCTCGCCGCTTTTTCATGCAGCATATTGCGCTCGGCCTCAAGAAGGCCTGCCCTCACTTTATTACGGAATATCTCAAGTTCTTTTTCTGACATAGCTTTTAATCGTTTCAAATTTTGCAAAGTTTGTAATATTTGATATTTCTTTTGAACCAACAGCAATTTCCACTCTGTCATTATCACTATTGTCGTATATCATCCAACTGTCAACCTCATTCATAAACAGATTGAAAAGGTTGGAGATACCAGCGGAATATCTTCTTATAATGACATCCTGAGGAATGTTGTGTCCACCATGCGCAACTCGCTCAGCAACTCGCTGCATAGCCAGTTCTGGGGATTTCAACCAAAAGTAAATAAGATGAACTTGGTATCCTTCGGTATGAGCACGTCTTACAAGATTGATATATGAGCGTGTGGCAAGTGTAGTCTCGATGGAAAAAGACTCTCCTCTTCTAATCAGACAATCTATCCTTTCAAGCATAAGTCTTCCTGCCGCTATTGCAACTCCTTCGGGGTTGAATGGCGACAGACC
>SAMEA3663112__coassemble_91_pt1 | contig 26605 bp, 16 predicted proteins | sample SAMEA3663112__metabat2_high_PE_013 | metagenome-assembled genome bin SAMEA3663112 (sample SAMEA3663112) | pig gut metagenome | biome: pig gut; feature: pig-associated habitat; material: faeces | place: Denmark | collected 2012
AACCCAGGATAAGGCTGGAAAGATTCTTCCAGTCGTTATCACTTACTATGCAGACAAGTCATTTAGCTTTGTCATCAAGACTCCTCCCGCAGCTGTTCAGCTCAAGGAGGCTGCCAAGGTGAAGAGCGGTTCTGCACAGCCTAACCGCAAGAAGGTCGCAAGTGTTACTTGGGATCAGGTAAAGGCTATAGCAGAGGACAAGATGAGTGACTTAAACTGCTTCACTGTTGAGTCGGCCATGAAGCTGATTGCCGGTACGGCAAGAAGCATGGGTATAACTGTACAAGGGGAGTTCCCTGGTAAATAATTTTAAACTTCAATTTAAAAATGAGTAAACTGACAAAAAATCAAAAGTTGGTGGCTGACAAGGTTGAAGCAGGGAAAGCATACTCTCTAAAGGAAGCTGCAGAACTGGTTAAAGAAATTACAACAACCAAGTTCGACGCATCCTTGGATATTGACGTACGCTTGGGTGTAGATCCACGCAAGGCTAACCAGATGGTTCGCGGTGTCGTTTCACTGCCTAACGGAACTGGTAAGGTTACACGCGTACTCTGCCTCTGTACTGCTGACGCTGAAGCTGCTGCTAAGGAAGCTGGCGCTGACTATGTTGGTCTCGACGAATATGTAGAGAAGATCAAGGGTGGATGGACAGACGTTGACGTCATCATCACAATGCCTTCGTGCATGGGTAAGATTGGTGCTCTCGGTCGTATCCTCGGTCCTCGCGGACTTATGCCTAACCCAAAGAGCGGTACTGTGACAATGGATGTCGCTAAGGCCGTACGCGAAGTTAAGCAGGGTAAGATCGACTTCAAGGTTGACAAGGCTGGTATCGTACACGCTTCTATCGGTAAGGTTTCATTCTCACCAGAGAAGATCTACGAGAACGCTAAGGAGTTCATCCAGACTATCATCAAGCTGAAGCCTGCTGCTGCTAAAGGTACATATCTCAAGAGTATCTTTATTTCAAGCACTATGAGTAAGGGTATCAAGGTAGATCCTAAATCAGTTGAATAACTCGTTAAAAGTTTAGTAAAATGAAAAAGGAATTAAAGGATACTATAATCGTAGAACTCGGACAGAAGCTCAAGGAATATCCTCACTTCTATCTGGTTGACTTGACTGGATTGAACGCTGAGAAGACAAGCGATCTGCGCCGTAAGTGCTTCAAGAGTGAGATAAAGCTCGAAGTTGTTAAGAACACTTTGCTCCAGAAGGCACTCGAGGCTTCTGGAGTAGATTTCTCTCCACTCTATGACTGCTTGAAGGGTAATACCGCCGTAATGTTCACCACTACGGCTAACGTACCTGCAAAACTGCTCAAGGAATACAAGAAGGAAGGCATCCCTGCACTCAAGGCTGCTTATGCAGAAGAGAGCATCTTCGTCGGTGCCGACAGACTTGAGGAGCTTGCAGCTCTCAAGAGCAAGAACGAACTCATCGCAGATGTTGTGGCACTGCTGCAGTCTCCTGCAAAGAACGTTGTTTCTGCTCTCCAATCAGGTGCAAACACCATCCATGGTGTGCTGAAGACTTTAGGCGAGCGTCCTGAATAAAACTTAAAGTCACAATTAATTAAATTAAAAACAATTAAATATTTAAATAAAATGGCAGATATCAAAGCTATCGCTGAAACATTGGTAAATCTTACTGTAAAGGAAGTTAACGAGTTGGCAACAGTCCTCAAGGACGAGTATGGAATTGAGCCCGCCGCTGCAGCTGTTGCAGTAGCTGCTCCTGCTGCTGGTGGCGCTGAGGCCGCAGCTGAGGAGAAGACCTCTTTCGACGTTGTTCTTAAGGAGGCTGGTGCTGCTAAGTTGCAGGTTGTAAAGGCTGTTAAGGAAGCTTGCGGTCTAGGTCTGAAGGAAGCTAAGGACCTCGTAGATGGCGCTCCTTCAACACTGAAGGAAGGTCTTTCTAAGGACGAGGCTGAGAACCTCAAGAAGACCATCGAGGCAGCTGGTGCTGTTGTAGAGCTGAAGTAATTTAGCACTTTATCGATACATATTGGTTAAGAATCTTTAAGTAGAAGATTCTTAACCTTTTTGTGTCTATTATGACACTGACATCTCTTTCTTCTCGTGAGACCGCACCGGTCTATATTCGACTTTTCACGGACTGTTCAGTCCATCCAAGACATATATTTATTTTATGGCTTCAAAACTAATAGACAACAGAATTAATTTTGGCAGCGTCAAGAATCCGATGCCTATTCCGGATTTCCTTGATGTGCAATTAAAGTCTTTCAAAGACTTCCTGCAGTTGGACACACCACCTGAGGAACGCAAGAATGACGGTTTGTATAAGGTGTTTGCAGAAAACTTCCCTATCACCGACACAAGAAACAATTTCGTTCTTGAGTTCTTGGATTACTATATCGACCCTCCACGTTACAGCATAGACGAATGTCTCGAGCGCGGACTTACATATAGCGTACCCTTGAAAGCCAAGCTGAAGCTTTATTGTACAGACCCTGATCATGAAGATTTCGGAACCGTGATTCAGGACGTTTTCCTTGGCCCTATTCCATATATGACATCTAACGGCACGTTTGTCATCAACGGTGCCGAACGCGTCGTAGTGTCGCAGCTTCACCGCTCACCCGGCGTGTTCTTCGGACAGAGCGTACATGCCAACGGCACTCTGCTCTACTCTGCACGTATCATTCCTTTCAAAGGATCGTGGATAGAGTTTGCCACTGACATCAATAATGTGATGTACGCTTACATCGACCGAAAGAAGAAGTTGCCTGTTACAACGCTGCTACGTGCTATAGGTTTCGAAGCTGACAAGGACATCCTTCAGATTTTCGAACTTGCCGAAGAGGTAAAGGTGAACAAGAGCAATCTGAAGAAGGTGCTTGGCAAGCGTCTCGCCGCACGCGTGCTGAAGAGCTGGAACGAGGACTTCGTTGACGAGGATACCGGTGAAGTAGTATCTATCGAGCGTAACGAGGTAATCATGGAACGTGAGACAGAGATTACGGAAGAGAACATGATGGAGATCCTCGAAAGCAATGCCACTACGATTCTTGTTCACAAGGACGAGAATACCGCCCAGGACTACTCTATCATCTTCAATACACTGCAGAAGGACCCTTCAAACTCAGAAAAGGAAGCCGTGCTCTATATCTATCGCCAGTTGCGTAATGCAGACCCTGCCGATGACGCCAGCGCACGTGAGGTGATCCAGAACCTGTTCTTCTCAGACAAGCGATATGACCTCGGCGAGGTAGGTCGCTATCGTATCAACAAGAAGCTCTCGCTCAATACCGACATGAATGTACGCGTATTGACAAAAGAGGATATCATCGAGATTATCAAATATCTTATTCAGCTTATCAATTCAAAAGCTACCGTGGATGATATCGACCACTTGTCAAACCGTCGTGTACGTACCGTCGGCGAACAACTCGGCAACCAATTCGCCATTGGTCTTGCCCGCATGAACCGTACCATACGTGAGCGTATGAACGTCAGAGACAATGAGGTCTTCACACCGACCGACCTTATCAACGCCAAGACCATTTCGAGTGTCATCAACTCGTTCTTCGGCACCAACCCTCTGTCACAGTTCATGGACCAGACCAACCCGTTGGCAGAGGTTACACACAAGCGCCGTCTTTCAGCACTCGGACCTGGCGGTCTGTCGCGCGAAAGAGCAGGTTTCGAGGTACGTGACGTACACTACACACACTACGGACGTCTCTGTCCTATCGAGAGCCCTGAAGGTCCAAACATCGGACTTATCTCGTCTCTCTGTGTATATGCGAAGATTAATAACCTCGGATTTATCCAGACACCATATCGTAAGGTTGAGGGTGGCGTTGCCGACCTCAACAACGACCACATAGTATATCTCACCGCTGAGGAAGAAGAGGATCACGTTATCGGTCAGGGTAACGCCCCATTGAACGACGACGGCACATTCATCCGCGACGTGGTGAAATGCCGTCAGGATGCTGACTTCCCCGTTGTGCCACCGGCACAGGTTGACCTCATCGACGTGTCGCCACAGCAGATAGCATCACCAGCAGCATCGCTGATTCCATTCCTCGAGCATGACGACGCACACCGTGCGCTGATGGGATCAAACATGATGCGCCAGGCCGTACCTCTGCTCCACAACGAGGCTCCTATAGTAGGTACCGGCATCGAGAAGCAGATATGCGAGAACTCACGCACGATGATTACAGCTGAAGGCGATGGTGTCATCGAATATGTTGACGCCACCACTATACGCATTCTCTACGACCGTACAGAGGACGAGGAGTTTGTAAGCTTTGAGCCAGCACTCAAGGAATACAGAATACCGAAGTTCCGTCGTACTAACCAGAATATGACCATCGACCTCCGTCCAATCTGTTCAAAAGGACAGCGCGTGAAGACCGGAGATATCCTCACCGAAGGATATGCTACCGAAAACGGAGAACTCGCACTGGGACGCAACCTCCTCGTTGCTTACATGCCTTGGAAGGGTTACAACTATGAGGACGCCATCGTCCTCAACGAACGTATCGTACGCGACGACGTGCTTACATCTGTTCACGTTGATGAGTATTCACTCGATGTGCGCGAGACAAAACGTGGAGTGGAAGAGTTCACTGCCGACATACCAAACGTCAGCGAGGAAGCAACAAAAGACCTCGACGAGAACGGTATCATCCGCGTAGGTGCAAGAGTAGAACCAGGCGACATCCTCATTGGAAAGATTTCTCCTAAGGGAGAGAGCGACCCATCTCCAGAAGAGAAGCTCCTCCGCGCCATCTTCGGCGACAAGGCTGGAGATGTCAAAGACTCTTCACTGAAGGCCAACCCGTCTCTTACCGGTGTTATCATCGACAAGAAGCTCTTCGCCCGTGCCATCAAGACCCGTCAGACTAAGCAGCAGGACAAGGTGCTCCTGGCCAAGATCGACGACGAGTATGCAGCAAAGAACGAGGACTTGAAGGATATCCTTATCGACAAACTCCTTGAGCTGACAGAAGATGAGGTATCTAATGGCGTAAAAGACTACACAGGTGCAGAAATCATCACCAAGGGAAGCAAGTTTACTCAAACAAACCTGCGCAACCTTGAATATGGTGATATCCAATTGATTAACTGGACCTCAGACGACCACAAGAACAAGCTTATAGCCCAACTCGTGATCAACTATCTGAAGAAGTACAAGCTGCTCGATGCCGAGATGAAACGCAAGAAGTTTGCCATCACCATCGGCGACGAACTGCCCTCTGGCATCCTCCAGATGGCAAAGGTATATGTTGCCAAGAAACGTAAGATCGGTGTCGGTGACAAACTTGCCGGTCGTCACGGTAACAAAGGTATCGTATCAAAGGTGGTACGTCAGGAAGACATGCCATTCCTCGAGGATGGACGTCCTGTTGACCTCGTGCTTAACCCTCTCGGTGTGCCATCACGTATGAACCTTGGACAGATCTTCGAGGCCATCCTCGGTGCAGCAGGACAGAAGCTTGGCGTGAAGTTTGCCACACCTATCTTCGACGGAGCAAAACTGGAAGACCTCGCCGAGTGGACTGATAAGGCAGGACTGCCACACCTCTGCTCTACATACCTCTACGACGGAGAGACAGGTGAGCGCTTCGACCAGCCTGCTACAGTAGGTATAACATACTTCCTCAAGCTCGGTCACATGGTGGAAGACAAGATGCACGCCCGTTCTATCGGTCCGTACTCACTCATCACACAGCAGCCACTTGGAGGTAAGGCACAGTTTGGTGGACAGCGTTTCGGAGAGATGGAGGTCTGGGCTCTCGAGGCCTTCGGCGCAAGCCATGTGCTTCAGGAAGTGCTCACCATCAAGTCTGACGACGTCGTGGGCCGTAGCAAGGCATACGAGGCCATCGTCAAGGGCGACCCAATGCCAACTCCTGGAATACCAGAGTCACTCAACGTGCTCCTCCATGAGCTCAAGGGTCTCGGTCTGAGCGTCACCCTCGACTAATAACAGTAAACTCTTTACATAACAACATACAAAGAAGTAAATATGGCTTTTAAGAAAGATTCAAAGATAAAGAGTAATTTCACCAAAATTACCATTGGTCTTGCGTCGCCAGAAGAGATCCTCGAGAGCTCTTTCGGCGAGGTGACTAAACCAGAGACCATCAACTATCGTACATACAAGCCCGAGCGTGACGGACTTTTCTGCGAGCGCATCTTCGGTCCTCAGAAAGACTATGAGTGTGCCTGCGGTAAGTACAAGCGCATACGCTATAAGGGCATCGTGTGCGACCGTTGCGGTGTTGAGGTGACAGAGAAGAAGGTGAGAAGAGAGCGTACGGGTCATATCGACCTCGTCGTTCCCGTCGCTCATATTTGGTATTTCCGTTCTTTGCCAAACAAGATCGGATACCTTCTCGGACTTCCCACAAAGAAACTCGATGCTATCATATATTATGAGCGCTACGTCGTAATCCAGCCAGGCGCTATGGCAGGAAAGAAAGACAGTGAAGGCAACGACGCACTCGGTGCAAACATGTATGACCTGCTGTCGGAGGACGAATACAACGATATCGTTGACAACAAGATATCTCCAGACAACGACTATCTTGACGACAGCGATCCAAACAAGTTCATCGCCAAGATGGGAGCAGAGGCCATCTACGACCTTCTGACGCGTCTCGACCTCGACTCGCTCTCATACGAATTGCGCGACCGTGCCAACAGCGACTCTTCGCAACAGCGTAAGAACGAGGCTCTGAAGCGCCTTCAGGTGGTTGAGGCTTTCCGTAGCAGCCGCGACGTGAACCGTCCGGAGTGGATGATAATGAAGATTATCCCTGTCACTCCTCCCGAGCTGCGTCCTCTCGTGCCACTGGATGGAGGCCGTTTCGCCACATCTGACCTCAACGATCTCTATCGTCGCGTCATCATCCGCAACAATCGTCTGAAGCGTCTTGTTGAGATCAAGGCTCCGGAGGTTATTCTCCGCAACGAGAAGCGTATGTTGCAGGAAGCTGTTGACAGCCTCTTCGACAACTCTCGCAAGAGCAGCGCCGTAAAGAGCGAAAGCAACCGTCCACTGAAGTCTTTGTCTGACTCACTGAAAGGTAAGTCGGGACGTTTCCGTCAGAACCTCCTCGGTAAGCGTGTTGACTATTCTGCACGTTCGGTTATCGTCGTAGGTCCAGAACTGAAGATGGGCGAGTGCGGTCTGCCTAAACTGATGGCAGCAGAGCTTTACAAGCCATTCATCATACGTAAGCTCATAGAGCGCGGCATCGTGAAGACAGTAAAGAGCGCAAAGAAAATCGTTGACCGTCGCGAGCCAGTCATCTGGGATATTCTCGAGAACGTCATGAAGGGTCACCCCGTACTTCTCAACCGTGCTCCTACACTTCACCGCCTCGGTATCCAGGCATTCCAGCCAAAGCTCATCGAAGGCAAGGCTATCCAGCTGCATCCACTGGCATGTACGGCATTCAACGCCGACTTCGACGGTGACCAGATGGCTGTTCACTTGCCACTGAGCAACGAAGCTATCCTCGAAGCACAGATCCTGATGCTTCAGAGCCACAATATCCTCAACCCTGCCAACGGTGCGCCTATCACAGTGCCTTCACAGGATATGGTGCTTGGTCTTTACTATATCACCAAGATACGTCCGGGAGCTCTCGGAGAAGGTCTGACCTTCTACGGTCCCGAAGAGGCCATCATCGCCCACAACGAGCGCCGTTGCGACCTCCACGCATTGGTTAAGGTGGTTGTAAAGGACCTCGACGAGAACGGTAATCTCGTTGACAAGATGGTAGAGACATCCGTTGGACGTGTCATCGTCAATGGTATCATCCCTGAAGAGGTAGGCTTTGTCAACAAGGTCATCTCAAAGAAGAGTCTCCGCGATATCATCGCCGATGTTATCAAGACTGTCGGCTTTGCAGAAGCCTGCGAGTTCCTCGACGGTATCAAGAACTTGGGTTATCGCATGGCATACCTTGCAGGTCTTTCGTTCAACCTCGACGACATCATCATCCCAGAGGCAAAGAAAGCACTTGTGGAGCGTGGTAATGAAGAGGTACGCCAGATCACCGAGACATATAATATGGGTTTCATCACCGACACCGAGCGTTACAATCAGGTTATCGACACATGGACACACGTCAACAACGACCTTGGCAATGTTCTTATGAAGGAGATGACAGAAGCCGACCAAGGATTCAACGCCGTATTCATGATGCTCGACTCTGGAGCGCGTGGTTCTAAGGACCAGATCCGTCAGTTGTCAGGTATGCGTGGTCTTATGGCCAAGCCACAAAAGGCGGGTGCCGAGGGAGCACAGATTATCGAGAACCCTATTCTTTCTAACTTCAAGGAAGGTATGTCAGTGCTCGAGTACTTCATCTCTACCCACGGTGCACGTAAGGGTCTTGCCGACACCGCCATGAAGACAGCCGACGCCGGATATCTAACACGTCGTCTCGTTGACGTTTCGCACGACGTGATCATCAACGAGGAAGACTGCGGTACACTCCGCGGTCTGGTATGCACGGCATTGAAGAATGGCGACGAGGTAATCTCAACTCTGTCAGAGCGTATTCTTGGACGAGTGTCAGTACACGACATCATACATCCTACTACAGGCGAGCTGATTGTGGCTGCCGGCGAGGAGATAACAGAAAAAGAGGCACAAGAAATAGAGAACTCACCTATCGAGAGCGTTGAGATTCGTTCAGTGCTCACCTGCGAGAGCAAGCACGGCGTCTGCATGAAGTGCTACGGCCGCAACCTTGCTACACGCAAGATGGTACAGAAAGGCGAGGCTGTAGGTGTCATCGCGGCACAAGCCATCGGTGAACCAGGTACACAGCTTACTCTCCGTACGTTCCACGCCGGTGGTGTGGCAGCGAATGCTGCTGCCAACGCGTCTATCGTGGCCAAGAACGACAGTCTCATTGAGTTCGAGGAGCTCCGTACTGTACCTTTCGAGGAAGACGGCAACCCATGCGAGATGGTAGTAAGCCGACTGGGCGAAATCCGTTTCGTAGATCCAAATACGAAGATCGTTCTCTCTACAATGAACATACCATACGGTTCTTCACTCTATCACAAGCATGGAGACATCGTGCCAAAGGGCGAGAAGATTGCCCAGTGGGACCCATTCAACGCCGTTATCGTAACAGAGTACGCTGGTGTGCTGAAGTTCAACGACGTGGTTGAAGGTGTAACCTACCGTGCCGAGACTGACGAAACCACAGGTCTTACAGAAAAGATCATCACCGAGTCGAAAGACAAGTCAAAGGTGCCTACCTGCGACATCATAGACAAGAACGGCGAGAAGGTCGGCACATACAACTTCCCTGTAGGAGGTCACATCGTAGTTGAAGACGGCCAGAGCGTCAAGACTGGTGAGACACTTGTCAAGATTCCACGCGCTGCTGTCAAGGGTGGTGACATCACCGGAGGTCTTCCACGTGTCACCGAGCTCTTCGAAGCACGCAACCCGTCTAACCCCGCCGTAGTGTCAGAAATCGACGGAGAGGTGACCATGGGCAAAGTAAAGCGTGGTAATCGCGAGATCGTAGTAACATCAAAGACAGGCGAACAGCGCAAATACTTGGTTTCTCTGTCTAAGCAAATCCTGGTACAGGAGCATGACGCCGTACGTGCTGGTACTCCACTTTCAGATGGTGTTATCACACCAGCCGACATCCTTGCCATCAAGGGTCCTACGGCAGTTCAAGAGTACATCGTCAACGAGGTTCAGGACGTTTACCGTCTGCAGGGTGTGAAGATCAACGACAAGCACTTTGAGATTATCGTACGTCAGATGATGCGCAAGGTACAGATCAACGACCCAGGAGACACCTCGTTCCTCGAGCAGGAAGTAGTTGACAAGCTTGACTTTGCAGAAGAGAACGACCGTATATGGGGTAAGAAGGTTGTCACCGACGCAGGAGACAGCGAGAACCTCAAGGCTGGTCAGATCGTCACTGCTCGCAAACTGCGTGACGAGAACTCACTGCTTCGTCGCCGCGACCTCAAGTTGGTACAGGTGCGCGATGCTGTGGCTGCCACATCAACCCAGATACTCCAAGGTATCACCCGTGCAGCCCTTCAGACAAAGAGCTTCATGTCTGCAGCTTCATTCCAGGAGACTACAAAGGTGCTTAACGAGGCTGCCATACGTGGTAAGGTTGACCGTCTGGAGGGTATGAAGGAGAACGTGATTTGCGGCCATCTCATCCCTGCTGGTACTGGTCTCCGCGAGTTCGACAAACTGGTAGTCGGTTCGAAAGAAGAATACGAGCGCATGCAGGCTAATCGCAAGAACGTGCTCGACTTTGCCGACGAAGATGTTGTTGAGACAGAAAGAGATTGATTATGAAGTTGACGAGTTGACAAGTTGACAAGTTGACGAGTAAATAGAAAAGGTTGACGGGTTGGCAAGTTGTAGTCTATACGGACAAAACAGCTTGGTTGCCCGTCAACTCGTTAAATAATAATTCTAAAGACATAACATACTATGAACGAGAATAAGGAACAGGGAGCAAACGCCCAGATTGAACTGCCCTCAGAAATAGCAGAGGGGAAATACGCCAATTTCGCAATTATCACCCACTCAAGCAGCGACTTTGTAGTTGACTTTGCGAGCATACTGCCAGGAGTGCCGAAGCCACAGATTCGTAGCCGCATAATATTGGCTCCTGAACACGCAAAGCGCCTGCTTATGGCACTGCAGGAGAACATTGTTCGCTATGAGCGCGAGTACGGCAAGATACAGTTGCCAAACAGCGAGCCACGTACCGTTGCCCCTTTCAATACAAAAGGCGAGGCATAACACATAAAAATAAATATTATGCAAGAGACAAGACAAAATAAGATAGCCCGTCTGCTTCAGAAGGAACTGAGTGTCATCTTCCAGCAGCAGACAAGGGCAATGCGAGGCGTTATGGTGTCGGTCACAAGGACAAAGATATCCCCCGACCTAAGCGTATGCACAGCCTACCTAAGCGTCTTCCCCAGCGAACGCGGAGAGGAGATAATAAAAAACATCAATGCCAACGACAAGACTATCAGGTACGAATTAGGAACGAGAGTGCGTCATCAGTTGCGTATCATTCCTGAATTACGATTCTTTATCGACGACTCTCTCGACTATATTGACCGAATAGATGAGCTTCTGAAGAAATGAACTTTCCGTTTTTCATCGCCCGCAGGTATCTCTTCTCAAAAAAGAGCACACACGCCATAAACATCATCAGTGCCATCAGCGCCATAGGCGTAGCCGTGGCTACCATGGCCTTGGTAGTGACACTGAGCGTGTTTAATGGTTTCCACGATCTTGTAGCATCGTTTTTCACCAGCTTCGACCCTCAGCTGGAGGTATCTCCAATAAAGGGGAAGACCGTGGCTGCTGACGACCCCACGCTACAGAAGATCTGCTCACTCCCGGAAGTGGAAGTGGCAACAGAGACGGTAGAAGACATGGCACTCGCCGTGTATAACGACCGCCAGGCAATGGTAAGGATAAAGGGTGTGGAAGACAATTTCGACAGTCTTACCCATATTCGTGAGATTCTTGTCGGCGACGGAGAATATGCACTTCATGCCGCCGACATGAATTACGGCATATTGGGCATACGGCTGGCCGAGCGCCTCGGCATGGGTTATACCTTCCAGAACGAGCTTAGGATATACGCTCCTAAACGCGAGGGCCAGCTCAACATGGCAAATCCGGAAGAAGGTTTCGTGGCCGACAACCTGTATTCGCCAGGTGTGCTCTTCTATGTGAAACAAGGCAAATACGACAAGAACTATATACTTACAAGTATTTCGTTTGCCCGCAACCTGTTTGCCCAGCAAGGCATGGTGTCGGCAGTGGAGTTACGTCTGAAACCTGGTAGCGATTTCGACAAGGTGAAGTCAGAGATGCAGGAGATAGGCAAAGGCAAGTTTCTGGTCAAAGACCGCTACGAGCAGCAGGAAGACACCTTCAAGATAATGAAGATAGAGAAACTCATCGCTTATATCTTCCTTACGTTCATCCTCATCGTAGCTTGTTTCAACATCATAGGCAGCATCTCGATGCTGATCATCGACAAGCGTAATGATGTAGTTACGCTAAGGAACTTGGGTGCCAGCGACAAGCAGATAGTACACATCTTCCTCTTTGAGGGACGAATGATCTCCACCACAGGAGCCGTTGTGGGCATCGCCATAGGCTTGCTGTTGTGCTGGATTCAGCAGACATGGGGGCTTGTTGGATTAGGACGTTCCAGTGGTTCGTTTATCATCGACAGCTATCCCGTCAGCGTGCATCCCGAAGACATTGTCGTCATCTTCTTCACGGTGCTCGCAGTGGGCTATGCAGCAGTATGGTATCCTGTAAGATACTTCGCAAGGAGACTTTTATAAATAATACAGAGCGAGGAGAGAGGTGCGTGTCACCTCTCTCCTCGCTCTATATTATTACATTACATTAACCCTATCTTGGAAGATTGAAGGCTCGAGTCATCTCTGCCATCTCTTCTTGGCTCATGCCATCTGGCTCGAAGCCCATACATTTAGCGTTGATATAAATCTTTGCACTCTTCGACAGTACATCGATTTGGTCGAAGGCATCCATCACGTCTATGCCCTTTGCAAAGACTCCGTGTTTTTCCCACATCACCACGTCATACTCTTCCAATTCCTTAAGAGTCCTGTTGGCAAGTTCGAGACTACCGGGAAGAGTATATGGCACGATGCCGAGACCTAACGGACAGAAAGCCTTTGTCTCAGGAATCATACTCCAGAGCAGAGTGCTCAACACATCCTTGCCCATGAACGCCTTGTTGTGGCTCATCGAGATGAGTTCAATAGGATGAGTATGAACGGTGGCCTTGTAAGCAGAACCCTTTTCTATCTGACGTGCATGTACGCTTAGATGACTTGGCAACTCAGAAGTAGGCATCACGGCATTGTCAGCGACAATAACGTATGAGGCGCAATCGTCCAATATCCTGATGATACTTCCATTGTCCATAGGCCATCTTGCGAGGTCACGCATGCGCTTTCCTGTACCTTTACAATAGAAATAGCAACCTTTCAACGCAGGCAACTGAGTGCCTATCTGAATCACTTCGCTGATAGCGGGTAATGACTTTATCTCGTCATCCACATATTCAGTAATATTCACTGTAATGTTTCCGCCATTACGCTCAGCCCATCCATTTTGCCAAAGATATCCAGCTACTTCAGCAATCTTTTCTATTTCCCTTTTCAGGTTGGGACGACCTTCAAGAATACTTTTCATATATTAAATGTTGTTTGTTTTTCGTTTTCGGGTGCAAAAATAGTCTTGTTTTAAGAATCAAAGCATTTGATTTTGATATAGTACCTTTGAGTTTTGGCAACTCTTGCTAACCTTAACTTACGTTTTATATAATTGGATATTTTTCATATCATAAAGTTATGCAGAATCAGATGGATTTATTAATTTTGCATCCGATAACGAATCTACTTCCAAAAAATACTAAAGACATTTTATGATCATGCGAATAAAACATCTGTTTTTATCACAGTCCGTGATATTATTCTCGTTGTTGGCAACGCCAAGTGAGACACTCGTCGCGCAGACGCTTCCACAACCCACCCGTGAAGCCAGGCCCGGCATACGCTGGTGGTGGTTAGGATCTGCCGTTGACAAGGAAAATCTGAAATGGAATCTCAGCCAATACAAGGAGAAAGGCATTGGTGCCGTCGAAATCACTCCAATATACGGGGTACAAGGCAACGACAAAAACAATATCCAATATCTATCCCCCCAATGGATGGACATGCTGAATCTTGTTGAGCAGGAAAACCAACGAAACGACATTGAGACTGGAATGGCTACCGGTACGGGATGGCCCTTCGGAGGTCCATGGGTTCCTATCGAAGAGGCTGCATGCAAAGCTATCTTTGTAGATACCATCGTTGACGCCAAACATCACGTTGACGCCATCAAGTTTACGTTGCCGGCAAAAGAGACGAAATACGCCACTCTGAGACTCGTCAGGGAATATCCCCTCGACGGCACATCCGACAAGAAACGTGTCATTGCCCTTTTTGAAAGCAGAACCCGCCAAATGGTAAAACGTGCGGCTCCCGGTGGAGAGGGATATGTGATAGACCATTTCGACTCTACAGCCGTCGCAAACTATCTCGCACACATCGAGAAAGCCTTTGTAGAGACGGGTACACCATTCCCTCATACCTTCTTCAACGACAGTTACGAAGTATATGGTGCCAACTGGACCCCCACCCTCTTCGACGAGTTCCGCCGCCGTCGCGGATATGCTCTTGAAGACAAGATAAAAGAACTTGTAGATGGCGACCCGCAGACAGTGAGCGACTATCGCGAGACGCTTGGCGACATGCTCCTTGCCAATTTCACTAACCAATGGACAGCCTGGGCACACCGTCATGGCGCAATAACACGCAACCAAGCACACGGTTCGCCTGCAAACCTCATCGACTGTTATGCCGCTGTAGATATACCAGAGATAGAAGGATTCGGCCTTACCGACTTTGGCATCCGCGGATTGCGAAGCGATTCAGGCAACACCCGTCGCAACGATTCAGACCTCAGCATGCTCAAATATGCCCCTTCAGCAGCCCATATCACGGGCAAGCGTTACACCTCCAGCGAGACCTTCACCTGGCTTACCGAACATTTCCGTACCTCACTCAGTCAGATGAAACCCGATCTCGACCTGATATTCTGTGCAGGAGTCAACCACGCTTTCTTCCACGGCACATGCTATTCGCCAAAAGACGACCCATGGCCAGGATGGAAGTTCTACGCCTCTGTCGATATGAGTCCCACAAACAGTATCTGGCGCGACGCGCAAAATCTGATGGACTATATCACCCGCTGCCAGACATACCTGCAGTGGGGACAGCCCGACAACGACTTCCTTGTCTATCTGCCCGTGCGCGACATGTGGCGCAACGATACCAAGAACCTGCTCATGCAGTTCGACATCCACTCTATGGCGAAGAAAGCGCCCGAGTTCATAAAGACCATCCTTGACATCGACCGTGCAGGTTTCGACTGCGACTATATCAGCGACCACTATCTCATGTCCACCACCTTCCGCAAAGGGATGTTGGAGACAGCAGCAGGCACACGCTATCGTGGCATAATAATACCCAAAGACTGTAGGCTGCCCGAGACAGTGGCACGACATCTCGACACGCTGAAGAAGCAGGGAGCCATCATCATCGACGGCAACGACGAGAAAGCCATGGAGGAGGCAGCACGTCCCGAACATATCAAACGCGAACTCGGGTTAAAGATGATCAGGCGCAGCAACAGCTACGGCCACCACTACTTCATAGCCAATCTCACACCAAACGATGTTGACACAAGAGTAAAGTTAGCCATCGACGCCCGCCATGGACTATGGTACGACCCGTTGACAGGCGAGACCTACGTTGCCGACATCAATGGCGACGGCCTCTCACTCAGCCTCAAAAGCGGCGAAAGCCGTATCCTTATTTGTTCGGCCAACAGCCTCGACGCTCTCGCCACCACCTCTGCTCCAGCCAAGGTAGAATCAGCCAAGGAGATCGACCTGACAAGTCGCCAGTGGACTCTTTCCTTCACCGAGGAACAGCCTAATGTAAACGAGACATATACGTTAGATGGCCTGCAGACATGGGAGTCGTTGGGCGATAGCGCAGCTGTGACGATGGGCACTGGCATCTATGAGACTACTGTGAAAATGACGAAGGCCGAAGCCCGCAGCAAGTGGATGATAGACCTTGGCGACGTCCGCGAGAGCGCCCGTGTATATGTCAACGACAAATATATAGGATGCGCATGGGCAGTTCCATATATTCTAAATTGTAAGGATGCCTTCCACAAGGGAAACAACACCATAAGAATAGAGGTGACCAATCTGCCGGCAAACCGCATTGCCGACCTCGACCGCCGAGGAGTGAAGTGGCGCAAGATGAACGAGATAAACATCGTCAACATCAACTACAAGAGAACCACCTACGACAGTTGGTCTCCCGTGCCGAGTGGCCTTGGCAGCAGCGTAAGACTGATAGAGACAATGTGAAAAGAAAACGAGATATAACCAATTGATAAAAAAAAACGACAAATATGAAAATGAAGAAGACAGCTTTCACCATCCTACTCGCCTTCTGTGGCATCATCACCATAGAAGCCCAGGACAACATCCTTGACTTGGTGCACCGCACCAACGATTATTTCATGGAGAAATACAGTGACCCGACACTCGACACCTACGTCAACAAACGACGTACGAGCAACCTCTGGACGCGTGCCGTGTATTATGAAGGTCTTATGGCCCTGTATGAGATCGACAAACAACAACGCTACATCGACTACACCGACCGCTGGGCAGACTATCACAAATGGACGGCTCGCCATAGTGTTCACGACACCGATGCCGACAACCAATGCTGCCAGCAGACATACATCGACCGCCATATTCAGAGCGGCATGCAGAAAGACCTCTCAAAGGTAAAGGAGAATCTCGACTACCAGATGTCAACCAACAGATACGACTACTGGACATGGATCGATGCCATACAGATGGCAATGCCCGTATATGCCAAATATGCCAAACTCACGGGCGAACGCAAATACCTCGACTATGCCATGAACTCCTATCGCTGGTCGCGCGACACACTTGCCGGCGGTTTGTTCAACAAGCAAGAAGGTCTTTGGTGGCGCGACAAGGACTATGTGCCCCCATATAAGGAGAGCGACGGCAACAACTGCTACTGGAGCCGAGGCAACGGATGGGTGTATGCAGCGTTAGTGAGAGTGATGGAGACACTGCCAAAGAGCGACAAGGCATATAAGGAATTGAAAAAAGACTTCATCCTAATGAGCCGCGCCCTCGTGAAATGCCAACGTGAGGACGGCTTCTGGAACGTGAGCCTTGTTTCGCCCGTCACTTATGGCGGTCCCGAGATGACCGGCACCTCGCTCTTCCTCTATGGTATGGCGTGGGGCGTACGCAACGGCATCCTAAAGCAGAAAGACTATGCCACTGTGATGGAGAAAGCTTGGAAAGCCATGGCCTCCTGCGTTCATCCTAACGGATTCCTCGGCTGGAACCAAGGTACAGGCAAAGATCCTTCAGCAGGCCAGCCCGTCACCTTCACCTCTGTTCCCGATTTTGAAGACTACGGCACAGGCTGCTTCATGCTTGGAGCCATCGAATATTACAAGTTAACAAAGAAATAGAGTGAAGAGTGATAAGAAAGGAATGAGAAAACAAAAAAAAGACAGATGAAAAAACAACTCATACTATTAGCCCTGATGCTGACAACGGTAAGCGTCAGTGCCCGCGAGAAAAAAGACGTTTGGCCAGACGGCACCAAGATGGACCCATGGTTTAGTAATGTGACAAAGGTAAATACCGACACCTTAGGAAAGCGTTACATCTTGACCGAACACGGAGTGAAGTCAGACAGTACCATCGTGCAGACACAAGCCATACAGGCAGTGATTGACAAGGCATCAAAGGCAGGCGGCGGTGTTATCGTGGTGCCAGAGGGAACATATCTCAGCGGAGCCTTGTTCTTCAAGCCCAAGACCCACCTGCTTGTCGAGGACGGCGGAAAGCTGAAGGGAAGCGAGCGCATCGCCGACTTCCCCATCCTTGAGACACGCATAGAGGGACAGACCTGCAAATACTTCGCTGCCCTTGTCAATGCCGACAATCTCAATGGTTTCACCATCGCTGGTCATGGCACTATCGACGGCAACGGCTATCATTATTGGCAAGAGTTCTGGATCCGCCGCAAGTGGAATCCACAGTGTACTAATAAAGACGCCCAGCGTCCGCGCTTGGTATATATATCTAACTGCAAGAATGTCACCGTCCAAGATGTACGTTTGCAAAACAGTCCGTTCTGGACCAACCATCTCTATCGTTCCGACCACGTGCGCTTCCTCGACTGTCATATCTACGCTCCCACCAAGGGTGTGAAGGCGCCGAGTAGCGACGCCATTGACATCGACGTATGCCACGATGTGCTCGTGGATGGTTGTTATATGAGCGTCAACGACGATGCCATAGCCATAAAAGGCGGGAAAGGCACCTGGGCAGACAAAGCTCCGGAGAATGGTCCAAACAAGAATATCCTCATCCAGAACTGCCGTTATGGAGTGGTACATGGCTGTCTCACCCTCGGCAGCGAGAGCGTCTATGACCGTAATATAGTATTGCGTAATATCGACGTTGACAACGCCGACCGCGTGTTATGGCTGAAGATGCGTCCCGACACGCCTCAGCATTATGAATATGTCACCGTGGAAAATATCACTGGCACCACTGGCAGTTTCCTCGTCATACGTCCGTGGACACAGTTCTTCAAGCCCGAAGACCGCGCCGACATGCCGCTCAGCCAGTGCAACAATATCGTGATGCGCGACATCGACATGAAGTGTAACAATTTCTTCGATGTAGGCACGAGCGACAAATACCGTCTTTACGACTTCACCTTTGAGGATATCAACGTGAGCGACAAGCGCAACGCTTTTGACGCTAAGCTGATAGAAAAGACAAAGGTAAAGAATCTGAAAATCAACGGTTCATCGCTCTAAACTCTGATGGTTTCATACCCGTCTTAGCCTTGAACTTAGAAGAGAAATAGTCTGGCGACTCGAAGTTGAGTCGGTAGGCTATTTCTTTTATGCTCTCGTTGGTAGCCGAGAGCAGTTCCTTTGCCCGTTGCAGCCGCAGGTCATGCTGATATGTGGCAGGCGCTATTCCTGTAATCTCCTTAAACAGTTTTCTGAAGCTCGAATAGCTCAGTCCCAAGCCCTGCGATATATCCTGTATGGTAAGATTTTTCTCCAGCGACTCCCTTATGAGTTTCTGTGCCCTGTTGATGATATCCACTTGCGCATGCGACGTGCGGTTGAGTTCGTTGTTCCTCTCCAACGAATACATCAGTCCTATGAGGTGATTCACTATGCCCGCCATTGTCTGCTGCGCGTATGGAGCCTCTTCGAGTGCAGTCCTGTATGCCTCTTGGTACAGTTGCTGAATCTCATGGCTGAAGCCAACGTGGTAAATAGGTTTCTCTTTCGATAGGAATCCCGCGCGCACCCTATCGTCGATATTCTTTCCCTTAAACCCTATCCAGTAGCTCTCCCATCCCTTGTCGTCAAGAGGATAATACGTATGCCATTCGCCAGGGAAGAGGAGGAACATGTCGCCTGGTTTTATCAGCGTCTCGGGCACCGAGGCAGACTTAAACACGCCTTCTCCTGCCGGATTATAGAGCAACTGATATTCATCAAGTGTCCTTCCTTTTTCTACATAGAAATAATATCCGTAGGCATGCCCACGGGTAGGATAAGCTTCGCCAGGTTCTATAATCTCATGTCCTACAGTGCTCACGGTCAATCCCCATTCCAAGTCACGTTCGGACGCTACGAGGTACTTGCTATTCTGCATAAGGCAACATTATTGTTAGATAATTATGGGAACAAAGATATGTATTTTTCCTGAGAACGCCAAGTTATGCCCCTTTATTTTTGCATAAATTTACACTCTTGTGTTTTCATCTTCTTTTCCCATAAATACTTTTCTTTGTTTTTTAACAATCGGTTGCAAAATAAAACAGGCAGAAGTTCACGTGGAATCTTCTGCCTGCAAACCTAACGATGTCCCTTATAAACCTAAAAATATCCTTAATGAAAAAGGATGTCTTTCTTATGGAAAGTATTATTTTATCGATACTTTTATACCACCCTTGGCCGTACGGACGATATATGTGCCAGGAGCGAGACCTTGCTTTTTGAGGTCGGCAGGTATTGACGCCTTTGTGGTTTCAATACGAGTCAGCACCTTCATGCCGCCCATGGTAAAGACATCTGCCTCGAACGATGCCGTTGCCTCTATGTCGTCAATACCTGTGTCGATAATGACGGCGATGATGCCTTCAGAGAGCAGACGCGACGTATCCCAACCGAGACCGGCGGGAAGAGCCTGGAGGTCGAAGGCAGGAGAGCCGCTGATGGTTCCCTCACAGCTAACGACACGAACGTAGTCGCCGACAGCCGGTGTCCAGCCAGAGCCATAGGTGACGTGGATAGTACCGTCGAGCGCGGCATTGCCTTTCACTTTGAGGAAAGCCCAAGCTTGACTCTTCGCTCCTGTAATGCTGTTTACCGACAGCGAGTCGGCCTTTGTCTTGTTGACATAGATGTTTGATCCAGCTTCAGCCTTGAGATTTTTCTCTATGACAATATAGCCAACGTTCTTGTTCTGCGATTCGGCAGCATAAGTGCCCGGACGTAGCGAGCCACCATCCAGGAGGTTGACGCCGTAGCAATATCCCAATCCACGCAGTTCGCCTTCATCCTGCACATAAGTTATGGTCGGCGCCGTCATCGACTTGGTGGCAGTAGCCTTATTAAGTTTCACGACACCCTCGACAATCTTCAGCGACTTGGCGTTGGCAAGCACATTCTCAGAGGCTATGGTCCATACGCCCGTACCGTTCTTCACCACATTGCTTCCATTGATAGAGCCAGAGAAGTTGAAGTTGACGTTCTTTCCACCTATGGTGAGAGTGTTGGTGCTTGAACCATAATATCCGCCGTTGCTGATATATCCCGAACCCATGAGAGCGCCAATGGAGAAGTTCTTGCCGCTGGTATTGAAAGGCGTGTCTTTCGTAAAGCGGGCATCAACGTTGAGAGTGGCTTGCGGTATGCCGTGAGTATTGTTGAAGTCGAATACCGGTTCGTAAGCATTCTTATTGCCACGCTTGGCATTGATTGTACCTGTAAAACCGCTCCAGTCGCCGTTAAATGGGCAGCGAACCCAAGTGGCGTAGATGTCGATGGTGCCAGCACCTGTGAGTTTTCCTGTATAGTCGCACCTGCCGTCAGGATACCAACTTGCCGTCGAACCCTCAGGCACATCGATGTTGACGTTGTCTGAGTTATTGCTGTAGATGGTGTTTTCAGCCTTGAGCACCACCTTGTTTCCGTTGAGCACCACCGTCTTACCATTGAAGTGAGAATCGCCGAAGTCATACACTGTTCCTCCTTCGATATACAGCTTGTCGTAGTCGGCAGAGCCATTGAGCTGCAGCGTACCCGTACCAGTCTTGTGCAAGTCGCGGTCTTTTCCGGTGTTGTTTTTCTTCACGGCACCGTTGAGGATGAGCGTGCCCGTAGTGTTTATCGTGCCGCCCTTGTCGCCTATGACGATGGTGTGTGAAGCCGTCATATTAGATGTGGTCTTCAGCGTACCGTTATCCTCGAGAGTGATGGTGTTAGATACATCGCCAAGAGCGCCGTATTGCAGGCCGTCGTTGTTGGCTAGCGATGCGGGAACAAGCGTACCGCCACTTACTATCGTACCGCCAGAGTACTTGTTTACATTATTTATATTCACGGTGCCGGAACCCTCAACGCGGAGTTGGATGTCGCCTTCAATGGCTCCGTCGCCCGAGACGGTATAAGTCTTGCTGTTGTTCTTAAACACTACGCTGCCTGGAGTGATGTTCTCGGCAATGTTGACTGATGTGGTAGAGGCATTGTCGTCGAAGGTCACGTCGTCGCCCGTGACGAAGGTCTTGTCGGAAGAAGAGAAGTTGGCCGTGTTCATCAAGTCCCATGTAGAACCACCCTCGCCCGTCCATGTCACGCTCTCGCTCTCTCGGCCGTCCTGGATGGTCATCGTGATCTTTCCGTCAGCATAAGCTAACTGGTATTTCTTTCCCGAGAGTCCCTCGACCACGATGTCGGCAATGTTTCCTGTCAGTTCTGCTACCTCAGCCAGCACATAATCTCCAGCTTGCGGTGCAGAAGTGAACTCGAATACAGGCGCATCATATTCAGGGCCGTTCTCCCAGTTCTTTTTCTCAATGGTCATCTTTGTTGCAACAAACTTATCGACGTTATTGCCTTCCGCGTCGAAGACTATACGTGCGCCGAAGCCCAGGTTGAGTTCTGAAGTGGAAAGCGAGCCTGTCTTGTCCATGCCGCCAAGATAGATTACAGAGCCGTAGTCGGCCTTGATGCCAGCATTAAACGTACCGTTAGAGTTCAACTTGGCAAAGCGGTTGAGCCATACGGGGCTCTTCTCCATGGTTCCGTCAAACTGCAGTGTTCCAGCCCACACTTCAGTGTTGCCGCTGTATGTCTCTTTCACGTTTGGCAAAACGAGTGTTCCGTCGCCCTGCTTCACCAGTCGCATATTTCCGGTAAAGGCGCCTCCCGTGAGCGTGTGAGTATAATAAGTATAAGATATCTCTGTGTCTTTTACTGTGCACTCGCTTGGCGCGCTGCCCTGCACCCATGAAGGAGCATTGTCGATAAATACCGAAGGGGCGGCTCCGTCGGCTACGGCTACGGTAGCGTCGCCGTTAGTGGCCAGCAGCGCCTGCTTGTCATTGAGGTCGGTACCGAGTGCTGTCGTCACCTCTACGCGTCCTGTTGTGGTGAGAGGAGGAGGCGCGATGGTTATGCCTTCGAGTTCGCCGAGGAAGTAAGAGGCGTGAGGCGGCTGGTTGTAGCCGCAGGGTTGCCATACCATGGCGTTGCGGTACTGATGGTCATACCATAGCGAGTAGTTGCGCCACTCGGTAGGAATGGTAGAGGTATAGATGCGAATGTTATTGTCAGCCGTACGCACGATGACCTCCTCTCGCCAGTCGCCGAAGATATCGCCCTGATAGCAAGGGGTGGCCTTGGTGCTGTTGTTAGAGTAAGCTCCAGTGAAGGTTGCGAGTGTGCCCACTCCTGGTTTGGATACTGTGATCTTGTCGTAACATTCCTCTTGTAGGTCGCCGTCCCAATAGATGCGGAAGTTCATCCCGAGTCCGTTGGTGTTCACGTTGACATGATCGGCAATTACTGTTGAGATGGGTGTATCGTGAGCTCCATAGCACACGGCACCAGGAAGAGAGTTATAGAAGTTTCCTGCAATGGCACGTCCGGCATCGTTGGTGTCGGTCATGCGGTAGTATATCTTCGACGTGGTGGCGTCGCGGAAGTTGTTGGCGGGATTATCCTCGTTGCAGGCGAATATCTCCTGTCCGTGACGATAAGGGTTAAGGTCGCTGACATGGTGAGCATCGCCATGTCCGAGTCCTGTGGTGGAGAGTCCCATTCCGTTATCGTCAATCACCATCGAGCCCCATACTATCTCGTCGCGTCCGTCCCAATCCACGTCGGCTATTGAATAGTTGTGATAGCCCTGTCCATACCATGGCGAGCCTGGCTTGTTGTTAGTCCAATACCAACGTACGCTGAGCTCGTGTGACATAGGATTCACGTCGTAGGCGATGAACTTATGTCGGGTGTAGATGCCACGTCCGATAAACATGCTCGGGTGTTTGCCGTCGAGATAAGGGGCACCGAAGAAGTGCTTGGTAGAGCGGTGTCCGTATCCGTCGCCCCAGGCCGCCTTGAGGTCGGTCTCTCCGTCCTCGAGTCTTTTCAGCGGATAGTCTATGCACTGGTATGGCTTTCCTGTCGCTCCTTCGCAGTAGAAGAGGAATTCCTTTCCATAGTATGTAAACCACTCTACCGAGCCTGACTCTTTCGGTATGCGGTAGTTGGTCCATGAGGTGCCATTCTTTCCGTCGGCACCGATGGTGTATGTTGTTCCGTCGGCCATATGTACTGTTGAGCCCTCTTCGAGTCTCATCACCACCTCAGCCTTTCCGTCCATGTCCCAGTCATATCCTACTATGTTCTGTTCGTTGTTTTGGAAGTCGCCCATGTTTGGACCGCAGTTCACCCACCACAGCACGGTTCCGTCCTGCTTGAGGCATGCGAGCATGGAGTATTCCTTTGTCTCCACACCGTTGATGGTCGGTCCGTTCTTGGGATAAAGCTGTTCGCCTTCCTCCTTGTTGTCGAACTTCATGAGTATCTCCACCTCGCCGTCTCCGTCAACGTCGGCACAACAGGCGTCGTTAGGCACGTAGGTTGATTTGAGCGAAGCGTCGTGCATGATTTTTATTGTCTTGTAGTTGTTGGTGAGCACCTCGGCAGTTTTCGATGCTGCCTGTTCCACGCCGTTCACCACAGCCTTCACTGTATATTTGCTGCTGGCAGAACCGGCGGCATCAGTAAAGTTCGACACGTTGAGCGGTTCGCTGTTCACCTTGGTGCCGTCGCGATAGAGATTGTATTTCACGTCAAAGTATTCATCGGCTTGTATTCTCCACGAACAATACACGCCACCTGTAGTTTGCACGGCAACAAGACCGCGGTCAAGCCTGTCCGTAAATCTCTGTGCCATAGCCACGTTATACGATGCGAATGCAGCGATAACGAATGCGATAAGTTTCTTTTTCATAAACAGTATCTATTAGGTTTCTTATTTTGGGTGCAAAGTTAATAAAAAAAATCTAACAAGACACTCAATTTTCTGATTTTCACCTATACTTTTTGGCACAAGGCGTAATAAAAACAAGTCATCAAGACACACTGACTCTTACCAGCATCTTTCATTCTACAATGACGATGGATGTACTGAATAAAATGGAATCTTGGTCATAACGATAGAAGCCTAACTACTCAGCTGCTATCTGACTAACTATTATAACTTATTCATTACAGCTGAAATGATTTCCTAACGATGACTGCTTGGATATGATGTGAATACGCTTTCGTTTTATGTTCCGCAGTGCGGAACGTACATTCCGCAGTGGTGAACGTACATTCCGCAGTGGTGAACGTACGTTCCGCACTGCGGAATATAAAACGAAAGCCCCATGGTATTAAATTACAATAGCTTTCGTGAATATTTATAGATGCCTGCCTTCACATATTTATAACAGGCAAGTAGATGCTGTCACTCTCGCGATCGTTCGCATTCTATGTTTTTTCATTTTCTTCTATCACTTCTATCACAAACCATATTAAAAGAACGAAAATCAGGAAAAACGACAATAAATATATGTTTTTCTTTGGAGAAATAGTTTTTTTTTTGTATCTTTGCCGAAAAATTAAAGAGCACGACTATGAAGTACCCTATAGGAATGCAAAGCTTTGAGCGAATACGTGAAGACGGTTACGTTTATGTTGACAAGACGGCATTGATTTATGAGCTTGTCAGCAAGGGGACTATTTATTTCCTCAGCCGCCCTCGCCGCTTCGGCAAGAGTCTGCTCATCTCCACACTCGAAAACTATTTCCTCGGACGCAAGGAACTATTCCATGGGCTTGCAATAGAAGCGATGGAGAAGGAGTGGAAGGAATATCCTGTGTTCCATATTGACTTCAACGGTGGTAACTACGACAAAGACGGAGAACTCGAAAACCGTATTCTTGGAAATCTTGAGACATGGGAGAACCAATGGGGCAAAGACCCAATAAACAAGGAACTTGGCGCAAGGATTGCCCATGTGCTTAAACAAGCGCACGAGAAGTCTGGACGACGTGCCGTTGTGCTTGTCGACGAATACGACAAGCCGCTGCTCGACGTTATTGACACTGACTATACAGGATTGCTCAACGGGAAGGAAACAAAACTTGAGGACATACATCGAGGGATATTAAAAGGTCTGTACAGCGTGTTCAAACTCGCCGACAAGCATCTGCAGTTTGTGCTGCTCACGGGAGTGACGAAGTTCTCGCAGGTCAGCGTGTTCAGCGGTTTCAACCAGCCGAAGGACATCAGCTACGACTCCCGTTTCGACACACTTTGCGGCATCTCGAAGGACGAACTTCTCACGGTGTTCAAGGAGCAGATAAGGGAACTTGGCGAGATGAACGGCATGACAGAGGAAGAGACAATAGAAAAACTGAAACGGAAATATGATGGTTATCATTTCAGTAAACAGATGAAGGACATCTTCAATCCGTTCAGCATCTTGAACTGCCTCGACTCTAAAGATTTCCAAAACTATTGGTTCTCCACCGGCACCCCGACGTATCTAATGCGTCTCTTGGCAAACAACCATGAAAACATCAACGAACTGGCAGGCAAGGAATATTCAGCCGCAGAATTTGTAGATTACAAGGCAACAAAGCAAAAGCCGCTGCCAATGATCTACCAAAGCGGATATTTTACCATAAAGGGCTATGACCCCACCTTCGATGTCTATCGTCTCGATTTCCCCAACGAGGAAGTGAGAAGCGGAATGGCATCGGCTCTTGCATCTGATTATTTCAGTTCTGGAAACTACTCGGATTCACGGATTGTTGACGTGACCCGTACTCTTCTTAGTGGCGACTCTAAGGGGCGGGAGATATCTTTCATTGTGGAATCGCTGCCAAGATAGACGTTTTGATTCTTTATGTTCATCTTGTCGAGCAATGCGTCCACCTGCCTTTTGGCTGACAACACATCCCCGGGCAGTCCGTAGAACTCTTTGTAATGAGGCTAACAACAGAATATTCACAATTCTTTTCATGTCATCAATTCAATAATTAATTTGGCTTTATCCATTGCAGCAAGTCACACTCCACTATTCGCAGTTCATTGCGAACCTTGTCGCCATCCTTTGCCTTGAAGAGGTCAAGCTCGTTGGCCACGGGGGCGGCAAGCTCCTTGATATTGCCATACTTGTCGGAGTCGGAGGCTGAGCCTTGAAGCTTGATGGTTATGCTGCCCGCAGGTTGGGATGCGGCAAGGGGAAGGTGAACGTAA